>Ga0207696_1000319_pt1 | contig 51975 bp, 49 predicted proteins | sample KBSS54metaG_FD_184403 | JGI IMG/M metagenome (GOLD analysis project Ga0207696, IMG submission 184403) | Switchgrass rhizosphere microbial communities from Kellogg Biological Station, Michigan, USA - KBS S5-4 metaG (SPAdes) (version 2) | ecosystem: Host-associated > Plants > Roots > Rhizosphere >... | reverse complement strand
CTACCTTCATTCATTACCGGGGTCAACATCCTCGCGGCAAAAGAGCACTTGAAGACGTCGGTTTTTAAGGGTTGCGGATGTTAACCCCTCATCGCTCGGAATGCAAAGCCTCTGATCGAAAACCGCTAGTCGGGGCATCGCATGGCGACTATTATGCGCGCCTTCGAATTCAGCCTAAACAAGGCGCAAACCCATGCTAGTACTGGGATTAGAAACCTCCTGCGACGAAACCGGCGTCGCATTATACGACAGTGAACGCGGCCTGCTGGCCGACGCGCTGTTCAGCCAGATCGACCTGCACCGCGTCTATGGCGGCGTGGTGCCGGAGCTGGCCTCGCGTGACCACGTCAAACGCATGCTGCCCTTGATTCGTCAGGTGTTGGCCGAGGCCGACTGCGTGCCGACCGAGATCGATGCGATCGCCTACACCGCGGGACCGGGCCTGGTCGGGGCGCTGCTGGTCGGTGCCTCGTGCGCTCAGGCGCTGGCATTTGCCTGGGGCATTCCGGCACTCGGTGTGCACCATATGGAGGGCCACCTGCTGGCACCGATGCTGGAGCCAAAACCGCCGGAATTCCCGTTCGTCGCTTTGTTGGTTTCCGGGGGGCATACGCAGCTGGTTCAGGTCGATGGTATTGGCCAATACAGCCTGCTCGGCGAGACCCTCGACGATGCCGCCGGCGAAGCGTTCGACAAAACCGCGAAAATGATGGGCCTCAATTATCCGGGCGGGCCGGAAATCGCCAAGCTGGCCGAGAAGGGCGTCGTAGGACGTTTCACCTTCCCGCGTCCGATGTGTGATCGCCCGGGCCTGGATTTCAGCTTCAGCGGCTTGAAGACCTTTGCTCTCAATACCTGGCAGCAATGCGTCAACGCCGGGGACGACAGCGAGCAAGCCCGTTGCGACATCGCGCTGGCGTTCCAGCAGGCCGTGGTGGAGACTTTGACCATCAAGTGCAAGCGCGCCCTGAAACACGCGGGCATGACGCGTCTGGTGATCGCTGGCGGCGTCAGCGCCAACAAGGCCTTGCGCGCTTCGCTGGAAAAGATGCTCGGCGATATGCAGGGCGATGTGTTCTACGCCCGTCCCGAGTTCTGCACCGATAATGGCGCGATGATCGCGTTTGCCGGTTGCCAGCGTTTGCAGGCCGGTCAGCAGGAAAGTCTGGCGATCAGCGTGCAGGCGCGCTGGCCGATGGAGCAGTTGTCGGCACTGTGATTGGCGGTGCGATTGGCGGTGTGGCTGAGCGGTATTTAAAAATGCCGTTCGCGCCCGGCAAACAGGTCGCGTAGATTGCCGCGGTGGCGCCAGACGATCAGCAATGTCAACGCGCTCATCGGCAGCAGCGCTTCCGGTTCTTGCCACGCGAGTAAGGGCAAGGTCAGGGGCGTGGCGATCAACGCCGCCAGCGAGCTGGTACGGGTCAGGTAGAACGTCAGCAGCCAGGCGCACACCGCCAGCAGCGCGGCGGGTGGATACAGGCCCAGCAGCATGCCGGCGGCCGTGGCGACGCCTTTGCCGCCGCGAAAACGGAAATACAGCGGGAACAGGTGACCGATCACGGCGCACACGCCGATCCAGGCCTGATCCTGCAGCGAAAGGCCAGCGGCCGCTGCGATCAGCACCGGTACCAGGCCTTTGCACAGATCACCGAGCAGGGTCAGGATCGCCAGTTTGCGACCGACCAGGCGCAGCATGTTGGTGGCGCCGGCATTACCCGAGCCACTCATTCGCGGATCCGGGTTTCCGGTCAGGCGGCTGAGCAAAATGGCGAAGGACAGAGAGCCGAGCAGGTAGGCGAGAGTCGCCAGTAACCAAAACATGCTAACTATTCCGGGCGAGGACGCCCTGATTCTAACGGCGCATTGCGCCCTTGTCGTGCAGCGGAGAAAAGTGCTTGGACAGAGTGTTTATCGAGGGCCTGGAAGTCGACACCGTGATCGGTGCTTACGACTGGGAGCGGGGCATTCGACAGTGCCTGCGTCTTGATCTGAGCTTCGCCTGGGACAATCGCCCGGCCGCCGCGGGTGACGACCTGACCCTGGCGCTCGATTACGCCAGCGTTTCCACGCGTATCCAGGCCTTTGCCGAGCAATCCCAGTATCAACTGGTCGAGACCTTTGCCGAGCGTCTGGTGGAAGTATTGATGGCCGAGTTCAAGATCACCTGGGTTCGCCTGAAGCTGACCAAGCCTGGCGCAGTGCCGGCGGCCAAGGGTGGCGTGGGTGTGGAGATTGAGCGCGGATGTCGCTGACTCAGGTGTACCTCGGGCTCGGTAGCAATATCGAGCGCGAAACCCATTTGCGCGCCGGGCTCGACGCTTTGGCGACGTTTCTGGTGGATATCCGCTGTTCGGCGGTGTTCGAGAGTCAGCCGGTGGGGATAAAGAGCGGGCCTTTCTTCAACTTCGTGGTCTCGGCGCTTACCGATCTGCCCTTGATGGAGCTGGATCGGCGCCTGAAATTCATCGAAGCCGATAACGGTCGCTATGCGCCGGATCGCAAGGGGCTGCCGCTGGATATCGACGTGCTGTTATACGGCGATCTGACCGGTAACTTCGACGGCTTGATCCTGCCGCGTGCCGAAATCCTGAAAAACGCCTTTGTGTTGTGGCCGCTGTCGCTGATTGCGCCGGATCGAGTGCATCCGGGTGTGGGAAAAAGCTTCGCGACGTTGTGGGCCGAGGCGCAGATTGATCAGGTGTTGGCGCCGGTGGCCTTTGAGTGGCGTGGGCAGCAACTGACGTCTTCGGATTTACGTTGAATTAACGGCCGCTTTCGCGAGCAAGCCCACACATTTGGAATGCATTCCCCTTGTGGGAACGGGCTTGCTCGCGAAGCTTTTCAGGCTGACGCCTTGTCTTTGTAGGCTTTTAGCGCCTTCAGTCGTTCTCGCTTCAGCGCTTCGCCCAGTTCCGGGCCTTTGAATCCCTTCTCCAGCAACGGCTGCACCGCGACTTCCCGCGCAGCCTGGGCAGCGCCGCGTAAATAATCGGCCTGTGGATAACTTCTCTGCTCCAGCCCTTTACGGCCTCGGGCGTCCATTTCGCATGCGCCGATAAACTCTTCAAACCGCTGCGGTCGTCGATACACATCAAAGCTCTGCAACAGCTCCAGCAATGTTGAGGCCTTCAATTCCAGCGCCCGGTGACAGTGGGTGTGGTACTTGCCGACAAGCAAGGCCAACTCCTGACAATCCTTCGGTGCCTTGAAGCGTTCGTTGACCGCTTTGATCAGCTTCAACCCAGTGTGTTCATGGGCGATATGTCGTGGCCACTCTTCTTCCGGCGTCAGGCCTTTGCCGAGGTCATGCAGCAGGCAAGCCCAGCGTACCGTCAGCGGTTGTTTGTGCAGCGCTGATTGCTCCAGAACGCTGAGAGTGTGCAGGCCGGTGTCGATTTCCGGGTGATGCACTTCCGGTTGTGGCACGCCAAACAGCGCGTCGACTTCCGGCATCAGTTCTTTCAGTGCGCCGCAATCGCGCAGCACCTGGATGAATACCTGCGGCTGATCTTCCATCAGTGCGCGGGAGATTTCTTTCCAGCTGCGTTCGGCGGTCAGCGCCTGCAGTTCGCCGGACTCGCTGAGCTGGCGCATCAGTTCCAGTGTTTCTGGTGCGACAGTGAAGCCAAGACTGGCATAACGGGCAGCAAAGCGCGCAACGCGCAGCACGCGGAGCGGATCTTCGGCGAATGCGGGGGAAACGTGGCGCAGGATCCGCGCTTCGAGATCGCGTTGCCCATGATAGGGATCGGTGAGGTTTTGCTGGTCGTCCTCGGCCATTGCATTGATGGTCAGGTCGCGGCGGATCAGGTCTTCTTCAAGAGTGACGTCAGGACTGGCGTGAAAAGTGAACCCGCCATAACCGCGACCGCTTTTGCGTTCGGTGCGGGCAAGGGCGTATTCCTCGCCGGTTTTCGGGTGAAGGAATACCGGAAAATCCGCACCCACGGGGCGAAAGCCCTGGGCGAGCATTTGCTCAGTGGTCGCGCCCACCACCACCCGATCAACGTCGGTGACCGGTATACCCAGCAAGCGATCGCGTACCGCACCGCCAACCTTGAAAATCTGCATAAAAAACCTCCGTTAGCCCGACAGGATAACCCTTGTGTCGGACTTTCGGAGGTCAGAACCGCATCTAGAGATGAATCACGGCCAGGTCGAGTCGACCGTAATCACCCTCGCTGTGTTCACTTCGCGGCGGTACGTGGTGAGTTTTCATGATCTGGTCGCCCTGAAGGGTTTCCAGGTGAATGTCGAAGCCCCACAACCGGTGCAGATGTTTCAGTACCTCGTCGGTGGAATCGCCCAAGGGTTTGCGGTCATGTTGCTGGTGACGCAGGGTCAGCGAGCGGTCGCCGCGGCGGTCGATGCTGTAGATCTGCACGTTCGGTTCGCGGTTGCCGAGGTTGTACTGCGCGGCCAGGGTTTCGCGGATGATCCGGTAACCGGTTTCGTCGTGGATCGCCGGCACCAGTAAATCGTCCTTCTGGTCGTCATCGAGGATGCTGAAGAGCTTCAGGTCGCGGATCACTTTGGGTGACAGGTACTGGAGGATGAAGCTCTCATCCTTGAAACTGCTCATGGCGAATTTGATGCTCGACAGCCAGTCGGAACCGGCGATGTCCGGAAACCAGCGCCGGTCTTCCTCGGTGGGGTTTTCGCACATGCGGCGGATGTCGCGATACATCGCGAAGCCCAGTGCGTAAGGGTTGATCCCGTTGTAGTAAGGGCTGTCGAAGCCTGGCTGGAACACCACGCTGGTATGCGAGGTGAGGAATTCCATCATGAACCCGTCGGTCACTAGGCCCTCGTCGTACAGGTCGTTCATCAGGGTGTAGTGCCAGAAGGTGGCCCAGCCTTCGTTCATCACCTGCGTCTGACGCTGTGGATAAAAATACTGGGCGATCTTGCGCACGATCCGCACGATCTCCCGTTGCCACGGCTCCAGCAACGGCGCGTGCTTCTCGATGAAATACAGGATGTTTTCCTGCGGTTCGGCGGGGAACCTGGCGTTGTCCTTGTCGCTGTACTTGTCCGCGCCTTTGGGGATGGTGCGCCACAGATCGTTGATCTGCTTCTGCATGTGTTCTTCGCGATCCTTCTGCCGCCGGCGTTCTTCCTCGGCGGAAATCGGGTAGGGACGTTTGTAGCGGTCGACCCCGTAATTCATCAGCGCATGGCAGGAGTCGAGCAGGTCTTCCACCGCATCGATACCGTGGCGCTCCTCGCATTGCATGATGTACTGCTTGGCGAACACCAGGTAGTCGATGATCGAACTGGCATCGGTCCAGGTGCGGAACAGGTAATTGCCCTTGAAGAAGCTGTTGTGGCCATAGCACGCGTGCGCCACCACCAGCGCCTGCATGCAGATGGTGTTTTCCTCCATCAGGTAGGCGATGCACGGATCCGAGTTGATCACGATCTCGTAGGCCAGCCCCATCTGGCCGCGGCTGTAGGATTTCTCGGTGCTGAGGAAGTGTTTGCCGTAGGACCAGTGGTGATAGCCCAGGGGCATGCCGACCGAGGCATAGGCGTCCATCATCTGTTCGGCGGTGATCACTTCGATCTGGTTGGGATAGGTGTCCAGGGCATAGCCGGCCGCAATCCGGGCGATTTCGCGGTCGTAGGCCTGGATCAGCTCGAACGTCCATTCGGAGCCGGTGGAAATGGGTTGGCGTTTCTGCTCTTTGGCGGTCATGTCACTAACCTGCGCTGGAAGAGTTCACGGAAGACCGGATAGATATCCCCGGCCGAGACCAGTTGCTGCTGGGCAAACGTGTCGGAAAAGGCTTCGGCGATGCGTTCGTATTCGTACCAGAGGGCCTGGTGTTCGCGCGGGGTGATCTCCACATAAGTGTAGTACTGCACAAACGGCATGATCTGATTGATCAGGATGTCGCGGCAGATCGGCGAGTCATCGTTCCAGTTGTCGCCGTCGGAAGCCTGAGCGGCGTAGATGTTCCATTCGTTGCTCGGGTAGCGCTCGGCCATGATCTCCTGCATCAGCTTCAGGGCGCTGGAGACGATGGTGCCGCCGGTTTCCCGCGAGTAGAAGAACTCTTCCTCGTCCACTTCCCGGGCGCTGGTGTGATGGCGGATGAACACTACGTCGATCTTGTCGTAGTTCCGCTTGAGGAACAGGTACAGCAGGATGAAAAAGCGTTTGGCGATGTCCTTGGTCGCCTGGGTCATCGAGCCGGACACGTCCATCAGGCAGAACATCACCGCTTTCGAGCTGGGGTTGGGTTGCTTGATCAGCAGGTTGTATTTCAAGTCGAAAGTATCGAGGAATGGCACGCGGTGAATGCGCGCGCTGAGTTTCTCGATTTCTGCTTCCAGTTCCTGAATATCGCCGAAGTTGTCCGGCTCTTCGCGCTTTAATCGCGCCAGTTCCTCTTTGGCCTCGCGCAGTTTGGCACGGCTGCTGCCGGACAGCGCAATGCGTCGGGCGTGGGCCGAGCGCAGGGTGCGGATGATATTGATCCGTGACGGGTTGCCCTCGTTGCTGATCCCCGCGCGCACGGTCTTGAAGGTGTCGGTACCGCTCAGGTTGCGTTTCACCAGATTCGGCAGTTCAAGGTCCTCGAACATGAACTCGAGGAATTCCTCCTGGGTGATCTGGAAAACGAATTCGTCCATGCCCTCGCCGGAATTGCCAGCCTTGCCGGGACCGCGTCCACCGCCGCCCCCCGGAGGCCTGGCGATGTGTTCGCCAGCAGTGAATTCCTTGTTGCCGGGATGAACCACGGTCTGCTTGCCGCCGCGACCGTGGTGAAGCACCGGTTCGTCGATATCGCGACCGGGAATGCTGATCTGTTCGCCGTGCTCCATGTCAGTGATGGAACGGCGGCTGACTGCCTCTTCGACAGCCTTCTTGATGTGATCACGGTAACGCCGCAGGAAGCGCTGGCGGTTAACCGTGCTCTTGTTCTTGCCATTGAGACGTCGGTCGATCACATAGCTCATACGTGGCCCTCCGGGCAGCTTCAAGTTGTGAGCTGCGAGCCGCAAGTAGAAGCACAGCGTTCACATGCTTTTTTCTTGCAGCTCGTAGCTTGAAGCTTGTAGCTGTTTTACTGCGATTTCCGGACCCGTAGGTACCATTCGGACAGAAGTCTTACCTGTTTGTCGGTGTAGCCGCGTTCGACCATTCGAGTAACGAAGTCGTTGTGTTTCTGTTGATCCTCTTTGCTCGCCTTGGCATTGAAGCTGATGACTGGCAGCAGGTCTTCGGTGTTCGAGAACATTTTCTTCTCGATGACCACCCGCAGTTTCTCGTAGCTGAGCCAGGTCGGGTTCTTGCCGTTATTGTTGGCCCGAGCGCGCAATACGAAGTTGACGATCTCGTTGCGGAAATCCTTCGGATTGCTGATGCCCGCCGGTTTTTCGATTTTCTCCAGCTCTTCGTTCAGGGCGACACGGTTGAGAATCTCGCCGGTCTCCGGATCGCGGTATTCCTGATCCTGGATCCAGAAGTCCGCATACAGCACGTAGCGGTCGAAGATGTTCTGCCCGTATTCGCTGTAAGACTCCAGATAAGCGGTCTGGATCTCTTTGCCGATGAATTCGATATAACGCGGCGCCAGGTACTCCTTGAGGTAGCGCAGGTAGCGTTCGCGGGTCTCGGCCTGGAACTGTTCCTGCTCGATCTGTTGTTCCAGTACATACAACAGGTGCACCGGGTTGGCGGCGATTTCATGCGGATCGAAGTTGAACACCTTGGACAGAATCTTGAACGCGAAGCGGGTCGAGAGACCGTTCATGCCTTCGTCGACGCCCGCCGAATCGCGGTATTCCTGGATCGACTTGGCCTTTGGATCGGTGTCCTTGAGGTTTTCCCCGTCGTAGACACGCATCTTCGAATAGATGTTGGAGTTTTCCGGTTCCTTGAGGCGCGACAGCACGGTGAACTGCGCCAGCATCTTCAGGGTGTCGGGGGCGCAGTGGGCCTTGGCCAGAGAGCTGTTGAACAACAATTTGTCGTAGATTTTCACCTCGTCACTGACCCGTAGGCAGTACGGTACTTTGACGATGTAGATCCGGTCGATGAAGGCTTCGTTGTTCTTGTTGTTGCGGAAGGTGTGCCACTCCGATTCGTTGGAGTGCGCGAGCAGGATCCCGGTGAACGGAATCGCCCCCAGCCCTTCGGTACTGTTGTAGTTGCCTTCCTGCGTGGCGGTCAGCAATGGGTGCAGCACCTTGATCGGTGCCTTGAACATTTCGACGAATTCCATCAGGCCCTGGTTGGCCCGGCACAGCGCACCGGAGTAGCTGTAGGCGTCGGCGTCGTTCTGTGGGTATTCCTCGAGTTTGCGGATGTCGACCTTACCGACCAGCGCCGAGATGTCCTGGTTGTTCTCGTCGCCCGGTTCGGTCTTGGCCACGGCGATCTGGTTGAGGATCGACGGATACAGTTTGACCACACGGAACTGGCTGATGTCGCCACCGAATTCGGCCAGGCGTTTGGTCGCCCACGGCGACATAATGGTGTTCAGGTAGCGCCGCGGGATGCCGAAGTCTTCCTCGAGGATCGCGCCATCTTCGGTGGCGTTGAACAGACCCAGAGGCGATTCGAATACCGGCGAGCCCTTGATCGCGTAGAAGGGCACTTTTTCCATCAGCTGTTTCAGCTTCTCGGCCAGGGACGATTTACCGCCACCGACGGGGCCGAGCAGGTAGAGGATTTGTTTCTTCTCTTCCAGGCCTTGGGCGGCATGGCGGAAATACGAGACGATCTGGTCGATGCATTCTTCCATCCCGTGGAAGTCTTCAAAGGCCGGATAGCGACGAATCACCTTGTTGGAGAAGATCCGCGACAGCCGCGAGTTGGTCGACGTGTCGAGCAGCTCGGGTTCGCCGATGGCCATCAATAGACGCTCGGCGGCGGAAACGTAAGCGCTGCGGTCCTTTTTGCACAGCTCCAGGTACTCCTGCAGCGAGAGTTCTTCCTGGCGTGTGGACTCGAAGCGTTGTTGGAAGTGGCTAAAGATACTCATGACGTCACCTCGCTCGATACGTGGAGCCGACGCCGGATCACTCAGTCGATGCTGGCAAGCAGCCGTGGTGGCCGCTTGTTTACCCCCCAGAACACTTTCGCGGTCGACAACCTTGAAAGTCACTCCCGATGACCCGTGCGCCGGTGTACCGGCTCTCCCCTGTTTTGGATGGCCTGGGCTTAAGGATAGTTGGGAATTCGAGAGGTAAAGGCGAGATACGTAATTAGTTGTGGCAGACCGTTCGTCTGCCGCGCGCAGGCCCACGGCAGCCGGGGCCTGCGCGTGACAAAAAAATTATTCGGCGGTGCCTTGCGCGGTTTCCGACGGATAAGTCGCACGCCACAGCTCGAAGCCGCCGTCCATGCTGTAGACGTCGGAGAAGCCCTGGCTGATCAGGTAGGCGGCCGCGCCCTGGCTGGAATTGCCGTGGTAGCAGACGACAACGGTCGGTGCATCGAGGTCGGCGCCTTGAATGAAGGCGTGCAGCGAGTGGTTGTCCAGATGCTTCGAACCGCTGATATGCAGGGCGGCAAAAGTTGCAGGATCACGGACATCGACCACGACTGCGCCTTGCTCACGCAGGGCATGGGCCTGTTCCGGGGGGATTCGTTTGAATTCGCTCATGGCGGGTTCCTGTAGCTCGGCAGAGTGCGCAGTCTAACGCGGGGCGCTGACTGGTGGAGTTTCGGGGATAAGTGGTGCGACTGATGGCGCAAGCCCGCCGTGTTCATCGCATTTGCATGACACGCGCTCGCCGCTGTCGACGTTCATCAGGGTCAGGCTGCCGCCCCAGACACAACCGGTGTCCAGTGCCGAGATGCCCGGTTCACGGACATCGCCTTCCAGCGCGGCCCAGTGGCCGAAAATGATGCGCAGACCGCGGGTCTTGCGCTCTTTGTGCTGGAACCATGGCTTATAGCCGGGCGGGGCAGTGTCGAGACCTTCCTTGCTCTTGAGGTCGAGCTTGCCCTCGGCGGTGCAGAAGCGCATGCGGGTGAAATAGTTGGTGATGACGCGCAGGCGGGTCACGCCCGTGAGCTCGCTGTCCCACTTCGCCGGCTCATTGCCGTACATGCCATCGAGATACAGCGGAAACAGGTTGTCGTCACGCAGTGCCGCTTCGGCCTCGGCCGCGTACTTCAGGGCCTTGCGCAAGGACCACTGCGGTGGGATGCCTGCGTGCACCATGGCTACTTCGCGTTGTTCGTCGTAGTGCATGAGTTTCTGCTGGCGCAGCCACTCGAGCAGATCGGCTGCGTCGGGGGCTTCAATGATCTCGCGCAGGGTATCGGACTTCTTCAGGCGCTCAATGTTGTTGGCCGCAGCGAGCAGGTGCAGGTCATGGTTACCCAGTACGCAAACCAGCGAATCGCGCATGCCGTAGAGAAAACGCAGGGTCTCCAGCGATTGCGGGCCGCGGTTGACCAGGTCGCCGACCAGCCACAGCCGATCGAGCTTCGGGTCGAAAGCCACTTGCTTGAGCAGACATTTGAGCGGTTCGAGGCAGCCTTGCAGGTCGCCGACGGCGTACGTCGTCATCAGTGCAGGGCTCCGGGGACGGCGAGGCGGAAAGGTTTGATGATCGCGTCGAAATGCTTGCCGTCATCGGCGACCATTTCGTAAGTGCCCTCCATGGTGCCGACCTTGGTGGTCATCACCGTGCCGCTGCTGTAGGTGTGGCTTTTGCCAGCCTCGATCAGCGGTTGCTGGCCGACGACGCCAGCGCCGCGAACCTCTTCGACATGCCCGTCACCGTCGGTAATCACCCAATGTCGTGACATCAGCTGGGCAGGGCGCTCGCCATTGTTCTGCACGGTGATGGTGTAGGCGAAGGCGAAGCGGTTGTGCTCGGGTTGCGATTGTTCTGCCAGGTAGCGGGTAACGACACTGACGTCGACCTGATAACGAGAATCGGACATGCAAAAGGGCCTTAAGCAAAGCGGAACGCGAGGCGTAGCTGATGGGGAATCAGTCTAGGCAAGTATCGGGCAGTAAACCAGAGTGGCGGCCTGCCCGATAGCGTTCATCGCCGGTCAGTCGGCGGCGGGGGCGGCAGGAACCTGCTCGGCGAGCTTGTCGGCCAGGCGCACGAATGCGGCCAGGTCCAGTTGCTCGGGGCGCAGGCTGCCATCGACACTGGCGGCTTCGATCTCGGCAGCGGTCATCAATTGCTTGAGGGTGTTGCGCAGGGTCTTGCGACGCTGGTTGAAGGCTTCGCGCACCACACGCTCGAGCAGGCGATGATCCTTGGCCGGATGCGGCAGTACCGCGTGCGGCACCAGACGGACGATGGCCGAGTCGACCTTCGGCGGCGGGTTGAACGCGCCCGGGCCGACGTTGAACAGGTGTTCCACACGGCAGTGATATTGAACCATGATCGACAGACGACCCCAGTCCCCGCCACCCGGGCCTGCGGACAGGCGCTCGACCACTTCCTTCTGCAGCATGAAGTGCATGTCGTGAATGATGCCGGCGTTGTTCAGCAGGTGGAAAATCAGCGGCGTTGAGATGTTGTACGGCAGGTTGCCGACCACGCGCAGGCTGTTCGGCGCAGCGTTGAGGGTGTTGAAGTCGAACTTCAGCGCATCGCCCTGATGCAGGTTGAAGTTGCTCTTGCCGGCAAACTGCTGGTTGAGGATCGGGATCAGGTCCTTGTCCAGTTCCACCACGTCGAGCTGCGCACCGGAGTTGAGCAGGCCAGCGGTCAGCGCGCCTTGCCCCGGGCCGATTTCCAGCATGCGGTCGCCGGATTTGGCACTGATGGAGCGCAGGATGCGGTCGATGACGCCGGCGTCGTGCAGGAAGTTCTGGCCAAAGCGTTTGCGCGCCTTGTGTTGGTATTGCTCGGTCATAAACGGGTCTCGGCCATCTGGTAGGCGGTTTCCAGGGCGACCTGCAGGCTGCCGCTGTCGATCTTGCCGCTGCCGGCCAGATCCAGGGCGGTGCCGTGATCGACCGAGGTGCGGATGATCGGCAGGCCAAGGGTAATGTTGACTGCGGCGCCGAAGCCTTTGTACTTCAGCACGGGCAGGCCCTGGTCGTGGTACATCGCCAGCACTGCGTCGCAGTGCTCCAGATATTTGGGGGTAAACAGAGTGTCGGCAGGCAGCGGGCCACGAAGGTCCATGCCCTCGCCGCGCAGGCGCTCTAAGGTAGGTTCGATGATGTCGATTTCTTCATGGCCCAGGTGTCCGCCTTCACCGGCGTGCGGGTTGAGTCCGCAGACCAGGATGCGTGGCCGGGCGATGCCGAATTTGTCTTGCAGGTCGGCGTGCAGAATCCGCGTGACCCGCTCCAGCCGTTCCGGCGTGATCGCATCGGCGATCTCGCGCAACGGCAGGTGGGTGGTGACCAGTGCCACGCGCAAGCCGCGGGTGGCGAGCATCATGACCACTTGGGCGGTATGAGTCAGGTCGGCGAGAAATTCCGTGTGTCCGGAGAACGGGATGCCGGATTCGTTGATCACGCCTTTATGTACAGGGGCGGTGATCATCCCGGCGAAGTCGCCGTTCAGGCAGCCGTTGCCGGCACGGGTCAGGGTTTCGAGGACGAAGGCGGCGTTAGCCTTGTTCAGTTGCCCGGCAACCACGGGGGCGCTGAGCGGGGTGTCCCAGACGTACAGGCTGCCGGCCGCTGCTGGCGCATCCGGCCATTGACCGGGTGCCACTTCCAGCAAAGTGACGGCCAGCCCCAGCTGCGCGGCCCGCTCGGTGAGCAGGTCGCGGCTGGTGATGGCAATCAGGGGGTGTGGCTGGGCTTGCGAGGCGAGCAGCAGGCACAGGTCGGGACCGATGCCGGCTGGTTCGCCGGGTGTCAGCGCGAAACGCTTGGGTTTCACTGCGCTGCCTGGTCTGCACCAGGGAGTTTGATTTCTACGTAGGCTTCTTCACGAATCTGACGCAGCCAGTTTTGCAGCTCTTCATCGTATTTTTTGTTACGCAGAACGGTCATCGCTTGTTGCTCGCGAGCCTGCTCGGTGCTGTCGGTGGCGCGGCGGCCAAGGACTTCCAGTACGTGCCAGCCGTACTGGGTCTGGAACGGCTTGGACAGCTGACCTTGTGGGGTCTTGGCCATCACTTCGCGGAATTCCGGTACCAGTGCGTTCGGGTCGATCCAGTTCAGGTCGCCACCGTTGAGCGCCGAACCCGGGTCTTCGGAGTAGTTCTTCGCCAGTTCAGCGAAGTCTTCACCGGCCAGGATGCGCTCGTACAGCGACTGCACCAGGGCCTTGGTCTTGGCTTCGTCACGGATCGGGCTTGGCTTGACCAGGATGTGGCGCACATGCACCTCATCACGCATCTGCGCTTCGCCACCACGTTTGGCCAGCAACTTGAGGATGATGAAACCACCCGGGGTACGTGCAGGCTGAGTGATGTCGCCAACTGCCATGCTGCTCAGCTCACGATCGAACGGCGGTGGCAGTTGCGCAGCTTTACGCCAGCCCATGTCGCCGCCTTCCAGGGCGTTGTCGCTACCGGATTTGGCAACGGCCATCTGACCGAAGTCAGCGCCTTGCTTGAGCTTCTGGTAAACGTCCATCGCCTGACGGTAAGCGCTCTGAATCGCATCGGAGTTGGCGCTTTCCGGCGTCGGGATCAGGATGTTGGCCAGGTGCAATTCTTCGGACAGCTGCATCTTGCCCAGGTCGGAGGCGAGGAAGTTCTTCACTTCCTGCTCGGAGACCTGGATGCGCTCTGCCACGCGACGCTGACGCACACGGCTGATGATCATCTCGCGCTTGATCTGGTCACGGGCGTCGTCATAGGACAATCCGTCGTGTGCCAGGGCGGCGCGGAATTGATCCACGGTCATGTTGTTGCGCTGGGCAATCGTACCGACCGCCTGGTTCAGCTCTTCATCGGTAATGCGGATCCCGGAACGCTCGCCGATCTGCAGTTGCAGGTTTTCGACGATCAGGCGCTCGAGAACCTGCTGATCCAGCACGCCTGGAGGCGGCATGCCGCCGCCACGTTTGGCGATGGTCTGCTGAACTTCGTGGACGCGCTGGTCCAGTTGGCTCTGCATGACCACGTCGTTATCAACGATCGCGACCACTTTATCGATGGACTGTACTGCGGCGTTGGCCGCAGTACCCAGGAACAGCGCGCCCAGCAGCAGCGGGCGCAGAGAATCAGAAAGCTTGGTCTTCACGTTGACGATAACCTTGGATGCCTTTGTCGAGGAAGCTCTCTACCTTGGCGCCAGTCAGGCCGCCGAGTCCCTTCAGAACAATTTGGAGGAAGACGCCGTGGTCGCCTTTTTCGTTTTGCGGAGCTTCCTGACTGAATTCGTCGTAGGAAACCCAGTAACGGTTGATCAGGCGCAGTTTCCAGCAGCAGTTGTCGTATTCGAAACCACCGAAGGCTTCCAGCGTACGGTTGCGGTTGTAGTCGTACTGCCAGCGGCTGATCGCGCTCCACTGCGGAACGATTGGCCAGATGACCGAGAAGTCATGCTGCTGGATCTTGTAGTAGTCCTTCACGTAGCCAGGCTGGCCCGGGGTGCCATAGTCACCGCCACCAACGGCCCACTTACCGGTGTTCTGGTCGTAACGGATCTGGTCGTTGCGATAGCGATAACCGACGTTGACCACCTTGTTCGGGTTGTCTTCAGGCTGGTAATGGAACATCGCGCTGCCGGAACGCGGGCTGCGGCTGTCCGGGTCCCAGTTGTAGTCGGCCGTGGTGCGCCAGTCACGGTTCCAGCGATATTCGTATTCCAGAGCGTACGGTGATACGTCGGACTGGGCATCTTTACGATCGTTGAACGCGATGCCTGGCAGTTGGACTTCACGATCCTTGAAGTAGTAAGCCTGGCCGACGCTGATGCGCTGACGCTCGAAACCGTCGTCTTCGATCCAGCGGCTGGTCACACCCAGCGACAGCTTGTTCTCGTCGCCGACACGGTCGGAGCCGGAGAAGCGGTTGTCACGGAACAGCGACGCGTAGTTGAAGGTGTATTCGCTGGTGTCGAATACCGGAATGTCTTCCTGATCAACCTTGGGTACATACAGGTAGAACAGACGCGGTTCCAGAGTCTGGCGATAGTTCTTGCCGAAGTACGACGTGTTGCGGTCGAAGTACAGGCCGCTGTCGACGCTGGCGATCGGTACGCCACGGCTCTGGTTGCTGTCGAAGGTGCCGTTGAGTTTGTTCTGCTCGGCGGTTTGCGCAGCAATCTGGGACTTGCCGGTGCCGTCCAGATCCAGTTGATACTGGGTGTACTGGTACTTGAGCGATGGCTTCAGGAAACCATATGTCCAGTTCATCGGCAGGCTGACGCCCGGCTTCAGGTTCAGACGATCGCCGTTGGCGCGCGCCAGGCCCTGAACGTTTGTATCCAGGCGAGGCGAGATGGTGCCGTCTTCATTGGTAAAGTTGCCGTTTTGCAGGTCGCGATCGAACCGAACAATCTCGGTCTCGTAATTGAAGTTCAAACCTTCAGGGTGATACGGCAGCTGACCGTCGAAGGTGATCTGTGGCAGACGGCCGTATGGCGTGATGTTCGAAACAGTAGCCAGTTGGTACTGCTGAGCGTTCAGGCGCGCGGTATAGCTGTCGCCTCGGTAAGTCACCGAACCCTGTTGGTTCACGAAGTCAGCACTCTTCACACCGATCTGATCAGTGGTCAGGTCCTGGAAGTAGTACGGATCGCTGATCTTGGTGTAGTCGACCTGAGTCATCACACGGGAGTCGAGACCGCCCTTGTGCTGCCAGTTGTACATGTAGCGATTTTTTTCGTAATCGGACTGCTTGCTGCGATCGGTATCTTCGTCGTTCAGATACGCCGCACCAAACTGGCCTTCGCTGGACTTGGTCAGGTAACGGAACTCGCCTTCGACCAGCATGCCGCGTTTGCTCATGTAACGCGGGTACAACGTGGCATCGTAGTTCGGCGCCAGGTTGAAGTAGTACGGGGTGACCAGCATGAAGCCGGTATCGCTGCCGGTGCCGATGGTCGGCGGCAGGAAGCCCGATTGGCGACGATCGTCGATCGGGAAGTAGATGTACGGCGTGTACAGGATCGGAATGTCCTTGACCCGCAGTGTCACGTTGGTCGCGGTACCGAAGCCGGTGGCAGGGTTCAGGGTGATGTTGTTGCCCTTGAGCTGCCAGGCGTTGCTGTTCGGTTCGCACGTGGTGTACGTGCCGTCCTTCAAGCGGATGATCGCGTTCTCGGCACGCTTGGCGTACAGCGCGTTACCGCGGATGCGCGATTTGTGCATCACGTATTCGGCGTTGTCGACCTTGGCTTCACCGGTGTCGAGCTGTACATCGGCGTGATCGCCGACGATCAGTGCACCGTTGTCGCGAATGCGCACGTCGCCATTGAGTTCGGCGCGGCTCTCGGCCTGATACAGGCTGGCCTCGTCGGACTCGACCTGCATGCTGCCCTGACGCAGGACCACGTCGCCGGCCAGCGTACCCACCTGATCTTCGGTGTTGTAGCGCGAGGCTTTGGCGCCGATAAAGGTCGGTGCGTCACTTTTATTCGTCTTGTCATTCATGCCAGGACGAATCGGTTCGATATAGGAACCAGAGCAGTAAGGACCGGTCTCGGCCAATTGGGCGGCGGTGAGCTTCTCGCGCGGAACCCAGTCGAGGTGACTGTAGTCTTCGCTACGGGATTTCAGGCCGCGGCCTTTGGCTTCGGTGACCAGCACAGGCTTGGCGCCGGTGTCGGATGTGGAACCGTTCTGGGTCGGGGCTTCGCCGGCGGCGCTGACAGCGCTGCCGTCATGCACCGGACGCGGCGGCAATGCAGCTGCCGGCGTCTTGGGCGCACACGCCCAGCCACCCGTTGCCGAGACGGCGCAGTCATACTGCTCGGCGGCAACAACGAATTGACTGGCCAGAGGTTGCATAGCCAGCAGACTGCCGGTTACCAACAACGGAAATTTTTTACGAAACGCGGGGGATTTCAATGCCATCTTATTAGTCCGGGCTTCCTGCGTGCCATCTGCCCGCGGTGTGGGCCGCACGCCTCTCGATGGTCTGAAAAAGATGCTGGATAATAAAGCATGACCCGCTTGACGGCTAGCGCCGTCGGAGACCCTTGCAATGCCTGACCAAGATGTACGCTTGCAACACCTGAAAGTTTGGCTCGATGAGCAGTTGGCAATCCTGTTTGCAGATCAGGGCTGGGGCGCCGTGCCCCCGGCCACGTTGACCGCGGCCAGCAGCGACGCGAGTTTCCGCCGGTATTTCCGTTGGGAAGGCGCGGGTCGCAGTTTCGTCGTGATGGACGCGCCACCGCCCCAGGAAAACTGCAAACCGTTCGTGGATATCGCCTTTTTGCTGGCGAAATCCGGAATTAACGTGCCGAAAATTTATGCAGAAGACCTCGAACGCGGATTTCTTTTGCTCAATGACCTGGGCAACAAGACCTATCTGGACGTAATCGACAGCGAAAATGCCGACGCTTTGTTCAGCGATGCCTTGCAGGCGCTGTTGGCTTTTCAGCAATTGCCGATGGTCGCACCGCTGCCGAGTTACGACGTGGCACTGCTGCGCCGCGAGCTGGAACTGTTCCCCGAGTGGTATGTGAAGCGCGAACTCGGCGTCGAGTTCGACGCGGCACAGCAGCAACAATGGCAAGCCGTCAGCGATCTGCTGATCGACAGCGCCCTGGCTCAGCCGAAAGTGCTGGTGCACCGCGACTACATGCCGCGCAATCTGATGCTCAGCGAGCCGAATCCGGGCGTACTGGACTTTCAGGATGCGGTCTACGGCCCGGTCACCTACGACGTGACCTGCCTGTTCAAGGACGCCTTCCTCAGTTGGCCTGAAGAGCGCGTGCGTGGCTGGCTGGAAAGCTACTGGCAGCAAGCCTCGGCGCTGGACATCCCGGTGCAAGCGGATTTCGAAGACTTCCTGCGTGCCAGCGACCTGATGGGCGTACAACGCCACCTGAAAGTCATCGGCATCTTCGCCCGCATCTGCCATCGCGATGGCAAGCCGCGCTACCTGGCCGACGTGCCGCGTTTCTTCGCCTATATAGAAGCGGTGCTTGCGCGTCGTCCTGAACTGGCGGATCTGCAGGCGTTGCTCGCCAGTCTGCGTGGCGGAGCGACTGCATGAAGGCGATGATTCTGGCGGCAGGCAAGGGCGAGCGCATGCGCCCGCTGACCCTGACCACCCCGAAACCGTTGGTGCGCGCCGGCGGCGTGCCGTTGATCGAATATCATCTGCGCGCGCTGGCGGCGGCTGGTTTCAGCGAGATCGTGATCAACCATGCCTGGCTCGGTCAGCAGATCGAAGATTACCTGGGCGACGGTTCGCAGTTCGGTGTGAGCATCCAGTACTCGCCGGAAGGTGAGCCGCTGGAAACCGGCGGCGGGATTTTCCGCGCCTTGCCGTTGCTCGGTGACGATGCGTTTCTGGTGGTCAATGGTGACATCTGGACCGATTACGACTTCAGCGTGCTGCATCAACCGATCAACGGTCTGGCGCATCTCGTACTGGCGGACAACCCGGCTCATCATCCGACGGGCGATTTCACCCTGACTGACGGCCGGGTACAGGATGGCCAGCAAGGCGCGCAAACCCTGACCTACAGCGGCATCGCCGTGCTCCATCCGCAGTTGTTCGATGGCTGCACGGACGGCGCATTCAAGCTCGCACCACTGCTGCGCAACGCCATGGCTGACGGACAGGTCAGCGGTGAGCGTCTGAAAGGTCACTGGGTGGATGTCGGTACGCATGAGCGTCTGGCCGAAGCTGAAGCATTGATAGAAGCGAGTCGTTGATATGTTGTGGCCAGGGACTCTGATTGGAGCCGGAGCGGGTTTTGCGATTGCCAGCATTCCGGGGGCCATGCTTGGGGCATTGTTGGGACAGGCGCTGGATCGGCGCCTGCACCTGCAAAGCTGGGGGCACTTGCGGGAAAAACTCGGCGGACGGCCGATGTTGCGCAACGACGAATTGCTGTTCGTATTGCTCGGGCGTCTGGCCAAAAGTGACGGGCGAGTGACGGACGGTCATATCCAGCAGGCGCGCAATGAAATGAACGCCCTGGAAATGAGCGAGCCGGCACGGCGGCGGGCGATTGCTGCGTTCAATCGCGGCAAGTCCGGCGGCGACCGCCTGCGCGGTTATCTGCGCCGCCTGAGTGCTCAGCCACACGCCGCCGAGGGCGTGTTGCGCGCCTGCTGGCGGATGGTCTGGGCCGACGGTCGTGCGGGCGTCAGTGAGCGTGAATTGTTGGCGCAGTGGGGCAAGTGGCTGGGTTGGACAACCCACCAGATTCAGGCGCTGGCCAACGATTACGAGCCCAATAAACGGCCGATTGTCAGTGCCGCGGTGAGTTATCAGGAAGCGATGCGCCTGCTCGGGGTGTCGGCGACCAGCGAGCCGGCGCAGATCAAGCGCGCCTATCGCCGGCTGCTCAGTCGTCATCACCCGGACAAGATCGCCGGCAGCGGCGCGACGCCGGAGCAGGTGCGTGACGCGACCGAGAAAACCCGCGAGCTGCACAACGCGTTTACCCTGATTCGGGCGCGGCGGGATTTTCGCTGATCGTTAGAAGTTAGTTGTTGATGAGGGCCTCTTCGCGAGCAGGCTCGCTCCCACACTGATCGCATTCCTACAGATGGAATGCATTCAAATGTGGGAGCGAGCCTGCTCGCGAATGGGGCGACTCGGTCTTCCAGTCAGTCCGTCTTCTGCGGATTCAACCAGCCACGCACCCGCCGGAACAGCTGTTCCTGCTCAGCCTTTTTATCCGGTAACGCCTTGAGCGCCACCTGGCTGAAGGTCGAAGTCTTCAAGCGCTTGCTGGCCTGCATGCGTTCCAGCGCCGCGTTGCGATCCAGCGCCTTGTCCATGTAGAAAATGTCCGCAGTCGGCAACTTCAGGGTCGGTGTCAGCTCGGCCAATTGTGGCTTGGCCTTGCTCGGCGTTTGCGCATCGACCATCACCAGTTTCTCGACCTGGGAACTCTGCCGCTCGCTGAGAAAGCGCGCTGCCCAGTACGCGCCCGTGCCGTGACCGAGGACCACGACCCGGCGTGCGCTTTGCTGCTCGGCGTAGGCGATCGCCGCATCGATCCGCGCAAAGATCCGTTCGGCATCAGCCTTGGATTGTTCTTCAGTCGTTTCGGCGACCACCTGATCCGCCACTTCCGCTTCACCGCCCGCCGCCTGTTCGATCGGTTGCGCAGTGGTGGAATCCTTGCTGCCACTTTCCGGGGCTTTCGGCGCGGCGGCGGGCGCAATCACCCGCGGTGCGATGACATCGCTTTGCAGATCCGGCAGGGTGATACTCAGGCTGCTCCACTCGACATCGGGCAATTTGCTGCGCAGTGGGCCGATCACTTGCGGCCAGTCAGCGGTTTCGCCGGCGCCGGGGACGATAATCACCGCACCTTTGGGCTCGGCAGTGTTGGCCGGTTTCCACAGGGCGAGGAAAGTATCGGCGCCGGCCTGCAATTGCTGCTGTTCTTGTGCCGGGACTTTGCGTTCCAGTGCTGCGGCTTCTTCCTGACTACGCTCAAGCAGTGGCTGGCGTTCGGCCGGTTTTTCGGCGGCCGGTTGCTCGGCGGTGGAGGCGGGCGCCGGATCGGCGGCTTCGACGGAAAACGCACAAGGCAGGATCAGCGACAGGCACAATGCTGGCATTGCCAGGCGGTAGACAGAGGGCATCGGTTATTCCAGGCCAGAAAAGTATCCCGGCAGCCTAATGGGTTGGTCAGAATTTGTCAGTGCAAGAGACTTCAATGATGCGTTTTTGCTGCCTGTGGGTTATCGGCTGGTTGTGTTTTCCCTTGATGGGCTGGGCGGCGTCTGCGCCGGCGGCGCATGCAGCGCTGTTGACGCCCGGCGAGCAGCAATGGCTGGCGCAGCACCGTGAGCTGCGTGTTGGCCTGGTATTGCAGGCGCCGTACGCGCAATACGACCGGCGCTTGCAGCGACTGTCCGGGGCTAATGTCGAATTGATGAAGGCGCTGGCCAAGACGCTGAACGTCGAGCTGAGCTGGCGCAATTTTCAGGACCTGGCGCAACTGGAAGACGCCGCCCGCGAAGGCGAAATCGACATCGCCCCGGGCCTGACCCAGACCCCGGGTGCGCTGCGCCTGTGGCTGTTTTCCGATCCTTACATGCGTGTGCCGCAACTGGTGGTCAGCGACCAGAAGAGCGGCGGCGTGGTCGAGCTGGAAAAGCTCGACAGCCTGTCCCGCGTCGCGGTGCGCATGCCCAGCGTCACCGCCGATTATTTGCGCAGCAATTATCCGCACCTGAATCTGCAAGGCGTGCCGCTGGAGCGTCAGGCGCTGCAACTGTTGTTGACTCAACAAGCGTCCTACGCCGTGATAGATGAAGCGCAACTCGGGCGGTTGTCCGCCGAACCTGAGTTCGCCGGGTTGGTGGTGGTCGGCGATATCGGCTTGCCACAGCTGTTGCGGGTCGCCACGCGGCGCGACTGGCCGCAATTGGCCGGGATCATCGAAAGCGCCTTGCGAGCGATCCCGGCCAAGGATCTGGAGCGCCTGCACAACCAATGGCTGCAACCCAAGTACCCACGGCTGACGGAATCGCCGGGGTTCTGGCAGAACCTCAGCCTGTTGTTTGCGGTGTTGTTGCTCAGTTGCCTGGCCATCGTGGTCTGGCAACGACGCCAGCAACACAGCCTCGAACAGCGTCTGCTGGCTGCACGTGAAGACATCGCCCTGCGCGCGGCCAGCGAAGAAGCCTTGCGCCTGACCCAGTTTTCCATCGATCAAAGCACCGTCGGCATTCTCTGGGTCAACTGGGACAGCCATGTGCGCTACGCCAACCGCGCGGCGGAACACATGCTCGGTTATCCACAGGGCGCGCTGATCGAACGGCCGCTGATCGACTTCGAACCCGGCCTGCACATGGATCGCTGGCTCAACCTGTGGAAACGCGCGCGGGCCAGTGAAGAAGGGCCGCTGAGTTTTGAAACCAGTTGCGTGCGCGCCGATGGCAGCATCCTGCCGGCGGACGTCTCGCTGAGTTTTCTGCGTTTTCGCGACAGCGAGTATCTGGTGGTTTATCTCACCGACGTCACTGAGCGTCGCCGCGCCCTGGCCGCGTTGCAGGAAAGTGAAGCGCGCCTGCAAGGCATCGCCGCCAACGTACCGGGGCTGGTGTTTCGCCTGGAGCGGGCGCCGGTGACCGGGCAGATCGATTTCGCCTACATCAGCGAGGGCAGCGAGAGTCTGGTCGGCTACGCGCCAGCCGCCATCGCCCATCGCGACATGGGCTTGCGCAGTCTGGTGCACCCGGACGACAGGGCCAGTTACCACCAGACTCAGGATCAAGCGCTGGACACCGACAGTGACTGGTCGTGGCAGGGTCGCATCCTCACCCGTCAGGGCGATCAGCGCTGGGCCGAGATCAAGGCAATCACCCGACAGCTGGAGGATGGCGCCTATGTCTGGGACGGCATCGTCTGGGACATCAGCGAAAGCAAGCGCATCGAGTTGGAGCTGGCCGCCTCCCGCGAGCAACTGCGCGAATTGTCGGCGCACCTGGAAAGCGTGCGCGAAGAAGAAAAGGCGCGGATCGCCCGGGAAGTGCACGATGAACTGGGGCAGATGCTCACGGTGCTGAAACTGGAAACCTCGATGTGCGAACTGGCCTATGCGCAGCTCGACCCGGGGCTGCACGAGCGCTTGAACAGCATGAAGCGCCTGATCGCCCAGTTGTTCCAACTGGTGCGTGATGTGGCGACGGCGTTGCGCCCGCCGATTCTCGATGCCGGGATTGCTTCAGCGATCGAGTGGCAGGCGCGGCGCTTCGAGGCGCGTACGCAGATTCCGTGTCTGGTGCAGGTGCCGGACAATCTGCCGGCGCTCAGCGATGCCAAGGCGATCGGGCTGTTCCGAATCCTGCAGGAGGCGCTGACCAACGTCATGCGCCATGCTCAGGCGCATACTGTGGAGCTGACACTGACGCTGGAAGGCGACGAGTTGTGTCTGACGGTCAGCGACGATGGCGTAGGCTTTGTCGCTGCGGCGGATCGGCCGACGTCCTTTGGTTTGGTCGGTATGCGCGAGCGGGTGCTGATCATGGGCGGACGCTTGTTGCTTGAGAGTGAGCCGGGGGAGGGCACCAGTCTGAATGTGTGGGTGCCGGTGAATGAGGTTTGAAGGTTGTGGTGTTTGAGCTGACGCTATCGCGAGCAGGCTCGCTCCCACATTGGAATGCTCTTCCCTGTGGGAGCGAGCCTGCTCGCGAATGACCTTGGCGCTGAATAAGAATAATGGAGAACAACGTGATCCGTGTATTGGTAGCCGAAGACCACACCATCGTCCGTGAAGGCATCAAGCAATTGATCGGCCTGGCCAAGGATCTGCAAGTGGTGGGGGAGGCGAGCAATGGCGAACAGTTGCTCGAAACCCTACGCAGCGTGCCGTGTGAAGTGGTGTTGCTGGACATCTCGATGCCTGGCGTCAATGGGTTGGAGGCGATCCCGCGGATTCGCGCGCTGAACAATCCACCCGCGATTCTGGTGCTGTCGATGCACGACGAGGCCCAAATGGCCGCCCGTGCGCTGAAGGTCGGCGCCGCGGGCTACGCGACCAAGGACAGCGATCCGGCGCTATTGCTGACGGCGATTCGCAAAGTGGCGGCCGGCGGGCGCTACATCGACCCGGAACTGGCCGACCGCATGGTCTTCGAAGTCGGCCTGACCGACACGCGTCCGTTGCATTCGCTGCTGTCCGAGCGTGAGTTCTCGGTGTTCGAGCGCCTGGCCCAGGGCGCCAACGTCAACGACATCGCCCAGCAACTGGCGCTGAGCAGCAAGACCATCAGCACCCACAAGGCGCGACTGATGCAGAAGCTCAATATCACCTCGCTGGCCGAACTGGTGAAATACGCGATGGAACACAAACTCCTCTAAAGATTACCGCAGTTAAAACTGTAGGAGTGAGCCTGCTCGCGATAGCGGTCTGTCAGGCAATACTTCAGTGACTGAGCCACCGCTATCGCGAGCAGGCTCACTCCTACAGGGGATCTTCATAGCGCCCGAAATTGCGAGCATATCCATTAGCGACAACCGCTTTTGCTTGTTCTCGTGGCTTGCCGCTTGGTGCTCGTAGCTCGTTTGCCAAAACGCGCCATCCTTGTAGGGCAATCCCTACCCCCAACCTTCCATCCGGCTGAGGCGATTCTCTCCTGCGCCCCGATTTGCGTGGCTGGCGCCAGCCACTAGGCTTAATCCACAGCAGTTACCAATAACAAAGGTGTGGGTATGAGCCAGGTCGATTCAAACGCAGGGGCCAGTGACGTGCTGGTCAGCTTTCGTGGAGTGCAGAAGAGCTACGACGGCGAGAACCTGATCGTCAAAGACCTCAACCTGGACATTCGCAAAGGCGAGTTCCTGACCCTGCTCGGGCCGTCCGGCTCGGGCAAGACCACCAGCCTGATGATGCTCGCCGGGTTCGAAACCCCGACCGCCGGCGAAATCCTCCTGGCCGGCCGTGCAATCAACAACGTGCCGCCGCACAAGCGCGACATCGGCATGGTGTTCCAGAACTACGCGCTGTTCCCGCACATGACCGTGGCCGAGAATCTGGCCTTCCCGCTGACCGTACGTGGCCTGAACAAGAGCGACGTCAGCGACAAGGTCAAGAAAGTCCTGAGCATGGTCCAGCTCGACGCCTTCGCTTCGCGTTATCCGGCACAACTCTCCGGCGGTCAGCAGCAGCGTGTAGCGCTGGCCCGGGCGCTGGTGTTCGAACCGCAACTGGTGCTGATGGACGAACCGCTGGGCGCACTCGACAAGCAACTGCGCGAACACATGCAGATGGAGATCAAACACCTGCACCAGCGCCTCGGCGTGACCGTGGTCTATGTGACCCACGACCAGGGTGAAGCCCTGACCATGTCCGACCGCGTCGCCGTGTTTCATCAGGGCGAGATCCAGCAGATCGCCCCGCCGCGCACGCTTTACGAAGAACCGAAAAACACCTTCGTCGCCAACTTCATCGGCGAGAACAACCGCCTCAACGGCCGTCTGCTCAGCCAGAGCGGCGAGCGTTGCGTGGTCGAGTTGGGTCGGGGCGAGAAGGTCGAGGCGCTGGCGGTCAACGTCGGCCAGACCGGCGAGCCGGTGACCCTGTCGATCCGCCCGGAGCGCGTCAGCCTCAACGGTTCGAGCGACCAATGCGTCAACCGCTTCTCGGGGAGGGTGGCGGAATTCATCTATCTGGGCGACCACGTCCGGGTGCGCCTGGAAGTCTGCGGCAAGACCGACTTCTTCGTGAAACAGCCGATTGCCGAGCTCGATCCAGCGCTCGCGGTCGGCGACGTGGTTCCGCTTGGCTGGCAGGTCGAGCACGTTCGCGCACTCGATCCTCTTCTAGAGGCGCACTAAGCGCCCCGGCAATACCAACACCAACCCTGCACGTGGAGAGAACAATAAATGTTGAGATCCCTGAAGTTCACCGCCCTGACCCTGGGCCTGATGGGTGCGGCCAGCGCTATGGCCGCCGGTCCCGATCTGACTGTGGTGTCGTTTGGCGGGGCGAACAAGGCGGCGCAAGTCAAAGCCTTCTACGCACCGTGGGAAGCGGCGGGCAACGGCAAGATCGTTGCCGGTGAGTACAACGGCGAAATGGCCAAGGTCAAAGCTATGGTCGACACCAAGAGCGTGTCGTGGGATCTGGTGGAAGTTGAATCGCCAGAGCTGTCCCGTGGTTGCGATGAAGACATGTTCGAACAACTCGACCCGGCCCTGTTCGGCAAGACCGAAGACTACGTCAAAGGTGCGATTCAGCCTTGCGGCGTGGGCTTCTTCGTCTGGTCGACCGTGCTCGCGTACAACGCCGACAAGCTGAAAACCGCGCCAACCAGCTGGGCCGATTTCTGGGACACCAAGAAATTCCCGGGCAAGCGTGGCCTGCGCAAAGGCGCCAAGTACACCCTGGAATTCGCGCTGATGGCCGACGGTGTTGCACCGAAAGACGTCTACAAAGAGCTGGCGAGCAAGGGTGGTCAGGATCGCGCGTTCAAGAAACTCGATGAACTCAAGCCAAGCATTCAGTGGTGGGAGGCCGGCGCGCAACCACCGCAATACCTTGCTTCCGGTGACGTGGTCATGAGCTCGGCCTACAACGGTCGCATCGCCGCCGTGCAAAAAGAATCCAACCTGAAAGTGGTGTGGAACGGCGGCATCTACGACTTTGATGCGTGGGCCATCCCGAAAGGTCTGGACGCCAAGCGTGCCGAAGCGGCGAAGAAATTCATCGCCTACTCGGTTCAGCCGCAGCAACAGAAGACCTACTCGGAAAACATCGCCTACGGCCCGGCCAACACCCAAGCCGTACCGCTGCTGAGCAAGGACGTGCTGAAAGACATGCCGACCACCCCGGAAAACATCGCCAACCAGGTGCAGATCGACGTCAGCTTCTGGGCTGACAACGGCGAGCAACTGGAGCAGCGCTTCAATTCCTGGGCTGCGAAATAAGCAAGGCCTGGTGATGGTGGGCTTGCCTACCCCTGTGGGAGCGAGCCTGCTCGCGAAAGCGGTAGATCAACCAGCATAGATGTTGAATGTGCTGGCCTCTTCGCGAGCAGGCTCGCTCCCACAGGTAGCTGTGTTTCAACACAACAGAGGTGGTTCGCCACCTCTGTAACGATCAAAGATTTGCGGAGTACGTCATGGCCATCGCCGTTCCCCTGAACGAGGGCGCCAGCCCCACCTTGAAGCAGAAGCTCAAGCGCGCCGAGCGGGTCAACCGCTGGAAGGCCCAGGCGTTGATTGCGCCGCTGGTGCTGTTTCTGTTGCTGGTGTTCCTGGTGCCGATCGTGGCGCTGCTCTACAAAAGCGTCGGCAACCCGGAAGTGGTCGGCGGCATGCCGCGCACCGTGGCGGCCATCGCCAGTTGGGACGGCCGCGGCCTGCCGGCTGAACCGGTGTACAAAGCGGCCGGCGAAGATCTCGCCGAAGCCCGCAAAAACCAGACGCTGGGCGATCTGTCCAAGCGCTTGAACATGGAGTTGGCCGGCTATCGCAGCCTGCTGACCAAAACCGCCCGGGCGCTGCCCTTCGCCAGCGAACCGGCCTCCTATAAAGAAGCCCTCGAAGCGCTCGATGAGCGTTGGGGCGATCCGGCCTACTGGCAAGCGGTCAAACGCAACACCAGCAGCATCACGCCTTACTACCTGCTGGCGGCGGTGGATCACCGTATCGATGATCTCGGCGAACTGGCCCCGGCCACCCCGGATCAGGCGATCTACCTCGACATCTTCGCCCGCACGTTCTGGATGGGCCTGATCATCACCGTGATCTGCCTGTTTCTCGCCTATCCCCTGGCTTATCTGCTGGCGAACCTGCCCTCGCGGCAGAGCAACCTGCTGATGATTCTGGTGCTGCTGCCGTTCTGGACCTCGATTCTGGTGCGGGTCGCGGCGTGGATCGTGTTGCTGCAATCGGGTGGACTGATCAACAGCGCGCTGCTGGCCATGGGCATCATTGATAAGCCGCTGGAGCTGGTGTTCAACCGCACCGGGGTCTACATCTCGATGGTGCACATTCTGCTGCCGTTCATGATTCTGCCGATCTACAGCGTGATGAAAGGCATCTCGCCGACCTACATGCGCGCCGCCATCTCGCTGGGCTGCCATCCGTTCGCCAGTTTCTGGCGGGTGTATTTCCCGCAGACTTATGCCGGCGTCGGTGCCGGTTGCCTGTTGGTGTTCATCCTCGCCATCGGCTACTACATCACCCCGGCGCTGCTCGGCAGCCCGAACGATCAGATGGTCAGCTACTTCGTCGCGTTCTACACCAACACCAGCATCAACTGGGGCATGGCCACTGCGCTGGGCGGCTTGTTGCTGCTGGCGACCGTGGTGCTTTATCTGATCTACAGCTGGCTGGTGGGCGCCAGTCGCCTGCGCCTGAGCTAAGGGGAATTTGAAATGCTGAGTCCTTACATGTCGCCCATCGAACGGGTGTGGTTCTACAGCTTGCGGATCCTCTGCGGCCTGATCCTGCTGTTCCTGATTCTGCCGGTGCTGGTCATCGTGCCGCTGTCGTTCAACTCGGGCAGTTTCCTGGTGTATCCGCTGCAGGGCTTTTCGCTGCAGTGGTATCACGACTTCTTCGCTTCGGCAGAGTGGATGCGCGCGCTGAAGAACAGCATCATCGTCGCCCCGGCGGCCACGGTACTGGCGATGGTCTTCGGCACGCTGGCGGCGATCGGCCTGACACGTGGCGACTTCCCCGGCAAATCCCTGGTGATGGCGCTGGTGATTTCGCCGATGGTGGTGCCGGTGGTGATCATTGGTGTGGCGAGTTATCTGTTCTTCGCGCCGCTGGGGCTGGGCAACAGCTTCTTCTCGTTGATCGTGGTGCACGCGGTGCTCGGTGTGCCGTTCGTGATCATCACCGTGTCGGCGACGTTGCAGGGGTTCAACCACAATCTGGTACGCGCTGCGGCGAGTCTTGGTGCATCGCCACTGACGGCGTTCCGCCGGGTGACCTTGCCGCTGATTGCACCGGGGGTGATTTCCGGGGCGCTTTTTGCCTTCGCGACGTCGTTCGATGAGGTGGTAGTGACGCTGTTCCTCGCCGGCCCCGAGCAAGCGACTCTGCCACGGCAGATGTTCAGCGGGATCCGCGAGAACCTCAGCCCGACGATTGCGGCGGCGGCAACCTTGCTGATCGCTTTTTCCGTCATTCTGCTGCTGACCCTGGAATGGCTGCGTGGTCGCAGCGAAAAACTGCGTACCGCGCAGGTCTGACGCCCAGATCAAAAGCCACCCCTCACCCCAGCCCTCTCCCCCAAGGGGGCGAGGGGGAAAGGGGGCAGATCTTCATGCTGTTCAGAATCTGAGTTCGACTCGGTATTGCACGTCGATGGACTTCGAGAGTGCAGCTCGGTCAGTCCCCTCTCCCTACGGGAGAGGGTTAGGGTGAGGGGCTTTTGCTCCTGATTATTCACCAACTGAATACCAGACAACCCGAAACCCTCAACTACGCTTGTGCTCAGCTCCCACATCTATAAGAGGCTGCGCACGATGAGTCTGTCCCAGTTCAAAATCGCTCACAAACTGATCACCGGCGCCGGGGCCATCGAGCAACTGGCCGCCGAACTCACCCGCCTCGATATCGACAACCCGTTGATCGTCACCGACGCCGCGCTGGTCAAGTCCGGCACCGTGGAGCTGGCGCTGTGCCAATTGGGCGGGCGCGAGTACGAGATTTTTGATCGGGTGCTGCCGGACCCGGAAATCGCCATCGTCGAAGATTGCATGCGCGTCTATCGCGAGGGCGGGCATGACGGCTTGATCGGTCTCGGCGGCGGCAGTGCCATCGACATCGCCAAGAGTGTCGCCGCGTATGCCGGATACCACGGCGCGCTGGAAGACCTGTTCGGCGTCGATCAGGTGCCGCGCAAAGGCCCGCCGCTGATCGCCATCCCGACCACCGCCGGCACCGGCTCGGAAGTGACCAACGTCGCCATTCTTTCCGACAAGGTCGCGCAACTGAAGAAAGGCATCGTCAGCGATTATCTGTTGCCGGACGTGGCGCTGGTCAGTCCGCAAATGACCCTGACCTGCCCGCGCAGCGTCACCGCCGCCAGTGGCGTCGATGCGCTGGTGCATGCCATCGAATCCTATCTGTCGGTCAACGCTTCGCCGATCACCGATTCGCTGGCGCTCGGCGCAATCAGGTTGATTGCCAGGTCGCTGCCCAAGGCCTATGCCAATGGCGCCAATCTGCAGGCCCGTGAGGACATGGCCACCGCCAGCCTGATGGCCGGGATGGCGTTCGGCAATGCCGGAGTCGGCGCGGTGCATGCGTTGGCCTATCCGTTGGGCGGGCGCTTCAACATCGCCCATGGCGTCAGTAACGCCTTGTTGCTGCCGTACGTCATGACCTGGAACAAGATGGCCTGCGTCGAGCGCATGCAGGATATCGCCGAAGCCATGGGGGTGAAGACGGCTCATCTGAGCGCCACCGAGGCGGCGGACAAAGCCGTGCAGGCGATGACCGACCTGTGCGCTGCGGTGGAAATTCCGGCCGGGCTGCGCAGTTTCGGTGTGCCGGAAGAGGCGATCCCGGCCATGGCCGTGGAGGCCGCGGGAATCGAGCGTCTGATGCGCAACAACCCGCGCAAGCTCAGCGCTGCGGATATCGAGAAGATCTACCGAGCGGCGTACTGATCATCGCGGTCACGGTGCGCGCACGGAAACTTGAGGTATACAATGCGCGCCATCGTGATTTAGCTCAGAAAAGGTGCGTCATGCAGCCCTTCGTAATTGCTCCGTCGATTCTCTCCGCCGACTTCGCCCGCCTCGGCGAAGAAGTGGACAATGTTCTGGCCGCCGGTGCCGACTTCGTCCACTTCGATGTCATGGACAACCACTACGTGCCGAACCTGACCATCGGCCCGATGGTTTGCGCGGCACTGCGCAAGTACGGCATCACCGCGCCGATCGACGCGCACCTGATGGTCAGCCCGGTGGATCGCATCGTTGGCGACTTTATCGAGGCCGGCGCGACCTACATCACTTTCCACCCGGAAGCCACGCTGCACGTCGATCGTTCGCTGCAACTGATCCGTGAAGGCGGCCGCAAATCCGGCCTGGTGTTCAACCCGGCGACCCCGCTGGACGTGCTCAAGTACGTGATCGACAAGGTCGACATGGTCTTGCTGATGAGCGTCAACCCTGGCTTCGGCGGGCAGAAGTTCATTCCTGGCACCCTCGACAAACTGCGCGAAGCGCGGGCGATCATCGATGCCTCGGGGCGTGACATCCGTCTGGAAATCGACGGCGGCGTCAACGTCAACAACATCCGCGAAATCGCGGCCGCTGGCGCTGACACCTTTGTGGCCGGTTCGGCGATCTTCAATGCACCGAACTATCAGGAAGTCATCGACAAGATGCGTTCCGAACTGGCGCTGGCGCGCCCATGAGCGGTTTTGAGCAGCTGTTCCCGGGGCAACTGCCACGGTTGGTGATGTTCGATCTGGATGGCACGTTGATCGACTCGGTTCCCGACCTGGCGGCGGCGGTGGACACCATGCTGCTCTCCCTCGGCCGCAAGCCTGCCGGTATCGAGGCGGTACGCGAGTGGGTCGGCAATGGCGCACCGGTGCTGGTGCGCCGGGCGCTGGCCGGTGGCATCGATCATTCGGCGGTGGATGACGTCGAGGCCGAGCACGCGCTGGAAGTGTTCATGGACGCCTATGGCGCGAGCCACGAGCTGACCGTGGTCTATCCCGGCGTACGCGACACTCTCAAATGGCTGCACAAACAGGGCGTGGCCATGGCATTGATCACCAACAAGCCGGAGCGTTTTGTCGCGCCGTTGCTGGATCAGATGAAGATCGGCCGCTACTTCAAATGGATCATCGGTGGCGACACCCTGCCGCAAAAGAAACCCGACCCGGCGGCACTGTTCTTCGTGATGAAGATGGCCAACATTCCTGCCTCGCAATCGCTGTTCGTCGGCGACTCGCGCAGCGACGTACTGGCGGCGAAAGCGGCGGGGGTCAAGTGCGTGGCGCTGAGCTACGGCTACAACCACGGTCGACCGATTGCCGAGGAATCCCCGGCACTGGTGATCGACGATCTGCGCAAGCTAATTCCCGGTTGCCTCGGTACTGCCGCTGAGATAACGTTGCCCGACGCTTCTCAATCTCCTTCTGGAAACGCCATCGTGGTGGTCACCCGCAAACTCTGGATGAAAGTCATCAAGGCCCTGGCCCGCTGGCGTTGGCGCGCCTGACTGATGCCTGGCCGGCTTGCCGGCGCGTTTGCACACCTGACTGATTTGCCCCTCACACCACGAGGCACCCCATGATCCGCGAAGAATTCCTGCGCCTGGCCGCTGATGGCTACAACCGCATTCCGTTGGCCTGCGAAACCCTGGCCGACTTCGACACCCCGCTGTCGATCTACCTGAAACTGGCCGACCAGCCCAACTCCTACCTGCTCGAATCGGTGCAGGGCGGCGAGAAATGGGGCCGTTACTCGATCATCGGCCTGCCGTGCCGCACCGTACTGCGAGTGCACGACCATCACGTGAGCATCACCGTCGATGGCGTCGAGACCGAAAGCCATGACGTCGAAGACCCGCTGGCTTTCGTCGAAACCTTCAAGGCCCGCTACAACGTGCCGACCATCGCCGGTCTGCCGCGTTTCAACGGTGGCCTGGTCGGTTACTTCGGTTATGACTGTGTGCGTTATGTCGAGAAACGTCTGGGCAAATGCCCGAACCCGGATCCACTGGGCGTGCCGGACATTCTGCTGATGGTGTCCGATGCGGTAGTGGTGTTCGACAACCTCGCCGGCAAGATGCACGCGATTGTTCTGGCCGACCCGGCGCAAGCCGATGCTTACGAGCAAGGCCAAGCGCAATTGCAGGCACTGCTGGAGAAACTGCGCCAGCCGATCACCCCGCGCCGTGGCCTGGATTTCAGCAAGCAACAAGCGGCTGATCCGCTGTTCCGCTCCAGTTTCACCCAGAGCGACTACGAAAAAGCCGTCGACACCATCAAGGAATACATCCTCGCGGGCGATTGCATGCAGGTCGTGCCGTCGCAGCGCATGTCGATCGACTTCAAGGCGGCGCCGATCGATCTGTATCGTGCGCTGCGTTGCTTCAACCCGACGCCGTACATGTACTTCTTCAACTTCGGCGACTTCCACGTCGTCGGCAGTTCGCCGGAAGTGCTGGTGCGGGTCGAAGACAACCTGATCACCGTGCGCCCGATTGCCGGCACTCGTCCACGCGGGGCCACCGAAGAGGCGGATCTGGCGCTGGAAGAGGATCTGCTGTCGGACGACAAAGAGATCGCCGAGCACCTGATGCTGATCGACCTCGGTCGTAACGACACTGGCCGGGTTTCGGAAATCGGTTCGGTGAAACTCACCGAGAAAATGGTTATCGAGCGCTATTCCAACGTGATGCACATCGTCTCCAACGTCACCGGCCAGTTGAAGGCCGGGCTGACCGCGATGGACGCTCTGCGGGCGATTCTGCCGGCGGGCACCTTGTCCGGCGCGCCGAAGATCCGTGCGATGGAAATCATCGACGAGCTGGAGCCGGTCAAGCGTGGCGTGTATGGCGGTGCGGTCGGTTACTTCGCCTGGAACGGCAACATGGACACCGCGATTGCGATTCGTACCGCAGTGATCAAGAACGGCGAACTGCACGTGCAGGCCGGTGGCGGCATCGTTGCCGACTCGGTGCCGGCGCTGGAGTGGGAAGAAACCCTGAACAAGCGCCGCGCGATGTTCCGCGCCGTGGCCCTGGCTGAGCAGACCCCGGAAAGCTGAGTCCACACAATCCCCCTGTGGGAGCGGGCTTGCTCGCGAATACGGGCTGGCATTCAAAATTGATGTCGGCTGATACACCGCTTTCGCGAGCAAGCCCGCTCCCACATTGTGTTTGTGATCAGCCATAAAAAAACGCGGCGCCTGTGAGGGCGCCGCGTTTTTTATGCCAGTAGATCAGAAATCAAGGCTGACCCCGACGTTCACCCCCTGCTGGGTAAAGTCATCATCCTTGCGCACGTTGTAGCTGGCGCGCAACGCCAAATCCTGCGTGAGCTTATGGCTCACGCCCAGGTTCAGGCGATTGAGGTTGGTCTGCGGCTCGTAGCCTTCGAGCGTGAAACGGTTGCCCGGCAAGCTGTTGAGGTTGATGGTCAGATCCTGGCGGTCGTCGTTGTACTCACGTTCGTGAGCGAACTCACCGAACACTTCAGTCTGCGCGGTGATCTGGTACTTGCCCTGGATACCCACGCCCAGACGCCGCGAGTTGCGCGACTGGTCGTCAAAAGTCAGCGCCGTGGAGTCAGCGCCTTTTTCCGAGTAGCCATCGACTTCGGTCTTGCCAAAGTCGGCACTGACGAACGGCGACAGGTGCCACGGGCTGCTGGCCTGCTGCGCGATGTCGTAGCCGAGGCGGCCGCTGATCGCCAGCACGTAACCGTCGGTATCGCCTTTCTCTCCGCGCTCGTTGACCCCAAGCTGGAATTTACGCTTGAGGCTGTCGTAGTCGAGTTTGCCGGCGGTCATCGCCAGATCGCCCCACCAGCGGTTTTGCTGATACTGGGCGAACGCGGTGCCCATGTAGGAGTTGAGTTTGTATTCCGAGTCGGCGTCGCCGGCTTCGAGTTTCTGGTGATAGAAACCTGCGGCCAAGCCGACACGCCAGGCTTCGTTGACGCGATAGCTGCCGCCGATGTTCAGGTTATACCCGTTGCCATCGGCACTGGCCGCACTGTGCTGGCTGTCGAAATCCTGATGTTGACCGCCGCCGGCAACGATGGCGCGCCATTGGCCCACGGCTTGCCAGTTTTCCCAATCGGCCAGCCATTGATTGCGCAGTTCATCCTGATGCGCGCGCAACGAACCCTGGGCCATTTCCGGCAGCAGGGTCAGCTCCCAAGGGGCGGCCAGCAGCGAGTAGGCGTAGTCGGCAATCAAGCGCTGGCCGGCTTCGGTCGGGTGCACTGCGTCGTTGTAGATCAGCTTGGTCGGATCCGGCGTGGCGCTGTTGATGCCGTATCGGGCGTTCTCGGTGCAACTGTTGCCGCTGAAGCAGGTGGCCGTCAGGTTCTGGTCGGTCGCGAGGCCGAACTGCGCCGGGTTGGCGAAGGCTTCTTTGAGCAGCACCGGGATGTTCAGTGGGATGATTTCGGCGTTGATGCCCTGCAACTGCCTGACCAGCTCGGTGTTGAACTGGGCGCTGAGCTGCGAGGTGAAACCCTGCAGCGGCGAGCCGTTGATGGCCGGGGTCAGGCCGATGTCCGGCAGCAGCCAGACCATGATGTATTTGGCGCCGGCGCCTTGCAGCGTGCGGGCGCTGTCGGCCAGGCGATCGGCTGCGGCGCTGGCCTGATCGAGACTGAGTACGCGGCCCTGAAGGAAATCGTTGCCGCCCCCCGACAGGTAATACAGCGCGTTCGGATCGGCACGGAAGCCGTTCGACGGCAGATAACCGCTGCGGGTGCGTTCGCCGGTGGCGGACTGGGTGGTGATCGAGTCGAGAATCTGGTCGGTCCGGTAACCGCCCACCGCCCAGTTGTTGCCATCGGCCAGGCCTTCGCCGGCACGCACGGCCGAGGATGAGGAGGCGGTCTGGTCGGGGCTGAAACCCAGTTTGCCGCCGATGATCTGGGTGGCGTTGAGGTCACGGTTTTCCCCGGTGCCATCCTTGTACAGCGGGCCGGTGCGGTTGGTGTAGCGCTGCGTGGCGCCGGCCGGGCCGCCGCTGTCCCTGAAGGTTCCGGCGTCGTTCAAGCTATCGCCGAACACGATGAAGTTCGAATAGGGCGCGGGTGCTGCGTAGGCCTGGGCGCAAGCCATGGCGAGCAGGCAACCGGCGAGCGGTACAAACAACGTCTGTTTGATCATGAGCAAGTCCGTTTATTTATTGTTGTAGGTGAACGAAACGACAGTACCAAAAACTCCCGGCGTTTTGCCATCGGTCGCGAAGCCTCCCTTAGTTTTGTCCCCCGTCAGCCCCGCCATATTGCACGCTCCGCCCAGCTAAGTTACTGTGCCGGAACGTATGAACGAGACCTTCCCCGTGTTGATCGTCAGCAAACTTCTGGATCAAGTCATCAAGGCACACGCCCGTTGGCGTTGGCGCGCCTGAATCTTTTCTGCCGGCCCGGCCGGATCTGTATCGCTTTGCCTTCCTTGCCCGTTTGAAATGCCGCTGTGCCGACGCCACCTGCGCGTCCGACATCGTGCAGCGCCCTGCGGGCAAGTCATTCGAAGGCTGTCTTCAAGTCAGAATTCAAGAGGTTCGAAACGCCATGTTGCTGATGATCGACAACTACGACTCCTTTACTTACAACGTTGTGCAGTACCTCGGCGAGCTGGGTGCCGAGGTCAAAGTCGTGCGCAACGACGAACTGACCGTCGCCGAAATCGAATCGCTCAACCCCGAGCGCATCGTGGTCTCGCCAGGCCCGTGCACGCCGACCGAAGCCGGCATTTCCATCGAAGCCATCAAGCATTTCGCCGGCAAACTGCCGATCCTCGGCGTCTGCCTCGGCCATCAGTCGATTGGCCAAGCGTTCGGCGGCGATGTCGTGCGTGCCCGTCAGGTGATGCACGGTAAGACTAGCCCGGTATTCCATGAGGACAAGGGCGTTTTCGCCGGTCTGAACCATCCGCTGACGGTTACCCGCTACCACTCGCTGATCGTCAAGCACGATACTTTGCCCGAGTGCCTTGAGCTGACCGCGTGGACGCAGCACGATGATGGTTCAGTCGACGAAATCATGGGCCTGCGGCACAAGACCCTGAACATTGAGGGCGTGCAGTTCCACCCTGAATCGATCCTGACCGAGCAGGGCCATGAACTGTTTGCCAACTTCCTCAAACAAACCGGCGGCACGCGCTAAGGACTTCCCATGAATATCAAGACAGCCCTGAGCCGTATCGTCGAACACCTCGACCTCAGCACCGAAGAAATGCGTGACGTGATGCGCGAAATCATGACCGGTCAATGCACCGAGGCGCAGATCGGCGCATTCATGATGGCCATGCGCATGAAGAGCGAGAGCATCGATGAAATCGTCGGTGCCGTTTCGGTGATGCGTGAGCTGGCCGATCAGGTCGAACTCAAGACCCTCGACGGCGTGGTCGACGTGGTCGGTACCGGCGGTGACGGTGCGAACATTTTCAACGTGTCGACTGCTTCGGCTTTCGTTGTCGCGGCAGCCGGTTGCACCGTGGCCAAGCACGGCAACCGTGCGGTGTCGGGCAAGAGCGGCAGCGCCGACTTGCTGGAAGCAGCCGGCATCTACCTGAACCTGACGCCGGTACAGGTCGCCCGTTGCATCGACAACGTCGGCATCGGTTTCATGTTTGCCCAGACCCACCACAAAGCCATGAAGTACGCCGCCGGCCCGCGTCGCGATCTCGGCCTGCGTACGCTGTTCAACATGCTCGGCCCGCTTACGAATCCGGCCGGTGTCAAACATCAGGTGGTGGGCGTGTTTACGCCCGCGCTGTGCCGGCCATTGGCCGAAGTCTTGCAGCGCCTGGGCAGCAAGCACGTACTGGTGGTGCATTCGAAGGACGGTCTGGACGAGTTCAGTCTTGCCGCGCCGACTTTTGTGGCTGAGCTGAAGAACAACGAAATCACCGAATATTGGGTCGAGCCGGAAGATCTGGGCATGAAGAGCCAGAGCCTGCACGGTCTGTCGGTCGAAGGCCCGGAAGCGTCGTTGGCGCTGATTCGCGATGCGCTGGGCAAGCGCAAGACCGAAAACGGCCAGAAGGCTGCCGAAATGATTGTGCTCAATGCCGGTGCGGCGCTGTACGCGGCTGACCTGGCGACCAGTCTCAAAGAAGGCGTGGCGCTTGCGCACGACGCACTGCACACCGGTCTTGCTCGGGAAAAACTCGAGGAGTTGGGTGCCTTTACCGCGGTATTCAAAGTGGAGAATGAGGGATGAGTGTACCGACGGTTCTGGAAAACATTCTGGCGCGCAAAGTCCAGGAAGTCGCCGAGCGCAGCGCTCGTGTCAGCCTGAGCGAGCTGGAAAGTCTGGCCAAGGCGGCCGATGCACCCCGTGGTTTTGCCCAGGCATTGCTGGCGCAGGCCAAGAAGAAACAACCGGCGGTGATTGCTGAAATCAAGAAGGCTTCGCCGAGCAAAGGTGTGATTCGCGAGAACTTCGTGCCTGCCGACATCGCCAAGAGCTACGAGAAGGGCGGGGCGACCTGTCTGTCCGTACTGACCGATATCGACTACTTCCAGGGCGCCGATGCCTACCTGCAACAGGCCCGCGCCGCTTGCAAACTGCCTGTAATCCGCAAGGACTTCATGATCGATCCGTACCAGATCGTCGAAGCCCGCGCACTGGGCGCCGACTGCGTGCTGTTGATCGTCTCCGCACTGGACGACGTGAAAATGGCTGAGTTGGCCTCGGTCGCCAAAGGCGTCGGTCTCGACGTGCTGGTGGAAGTGCACGACGACGATGAGCTGGAACGCGCACTGAAAACCCTCGACACGCCGCTGGTCGGGGTCAACAACCGCAATCTGCACACCTTCGACGTCAGCCTGGAAACCACCCTCGACCTGCTGCCGCGCATCCCGCGCGACCGTATGGTGATTACCGAGAGCGGCATCCTCAACCGTGCCGATGTCGAGCTGATGGAAATCAGCGACGTTTATGCGTTCCTGGTCGGCGAAGCGTTCATGCGCGCGGAAAGCCCGGGCACCGAACTGCAGCGCCTGTTCTTCCCGGAGCGTGGCGTTCCGGTCAGTGGTTCGACCCTCGACTGATCTGCTTCAGACCGAGTCGACCCCTTCGCGAGCAAGCCCGCTCCCACATTTGGAATGCATTTCCCCCTGTGGGAGCGGGCTTGCTCGCGAAAGGGCCTTCAAATTTCCCGAAGATTTACGATCTGCCGGAGTTCTCCATGTCGCTGCCAACCCCCCTGACCATCGAAGCCGGCCTCAAGGCCGAACAAGACTTGTTGGCCTCGGTCTGCGCCGGCGACGCCGAATTCGGCCTGCTGTTCTGGCAACCCAGTGATCGCGCCCTGGTCATGCCGCGCCGCCTCAATCGTCTGCCTGGTTTCGAGCATGCCTGCGAAGTGTCCGCCGCTGCCGGCTGGCCAGTCTTGCTGCGGGAAACCGGCGGTGAACCGGTCCCGCAATCCGCTTCAACCATCAACATCGCATTGGTTTACGCCCCGCCCCGCAGCGAGGGCGATCTGAACCGCATCGAAACCGGTTACCGGCGCCTGTGTGATCCGATCTGTGAATTGCTCGATGAGTTGGGTGGTGTGTCGTCGTTGGGCGAAATCGACGGCGCGTTCTGCGACGGTCGTTTCAACGTCAATCTCGACGGCCGCAAGATGGTCGGCACCGCTCAGCGCTGGCGCCAGAGTCAGGGCGGTCAGCGTCCGGTGGGGCTGGTGCACGGGGCGATGCTGATGGATAACGAGCGCGAGTCGATGGTTGCAGCGGTCAATCGCTTCAACGAGGCTTGCGGTCTGGAGCAGCGGGTGCGCGCCGAAAGCCACATCGCCCTGCATGAGAAGTTCGTCGCGCCAACGGCTTTGGCGCGTCTGGATGAGCTGTTTCGTCTGATGCTGGCGCAGGTCTACAGCGCCTGATTTTGCGCGCTTAGCGCGTACCGAAGACTACCATGGTCTTGCCTTTCACATCGACCAGGTTGCGTTCTTCAAGATCCTTGAGCACGCGACCGACCATCTCCCGCGAACAACCGACAATCCGGCCGATTTCCTGACGGGTCACCTTGATCTGCATGCCGTCCGGGTGGGTCATCGCGTCGGGCTGCTTACACAGCTCCAGCAGGCAGCGGGCCACGCGACCGGTAACGTCGAAGAACGCCAGGTCGCCGACCTTGCGCGTGGTATTGCGCAGACGTTGGGCGATTTGTCCGCTGAGGACGTAAAGAATGTCTGGATCCTGCTGCGACAGTTCGCGGAACTTCACGTAGCTGATTTCGGCGATTTCGCATTCGACCTTGGCCCGCACCCATGCGCTGCGTTGCTGTTCCTGGCCTGCCTGTTCGAACAGACCCAGCTCGCCGAAGAAGTCCCCGGCGTTGAGGTAGGCGATGATCATTTCGCGGCCGTCGTCATCTTCGATCAAGATGGTGACCGAACCTTTGATGATGAAGTACAGCGTGTCCGAGCGATCGCCGGCGCAGATGATGTTGCTCTTGGCCGCATGGCGACGGCGCTGGCAATGCATCAACAGCTTGTCGAGGTTCTTGATTTTGGGTGTGGGGGTAATAGCAACCATGGTTGTATCCCGAAAAGACTGCACGGTGATGTTTGATTTTTTTATGAGGCGCTGAAGGCGGTCGCTACACAGGCTGACAATTGGCGCCAGCGAATTGGCGCCAGCTTACCAGACACTTCGTCGAAAATTCGAGAAATTACCTACGCAGCTGAGGCATCCGTCCTAGGAACGCCGGGCGCTGCCAGAGCGAAGGCCTGTGCTAAGCTGGCGACCCTTTTTTCTACAGTGGAGTCTTGGCGATGAAGGCACGCATCCAATGGGCTGGCGAAGCCATGTTCCTCGGCGAATCCGGTAGCGGTCATGTTGTGGTCATGGACGGACCACCGGACGCCGGTGGTCGTAATCTGGGTGTTCGCCCGATGGAAATGCTCCTGCTGGGCGTTGGCGGTTGCAGCAACTTCGACGTGGTCAGCATCCTGAAGAAGTCGCGTCAGGCGGTTGAAAGCTGCGAAGCGTTCCTCGAAGCCGAGCGCGCGACCGAAGATCCGAAGGTGTTCACCAAGATCCACATGCACTTCGTGGTCAAGGGCCGTGGCCTGAAAGAAGCCCAGGTCAAGCGCGCCATCGAACTGTCTGCCGAGAAGTATTGCTCGGCCTCGATCATGCTCGGCGCGGCCGGCGTGGCGATCACTCACGATTATGAAATCGTCGAGCTCGGTTGAATCGACATTCAACTATCATAAAAGCAGTGCAGACTCTGGCGATCCCTCGCTGACGTCTGCATAATGCGCCACTTTTTTCAGGGCAGTGATCGGTCAACCGACGGATCGTCCGCCTGAACAGATAACCAAAATCGCCATCGCGAAGAGGTGTTAACCGTCCTACGCAGGTGCGTTGTTCGCACTTGACGGGCATGCTTGATCACGCGGCTGCGCCGCATACATAGAGAGTTTTTAACGGTGAAAAGCAAACTCAAGCTCCACGGGTTCAATAACCTGACAAAGACCTTGAGCTTCAACATCTATGACATCTGCTACGCGGAAACCCCGCAAGACCAGCAGGCTTACGTCGAGTACATCAATCAAGAGTACAACGCCGAACGCCTGACGCAGATCCTCACGGAAGTTGTCGAAATCATTGGTGCCAACATTCTGAACATCGCGAGTCAGAACTATGAGCCTCAGGGTGCCAGCGTCACGATTCTGATCTCGGAAGAGCCGGTGACCCCGACTGACAGCCAGATCGAAGAGTCCCCGGGTCCATTGCCCGAAATCATCCTTGCCCACCTCGACAAGAGTCACATCACGGTGCATACCTATCCGGAAATCCATCCGGACGCCGGTATTGCGACGTTCCGTGTGGACATCGACGTGTCGACCTGTGGTGTCATTTCACCGCTTAAAGCGCTCAACTTCCTCATTCACCAGTTCGATTCGGACATCGTGACTGTGGACTACCGTGTGCGCGGCTTCACCCGTGACGTTGAAGGCAACAAGCACTTCATCGACCACGAAATCAACTCGATCCAGAACTACCTTTCCGAAGACACTCGCGACGCGTACCAGATGACCGACGTGAACGTGTACCAGGAAAACCTGTTCCACACCAAAATGCTGCTGAAGAACTTCGAACTGGATAACTACCTGTTCGGCGACGCCACCAGCAACCTGTCCTCCGAGCAGCGTGCTCAGGTGACCGAGCGTGTGAAACACGAAATGCTGGAAATCTTCTACGCGCGCAACATGCCAGCGTAAGATTCCCGGGCACAAAAAAGGCGACTACCGTGCGGTAGTCGCCTTTTTTATTGCCGAAAAACAGAACCCTGTGGGAGCGGGCTTGCTCGCGAAGAGGCCCTTTGTGGCAATACAGATCTCAGATCCGATAAGTACTCTTGGTCATCACCTTTGCCAACAGACTCATCCCGAACTTCACCGGCGCCGGAAAACGGAAACCGCCCGCATCCAGTGCGCTCTCCGCATGATGCTCTTCATCAATGCGCATCTGTTCCAGAATCGCCCGGGACTTCTCGTCCTCGGCCGGCAATTGTTCCAGGTGCTCGTTCAAGTGCTTACACACCTGATGCTCGGTAGCCGCGACGAAACCAAGGCTGACCTTGTCGCTGATCAGACCGGCCACGGCGCCAATGCCGAACGACATCCCGTAGAACAGCGGATTGAGCACGCTGGTGTGACTGCCCAGCTGATGGATGCGCTGCTCGCACCACACCAGATGATCGATTTCTTCTTCGGCGGCATGCTCCATGGCAGCACGCACCTGCGGCAACTTGGCGGTCAGCGCCTGGCCCTGATACAGCGCCTGGGCGCAGACCTCACCGGTGTGGTTGATGCGCATCAGGCCGGCGACGTGGCGGGTGTCTTCATCGCTCATCTGCACATCCGGCTGCACAATGGCTGGCGACGGACGGTACGGCTGGCCACTGAAGGGCAGCAGAGTGCGCATCGCGGCATCGGCTTGCAGCAGAAGACGGTCAATCGGCGAGTAGTGACGTTGGGTAGTCATGCTGACCTCCGGGAAAAATCTCGACCGCCAGTTTAACCGAATCGGCCGGGGAAGGTTTGCGCTGGGTCATTTGCCACGCGGTCATGCTTTTGGTGGGAGCGGGCTTGCTCGCGAAGGCGCCGGCACCTTCAGAATATCAATGCCAGACGCTCCGCTTTCGCGAGCAAGCCCGCTCCTACAGGGGCGGATGCAGTGAATCAGCCCGGCGGCCAGTTCATCTGGCGCTGACCCAGTACGTGCATATGAATGTGATAGACGGTCTGGCCACCTTTTTCATTGCAGTTCATCACCACCCGGAAGCCTTCCTCGCAGCCCAGCTCCAGCGCCAGACGCTGGGCCGTGAACAGGATGTGCCCGGCCAGTGCCTTGTCGTCTTCGGTCAGGTCGTTGAGGGTGCGCACCGGTTTCTTCGGGATCACCAGAAAATGCACCGGTGCCTGAGGGGCGATGTCGTGGAACGCCAGAACCTGGTCGTCCTCGTAAATGATATTGGCCGGGATCTCCCGGTTGATGATCTTGGTGAACAGAGTATCCACTGCTGTTTTCTCCGTTGTGGGGGCTGGCCTGAGTGTACTCATGGGAAATGACCCCGCCCAGTGTTTTGCCGTAGGACAGTTCAGCGCGGGCAGTAAGCCTTGTTGACCATGCCGACGATGGTGCGATTGAGCCAGCGCGAGCCGAGGCGTGGCAGGAAGGCCAGCCACCGGTTGCGTCGTCCCGGAATGATGATGGCGCGGTTTTTCTCCAGTGCACGCACGGTGTACAGCGCGACTTCCTCGGGACTCATCAGCAGTTTGCTGTCCTTGAGTTTGTCGCTGTTGAGCTGCGCGGTGCGGAAGAATGCGGTGCGGGTCGGGCCGGGGCAAAGTACCGAGACTTTGACCGCGCTCTGTTTCAGTTCAACCCTCAGCGCTTCGGAGAAGTGCAGAACGTAAGCCTTGCTGGCGTAGTAAGTGCTCATCCACGGGCCGGGATTGAACGCCGCCACCGAGGCGACGTTGAGGATCTGCCCGCCGCCCTGCAGCGCCATGCTGTTGCCGATGGCGTGACACAGGCGGGTGAGGGCGAGGATGTTGACTTCAATCAGATCCTGCTCGGTCATCCAGTCCTGGGCGAGGAACGGGCCACAGGTGCCGATGCCGGCGCAATTGACCAGCAGATCGATCTGCCGGTCGCCTTCTTCCAGTTCCAGCAGGAAGCCGGACAAGCGCAATGGCTCGCCCAGATCGCAGGCGCGGAACAACACCTCCACGCCAAAGCGCTGGGTCAGTTCGATCGCGATACTTTCCAGCTGATCACGCCGGCGGGCCACCAGAATCAGGCTGCGACCGCGCCGGGCCAGCGCTTCGGCCATGGCCAGGCCGATGCCGCTGGAGGCGCCGGTGATCAGAGCGTAACGGGTCATGCAATTCTCCATCGCAACAGCTCCGCGCCAGCGACGCAGGTGTCACGGCGGGGAGCGTTGTTCATTCTTTCGCAGAGTCTACAGGGGCCGGGGCCGCTTCGGCTGCATCGTCCACGGAATTCGCCGGTTCAGTCTCGACCTCGACTTCATCGGTAGTGACCGAGCCGCTTTCGTAGCTGCTCTCAAGGTTGCTTTCGTATTCCTGCTGGATCGCCGAGATACCGCCGAGCATGCCACCGGCAAATACCAGGGCGAAGAACACGATCCACAACGAGCACAGCACTTTGACCGCGGTGCTGTTGGGTGGCGGTGGCGGGCCGTAGCGGTTAGCGCCGGTGTTGCCCGGCACGACCATGATCACCAGCGGGAAGAAGCTGCCCACGAACGGCACCAGGTTCAGCAGCCAGAGCCAGCCGGACCAGCCGATATCGTGCAGGCGCTGTACGCTGAACAGAATGCTGACAATGATGAAGCCGAGGAACAGGAAGAACGCGAATATCCCGCCAATGATCAGGCCGGTGGTGGAGTCGCCACTGACCAGTCCGAGAGCGAGCAGGGCGAATATGCCCACGATCGGCAGAGTCACCAGGCTCAGCACCATCGTCCAGGCCAGAAACCGCAGGCGACCGATCCGGCCTTCGACGCTGAAGGGCTTGAGCACTGCGAATGCTGGCAGGTTTTCGCCGACGTTGGCCCGAGGTGGCGCATAGGGTGATGCGGGTTCGTTGAAAGTCGCCGGTTGTTCATGCACGTCCGACAGACTCAGTTCGATCGCCGTTTCGCTTTCGATCCGTGCATCGATCCCGGTCTTGCTCAGTGCTTGCAGATAAGTCTGCGCATCGCTGTGGGTCAGGTCGCGTTTGAGGGCGACGGTGCTGCCGTTGAACAGGCGCTCGATGGCGGCAACATCGCTTTTGAACAGGGCCGCCAGATTGAGCTTGGCGGTGGTGAGATCGACACCGGGCTGTAGAGCACCGTCGAAAACGATCTTGTAACGAGGTTCGCTCATGGCCGAGGCATCCTTGTCGCGAATCAATTGAAAGTCAGCAAGTGTAAGGCCAGTCGGTCGATGACTGGCCTGATTTTTCTCAGCGTGGCCAGCGTTTTGGCAACTGCGCCGCGCGTTCCAGCGCCTGACGATATTCCGCGTCGAGCCGGGCGATCAACTGGTCGACGCTCGGCAGGTCGTCGATCTGGCCTACGCCCTGGCCGGCCGACCACACGGTCTTCCAGGCCTTGGCTTCGTCGTTGATCGGTTTGAGCTTGTCACCGAAATTGACTTCGCCCTTGCCTTGCAGCGCGGCCATGTCGAAACCCGCCGCCTCCAGGCTCTGGCGCATGAAGCTGGCCGGTACTCCGGAGACTGCAGGAGTATGAATGATGTCCGCCGCCTTGGCCGTCAGCAGCATGTCCTTATAGGCGTCAGGCGCATGACTTTCGGTGGTGCCGATAAATCGCGTACCGAAGTAGGCCAAATCCGCGCCGAGCAGCTGTGCGGCCAAAATCTCATGGCCGTGGTTCAGACATCCGGCAAGCAGCAGGGTTTTATCGAAGAACTCACGGATCTCGGCGATCAGTGCAAACGGACTCCAGGTGCCGGCATGGCCGCCGGCGCCCGCCGCGACGGCGATCAAACCGTCGACTCCGGCTTCGGCGGCTTTCTCGGCATGCCGGCGCGTGGTCACGTCGTGGAACACCAGTCCACCATAGCTGTGCACGGCATCGACCAGTTCCTTCACTGCGCCGAGGCTGGTGATGACAATCGGCACCTTGTGCTCGACGCAGATGTTCAGATCCGCCTGCAGGCGCGGATTGCTGTTGTGCACGATCAGGTTCACTGCATACGGCGCCGGGTTGTCCAGTGTCGCCAGGCCCGCTTCAATCTCCTCCAGCCAGGCCTTGAAGCCGCTGCTTTCACGCTGGTTCAGCGCCGGGAAGCTGCCAACCACGCCGTTACGGCAGCAGGCGAGCACCAGCTCCGGGTTGGAGATCAGGAACATCGGCGCCGCCACTATCGGCAAGCGCAGACGTTGTTCGAGCAAAGCGGGCAGCGACATTGGAAATCCCCCGAGGTGTGATGCTGTTATGAAGTTAGAACGGCTTAACCACGACCAGAATTACGATAGCCAGCAATATCAGAACCGGCACTTCATTGAACCAGCGATAAAAGACATGGCTGCGGGTGTTCTCGCCACGGGCGAAGCGTTTTACCTGCGCGCCGCACATGTGGTGGTAGCCGATCAGCAGCACCACCAGGGTCAGCTTGGCGTGAATCCAGCCGCCCATGCTGAAGATGCCCGGATTGAGGTAGATCAGCCAGCCGCCGAAGATCAGCGTGGCGATCATCGCCGGGCCCATGATGCCGCGATACAGCTTGCGCTCCATGAGGCTGAAGCGTTCCTTGCTGATCGCGTCTTCACTTTGCGCGTGATAAACGAACAGCCGCGGCAAGTAGAACAGCCCGGCAAACCAGCAGACGACGCTGACGATGTGAAACGCTTTGATCCATAGATAGAGCATTTTTGGTTATTCCCAGGTTCACGGTAGCCGGGATAGTAGAGGCTTGAGCGTCCGCACGTCACCTTGATGGTTGTCGCAGGGGCGCGCGGCCCCTATTATCGACGGCTTTCCAGTGGGTTCGTTGAGGGCAGGTTTATGGTCAAGGTCGGTATCGTCGGCGGCACGGGTTACACCGGTGTCGAACTGCTGCGTCTGTTGGCACAGCATCCGCAGGCAGAAGTGGTGGTGATCACTTCCCGATCCGAGGCCGGTCTGGCCGTGGCTGACATGTACCCGAACCTGCGCGGCCACTACGACGGTCTGGCGTTCAGCGTGCCGGACATCAAAACCCTGGGTGCGTGCGACGTTGTGTTCTTCGCCACCCCGCACGGCGTTGCCCATGCGTTGGCTGGTGAACTGCTGGCTGCGGGCACCAAGGTCATCGACCTGTCAGCGGACTTCCGGTTGCAGGACGCTGAAGAATGGGCCAAATGGTACGGACAGCCACACGGTGCGCCGGCGTTGCTGGACGAGGCGGTCTACGGCCTGCCGGAAGTCAATCGCGAGCAGATCAAGAAGGCTCGTTTGATCGCCGTTCCCGGCTGCTATCCAACCGCTACGCAGTTGGGGTTCCTGCCGCTGCTTGAAGCGGGTCTGGCCGACACTTCTCGCCTGATCGCCGACTGCAAATCCGGCGTCAGCGGTGCTGGTCGCGGTGCTTCTGTAGGCTCGCTGTACTCCGAGACGTCGGAAAGCATGAAGGCTTATGCGGTGAAAGGTCACCGTCATCTGCCGGAAATTCGCCAGGGTCTGCGTCGCGCTGCCGGTAAGGATGTCGGTCTGACCTTCGTCCCGCACCTGACCCCGATGATTCGTGGCATTCATTCCACGCTCTACGCGACCGTGGTTGATCGTTCGGTGGATCTGCAGGCACTGTTCGAAAAGCGTTATGCCAACGAGCCGTTCGTCGACGTGATGCCGGCCGGTAGCCATCCGGAAACCCGCAGCGTACGTGGCGCCAACGTCTGCCGCATCGCTGTGCATCGTCCGCAGGATGGTGATCTGGTGGTGGTGCTGTCGGTGATCGACAACCTGGTCAAAGGCGCGTCGGGTCAGGCGGTGCAGAACATGAACATCCTGTTCGGCCTGGATGAACGCTTCGGTTTGTCCCACGCCGGTATGCTGCCGTAACACGTTCGGCAACACAGCAAAAAGGCCCGTCAAACGGGCCTTTTTTCATTCTGGGCAGTTGGTCGGGTTTATTGATATACCGTAACAATAGTTGACCGATTTTCTAGGACAAGCGGATAATGCGCGTCATCACGCATTATGGCGGCGTAACGCCGGGAGATAGTCAGCATGAGCGTCGAATCCTTCACCCCCACGGCTTTGCAATTCACCCAAGGTGCTGCGCACAAGGTGAAGAGCCTGGTCGATGAAGAGGGGAATGATCGCTTGAAGCTGCGCGTATTCGTTACGGGCGGTGGTTGTTCAGGGTTTCAGTACGGCTTCACCTTCGATGAGGATGTGGCCGAGGACGACACCATCGTCGAGCGCGAAGGCGTGAGTCTGGTGGTCGATCCGATGAGTTTCCAGTACCTGGCGGGTGCCGAAGTGGACTATCAGGAAGGTCTGGAAGGTTCGCGCTTCGTGATCAAGAACCCGAACGCCACCACGACCTGTGGTTGCGGCTCTTCGTTCTCGATCTGATCGCACCTTGCTGCACACAATAAAACGCCGCAGAGCCTTACGGTTCTGCGGCGTTTTTTGTTGCCTGTCTTTTGTTCAGTTCGGGTAGATGGCGCCGAGTACCCGCAGGCCTTTGGCGCCGGTGACGCTCGGGCGATTGGCGGCAATGCCTTCGAGGCAGCAATGGGCCAGCCAGGCGAAGGCCATTGCCTCGACCCAGTCCGGATCGACGCCGTGAGTGGCGGTGCTGGCGACGGTGGCGTTAGGCAGCAGGTCGGCAAGACGTTTCATCAGCGTAGCGTTGTGAGCGCCGCCGCCGCAGACCAACATTTCCCGCGTATCGGATTGAGCGCTTTGCAGCGACTCGACGATGGTCTGCGCCGTCAGTTCGAGCAGCGTTGCCTGAACGTTTTCAGCAGCGAAGCTCGGCAAACTTGAGAGGTGGTGCTCCAGCCACGGCAGGTTGAACACTTCCCGGCCAGTGCTCTTCGGGCCTTTGGTCACGAAGAACGGGTCGCCGAGCAGAGCTTTCAGCAAGACTGGCTCGACCGTGCCGGTGGCTGCCCACTGGCCGTTGCGATCATAGTTCTCGCCGCGTTGTTGATGAATCCAGGCATCCATCAGCACATTCCCAGGGCCGCAGTCGAAACCGGCTACAGGCCTGGTCGGCTCTATCAGACTGAGATTGCTGAAACCGCCGACATTCAGGACTGCACGGTTACCGTTACGCTCTTCGAACAAAGCCTCATGGAAGGCTGGTACCAGCGGGGCACCCTGACCGCCAGCAGCCACGTCGCGGCTGCGGAAGTCGCTGACCACGGTGATGCCGGTCAGCTCTGTCAGGAGTGCGGGATTGCCGATTTGCACAGTGAAGCCACGAGCGGGCTCATGACGAATGGTCTGGCCATGGCTGCCGATTGCACGAATGGCCTCAGGCTTTAGTTGCTGCTGATCGAGGAGGGTATGGATGCCCTGTGCAGCGAGTTTGACCCAGTGCTGCTGGGCGATCGCCGAGCGGGCAATCTCGTCGGGGCCGCTGGCGCACAAGCCAAGCAGCTCGGCGCGCAGGGGTTCAGGCATGGGGATGTAATGCGTGGCGATCAGTTTGATCGCCGAGGTCTGCTCGATCAGGGCGATGTCCAGCCCATCGAGACTGGTGCCGGACATCACGCCGATATAAAGAGCCATGGCTTAGCGCTTGCTCGAAGCCAGCATGGTGGCCTTCTCTTGATCCATGCGCGCCATCAGCGGTTGGCTCTGCGCAAGGAAGCGTGCGCGCTCGGACTTGGCGATCGGATCTGCCATCGGCAGCTTCTGGCCCAGCGGGTCGACGTGAACACCGTTGACCTGGAACTCATAGTGCAAGTGCGGTCCGGTGGACAGGCCGGTGGTACCAATGTAGCCGATCACCTGGCCCTGCTTGACGCTGCCGCCGGTTTTCACGCCTTTGGCAAAGCCTTGCATGTGGCCATACAGCGTGCGGTAGGTGTTGCCGTGCTGGATGATCACCGTGTTGCCGTAGCCACCGCGGCGGCCGGCCAGCAATACTTTACCGTCGCCGGCAGCCTTGATCGGCGTACCGCGTGGCGCTGCGTAATCGACACCTTTGTGGGCGCGGATCTTGTTGAGGATCGGGTGTTTGCGGCCCATGGAGAATTTCGAACTGATGCGGGCGAAGTCCACCGGGGTACGGATGAACGCCTTACGCATGCTGTTGCCATCAGCGGTGTAATAGCTGCTGTTGCCTTGTTTGTTGGTGTAACGCACGGCGGTGTAGGTCTTGCCGCGGTTGGTGAAGCGTGCAGACAGAATCGGGCCGGTGCCCACTGCCTTGCCGTTGACCACTTTCTGCTCGTAGATCACGTCGAATTCGTCACCTTGACGGATGTCCTGAGCGAAGTCGACGTCGTAGCCGAAGACGCTGGCCATATCCATGGTCAGGCTATGGGACAGGCCTGCACGGGCAGCGGATTGTGACAGGGAGCTATTGATCACGCCGTGCACGTAAGCCGTGCGAACGGTCGGCTTGGCTGTTACGCGGTTGAATGCGTAGCCCTTGTCATTCTTGGTCAGGGTAATGGTTTCGACATCGCTGACCTTGCTGTGCAGGCTGTTCAGTTGGCCTTCCGGGTTCAGTTCGAACTCCAGCTTCTGGCCGTGCTTGAGCTGGCTGAACTGTTTGGCTTGTTTGTCGCTGGCCAGCACTTCGTGCACAGCAGCGGCTGGCAGACCGACTTTCTCGAACAATGTAGAGAGCGTATCGCCTTTGGATACGACGACTTCGCGGTGCCCCGGGGCTTTTGATTTCTCTGCAGCCGGAGCTGGGGCAGGTGCGGCTTCAGCGGTTTTCGGGGTTTCTTCGGTGCTGTTTTCGATCTGGGCGAAAGGTGAGGCTGCTGGCTCATTTGTGGCTTGAATCGCGTCAGCAGCGTCTTGATCTTGTGTCAGTTGTTCAGCAGGACTTTCCAGTTCCAGGCTCAGGGTCGTCTTTTTGGCTTCAACATCACTGGAAGGAAATACCAGGAGCGCCAGACTGAGAAGGGCGGCGATTCCACTTGCGGCGAGCAGGTGGGTCTTCGGGTAAAGCGGTGGCGCTTTAGACGGTTCAGTGGTCATAAGTAATTTTGACTTTGAAAAAAGATGAATTGGAAAAGATGAATGACATGATGAAGATGAAATAACTGTATAAAATATAACCAAATCATCCCCGAAGCAAGTCTACAGACACCCTGTCTGCAGATTGGTGTCCGTGCGCCGGGCAAAACTTGTAATTGGTGCACGATCTTGTATGGTTGGTTCCCTTTGAATCTGAGCCTTGCGGGTCTGTTATGAAGTCGGTTGAAGAGCAGCTAGCGCTGATTAAACGTGGTGCGGAAGAACTATTGGTCGAGTCCGAGCTGATCGAGAAGCTCAAGCGCGGCCAGCCGCTGCGTATCAAGGCTGGTTTCGATCCAACCGCCCCGGATCTGCACTTGGGTCACACCGTGCTTATTAATAAGCTGCGCCAGTTCCAGGAATTGGGGCATCAGGTGATCTTCCTGATTGGTGACTTCACCGGGATGATCGGTGATCCAAGCGGCAAGAGCGCTACGCGTCCTCCTTTGACTCGCGAGCAGGTTCTGGAAAACGCCGAGACCTACAAGTCTCAGGTGTTCAAGATTCTTGATCCGGCGAAGACCGAAGTTGCGTTCAACTCCACCTGGATGGATCAGATGGGGCCGGCGGACTTTATTCGTCTGACTTCGCAATACACTGTCGCGCGTATGCTTGAGCGTGATGACTTTGATAAGCGTTACACCACCAATCAGCCGATCGCTATTCATGAGTTCCTCTATCCGCTGGTTCAGGGTTATGACTCGGTTGCTCTGCGCGCGGATGTTGAGTTGGGCGGTACCGATCAGAAATTCAACCTGCTGATGGGGCGTGAGCTGCAGCGTGGGTATGGCCAGGAAGCTCAGTGCATTCTGACCATGCCGTTGCTGGAAGGTCTGGATGGTGTGAAGAAGATGTCCAAGTCGTTGGGCAATTACGTTGGTATCCAGGAAGCGCCGGGTGTCATGTACGGCAAGCTGGTTTCGATCCCGGATGCGTTGATGTGGCGTTACTTTGAGCTGCTCAGCTTCCGTTCGATGGATGAGATCAATGCCTTCCGTGCAGATGTCGAGGCGGGGGCTAACCCGCGCGACATCAAGATCAAGTTGGCGGAAGAGATTGTCGCGCGCTTCCATGGTGAGGAGGCTGCGGCCAATGCTCATCGCGCTGCCGGTAACCGTATGAAGGATGGCGAACTGCCGGATGATCTGCCGGAGATCGAACTGGCCTCTGCTGAAGATATGCCAATTGCGGCCGTCCTTAATAAGGCAGGGCTGGTGAAGAACTCGGCAGCGGCGCGTGATCTGTTGGCTTCTGGTGGTGTGCGTGTGGATGGTGAGGTGGTTGATCGCTCCTTTATATATGTGCTGGGCGCGACCCACGTTTGCCAGGCGGGCAAGAAGGCATTTGCACGTATCACACTGAAAACTGAATAAAGTTTGAAATAAGGGTTGACGGCGAATTTTAGAAGTCTATAATTCGCCCCACTTCCGGCGCAGTCGAAACGGAAAACTCCTTGAAATTCAATGAGTTATGCGGTTTTCGACGGCGGCTTGCTTCAGTTCATCGAAGCCTGGAAGGAGTTGAAAGAGCGGTG
>Ga0207696_1000318_pt1 | contig 52161 bp, 37 predicted proteins | sample KBSS54metaG_FD_184403 | JGI IMG/M metagenome (GOLD analysis project Ga0207696, IMG submission 184403) | Switchgrass rhizosphere microbial communities from Kellogg Biological Station, Michigan, USA - KBS S5-4 metaG (SPAdes) (version 2) | ecosystem: Host-associated > Plants > Roots > Rhizosphere >... | reverse complement strand
TCCCGGGCGCCGCCATTGTGATCTCTCACGATCGGTGGTTCCTTGACCGCGTCGCGACCCACATCCTGGCGTACGAAGACGACTCGCAAGCGGTGTTCTTCGAAGGCAACTACACCGAGTACGAAGCGGACCGTAAAAAGCGCCTGGGCGAAGCTGCTGCCCAGCCGCACCGTGTACGGCACAAAAAACTGGCCTGATCCGGCTGGTGTGAAAAAAGCGGAGCCCTCGGGCTCCGTTTTTTTTACATTTTTCCTGACCCACACCGATCAAATGTGGGAGGGGGCTTGCCCCCCGGTAGCTTTTTCCCTGCTGGTGCATAACCTGCCTTGGTAATCCCCTTTTAAGTGCGATAAATCCCTTTTTTCCGGGTTTATTTATATCTAATGCACCATTTAAATTCACAAAAGCGACATTTTGCCCTGTCGCGGTGCGACATGAATTGATAAAGTCCGGCTCAATCTCATTTAAAAACAATCAATTTGCCGAGACTTTTCATGATCGAATCCGTCGAATCCTTCCTCGCCCGCCTAAAAAAACGCGACCCCGACCAGCCGGAATTCCACCAGGCCGTAGAAGAAGTCCTACGCAGCCTGTGGCCGTTCCTTGAAGCCAATCCCCATTACCTGGCCTCGGGCATCCTGGAGCGCATCTGCGAGCCGGAGCGTGCGATTACCTTTCGGGTGTCGTGGGTGGATGATCACGGCAAGGTCCAGGTCAACCGCGGCTTTCGTATCCAGATGAACAGCGCCATCGGCCCCTACAAGGGCGGCCTGCGTTTCCACCCGTCGGTAAACCTGGGGGTGCTGAAATTCCTCGCCTTCGAGCAGACCTTCAAGAATTCCCTGACTTCGCTGCCCATGGGCGGCGGCAAAGGCGGCTCGGATTTTGATCCCAAAGGCAAGAGCGATGCCGAAGTCATGCGCTTCTGCCAGGCGTTCATGAGCGAGCTGTACCGCCATATCGGCGCAGACGTGGACGTGCCGGCCGGAGACATCGGCGTGGGCGCCCGTGAGATTGGCTTCCTGTTCGGCCAGTACAAGCGCCTGAGCAACCAATTCACCTCCGTGCTCACCGGCAAGGGCATGACCTACGGCGGCAGCCTGATCCGCCCGGAGGCCACCGGGTTCGGGTGTGTGTACTTCGCCGAAGAAATGCTCAAGCGCGACGGCCAGCGGGTGGAAGGCAAGCGCGTGGCGGTCTCCGGCTCCGGCAACGTTGCCCAATACGCGGCGCGCAAGGTCATGGACCTGGGCGGCAAGGTGATTTCCCTGTCCGACTCCGAAGGCACGCTCTACGCCGAAAGCGGCTTGACCGAGGAGCAATGGTCGGCGCTGCTGGAGCTGAAAAACGTGCAGCGCGGGCGCATCAGCGAACTGGCCGGCCGTTACGGCCTGGAATTCCGCGCCGGTAAGACCCCTTGGGAACTGGCCTGCGATATTGCCCTGCCATGCGCTACCCAGAACGAACTCGACGCCGAAGCCGCCCGCACGCTGCTGCGCAACGGCTGCATCTGCGTGGCCGAAGGCGCCAACATGCCGACCACCCTTGAGGCTGTGGATATCTTTATCGAGGCGGGCATCCTGTTTGCGCCGGGCAAGGCATCGAATGCCGGCGGCGTCGCCGTGAGCGGCCTGGAGATGTCGCAGAACGCCATGCGCCTGCTGTGGACCGCCGGTGAAGTGGACAGCAAGCTGCACAACATCATGCAGTCGATCCACCATGCCTGTGTGCACTACGGCGAAGAGAACGGTCGGATCAACTACGTGAAGGGCGCGAACATTGCGGGCTTTGTCAAGGTTGCCGACGCGATGCTGGCCCAGGGCATCGTCTAAGCCTCGGCCTCGATGCGCAGCACCTCGATCAACTGGTCGCCGACGGGGCGCTTCCACAGCACCTCGTCACCCACCTGGGCGCCCAGCAAGGCACGGCCCAGGGGCGAGCCCCAGTTGATCAGGCCGGCGCCGGCGTCGGCCTGGTCTTCCCCGACCAATTGAATGCGCTGCTGCTCGTCATGCTCATTGGCGAACGTCACCCAGCTGCCGATCTGCACCTTGTCGGTAGACGTAGCGGGCGCCACCACCTGGGCGCTTTGCACGCGCTGGTTGAAGTAGCGCAAATCCCGCTCAAGGTCGGCCTGGCGCTGCTTATCGGCCTGTTCGCCCTTGGCGGACTCGGCGCTGTGCGCGGCCTGTAGCTGCGTAACCTTGGCCTGCAATTGCGCCAACCCTTGCGCGGTCAGGCGATTGGGCTGCTCACTGACCTGGCGCTCCACCGGCTGATCGGCCTGGGCGGCGGCGTTGTCCTCATTTACAAAAGCTCGGCTCATGACGTTCTCCCTCTATGGAGCTTGGGCCATGTTCACCGCGCTTTAGTTTCGATGGATGTCTGAAAGCGACCTATTGCGAGCGATAGGCCCGCGCAGCATCTCGGTTCTTCTCCTGTTGCCAGGCGCGTTCACGGTCATCCCAGTGATTGTCCTTGTAGTCGCGCAGCTCCTCGTTCTCACGCATGGCCTTGCACTGGCGAAAACCATCCTCCCAGCCTTCGGCGTAGACCCGGTCTTTCAGGTAACGCGGCACGTTTTTGCGAAACACCCCGGTGATCACCCCCGCCGCCTGGCGGCCGCTGCTGCACCCATCGTCAAAACCATCGGCAAAGGCGGGCGGATAGCCCCGAGCCAGCAATTCCTGATGGGTTGACTGGCAACCCGATAGCCACACCACCGCACACAGCATTACTGCATACCGCCACATTGCTTGCTCCCTGGCCGTTTCACGGCTGATAGGAGAAGTCTAGATAGGGATTTGTCGGGGAGGTGTGAAAGGGGTGTGAGAAAGGTGTGGAGCACGATGAGATCGAGCGGTGGGCGCCGAAGCCGTTGGCGCCCTCACCACAAGGGCCTATGTTGCCTGGTTGGTCGTCAGAGCCGCATGTTCCGCCAATTCCTGCTGGATAAACGCCGCGATCATTGCGCGATAGACCTGCTCGGTCACCTCGGGGCTGGCGCCCATGGTCTGCGCCAGATCCCGCACCTTGGCGATCACCTGCTCGACCCGCTGCGGGGCCTTGACGCCATCGGTGTCTTTTTTGAAGCGTGCCGCCTGGGAGACATAACGGCCGCGTTCGGCCAGCAAGGTGACGATTTGCTGGTCGAGGCGGTCGATGTTGTTTCGAACTTCTTCAAGGGTGGTGCAGATAACGGCCATGTCGAGTGAACTCCTGATTGTGCGGGCAATGCTGACAAAAGGTGTTAGTCAGTAGTGATACCACTTCACCTCAAGCATCACTTCATTCACCGGCGTCGACAAGTGGCTGTACTCGCGCTGTGCACTCAGGCGCAGGCCGAGGTTGCGGGACAGTTCCCACTGCTGGTTCAGGCTGATGCTGCGCCGCACTTCACCATTGGTGAAGAAATCCCCTTTTGCTTCCAGGCTCAAATTGCCCAGGGGGTTTTTCCATAGCACGCCGGTATTGAACCCGGCCGCGGGGGAGATGGCTTCGTTGAAGTCGTTGTTATGTTCCACACGCACGGTGCCGAGGGCGAAGCCGAGCATGTCGTCGCGCAGTTGCCAGGTGCCGCCGGCGCCGCCGTTGACGTGGGCGACCAGGGTTTCGTCGTCGTGTTTACCGGGCACCCGCTCCAGGCCACCGGTGACTTGCCAGGACCACGGCTGCAGCAAGGCGTTGCGCGGGGTCAGGGAGCGGATGGTGGCCAGGTCCAGTTGCTGCAGTTGCCAGTGGTTGCCTTCGTACTGGCGCAGTTTCATCTGCAGGATTTCGATCTGGGCGCCGAGGGGGAAGCCTTCGGCGTTGTCGTTGAGGTCGTGATAGGCCATGCGCAGGCCGTATTCGCCGAAGGCCTTGTCGCCACGGGTGCCGATGCCGGCTTGCCAGGTGCGCGATTCATGGCCGTTTTCGGGCAGGCCGGGGGGTGTGATCGTCAGGTCGGGCGCGGGGTTCTGGTTGATCGCGCGCAGCAGTTCGAAGCTGCGTTGGGAGCGCGCGGTGTCGCGCTCGAGGCCATTGGCACGGTAGCGGCCCAGGCGGTAGGCGGCGTCGATGATCAGGGCCTGGCGGTCGCGAGGCAATGCTTTGAAGGCTGGCGCCTGCAATTGCTGCTGGTCGTCGCTGACCTTCAGTACCCATTGTTGCTCGTCGCTGTTCAGCGGCTTGGCACGCTCCAGCAACTCGCGCTCGCGGGAGGGGCGGTAGTCGATCTTTTCCACCAGGCCCGCGTCCTTCACGGCCTTGACCGTGTCGGTGGGGATGGCGGTGAGCGGGAATTGTTCGGTCAGGCGCAGGCCGGGGCGCGCCACTTGCAGCAGCTCCAGCAGGCGATAGGAGCAGTTTTCATCGAAGAAAAAGTAGTCGAACTGGATCTGCTTGAGTTCCCACACGTGCTCGACCATGCGCTCGGTCTCGACCTGGGTGAGGTTGAGGCGGTATTCCCACAGGTCGCGGTTTTCGAGGCTGCGGTATTCGGAGAGTTTTTCCTGGTAGGGCACCAGGGCGAACAGGCCGGGGTAGCCGCCCATCAGGCCTTTCCAGGCGTACAGGATGCTGTTGTCCGAGCCTTCGATATAGGCGCCGAAGTTGATCGCGTAGCTGAGCAGCGCAGTCTTGTTGCTCTGCACGTCGGCCTGGTCGATACGCAACAGGGTATGGCCGAACATCGACGACGGACTGTTGAGGTAGGCCGCCGGGAAGATCATCACCGCGCTATGGGGCGCGACGTCCTTGAACCATTGCTTGAATTCCTTGCAGTCCACGGCGGGCAGGTCAGTGAGGTGCAACTGATCCTTGAGCCAGCGGGTACGTGCGGGGTAAACGCATTGAGCGTGTTTTTCACCCAGGCTGGCCGGAGCGTAAAGCGCTTCAACGGTGGCCTTGAGTTCTGCATCCGGGTGGTGGGCGCCATCGGCGGCGAGAAAGAATTTCTTTTCACTGACATAGCTGCGCCAGCCACTGACTTTGCCGGCTTCGTAATGGCCCAGAGAAAGCCAGAACGGATCATTGGCCAGTTGCTGCAAACGTTGATCATCAAGATGCGGTGCCGCGTACAGCGGGGCGCAGGCAAAGAGTGCCATCCAGGCAAAGCGTTTGAGCATAGGGGCAACTTAAGTCGGAAATTAGAGAGACCCAAGGAGAGGCGGGTCCAAAAATAAAACCCGCGCCTGGGTAGGCGCGGGCAGGACGAGCTTAAGCCTGGGTAGCGTATTTCGCCAGACGGGCATCGCCTTTCAGTACAGCCAGGGTGTTGTTGTGCACGTCTTCAGCGGTCACATCGGCCTTGCTGAAGATTTGCTGGAAGTGTTCGTGAGCCACGGCAGCGAAGTGCTCGCGATCTTCCGGGGCAACGCCCAGTACCACGGCGTAGGTGGTCAGTGCTTCGCCATTACCCTTGGCCATGTCTTCGGACAGCTCGTTCATCATGCCATTCATGGCAATCCAGGACTTGCCGCCGTAGGTCAGCGCGCTGTTGGTGCTGCAACCGTTGGTGCCCGAGGTCATGCCGAAGGTGGCGTTACCCGAAGTACCGTTGGTGGTGGAAGCCAGGAAGTGAGCTGGAGTACCGCGCTGGCCTTCGAACAACATGTTGCCCCAACCGCAGTTCGGGCCACCTGGTGCTTCAGCCATTGCATTGAGGGAGACGACGGTGAAGAGAGTACCGAGAAGGATCCGTTTCATAGCTTTGTTCTCTTTGTGTGCAAACCAATGGACAAGGGTTCAGGCACTTCATAGCGCCCTAGGGATCGGTTATTAGTCCAACCCGCGCAGTTTGGAGTTTAGGCACGTTCCAAGGGTTCCGTGTGTTTTTATAAAACAATCAGCAATGTCGCGATTTTTTTTGCAGGGCGCCTCCCGTGTCCAGGGTTTCCCAACGGCGCGCCTTGCCAGAGCGCGCAACAGGGAGCCAGAATGCCGTCATCTGCCCCGCCTGATGTAAGGAAGCCCGATGCCTGATCCTGTTGCTGCCAGCTTGCGTCTAGCGCCCGAAGCGCTGACTCGCCCTTTCTCCGCTGAACAGTTCAGCTTCTCGACCACCAATGATTTGGAGCCCTTTCGCGGTGTGCTTGGCCAGGAACGTGCGGTTGAAGCGTTGCAGTTCGGTGTGGCCATGCCACGCCCCGGTTACAACGTATTTGTCATGGGTGAGCCGGGTACCGGCCGCTTTTCGTTCGTCAAACGCTACCTGAAAGCCGAGGGCAAGCGCCTGCAGACCCCGGCGGATTGGGTCTATGTGAACAATTTTGACGAGCCTCGCGAACCCCGCGCCCTGGAATTGCCAGGCGGCGGTGCGGCAGCGTTCATTGCCGATATCAATGGCCTGGTCGACAACCTCGTCGCGACCTTCCCGGCGGTGTTCGAACACCCGACTTATCAACAGCGCAAGAGTGCCATCGACCGCGCCTTCAACCAGCGCTATGACAAGGCCCTGGACGTGATCGAGCGCCTGGCCCTGGAAAAGGACGTGGCGCTGTACCGCGACAGTTCCAACATCGCCTTCACCCCGATGCTCGACGGCAAGGCCCTGGATGAGGCCGAGTTCTCCCAGCTGCCGGAAGTGGATCGCGAGCGTTTCCACACGGATATTTCCGAGCTGGAAGAACGCCTCAACGAGGAATTGGCCAGCCTGCCCCAGTGGAAGCGCGAGTCCAACAACCAACTGCGTCAGTTCAACGAAGAAACCATCACCCTGGCCCTGCAGCCTTTGCTCGCACCGCTGTCGGAAAAGTATGCGGAAAACGCCGGTGTCTGCGGTTACCTGCAGGCCATGCAGGTGTACCTGCTGAAAACCGTGGTCGAGCAACTGGTGGACGACGCCAAGACCGACGCCCAGGCCCGCAAGCTGCTCGAAGAGCAATACTGCCCGAGCCTGGTGGTGGGCCATGCGGTCAACGGTGGCGCGCCGGTGGTGTTTGAACCGCACCCGACCTACGACAACCTGTTCGGCCGTATCGAATACAGCACCGACCAGGGCGCGCTGTACACCACCTATCGGCAGTTACGCCCGGGTGCGTTGCACCGTGCCAACGGCGGTTTTCTGATTCTTGAAGCCGAGAAGATGCTCAGCGAGCCGTTTGTGTGGGACGCCCTCAAGCGTTCCCTGCAGTCGCGCAAGCTGAAGATGGAATCGCCCCTGGGCGAACTGGGCCGCCTGGCCACCGTGACCCTTAACCCGCAGATGATCCCATTGCAGGTCAAGGTCATCATCATCGGTTCGCGCCAGTTGTATTACGCGCTGCAGGACGCCGATCCGGACTTCCAGGAGATGTTCCGGGTGCTGGTGGATTTCGACGAAGACATCCCGATGGTGGACGAGAGCCTGGAGCAGTTCGCCCAGTTGCTCAAGACCCGCACTTCGGAAGAAGGCATGGCGCCGCTGACTTCTGACGCGGTCGCGCGGCTGGCCACCTACAGCGCACGGCTGGCGGAGCACCAGGGCCGTTTGTCGGCACGTATTGGGGATTTGTTCCAGCTGGTCAGCGAAGCGGACTTTATCCGGCACCTGGCGGGCGATGAGATGACCGATGCCGGCCATATCGAGCGCGCGCTGAAGGCCAAGGCCACGCGCACCGGGCGTGTGTCGGCGCGGATTCTCGACGATATGCTCGCCGGGGTGATCCTGATCGACACCGCCGGCGCAGCGGTCGGCAAGTGCAACGGGCTGACGGTGCTGGAGGTCGGCGACTCGGCGTTCGGTGTGCCGGCGCGGATTTCCGCCACGGTGTACCCGGGCGGCAGCGGAATCGTCGACATCGAGCGTGAAGTTAACCTCGGGCAGCCGATTCACTCCAAAGGCGTGATGATCCTCACCGGTTACCTGGGCAGCCGCTATGCCCAGGAGTTCCCGCTGGCGATCTCGGCGAGTATCGCGCTGGAACAGTCCTACGGTTACGTGGACGGTGACAGCGCGTCCCTGGGCGAGGCCTGCACGTTGATCTCGGCCTTGTCGAAGACGCCGCTCAAGCAGTGTTTTGCGATCACCGGTTCGATCAACCAGTTTGGTGAAGTGCAGGCCGTGGGCGGGGTCAACGAGAAGATCGAAGGCTTCTTCCGCCTGTGCGAAGCCCGCGGTTTGACCGGCGAGCAAGGGGCGATCATTCCCCAGGCGAACGTGGCCACGTTGATGCTGGATGAAAAGGTGTTGCAGGCCGTGCGCGCCGGGCAATTCCACATCTACGCGGTGCGTCAGGCCGACGAGGCATTGAGCCTTCTGGTGGGCGAGGATGCCGGTGAGCCGGACGCCGAGGGGCAGTTCCCGGAAGGCACGGTCAATGCCCGCGTGGTCGAGCGCTTGCGCGCGATTGCCGAGATGATCAGCGAGGAAGACCTGAAGGAAGCCGAGAAGGAGCTGGCGCAGCAGGCGCTGGCCGAAGCCAAGCCCACCTGAGTTCTGAGGCCAGGCCGGATCAAACCTGTGGGAGGGGGCTTGCTCCCGATTGCGATAGGTCAGTCATGTAGATGTCGACTGACACACTGCATCGGGAGCAAGCCCCCTCCCACATTTGGATCTGGTTGCGTCACTAAATTGACGTTCTTCCGAGGGGCCAACGCCCGTTGGTCCCTACAGCCTTGGTTTGTCGTGTTTTTATTCTATTCTGAGCGTAGGGATATCCACAGGAGTCGCTGGATAGAAACAGCCTCGCCATAGGTTGAGGCTGAACACCGATCTACCGAGGGTCGCCGCCATGCCGCGCAACCTTTGCCTTACCCGCCAGTGCTTCGGCCTGGTTACCCGAATCGAATGTTCCGTTCGCCCGCTCGCGGGGGATAACGGGATGTGGACCTTGTTGTTCGCCGCCGGAATGACGGGTGAGCAGCCTTCCACAATCAAGTCCCAGGGCCCGTTTCATGGGCCCTTCGTGGCAGAAAGCATGCTGCAATCGATCGTCGACAGCCTGACCCTGCACGGCTATGAGCTGGCGGGTGACCCGCAGATCTGGTGCCTGCACATGCAGGCCCATTTGCGGCAGCTCAATGGCAGCCATGAGCAACTGGCGCTGTAGGCGCGGTTATTTGCTCTCGGGTTTGTCCAGCTTGACCTCAAAGCCGTATTGCACGGTACTCAGGTCAGTGCGCTGGTAGCTTTCCAGTGCGGTCGGCTGGCCGTAGAAGTAATGCACGTCAAACAAGGCCGTGCCGTATTCCTCGGCGCGATGGCTGACGCCGAGGATTTCCTTGAGGTAGTTGCCGCTGGCGTCCTTGGCATAGAAGCGCCAGCTGTCGGCGGGGAACTCCTTTTGGTCGACGATCAGTGCGTTGTCTTTGAGCGACAACCCCTTGGGCAGCTTGGCCGCATCGATGTCGCCTTTCTCGATAGTCGCCAGGAACAGCGGGATCGAACCCACCACAAACGCCGGGTTTTCCGGGAACAGGTTGAGGTCGTAGGTGAGGGTGCCGCGGGCCGGGTTCAATTCATACGCCTCGGTCGGCAATTCGATGGGCTCGCCGCGTTCACCTTTCTCGTCGGCAGTGAAGAACGTCACCGGTGATTCGCTGCTGTTGCGCTCGCTGCCCACCAGGTCGTCATTGAAGGTGAATGGGTGGTCGAACACGATATGGGCGGCGCTGGCGTCTTCGACGGACTGGCTGATGGTGACGCTGTTCTTCAGTTGCTCCTCGGTCAACGAGGCGTCCTTGAGCCAGCTGGCGGCGCCGTCGTCGTACACGGTGACCGGCATGGGCAAGGCTTGTACGGTTTTTTCCAGGCTGTTCTTGTCGAAGCGCAGGACCGGCAGGTCGAGGTCCTTGCGGGTGACCGTGGCCGTGGAGAAATCCAGCACGTTGATCTGCAGGGTGTCGATCAGGCCATTGAAATAGACCTTGGCGTAATGGCTGCCCTGCTTGTGCTCGAAGGCTTTCTGCTCATCGAGCAGTTGCTTTTCAAACCCATCGGACCAGGCCTTCTGCTTTTGCATCTCGGCCAACTGCTTCTGGTAGAACTCGACTTGCGCGCTGCTTTCGTTGATCGAACCCGAGCGTGTGAGGAATTGCCCGGTGCTGTCCCGCGCCTGTACCAGCAAGGGGTTAGGCGATTCGTCACCCACTTCGGGGGCCAGTGGTTGGCTGTTGGTCAGTTCGATTTCGGCGTAGTTCTTTTCCAGGAGCAGCAGGTTGACGGTGATATTGCCTTCGGTGCGTTTGTGGCCCACGTCCTTTTTCGACAAGTCGAAGGTCAGCACTTTGCCCGGTGCGATCACTTCCACTGCGCCTTTGAGGCGAACGGGTTGCGGCTGGCTTTTGTTTTCCGTCTCGATGCCATCGATGAACGGGTAGGTGACCGTCAGGTCATCCGGGTTGGTCAGGTTGGAGCTGCTGGGGCTCAACTGGATACCGGGATCGGTTTCCGACCATTCCGGCTGGAACGGCACGACCTTGTTGTTGCTCAAGGTGACGGACTGCCATTCCAGGCCGTGGGGGAAGGGGAACTGGTCCGGCACATTGAAGTTGAACGGGAAGACCGGCTGCAGATCGGTCAGGTAGTCGGAATGTGAGGCTTTGCGCAGTACGAACAAGCCATTGATGTAGGTGTCCACCAGCCCTTGCGGCGTGGGGTAGTGCTTGAGCAGCGCGAGGCTGTCCTCGCCGTATTCGGCCTCGATGGGCTTGGTGGCGAGCTTGACCCGCGCCCGTTCCAGCAGCAGCAGCGAGCCGCCGAGGTCGGCAATGGCGTCGCGCAGTTTCGGATCCTGGATGCTGTCGAGGGACTGCTCGAACTTCGCGGTTTTCTCTTCGAGGGTGGCCTGTTTCTGCTCATCGCTTGGGGAACAGCCGCCGGCCAGCAACAAGGCGGCGCACAGGCCAACGCTGGCCAAAGGGGATCGCACATCCATCATCTGAGTTTTTTCCTGTCCGACGTCATCGAGCCGAGTTATTGGGCTCGACACTAGCAGAAAAATTCTCTTACAGATGCCGCCCAGGTCAGTTTTCTCGTGGTTACAGGTGTCTTATAGCGGCTGGTATACTCGCCGCCATTTCTAGCCATGCTGTGTGAGATCCAATGGAACGCTTTATCGAAAATGCTATGTACGCCTCGCGCTGGCTGCTGGCGCCTATCTATTTCGGCCTGTCCCTCGGGTTGCTGGCGCTGGCGCTGAAATTCTTCCAGGAAGTGATTCACCTGCTGCCGAGCGTGTTCTCGATGGCCGAGTCCGAGCTGATCCTGGTGCTGCTGTCGTTGATCGACATGGCCCTGGTCGGCGGCTTGCTGGTGATGGTGATGATTTCCGGCTACGAGAACTTCGTCTCGCAGCTGGACATCGATGAAAACAAGGAAAAGCTCAACTGGCTGGGCACCATGGACTCTTCGTCGCTGAAGATGAAAGTAGCGGCCTCCATCGTGGCGATTTCCTCCATCCACTTGCTGCGCATCTTCATGGACGCCAAGAACGTCGATCCGCAACACCTGATGTGGTACGTGATCATTCACATGACCTTCGTGATCTCGGCGTTCGCCATGGGTTACCTGGACAAGGTCACCAAGCACTGATGCCCCGCGCTGGCCTTACTGCTCGATGAAGTAGTAGGGCTGGCGGTTGATGGCCATCTCCTTGATCACCGTGACCTTGGTGGTCAAGTCGTTGGTATGGTCCAGCAGCGCGACGTTGCCGGGCTTGGCGGTCAAAAAGCGCTGAAGCTCGGCTTCGGTCTGCAGGATCGGCAGGTAGGCCTGGGTGTAGAACACGCTGGCGCCGGCGATCCGCTCATTGGGCTGAAACAACACCACCTCCTTGCCTTCGGCTTGCAGTGCCTGGATTTGACTGATCAACGGCACGAACGACTGGCGCACGTCGGCTTTGGGCGCGAACCAGAAGGCGGCTATCAGGTAGCAGGCGACGGCCAGGGTGAACACGCCGCCCACCAGCCTGGTGTGGTGTTTATACAACCCCGGCTTGTGGGTCTTGAGCCATTCCAGCAGCACCCGCACATATTCAGCAGCCAGTACAGCGGCGGCCGGTGTCAGGGCCATCAAGTAAACCGTGCGCTTGCTTGAGGCCAGCGTCAGCAGGGTGAATTGCGCCACCAGCCATACGCTGAAAAACAGGCGGTAGCGGTTACGCACCAGGCTTCTGCGGAAGTGCCACAGGCCCAGGTACACCAGGATGTTCCACGGCAGGAAGGCCTCGGGCAGCTTGGCGATGTAGTAGTAGAACGGTTCGTAATGCCCGGCCTCCACGAACGAGCCGCTGAAGCGCCCGACGCTGTTGGTCCACAGTACTTCGCCCACGGCCTGCATCCCGCCGCGCTGGAACAGGAAGCACAACCAGATCATCAGCGGCACCAATGCCAACAGGGTGAACAGCGCCGGCTTGAGCCAATCGGCGAGGCGCAGGCGCTTGTCCATCAGGCTGGTGCTGGCCAGGTACACAAAGATCACGATGCCCGGCATCGCCAGGCCCAGTACGCCTTTGCTCAAGGTAGCGATCACCATGCCGGCGGTAAACAGCGCCCAGGCCCAGGTCGTCGGGCCTTGGCGCTCGGACTCAGGCCGCATCGCCTGGTAGAACGCCAGCAGCGCGGTGGTCACGCCGAGGCTGAGCAGTGAGTCTTCCCCCACGCCGCGCACATTGCTCCAGTAGCTGGCCATGGTCGCCAGGATCAGCGCCGCACTGAAGGCCAATGTTTTCGGGCGCCCGAACCTGCGCAGCATTCCATAGAACAGCATCACGCTGAACAGACCGGCAAATGCCGAGGCCAGGCGGACCGCCCCAGGCGTGCCACCGAACAGTCGAATCGCTCCGGCGTCCAGCCACAGGCTCAGGGGCGGTTTTTCCAGGAAAGGTTCACGAAACAGTTGCGGCACGACCCAGTCATTGTCCAGGTGCATGGCCATGGCGATCCCCGCGACGCGGGCCTCGGTGGAGCCTTGCAGTTCGTGGTTACCCAGGGCAAAGAAGAACAATAGAGCAGCAAGCAGGAGCAGCAGGGGAGCGGGGCGCGTCATGGAGTCTGGCTACCGGGGCAGGGGACCGCTCGGGGGAACGGCCCGCAATCGGCGAGTATAGGGAGGCGATTCTTAATATTTGATGAACAAAGAAGGGATTTAAGGGGCTGGGCCAGGGGGAACGCTCCCCTGGCTTCGCGGTAGACATTACGAGGCTTTGACTTTGAACCGGCTCAGGCCCTGTTGCATGGAGCTGGCCCGTTCCGACAGGTTCTTGGCCGCCACCGCACATTGCTGGGAATTGACCTGATTCTGCTGGGTGACTTCGTCGATCTGCTCCAGGCCGATGCTCGCCTGCTGCAGGCCGGAAGCCTGTTCACTGGAGGCTTGGTAGATCAACGACACCAGGCTGGACACCGTGCTGGTGCCGCTGACGATATTTCTCAACGAGTCGGCTGTGCGGCCTGCGATGATCATGCCGCGCTGGGTCTTGGTCGAGGAGTCGGCAATCAGCGCGGCGGTTTGCTGGGCGGCTTCGGCGCTGCGGGCGGCGAGGCTCCTGACCTCATCGGCGACCACCGCAAAGCCACGGCCCAGTTCGCCGGCACGTGCCGCTTCGATGGCCGCGTTCAGCGCCAGCAGATTGGTCTGAGCGGCGATGTTGTCGATGGTGGTGATAATGGCCGTGATGTCTTTGCCCGAGTTGTCGATTTCCGCCATGGCGGCGATCAATTCACTCATCAACTTGTCACTTTCCCCGGCGTCGGCGCGGGAAGCCTGGGATTGCTCGTCGGCCTTTTTCGCATTGGCGGCGTTGTCGGTGGTTTGCGCTGCCATCTGGGTCATCACCGCGCTGATTTCAGTGATGGACGAGGCAGAATTGGACGCGCCGTCGGACAGCGACTGGCTCAACTCGGTGACCTGCGCGGAACTGCCGGTGATTTGCGTGGCGCTGGCCTGCACCTGGGAAATCAAGGTGTTCAGGTTGCCGACCATTTTTTCCAACGACTTGCCCAGGGTGTCATTGGGCGAGGACAGGCGCACTTCCAGATCCAGGTCCCCTTCGGAAATTCGCTCGGCCACGCGCACCTGGCGTTGCAGGCTTTCCGACATATCGTTCAAGGCAAAGGATAATTGGCCCACTTCATCTTCAGATTTTTGCACCAGCCGACGCGAGAAATCACCCAGGCTGATGTTGGCGGCCAGGGCGGCGGCTTCACGAATCGGACCGACGATTTTCGCCGTGGCCAACCACAGCGCCAGCAATGCCAGCAAGGAGATACCCACGCCGACCGAGACCTGCCAGATGCTGCTCTTGACGCCGCGCGACTGCAGTTCCTGCTCCAGGGCAATGGCCTGGCTCATGACCACCGCCTTGGGCAGATGGATCACGATCGCCCAGGGCTTGCCGGTGCGGCCCAGGTTGATCGGCATCTGCACTTCGATTTCCTGGGAATCCGGGTTGAACCGGCTGTCTCCCTGACCCTTCTGTACATTGCTCAACACGTTCTCCCAAGAGCCGGGCAACAACGCTTTCAATGACTGGCCAATGAGTTCCGGGCGTTTACTGTCGGCCACCACCAACCCTTGATTGCTCAGGATCGACACCGAGCCTTTGCCGCCATACAGGTCGGCGGACATTTGCTCGCTGAGTTTCTGGATAAACGAAATGTCGAAGTCTGCACCGACCACGCCGTAGAACTTGCCATTGGCGGTGATAGGTACCGACAGCGTGGTCAACCACACATTTTTGCCTTGCACCACGTAGGGAAGTGGGTCCAGCACGCTTTCTTTCTGGGTGTCCCGCGGGCCGGAATACCAGCCGCCCTTCAGCACACCATTGGGGTGGCGGGCATCGGAATCGTACTCAACCAGCGGTTGCACGGCGATATGGCCGTCTGAACTGCGTGTCCAGTAAGGCGTGAAGCGGCCCGTCAACGGGTTGTTACCGCCTTCATTGATACGAAAGGCTTGGTCCTGGCCGTCCAGCGCGTCCGGCTCCCAGCATGAATACGTGCCGTTGAAGTCGGGGTTGTCCTTGAGCACGCTGAGCAGCATCGTATTGATCTGCTCGCGGCCCAGGCTCAGCGGGCTCTGGGCACTTTTACTCGCTCCCAGGGTATTGGCCATTGTGCGTGCCGAGTCCAAGGCGTTCTGCAGTTTTGCCTGGATGGCATTGGCACGCGACTCAGCCAGGTTTTGCACTTCGCGGATAGTGGCGCTTTCAATCAGGGTTGAAACTTCAGCACCTACATAGGCCTGGTTGGCGTTCGAGGAATACAGGCCATACAGCACCAGGCTCGCACAGGAGATAAACAGGCAGAGTCCGGCGGTGAAGCAAATTCGAGTCTGCAGTGAGTTGAATTTCATGATATTTCCTGCCCATGCTAATAGTCGCCAACATCATCGAATGTCGACATTCCGGTACTTGCTTTGCACAAGGCATAGTGTTTTATCATTGGCTGCTTAGGCATATACATGCGGTACAGCGCTGGGTGTTGCTTAATGCTCTTTGGGGGGCTCTTCATCGAGCCATAAACGGTCGGTGTTTTTAAAACCGTAACGCTGGTGCGGCACCCTCGCGACAATCCGGTCGGGTTGTGCGGGATCACTCAGGTCTATTATTTTCGGCGTTACATGGATATTCAGAACGGGCAGGAAAAACACTTTTATTTTTGGCGTCAATAAAGAATCAGGATGTTGTTCTATGACTACGCCGATACTGCCACTTTTCAATTGAACGATAGAACCGATCGGGTAAATACCCACGGACTTTAAAAACGCACGAAATACCTCGTCATCAAAGTGTCCGTCCCATGTGGACATTTGCTGGATGGCGACGGCGGGGTCCCAGCCCTGGTTGTAGGAACGGTCCGAGGTGATTGCATCGTAGACATCGCACACCGCAGCCATCCGGGCCACCAGGCTTATCTGGTCACCCGCCAATTGATGGGGGTAGCCGGTACCGTCGAACTTTTCGTGGTGATGCAGGCACACATCCACGACCATTTCGCACATCTGCGAGGCCGCCAGCAGGGTTTTCTCCCCCTCCAGTGGATGGGTGCGCACCAACTGCAATTCGTCACTGCTCAACCGGCCAGGCTTGTTGAGGATGGCACCTGGTATGGCCATTTTGCCGATGTCGTGCAGCAACCCGGCCATCCCGACCCGACGAATCAGTGCGGAGGACAGGCCCAATTGATTGCCCAGGGCAATCATCAACGCACACACGGCGACCGAATGCATGTAGGTGTAGTCGTCGATGCTTTTAAGGCGTGCCAGGCTGATAAAGGCGTTGGGATGGCGGGCGATCGAACTCGAAATGTCGTCCACCAGTGCACTGACGTCTTCAAGCTCCAGGGCCCGGCCCATGCGGGCATGGCCGAACATTTCGACAACGGCGGTCTTGGCGCGGCTACAGATTTCCTGTGCGGCGACCAACTCGTCCTGCATGGAGGTGGAGACGACGGCGATGACCGGAGCAGCTGTTGGGGGCTGGGTGGCTGGAGGAGCGCCGCAGCCCAGGGCGCACGGCCCCTCTGAGGGTGCACCGTCCCGCCAGAAGGGCTTTGCCTCGCCGTCAGGCGCCTGCAGATTGAGTTCATTGCACTTCAACATGGTATGCCCTCTGTTGATGTTCTTCTTATACGTGTCTCATCAGCCTCCCTGGCTTGAGCAGTGTTGTCTTGCTTTTCAGATCGGGCTCGCGGCCTTGATACGCGCGACTACGCGGCCTGCCAGGTCATCCGGGCGAAACTTCGCCAGGAAGTCATCGGCCCCGACTTTCTTGACCATGGCCTGGTTGAAACCGCCCGACAGGGAGGTGTGCAGCACGATATGCAACTTGGCCATGCGCGGGTCGCCGCGGATTTCGGCGGTCAGGGTATAACCGTCCATTTCCGGCATTTCGATGTCCGAAATCATTATCAGGAACTCCTCGTGCGGGTTGCGCCCCTCCTCGAGCATGGCCCGAAGGTAATCCAGCGCCTGGCGCCCATCGTTCAAGGCGACCACCTCGACGCCTACCGTCTCCAGGCAGCGGGTCACCTGTTTACGCGCCACCATCGAGTCGTCCACGGTCAGCACACGCAGATGCCTGGCCTGTTGGGTGACGGCGTCATCCACCACGCCGACCGATATTTCCTCGGAGGAGGGCGAGATTTCCGTCAGCACCTTTTCCACGTCGATGATTTCGACCAGACGATCATCGGCACGGGTAACGGCTGTCAGGTAATTGTTGTCGCCGCTGCCCTTGGGGGGCGGATGGATATCTTCCCAGTTCAAATTGACGATGTGTTCAACCGCATACACCAGAAAGCCCTGAACACGGTTGTTGTACTCCGTAAGTATAATAAAGGCGCTTTCTTTATCCGTGATCCCGGGCAGCCCTGTTGCCATCGCGAGGTCTAGAATAGGGATACAAGCGCCGCGTATATTGGCAACGCCACAAATATTGTTATTAGACTTTGGTAGTAGAGATAACTTGGGGCAGCGGATAACTTCTCGGACTTTAAAGACGTTGATTCCGTACAGCTGTTGATCGTTGAAGCGGAATAGCAATAATTCCAGCCTGTTCTGACCGACCAGTTGTGTACGGCTGTTAACGGATGCCATTACACCTGCCATACACACCCCTTGATTCTGGTTGGAACAGCGTTGATGTCTTAATGACATTAGCATATGTAGGGGAATGTAAAATATATGTGAAATAAAAATTATCGAGAGGTTTATCGTTAAAGCAATAGCGACGCGGATGATTAGCTATTCAGGCGGATGTTTGAAATTAGTTAGTTGGCTAACTTGCTGGTTTGAGTGTTGATAATGATTAAGATTGGAACCCCGTTTGCGGGGGCTTGAAGCACTCGACACGGTCGGCCTCGCAGAACGTCAACGACCTGCTCGACAAGAAATACTTCGATGCCATCAAAAGGCCGAGACGCGGAATGCGCCTCGGCCTTTTTGGTTACTGGAATGTTTGCGCGTCTTGGGTGAGTACCAGCGCTCGCTCGACCAACAGTTCACCCAGCACGATCAATTGTTGGGCGCCCAGTAGCTTGTGACGGTTGGCGCCTTCGAGTTCGAAGGCCAGGTCGGTGGTCATGGCGTTGAGTGAGGCGAGGGTTTCGCTGGCCTGGATCAGCAGGGTTTCGGGGGAGATGTCCTGGGCGAGGGTGAAGAGGGCGGTTGAAGGGGGATTGGGGGTGATTTTTTTCATGATGAAGCTCCCACACTGTTTAAGGAGCTACCGCCCCCTGCTGTCAAACAGGATTGGGTGGCAGCTGTACGCGGGTTGACAGACCGGAAGTGTAGGAACCCGGCGCACCCGAAGATGCCCCACGCACAGCCGCCATGAACGAAGCGGAACGCGTAAAGCATGCCGTCTTATCAAGGGGTGTGAAAGGTTACACTTTTCGGCCTGTCAAAGCCGGTCGCTGATGAGCAGCGACCGGAGGAAGTTAGCGTTGTGGCGCGGTGCGCGCCAGTTCATCAAGCGCGCGACATCTTGCAGGAAAATTCCGAAGGCCCGTCCTGCGGTGCCGCCAGCCCCGAGTTGAAAGTGACGACTTCCGAGTTCGCCTAACTTGAGTGCTGTCTTTCTACTGCAACGCCGGTTGTCATGCAGCGCACGTCGTAACTGATAAGGCGGGCGTGCATTGAAGTTCACATGCCCTGGGGTTTTGTGACCCGGCATAATGATTGGAAGACGAACCTGAGTGCGTCCCTCACTGGAGATAAACCCGGCTTTGGCTTGAGAAGCACAGGCAAGCAGGCGGTTTGGCGACGCTCGCGAACGCTGTCGCCAGTCGGTTAACCTTCAACGTATCTGGACGATGTTTCGGCCTTCGGCTCGCCGAGTATGATGTGTCCGTGGATATCTAACGTAGAAGGTGTCGAACCCACCCGCGCAGCGCCGGCAACGCGAGTGGCTTCACCATGACTCAGCAGTGAACAGGGATGGACATTACCGATGGTCAGCTCAGCCTTGCGGATAGGGTGTGCAGTCAGTGTGCTGTGTATGGCCTCGTTCACGATGGTGACGTCCGAGTTCGCCCCCATTGGTTTGTTGTCGCAGATATCATCCGACCTGGGTCAACCCCCGTCTACCGTCGGGCTGACGGTGACGTTGTACGCATGGATCGGCGCTGCCAGCGGCTTGTTATCCAACTGGCTGAACCGCTGGATTCCGCGCAAGACGCTGCTGATCGCGTTGATGCTGATACTGGCCGTATCCAACGGCCTGGCGGCGTTATCCCCCGAATTTTCGACGTTGCTCGGCGCCCGCGCCGTCGGCGCATTGGCCCATGGTGTGTTCTGGGCAATCGTGGCTGCCACTGCCGCGCATATTGTGCCGCTGTATCGCATGGGGCTAGCCACCTCGATCGTGTTGGGCGGCATAACGATCGCCACGGTCATGGGCGTTCCGTTGATCAATCTGGTGGGCCAATACGATGGCTGGCGCACGGCCTTTGTGTGCCTGGCCTTGATGTGTGTTGCCAGCGCCGGTGCGATAGCACTGGTGCTTCCCCGCATGCAGATTCATTCGCTTGCCAGGGGTGTCGGGTTCGCAGCGGTGCTGCGGCGTAAGGATCTGTTGATCACTTACGTCATTACCGGCCTGACAGCGGCTGCGCATTTTGGTGCCTACACTTTCGTCGAACCGTTTATTGGCCAGGTACCTGGCATTACGGCGTACTTGATTGCTGTCTTGCTGTTCGCCTTCGGGGCCGCAGGTTTCCTCGGCAATCTGCTTAGTGCGCTTTTTATTGATCGCTACTTGAGCGCTTTCATTCTGATAGCGTTGATTGCGATGGCATTGGCCTTGGTGACCCTGGGCATTTACGGTCCTCTTCTGGGCATCGCGCCGGTGGTTATCTTGCTGGTGATCTGGGGGGTGGCCATTTCCGCTTTGTTTACTGGCCTGCAGACCTGGGTCTTGAGGATTGCCGGTGATCACACGGTACCGGCCACGGCAATCCATACCGCTGTACTGAATAGCGCGATCGGGCTGGGTGTGATTATCGGTGGAGGTGCGTTGAATGTGGCCGGATTCAAGGGGGCATTGCTATCGGCCAGCGTGCTTATTGTGCCCGCCATCGTCCTGATGGTTGCCGCAGGCGTTCGCGCTCGGACAGAACCAGTCTTCTCGTGAAGCAGGAGGGGGGATTTCTTTGGCTAATATCTGCGTTGATAAGGCTTAGGCGGGCAGATTGCCTCATCAAAACGGCCACCAGCCTGCAAGTGGCCACCGGCGTGTGCTTAGGGATCATCCGGGCTATTAAGACCCTGACTGGAATATCACTGGGAGTACCCAATCGCCTGGAACACTAAAAGCCTCGAAAGCCCTCAATGGTCCCGAAACCCTTGATTCCACTGGATTTCAGGCACAAAAAAAGACGTCCGTGGACGTCTTTAGATGTAAAGTTGGTGGAGCCGGGGTAATCTGAACCCGATACATAAGCTATTGTTTTTTAGCGTTTTATTTATTTATATTTTTTTATTGGAATACTCTTTGGAATACTAAGTCCATTTGCAAGGCTCTGATGTGTGATCGGCTAGGCCGATGAGATTCCACCTCATCCGAGGGGATCCGATCAAAGCAGATATCCCTTTAAGCGTCAGTGGTGTGTCCATATACCATCCTGCTCTCGCCATTTGAACCTTGCGTTCTCTCGGCTTGTGGGCGGCGTTATTTTTGAGTTTTTGCCTTACTTTGCTGGGTTTCTTGGTGGTTTATAATTCTGTCGCCCCAAGTTGCTGGGGCGTGGCGTCTTTCGGCAGAAAAGTAAGCGTTCAAAGAGCACTCCTTGCTGGCTGTCGGGATACTTTCCCAGCACCCCGGTGTGGCCTCTACCGCGATGCCAAAAAATCAGCGTTGTCTTGGGGGCTGAAATTTTTTCAGTAAACCGGGCCGATGCTTAGGCTATGCGCTCCGCCCCAGCCCGTTAGAAAAGTCCAGTTGGATTCAACATACACTCCGTGTCACTCAACGGTAAATGCGTCCACCCAATTCTGCGCCAATAGATGGTCTGTCACGGCATATATCCGATTGTTTGATAGCTGCGAAGCCCCTCCAACGTGCTGATGAATTTTCGGGCGGAGACCGTCCATAAGCCTTTTACCGTGAGTATGTTGAAAGGAAACTGGCGTCAGGCCGTTTGCTGGAAGGAAAGCATTGGTCGGCGGTGCGTTGTCGGGCATTTCTGAAGCCGCCCACTCCGGCTTTGCGCGCTTACGTGGCACATCGTAGAGCGATGAGAAAATCTGGTCACGGGCGACACGTGCTGCATTCACGAACTCGTCACGCTTGAACGCGGTCACGTCCGTAATCGCGGCGTCGATTAGCGCAGGGTCGAGTTCATTGAATACTTCCCTCAGATGTTCGGATTGGGCAAACGAATGCTCGACATCGTTAAAGGGAGTGAAAATCTCCGTAACACGGGTTACGCCGTTACGCTGACGTTCAGAGGCAGCAGTTGATAGTTCGAATTGCATCTCCTGCTCGGTTCGGAAGTCTCGATCCCTGTGCAAGATGATCCGAGCATCGGGACGCATGTCGGTAATCATGTTCGCGAGCAGCCTTGCCGCTGGCAGGTTCCCGCATCCGTTGTAGGAGAGCACTGCTAGGTTATCTGGGGCACCGTTCGCTTTCGCCAGTGCTGTCACAGGTTTAGGCAGCTTGTCCTCTGTCATCAGGATCACGCGGCGGGCAGGGTCAAAGGCGTCGGCACCGACCGAAAGCGCTCCGAGCGTCATCAGAATGGGGATAGCAGGACGTTGAGCGTCGTCGACAGGAACCTTCGCGCCTGTGCTCATCCAGATAACAGCCGCGTCGGGATCGTACATCAGGCGCTGGATTAACTGAGGTGAGTGACTTGCGAGCAGAACGCGGGTTCCTGTCTCGGCGGCGACGTTTCTGAGCGCGTCATAGAGTCGCGCCTGGCTATCGGCATGTAGGTGAGCATCAGGCTCGTCCAGCAGAAGCAAGGGCGGTGAGTAAAAGCAGGCGTACGCGATGATCTGAATGACTTGGAGCATCCCAGTAGATGCCATGTCGAGCGTGACCTTGGTATCAGTTGTTTCGGCCTCAACGTTTACGTAACGATCTCGGTGAGCGACATGACTAACTATTACGCGTGTGCCTGGGTAGCAGCGCTCTAGAAGCTGGGAAAAGGTCTTCCATCCGCCGTCCGGTAAGAGGTCAATATTACGATCCCGACGCCAAGCAACCCTTGCCATCTCGTCCAGATCACGTGTGAAGAGGTGATCAAGCACGGTGCGTAGATAGAGGTTGGCGTCGCCATGCATTACGGCGGCATCCATCGCCCCCTTTGTTCGCCATTCCTCGCGAATCGGGATTCCTGATAAGCCGGGTGTGAAGATCGAAAAAGGGTGGTCGCTGTTCGCAAGGGCGGCGGCGAAGTCATCATCCCCTTCGCGAGTGATCGCGATGTTCGCGTTTTTTCCGCGCCGAATCTCGATCTTAATTTGCTTCTCAACGTTTGCTTCGAGATCAAAGCCACGGTAGGTGATCGCGTAGCCAAGGTTTTGCGTAGCACTGCCCCCTCGTCTTAAATCCAACAGCAGCTCAGTCGGTCGGAATAACACCGCGTCGTTTGCAACTGTGCCCGCAAAATCTGGCGTGCCATTCGCTCGGAAGCCGCGAAGCGCAGCCTGCAAAATTGACACGCCGAGCTGCGCGGCTTGCAGAGCGCTACTTTTGCCGCTGGTGTTACCCCCAACCAGCGCAGTCACTGGTTGCAAGTCGATTTCGAGTGACTCTATCCGTTTGAAGTCATCGACGACTATTTTATCGAGTCGAATTGGCATGTTTCTTCCCTAGGGCTATCCGAAAATTCGTGCATTGGAGTACGTGATGGCAATCCCACCGCAGATCATAACCGAGGCACATTGCACTGTTTATTAGGAGCAAGTGCTGGCCGAGCGCTAATTCAATGATCGCCAGCGCTTCGGTATTTCGTTTTGGTTCGACTTTCAAAGGAGTGAAAGCTGGCAAGCAAGGCTGCAGCTCCGGCGTTTGTAAAAAACAGCTCGAGGCTTAAGTTCAAGGCACTTTCGAGCACATACTTAAATACGCACAACGGTCACAGTGAGTTCCAGGAGTGGCAGATCGGTCACCGTTGGCGAAGCGCTCTGCCGCTTTGTAGCTACCGGTTGCACTCGCCATTTTGCTTGGTTCGACTTCTGACGACTTGTCTGTCAGCAAGGAATATACGATTAGAATTGGCCACCTCGCCCCATTGATATTCAGTAGCATCGGGCGCGCGGAGTTGGCGGTGTACGAAGCGCCACTTCCGGCACGAATCCAGTGAAGCTTTGCATTGGCTCCGAAGCCTTCCTGAATCATCCAAGGGAGTTCAATCCTGATTCCCTGTAATTCTGAAACAAGTCCATCGACGTAGGTACCAGTTGATTGTTTGCCCAGGAGCAGTCCTCTCTTGCAGGCTATAACTGCATCGCGCTGCAGAGCTGGGTCATCATTCTTGTCCGGTAGCTTGTGAGCTGCCCAAGCTTGCTTGAATGCTTCACTCGGTATTGCTCCATCTTTGAAGACTGCTCGGAGTGTATCCATCACCGCCCCACGTGCACGAATTGAAATATCGATGTCTTGTTCAGCCGTCAGGCTTAACTCATGCCGATAGTGATATTGAAGAGGGCAACGTGCGTAGGACTCAAACCCTTGGTGAGTAATAACGGGCATGGTAGTGCCGGGGCGCGAAAAGGCTGTCCTACCAGATGAGACCGCCGATGGTTGTGGGATGCCAGTAAGCTTTAGAAACCTAGCCGAGGCATGCTGCAAAGGCGGCGGCCGATCACGTGAATCTTTGTGTTCGTACAGATATAGCCGATCACGTGCCCGGGACAGCGCAACATAAAGAAGGTTATTACGCTCAACAGCCTCTTCAAAGGCATGCTCTGCAGCTGTGCTACCGAGCACCTCTGGAGGTATTAGCTCCTGGACGCGTGGATCGTGATTGAAAGGAGGGTTTGGCCCAAAGGACTCTTTGTCCACGTAACCCAGGTGCACAGCCGGAAACTCGAGCCCTTTGCTTGCGTGTACCGTAATGACCCGCACAGCATCCATCACTGACGCTTCTGGTGGTAAGTCACGCTCACGACCCGTCTCTCCAATTCGCCGACGAAGTTCTTCTCGTAGAAGGTACTTCGACAGTCGGGCTTGGGTGACATCGCCATCCCCGTTACGCACTGCATAAACAAACTGCCAAAGTGCTAGGCGGGCAGTCTGAGCCTTGATTGAGTTGTCCGAAATCGGGGGGACTCCATAGCGACGGTCAAACAGCAAGTCGCACACTAGATCCCAGGGATTTGAATGCCGACTGTGGTTTCTTAGGAGCCCTTTAAGATTGGCGTTGACGGTATCGCCTGCCGGGGACAATCCTGGAATGGATCGTCCTAACCAACGACCTCTTTGCAGCGCAACACCCTGATGAGTTATCTGATTCAGGAGCTCGAGATCTTGTTTTGGCATGGTGAGGAATGGATCGCCAGTCAAACCAATCAGTGCCCGTGGATGTCGATGGCAAAGAACCTGCATCAAGCAGATAAGGGTTTTGATTTCTGGTCGTTGATAAATATCGCCAATGTACAAAATCGGCACACCATTTTTCGCGAGATCATCCGCAAGGCGCGCGAGCTCAGATTTTCGTCTGCAGATAACAGCTTGATCTCGGTACGGCACTCCAAGGCCGTTCAGTTGATGAATTTGGTTTGCAACAGACAGGTTGAGGGTGTGGGGGGTGGAGCAGGAAACAAGGATCGGGAGCTGTGCGCTAGATCCACGGGAAGCCGTCATCGCATCCAGTGGTAGGCTGGGCTGCAGTTGGTGAATTCGGCCTGACACGCTGAAGAGATCCAGGATTTCTTTTTTGCTGCGCCGGTTTATGTCCAGGGTGTATTTCCCGACAGTAGCGCCTGCGTTCTCTCCCCGAAAAGCCTGGTCAAATTTGATCAGACTTTTCACTGAGGCTCCTCGCCAGTGGTGTATGGCCTGCCGGATGTCACCAACTACCCAGAGTGATTTTGCTTTCCCCGCAAGCTGGCGAATTAATTCGACCATCGCTTCCGTCACGTCCTGATATTCATCGACCAAGATATGCTCGTAATGATCAATAACCAGGGAAACCGAAGCTCTGTCCGATTTGGCACGTAACGCGGGCTTGGCGACCAAATCGACGTAATCAACCATTTTCGCTGCTTCCAAGGCCTGCTCATGGGCCTCGTACAGCGCCGCGATATCGGCTTGTTGCAATGCGATGTCATTAGCTGGAGCGGGTAGAGCGCAGAGTCTTCTCCTGTAGAGGTCAGGTGTAACAAGCTCTTCTTTCAGTCTTTTTATATGGCTTATGACACTTGGTAGCCAATCATAAGGGTCTTGAAGACGCAGGTAATATTGAAGATTCACGCTTGGAAGGCGTCGAATCATCAGCTGCACCTCTTGAAGCAGATCGGCGACCCTTACGTCTGAATCAAGTCCGAATGCATGGTGGTATTTACGCAAAAACTCCAGCCCAAAGGCATGGAAAGTGCCTGCCCAAATATCTGCCGAGCCTTGGACGCCCGAAGCCCTCAGTCGCTCAACCAGTTCATGGGCAGCTTTGTTGGTAAAAGTGAGTACCAGAATTTTGCTCGGCTCAACCCCCGAGTCGATTAGGTGTTTAACTCTGTGGACAAGGGTGGTTGTCTTGCCGGTGCCAGGACCTGCTACGACGTTCACAAATCGTTCTTGGGCTTTCGCAGCCGTCACTTGATCGGTGCTAGGCGCAAAAATCGGTTGTGGAGCGAGTGGTACCGTTTCGGGAAGTAAAAGAGCATCGGCCAGCTGCAACCGGACCAGCTCAAGCGGAATAATTAATAGCTGGGCGATTTGGCGCGCCGTGTTGCCGTTTAGCCAGAGTTGCTTGGCCAGCAGACGGGGAAGCAGTAACTCCCGTGCAAAAACGTTTGCTTGTAGCTCCTGGCGTTCTCGGGTCCCATAGGCCTCTACTACGAGGCTTGCAGGTGTGCCTTGGGACGCCGTTAGTGACGACAGTCGTGTGATGCTGGTGGACGGTTTTTCGGCGTCCAGAAACCAATGCCCTAATTCGTGAGCCACGAGATAGGCATGTTCTTTTGCGTCCACGTCATTCCTGACATAGATGAACTGCTCATCGCGGTACAAGGCGGCGCTGCCATTACCCAAAATGGTATTGTCTGGAGGGACTTGTTCAATACACAGTGCGAGCACAGTTTCTAACTGCGTTAGCAGTTCAGTGCTTGTGGGTAGACCAGAGCCGCATACTGCAACCAGCTGATATCGTGCCTGATGGGCTTGCAAGCGTGCTCGGTCGAAAGGGTTCAAGAGTCTTTAGTCCTTTAAGCTCAACAGTTGCGCTTCCTCAGTTGATGGTAGCGCGAGTTCTTTCACTGCAGCTTCCCACTGCATCGGCGTGGATTCAATCTGTGGTTTGCCATTCTCTGCTTTAAATGCAGGAATCGATCTGTTGCTGAAATTATCACGCATTGCCCCCTGCAGGGCCGACCTCGAATGACCCAGGGCAGTTGCTAGCCTATCTAGGATGATTCCAGGCGCTTCAACGCCACCTGAGAGTATTCGGCTGAGCAAAGAGCGTTGTTTCCCCAGTCCTACCTTCGCTGCGAGCGGGGTCACTTGAGGCCCTTTAATCAAAGCTAGCGTAGCCAATGCGGCAGTGAGTTCTGCAGTTGCCGAATGGGGCGCCATCGCGTAATGGGGTACTAGCGCATTCGATAAACAAGCAGCCACCACCTGAGATGCCGACTTTTCATATTCTTTGGCGGTCAACTTGAGCTTGATGGCGAGCTTCTTGTCGATCCGTACCATCCATTGTTCGGTGGCATCGCCGTCATAATCACGCGCCTTCTTTTCGTAGGTTTCCAAAAGCTTGGTAGGACTTATCGTCAACATCTGCTTTTCAAGAGACCGGAAACCTTCGAGCACAAGCTCGCGGGCGACCACGGCAACGGACTCGTTTCGCTGGGCCGCAAGGTTGATTACGGTGGCATGAAGCGATTTTTTGCTCGTGACTCCAATGGTTTCTTGGCGGCTTTTTGTCAGCGAGCTCTTATGCAATGTCTCTTCCTGATGACGCATAATTTCCTCTGCTCCGTGCTTGCTGGGGGGCGATGTTCGCGTGGGCACAGCTGATTTTTGGTTGATGGTATCGGCGACTGGAGGAGCTCCCATTTTTCCAGGAAGCTCGATGACCAGATTTTTTATCGCTTCAAAAACGTCTGGGCCATCAACCGCAAACTGATCGCCTGTCGGTAGTTGCACGGTGCATTGAATCCCGTCTGACGTAACCGCAAAGATGGCTGACGAGGAAAGCGATTCAAGATATGCCGCCCAATCTCTAAGATAATTTGCAGCGGTTTTAGCATCTTGCTTGTTCAGGGCCTTGGTGCGCATGTCAGATTACGTGTATGGTTGGTTGCACGGTGCGTGTATATCAACTTTATATCACTGAGCTGGTAGGGACACAATTGATCGACGCTCATTTTTCTTATGCTGTTCGCAGCGCCGTAGCACAGTGGCGGCAAGGGATAACGATGCTGGAGGCAGTGCAGCAGCTTTCTCAGCCTGATACGCTCGGGCTACGCTTGCTCCCAGCCATAGACGAGGCATTAGCCGAGCGGAATCTCACGCGCGCTGACTTGGTGGAAAGGGTATGGGCGACTGCTTTCATTCAGATGAAAGGTGCATTTGACCCCTTGGAGTTGCCCGAGACACCTATGGTCTTTTTCCCTGTGCCGATGGCCGAGGGAACATTGATGGCTCGTGCGACAGCCGTGGGCTGTTTGGCGGCTATTGGGTTGCAGGCGGTTTCGTATGGCTCAGAGGAAAATGGCGAACTCTTCGTCAACCTTGTGGTAATGCCGGGCGAAGGCCTCTTCGCCGAGAAGTCGCGTAAAGGAATGAAAGGGCATACGGATGCTGTAAGTTTCCCTGTTCGGGGACAGACTGATCCAGAAAACCCTAGGATTTCCCCCTCACCAGATTTCGTATGTCTTTCTGGACTTCGTAATCCTGACGATGTTCATACCACCGTAATGCCTTTGGCAAGCGTGTTAAAAAAGCTTGAGGCAGGCGTTATCGCACAGCTTAAAACACCTCAGTACAGCATTCGTTCGCAGAAGACGTTCAGAGTCGGTATGCAGGAAATCTTGGGGGATGAGTTGGTCTTGGAGGATGCGAGCCTGTTGTTCGATGTTAGAGGTCAGCACTGGATCAGATACAGCCACAATTGCATCCTGGTGGACGATGAGGCTGTAGGTGCGAGGGAGGCGCTCGTTGCTTTTGAGGCCGCTTGCGTTGCCAGTATCTCGGGAGCCGTCATCAGTCCAGGTGATATTCTTTTGGTCAATAATCGTATCGGACTGCATGGAAGGTCAAACGTCGGGGGCGAGCCAGGTGGTAACTCTCGGTGGCTGCTGCGCACTTACGGTCTTGAGACTGCTGAAATGTCGGAGAATCATCGATATCCGGACGTTCCCTATCGACTGTATCCGTGACGAGGGCTTCGGATCCCGTTTCTAGCCCTAACACGAGGACCCACATTGATCCGTTGACTGCGTAAGAGGGCTTACCTTGTGCTCTTCAAAATGAGCGACGTCCTTCCGATACAGGCTCCAGCCTAAACCATGTGATAGAGTTCTTGTGGTGGGCCCGAATCGTATGAGGCCGCTCTAACCTTTGCATGACAACCATAGGCTTTGATACCACTCCCAATCGGGGCGTAAGGTCAATCCGTGCCTTTTCGCGGACCTCGTGAATCGCTTCACGGATCAGATGCTCAGTTAATCTATGATCGAAGAAACCTAGCAATGCATTGTTTTTGTGGTCGCTTACTAGCACTTTACTCAATGGGCTGCACCGGTACACGATGAGCGCCTCCAATTCGAGGGACACGCGATAGCCCATTAACGCTTTGTCGTTGAATGCGACTACATCCCGAACTCTCTCCGAGGACTCAACCACGTTCATTGCAAATTCGAGAGGGTGCAGGCAATCTTCGTTCCAAGGCGTCTGTTCCTCATGCCTTGACATGCTGTTTAGCCGGCTAAGGCGTGCGCACGGAAGTCTCCCAGCGTCGATCTCTTTCAAGATGCGAGCGTAGCCGGCGAATACCTCGAATTCACGGTCATCTTCAGTGTTGTCAGGGCAAGCAAATCGACGTAATTTCAGGTTGCTTTCCAACGTGTGGCCGTCCTGGTTGAGGACCGCGGTTAACTCCCAGTTGAACCCCACCGATGAGTGCTCAAATTCCTCCAGTTTCAACACTGCCTGCCTGCCCTTTTCCGAGTCTGTGTTCTTCAACACACCTGCCCGAACGTTGAGTTTAACCGACTCGCTAGCAATCCCCGTTATCAGATCCCGAGTGAATACTTCACAGCGTACCGTTTCGACAACCAGAATGTTATCCTCGCCGCAGCTCCAACCTTCCGCCAACTCAATCGTACGAGCGATTTGATCCGCCTCAGTCTGTCGCAAGTCGGCAAAGTGAAGCTGCTGAATAGGTCCGATGGGGCCCTGCCCAAAAGCATACTCATCTGGCTCTCGAACCTGGTTCATCGCGGATACGATTGGTAGGGTCGACATACCAACTGGCTTCGGCATCTCATGGCAGATCGATTCTTTTATCTCCCTTAACGCCTGTACAGCAGATTCTGCGAACCTAATAAACGCGTGAGCGATGCTCTGTTCATCGCTCCGATCTGGCGCTTCCCAGATCAGCTCATCGAGTTCACGGGTTCCGATCTGTGATACATAGAAGCTCACCACTTGATTGTGGCGGGCCATGTCCTGAGCGGTCTCCCGTACACGCTTCATTTCAAACAAGCTGTCAGCAGAGTACTTGGAATCCACGATATCTACGTTGCGATGACAGTTTCGGCATGTCGAAATCGCATTTTCGGAGCTCGCGATGAATTCCGGCGGTTTGCCCCCTTGCCCACGAGCCCAGTTTTCCTTTGCCGAGTAGATGTGCGCGGCTTCTCCAATGGTGGTCGCACGGTGCGGCCCATTCTCCGTGTCCAGATTGCCATCAGTACCAAAAACTGGCTTCAGGCATTTCCTGATGGAGCAAAGCCCACCAGCACGCTTCCAAACAGTCGTACTCACACCTGGGAAGAATTCAATACGCTCTGCATTTGCAGTTTTTGCCATACCTGTCCCTCTGGCAAGCAACCATTGTCATGATGAAGAGACTATAACGCACCAAGACAAAAGCCTGGACGGCATCGAGGCCAGGTGGCATCCGTGGGGCCCAGGCATCGGGGCAGCATGCTCATGATACAGGCCTCAGCGCATTGCAACTGTATGGATCTTGAACCCTTCTGCTGCGTAGTCATCAGTGAGTGGGCATAATGATGGCCAACCGCCTTTTTCGCTCTACCGCACTGCGCCGTGCCCCCCGAAAGGATTCGCATGAACCATTCCGATTTATGCCTCAAGCCGATAAATGAATTGCTCACTGATGAGCATGGCAACCCGATCCAATTCCGGATTCCCGCTTACCAGCGCGGCTACCGCTGGAAGCCCCTGCAGGTTACCCAGTTGCTGGAAGACATCTGCGAATTCAGCCAGCGCCGCAACCCCCAGCCGGAAGAGTTTTACTGCTTGCAACCACTGGTGATCAAGGCCACCGAACATGGACCATTTGAAGTCGTCGACGGTCAGCAGCGGCTGACCACGTTGCTGTTGATTCTTCGGCATTTCAATGAGCGGCAAACCGAAAGGTACCGACAGAAGCTGTTCACCCTTGATTACGAAACCCGCCCACAGTTGCTGGCGTTTCTTGATGACCCTAGTGAGGACGGCGCCAACAGCAATGTCGATTATTTCTACCTATTCAATGCCATCAACACCATCGAAGACTGGTTCATTAATCGCGCTCAGGAAGTAGATGAGATCAAGTTGACACTGCTGAATAAAACCCGGGTCATCTGGTTCGAATTGGCGGCTCAGGATAATGCCGTGGATGCCTTCACCCGACTGAACGTGGGCAAAATCGCCCTCACCGATGACGAACTGATCCGTGCCCTATTTCTCAAGGCTGATGATGCGAGCCAACCGCAAACGGCCATCCGGCAATTTCAAATCGCCCACGAATGGGACCAGTTGGAGAAAGCTCTGCAGGCTGACGAATTCTGGTACTTCCTGAGCAACCAGCAGGGGCGCGCGCAGAACCGCATCGGCTTACTGTTCGAGTTAGTGGCCAAATCCGAGGGATTGGATGATGAGATGGAGCAGGACGAACACGGTATCTTCCATGCCTACAGTAGGAAACTGAAAGTTTCCGGAGCCACTTCAAAAGAATGGCTGCGCATCAAGCAGACCTTCATGATGCTGGAGGAATGGTTTGAAGACCGAACCCTTTACCACATCGTCGGGTTCCTGATTCATCAGGGTATGGATGTCGCGAACATCTGCAAACTTTCACTGCAGACAACTAAGAGTGCATTCGAACGCAAGCTGCGTAGAGAGATTTTTGCCCGCACCATTAGTGATGAAGATCTCGACTCCTTCACACCCGAAACACTGCGCATGTGCGTCAGTGAACGACTCGAAGAGCTGGAATACGGGCGCCATTCGTCGAGCATTCGCTCACTGCTGTTGCTGTTCAACTTGGCGACCTTGCTGGACAGCCCGCGCTCCAACCTGCGATTCCAGTTTGACAGTTTCAAAAACGGTGAGTGGGACATCGAACACGTTCGCTCGATTGCGTCCAGCCGTCCAATGCGCCTGCATGACCAGGTGAGTTGGCTGAACCTATGTGCGGGCTATCTAGAAGCTCACAAACTCGAAGATCAGGTGGCGCAAATCAAGCAACTGTTGAAAAGCATTCACGCCTTTATCGAGCAATCAAAGAAAGCCCATTCGGACCAAGCCTTCGAAGCGCTATACACAAAGCTCTTGGCCTTCTTCCAGGAAAACGATGAAGCGCCGACCGACCATGGTATCTGCAACCTGACCCTGTTGGATAAGGGCACCAACCGTAGCTACAAGAACGCCGTGTTCGCGGTCAAGCGCAAGGCATTGCTGGCCCTCGATCAGTCGGGGATCTTCGTGCCGCTGTGCACTCGAAATGTGTTCCTTAAATGCTACAGCCCGCAGGCCGACAACGTGATGTTCTGGAGCAAGGACGACCGTGAAGCCTACCAAGCTGAAATTACCCGAGCCCTGGAGGGCTTCTTCAGTGCAACCCAGGAGATCACACCATGAGCGAGTCTGGTAGCCAGATTACCCTGATACAGCTGCTGGGCCGCCATCACCGTATCCAGATTCCGATGATCCAACGTGACTACGCCCAAGGCCGCAAGTCCGCGGAGGACGTACGCGAGGAATTTCTTGGTACCTTGCAGCAGGCGTTTGCATTGTCGCCGAATGACGTCGCGCTACCCCTGAACCTGGACTTCATCTATGGTAGCGTCGACATCGATGGGCCGGCTCGCTTCCTGCCTCTCGACGGCCAACAGCGCCTAACCACCCTGTTCCTGCTGCACTGGTATCTGGCCTGGCGCGATGGTTGCCAGGCCGAGTTCCGCCAGGTGTTCTGCGAAGGGACGCGCTCACGGTTTTCCTACAGCGTACGCCCGAGCAGCGCCGAGTTCTTCGATGAGCTGGTGAACTTCTGGCCGGCGCGCGAGGCCGCAGACGGCGCTTCATTAGCCAGGTTGATCACCAACCAAGCCTGGTATTTCCGTTACTGGCGTCTGGACCCAACTATTCAGTCCTGCATTACAATGCTGGAAGCCATTCACCAGCACTTCTCCGATGTCACGGGCGCGTACGAACGGCTGATGGACGAACAGCAACCGGTGATCACCTTTCAGTTGCTGGACCTCGAGCATTTCGGGCTGTCCGACGACCTGTATATAAAGATGAATGCCCGGGGCAAACCGCTGACGGCCTTCGAGACATTCAAGGCCCGCTACGAGCACGAGCTTAAGGGCCAGTTCGCTGACGAGACCCGGGATATCAGCGGCCAGAGCTTCACAGTTGCCGACTTCTTCGCCCGCCGCATGGACAACCGCTGGGCCGATTTTTTTTGGGCGTTTCGTGACAAGGACACCCATCTTTACGACGATGCAATCATGAACTTCTTCCATGCCGTGGCGTTCATTTGCCGCGACCCGGAATCGTCCGGCTACCTGGAGGACATCAGCACCTTCAAAGGCAAGCCGTTGAAGTCAGCCTATGCCCTGTACCACAAGGGCGGATGGCTGGAACGCGACTTTTCCGCCACTCTGATGTTGCTATTGGAAACCTGGAGCGCTGAGGACAATCGGTTCACGCCACTGCTGCCAGACAACCCGTACTTCAACGAAGCAGCCGTGTTCCAGCGGCTGGTCAGCGACCCTGCGGCCCTGGCCTATACTGAGCTGGTGCAACTGTTTGCCTACGTCGCCTTCCTGCGTGAGAGGGGCGAGCAAGACGAGCCTCAGGCGCTGCTGGAATGGATGCGGTTGATCTACAACCTATCGATCAATTCCAGTTACGAGCGCCCCGCAGACATGCAGCGCAGCCTGCTGGGTGTCCTGAGCATGTTACCGCATGCTGGCGATATTCTTGGCTACTTCGCCAGCAACGAAAAGCCGACCGCGGGCTTTTATCTGCAACAGATCAGTGAAGAGCAGCTCAAGGCAGAATTGCTATTGGCCCACTTTGGTTGGCGCAAGCTAATCGAGCGCGCTGAGAAACATGGCTATTTCAAGGGCCAAATCGAGTTCCTGCTGGAATTCAGTGGTGTCTTGGCCAAGCGACACAAGGCCGGCCTGACCCAGTGGTTGCCCGGCGAACATCTTTTGCTGCAACAGCGCTTTTCCGGATATCTGGAGAAGGCGGAAAAAATGTTCAATGCGCGCGGCCTGAACAGCCTGGCGGATTTTCGTTGGGAGCGTGCCCTGCTGTCATTGGGTGACTACTTTTTACTCAGCGGCTCCAACTACTCGTTCCTGGTCAACTCTGCGTCGGAGCAAGCCAGTTGGAAGCGGCTGTTACGCGGTGGTGCTGGGGTAAATGTGCAGGAAGCTCGCTTGCTTTTGCAAAAGCTGTTGGAGCAAATCGATCTTGACACTCCATTTGAAGGCCAACTCGATGAGCTGATTGCCAATGCCGAGGGGCTAGAGCCCTGGCGCCAAATCATGGTGGATACGCCGGATGTGTTCCGCTATTGCGGTGAGCATGCGCTGCGTTGGGAGGGCGACCACATCTACCTGCTCAAGAAAAGCCGCATGAGCGGGATGCATGCCGAGTTGTTCAGCTATCATTTGTTCACCCAGCTTAAAGCCGAGCAACTGCAGAAAAAGCTCTTGCCCCTGCGGCAAGGTGAATACCGGCCAGTCAGTGGGTCGGAGTTCGAGCCAGTCCTGTATCTGACGCTCACACTTCGGGGCTGCAGCCTGTACTTCTTGATATATTCAGCCTTAGGACATTTCAGGATTCAAGTATCTCGGAAAACGCTGAAGCCGGTACCTGATCTGGAGAAGTTGTTAGTCGACACTCTCAAGTTTGACGTGCAGAAGGAATTCGTCACACTAGATGTCACACGAGAACGCATTCACATTACGCTGCGCGCCATGGCCCGAGCGATCAAGGTCCTTGAGGCACCGGTGGCTACTTTGTGAGGTTATGTGGGGGGACTTGGTAGGAGCGGACTCAGCCCGATGGCCTAATGTCCTTTCACCCCGGGATGAGGTACATCGGTTGGGAGATATGTTCGGACGGTTACGTTTGATCAACCCGGATACTCCTGACCGAACCCAGCATGACCTGAGCCAATGAGAGGGTCTGACAGCCCGAGTCCAATCACTGAACGAAGAGGGATTGCAAAAAACCAGCCAGTGCAACCTGCGGCCCCGGCTCAAGCCAAAAGTCTAGGATCACTCGCTGGACAAACCTCAGGTGACAAACAGGCTCATCACACATGTACTGCAAGCTCACTATGCCTGAGGTAAACCTGAAGCCGCCAGAACTCGCCATTGATTTGAAATAGCCGCCTTTGAAAGGCGGCTCTCAGTTATCGCCTGAGCCGCAAAGGTCTTTATTCTCATCGACGCTAGCTGTGCCTTAGGGCATTCCTTGCTTACGAGTTGGTCAATGAGCTGCATATACCGCCGCGGCTGTACTCACGTATGTTGCCCATCCTGGCAAAGCCTCAAGTGCTAATCGGATTTTCTTGCGACGCGTAATCATGTGTTTCTCGGGACCCAGAAACGGCTGTATGTCAGTTGCCGTTCTGCGAGTGTTCCACTGCGACAATAAGGCTTTTGCGGCACTAATTAGCGCAACGTGTTTCGGGTCGTTAGGGGCGTAGGCTGGTGTTCGATCAAATGCTAGCTTGTGGATATGACGTTCACCGAACGCACCTCGCGGCTGGTGTGCTTGGATTACATTGATGACGGCAGGGCTGTTGATAAGAGCAGTGATATAGATTGCCTCATCTTCGCTTGTCACCTTGCCCCAGTAGAGTGTTTGGTCTATGACCGTCTTTTCACATGGGATTTGGTCGCCGCGCACGTAGGCGGCGCAAGGTAACTTTCCACCAGCAGAAGCGAATACTAGCCATTCGGTGTTGCTCCAGCCTTGGCCGGTCAATTTTCTGCGGTCCGTCTCAACCCTAGTGAAGAACTGTGCCTCAGTTTCCGATGCTGCGATAAGTACGGCATCAACAGCTCCTTTAGTGGCCGCGCCAAGGGCCGCAATCGCTGGACCTGTTCGAGGCTCCCATCCGCTCGCACCATGCTTAAACGGTAACAGCCCCTTTGAACCTGAGGCCAGTTCGTAGGGCGCCAGGTGTTTCGAAAGCAGAACATCGAACAATACTTGGTCGCTTACGCCGTTGGCTGTTAACTCGAAGTCCTTAAGAACTTTGCCTTCCGAGCGAAGGAAGTAAAGATCTGAGCCAGCTGTGATTGGCCTCAAATTCCATCCCGCTCCACTTTTCGTCGCGGCGTGGAAAATTATTCCCCGAGGCATTACGTCAGCCCCCTGACGGAACAGCGGTCCGACGGAGTTGCCAATGAGGATCGCTCCCCCAGGAGCAATTGGAGGATTAGTTGTCCACGCGGTCTTGCTGCCAGAGCTAACGACATGGTAGTTCGAAGCCATTTCCACCGATCTGCCAACTGTCCGTCCAACAATGCTAGTGATGGGCGTAAGTGGGCGGATCTTCTTCCCAAATAAGACAATTGCTTCATTCTTAAAAGTCTGGGATTCGACTTTCCAAATCTCTTGTGGTGAAAACGGAATGGGCCGCGTCGCAGATAAGTAACCCGCTCCCCTAAAAGGCTTGTGGTGGGCTCCGTTCAGTACGGTATCCGGGAGGACGCAAGCGACCACGGCTTCGGGCGCCAAGTAACGGTCAATAGCGTGGAGCAAAAAGATGGTGGCAATTTCGACATGAAGGTGTGACGCTCCCGGAGCTTTGATTCCGTAAGAATCAGCCTTGGCTTTCAGCGCGTCGCGGTAAGGGTTGCTTCCAATCTTACTGAGGGCCAGCCACGGCGGATTTGTCACTACGCCGTTAAAACGTCCAGCAACCAGCGCAGGCCTGAAGCTGTTTCTCAGTACGAAAGCCCAAATTCCATTGCGGCCTGCTCGTTGCAATGTTTCGAGAGCGCTCAGAAGGTCGGAGCTGAACTTAATCGCAGCGCTCATCTCGTCCGTGGAGAGTGGTACGCCGCTTTCGCCAACGATGGCATCTACCATTGAAGTGACGTCGTCGTTGGTCAACATAGTCTTGGGATGGCTTGCGCTGCTCATTGCCATTTCGTAGCCGCGCGACAGCAGTGCGTCGAAGAGAGATTGGCTGCTCGATTTGATGAGAAACTGCGGAAGATCGACTTGCTCAGTGTCTAGGAGCAGCTCTCTGTGCTCTTCTCCAGTGGGGCCGAAGACCTTGGTAATAGGAGTGTTCGCAAAAAGCGAGTCTGCGTGGTAGATAGGGATCTGAACCTCATGGCCCGGCACCAGCCATTTTTTGCTCGCTAATACCCAGCCGACTTTCGCGAGCATTACTGCCAAAGGGTCAATGTCGAAGGCTGTAATTGAACTCGAGAGTTCATTAAGCGCTGCTGCGTCTCCTGGCGTCCTTCCAGCCTCCAGCAAACGCGTTTGAGCATGCTTCACCGTTTCGACCACCATCGCGCCAGAACCGCAACACATGTCTAGAAAGCGAGGTTGCGCTTCTGCCGGAAGCATGGACATCGCGGTAGCCACTAATTTGGCTGCGAGCCATGACGGCGTCCACTCCTGCCCCAGGAGGATTCGTTGCGACCGCGCGGATAACTGCGCCATCAGAGCACCAAACAGATCCTCTGCGGGAGAAGATTCGAAGTCATAGGCGCGAATGTCGTCCTGGATATCTCGTGCTACTTCGACCAGGTCGTTTACGTATGGGCTAGCGTTAAGCCAGCCAAAATAGTCGTATTCGACAAGGTTTGGCAGTCCTCTAGCTTTGAAGAATGCGCCATCAAGGATGGCCCGCAGCTCGTTATCCTCGCTGACTAGACCTTTTTCGCTCAGGACGTTTGCGCAGATGAGTTTAGCGAGAGTGAGGATGTAGAGCTCGCCTACATATGACTCCATGTCAAACTTTCCGGCCGCTTTCTCGCCTCCAAGATAGGAGACAAAATCGGTCCAAAGCTTGGTGATCATTTTTGCGTATATTGGATCAGCGGTGAATGCAGCGTCAGCTAGCTTCCTGATAGGGCCGACATGCGAGTTGCAGAAAGGGCTACCGAATCCCAAGTCGTCCGATAGCATTTCGGCGGCAAGTATCCGGCCTCCTTCGCGTCCTAAGTACTTGACCAGAAACTCGCCTAACTTCTTGCTATCCGCTGTGCTGGCCGCCGACAAATCGCACGACTCCAACTCCGTCAGCTCTATATGCTCCGGTCCGTAGCAGGTAGCGCCAGGAACAGCAGATATTTCCTTGATATTGGATACACGAAACGCGTGCCAGCGCACGGTGTCCGACAAAACGCCCACCAGCAGGTCGGGGCGCACTCCGACGTTCAATTGAGCTGTGCAGTACTGTTTGACTTGGTGCAGGCCGTGGGCGAATGTGCCGCGCGCGTGCAAGTTGCGTTCGTATTCAATGACGGTGGATCCCACCAGAACGTCCACGAAGCCGTACCGCCTCTTGCCCTCTTCATGGAAATTTGCCAGCGCCTCTGTGCCCGTCACATGGGACTTGATCCACCACGGTTGCTCGGGAAACATCAGAGGTAACTTGGCTGAGAGCGCATGGCGCAGAATGTCCTCCGCCCTACCCTGAGTTATAAGGGCGACAGCCTCCTGTAAGAATGCTTGGCCTTGCGCCTCAACATAAGTAGCCTCCATCTTTTTCACCTCATCTTCCCTTGTGTTTTGCCCGCTGTGCTTGTCCCGCGCGTGCTATGTCTCTGAGCTCTGATGTGCTTGAGTTGTCGCTGCCAAGCGCTTTCGCGACAATGGTATCGATTTGCGTAATTGTTTCTTCTACTCGCTCCGCTTCCGTGGTGGCGAGAAGCTCACCCAGTTCGTCGAGTTTTCTCAACTGAGGATCAGTGAACGGGGGAACAGGAAAACGACGCAAGTGAGTAGCTTCTACCTTTAGTGCACCACCTCCCATCACTGCCCCTGAGCATTCGATCACGGCCTGGGACCAAGCACTGTTCATGAACGCTAGCAGGCCAGGTGCACTCCACTTAGTTGTGGGTAGAGTCCAAATAGCTGAGAAGTTCGCGTCAATAAGACAGGTGCGCCCTTTATTCAAGTAGGCGGTGGGAGTTGTCGAGTTAACTCGAGCTAAGATCACGTCGGGGTTATGCCTTGGCGCGAAACTCGGCAACATATACCAGTGCCTGGCCGGCTGGCTTCGGGTCGCCGGCTTGATATTGGGTGCGACGGCTGTTAGTTCCCATACTTTTTGCCGTTTCGAAGCGGTACCGAAATTTGACCGTTCCGCCGCTCGAACTACGTCTGCCAACGCAGTAGGCATTTTTTCGTAGAGAGTCGAGGCTAGTTCGTCGACACCTCGGTCTTCTGGCAGCGCGTGTTGGCGAAGATCCAGTACCCATCCTGTCGTGATTTCAGGTGAAACGACGAAACCTGTAGGCAGCTCTGACTGACGCCTTAGAACTGGCCTTGCAATTTCGAGCGGCGCCTCGGCGACGAGACCTATGAGCGGGCCGGAGAAGCGGAGCCGAACAGTGCTTCCTTTCTGCTCGCCATCGGCATAGAAGAAGCCGTTGGCTCCAGTCCGTAATCCTTGGCCGATGGCCACTCCTTGTGATTCGAAGGTCTCAAAAGCGGGCAAAGTGGATTGGCGGGAAAGCCATTCGTGGATCAAGTGCGGGATGTAGACGCCTTCGCTTCGCGCTATGGGCTTCTCGCCCATTGCCGCGAACCATTTTTGGCGTGACGCGGACGCAATTACGTTCTTGCATCCGAGCTTCAGGTAGACAGGGCGAGCTCGAACCAGCTCAGTCGATTGGGGTGACGCGTTGCGCAGCCATTCTCGTGCTTGTAAGGCGAAATTCTTTTCGGTATTTCCCCCTTGATAATCGATTTTGCCAATCGGACTATCGAGGCTTGCGGCGGCTGCTGAGATTACGACATGGCAGTAGGCCGCTCCTTCTGACTGGGAGAGCACAGTTTCTCTGCGTTCTACTCGCTTGGCCACGATAAGAGTCGTCTTGACCTGAGCGTCTTCAAACCAAGCGGCATGCTCATCCTCAACGACAAACTCGATGTCGAACCAACGAAAAAGCATGTAGTGGACGATAGTGGCGTAGTCACGGCTAAGCCAGGACTCAGGAACAACCAAGGCGAGTCTACCGCCGGGCTTAACAAGACCAGCACAAAGGATCCACGAAGGCACCGCGAGGTCTGACAACCCAGAGTAACCCTCCACTAAATGGGTAAAGAGGCGCTTATCCTCTAAATCGAGAGAGGGGAGAAGCTGGATGGCCTTTAGTAGATCCGTGCGGATCTGCATCGCACTGGGCAATAAATGTGTGGCCTCAGATTTTTCTGAGAATGACTGATATCGGACGTAGGGGGGGTTCGCGATAACCAGGTCCCAAGCTTTTACCTGTAAGCGAGACAACGTATCGGGATCGAAAGCGCTGCCAAGCAGCGTGTGGGCTTTCGGTAATCGACTGACACACGTGCTGTAAGCAATCTCATCGATCTCGACGCCTGCCAGTACCTCAGGTATCGCTCCGATACCCAGGCATGAGGCGAGCAGGTCGCCCGAACCGGCCATGGGATCGATGATGCTACTCGCCTGTTCCGCTTGAGCTAATGAGGCCAATAGCCGCCCGAGACCGACCCCAGTGAAATACTGACCCAGTCGTTTACGTCGCTCTGCATTTGCTGCTAAATCCAGCTTGAGTGCGTCCTTATGGGCTTCTTTCATGAAAGTACAACGGTCCCTACATTGTCAGTCTCGGCCTCGACTAACTCGTAAAATGTCTTTGCACCCATATCCACGCTCATCCCGAGTTCGAGGCATCTACCTACGAATTGCGAGTAAAGGCGTTGTGGATCAAGCTTTGCACCGTTAGGGGCGCTACGGATCACCTCTGCTGCGATACTCAAATTTGGAATCGCGCTTGATCGCTTGGCCACTCTCTTCGAAAGGAGAAGTAATGGGTCCCCCTTGACCGACACGGTGGAAACGATTTGCTTGAAGCTCGCCTGAATCTTGTCTAGTACGTTCGTTGCTTCTACAGCGAAGCCAGCGGTTGCATAAGCTTGTACTAATGCCCGCCAAACATTTGAGTGAGCCGAATGGAAGACGACGGTGGCCATGCCGTCGGTTTTTAGCACTCGCGCCATTTCTTGGAATACATCACCCATCATTGAACCGTACTCTGCCACCCCTTTCGATTGCGATGGGCTCACAATTACTTCCCGCGCTCGATCCGTCGTGCGCCCAAGCCAGAGCTCGTTAATCTGATTTAGTTCGGCGTAGGGAATGTAATCCCCAAAGGGTGGGTCGGTGAATATGTAGTCTACCGAGCCTTCCTCGAGTGGCATGCTCTCGCTGCTTCTGTTGTGCACGATTACCTTGCTGCGGCTTCCATGCAGCATGCGAAAAGAGTCAACGAAGGCTTTCGACTTTCGACGCACACCTTCCAAGATATTTTTCTCGACAGGTAGGCCGCTGATATAAAGAACACCGCTTTGCGCGCCTGTGAGGACAAAGTCGCTTTGCCCTTTTTTAAGCACTACCCTCGTCATTAGAGTTGAATGGCTAGCGTTATAACTCAAAGCAAGAAGTCGAAGAGAGGCTTGTAACTCAACGGGGAACTCCGAAACGAGGTCCATCAGCGTCGCCATTACGATGAAATTTCGCTTTGTGTAGAAGTGATGCAGCTTCTCGACGCCTAGGTGGTAACCCGCACGATGTAGCTCACCCCACTTAATGTCAGCAAGCGGCGCAGACGTAGGCAGTTTCATTTTGGCAACTTTTGCCAAAAGATCTAAGTCCTCGTCGGTGGGTGGTCTCTGCCACTTTGACTTTCCAGTGCGGCCGTGGACTCGCGCAAGCACTCGCTTCTTCATTCGGTGCTTTCGTCCGAATGCGTCGACGACGGTCTCAGTAGCTCGCTCGCAGGCCTCGATAGCGTTGTGTTCACCGCAAGCGTTGCAGCGAAACGAGCTCGCCATAGCTAGGGGCTTCGTGCTGACAGTAGCATTCCAGCGCGAGACTTCCGTTTTACAGTGGGGACAGACTAGAACATCAGACCAGATAACATGCCGAATTATGCTTGTCCGTCCCGAGTCGTCTTTTGTCTCGTAGATCCATCCAATCCGCGCTTCTGCCTGCTTGCAAAAATCATCGACAGCAGCGAGGAACTCATCTGGTGCGGGAGGATGACATAGTGTTTCTGAGACAAAAGAGCCCAGCGTGCCAATTTCGAATAGATGTGCTGTGCGGGGCCCCCAGTTCGGAGTTACGCCCAGGGCCTCAGCCATTCTCTCCATCTCTGGGGTTGGCTTGTCACAAAGCAGGGTAGCGATCCCCGCGGTCCCGCTGCCGGCGAATGCATCCAGTACTGTCGCTCCAGGCTTAGTATGGGCGGCAATGTAAACGGCAATGGCCTCAGGTGAGATCTTCGTCGGATAGGAAAAGGCGTTGTACAGCGGTCCCGTTCGTGTAGAGGGTAGCGGAGTCGTGTAAAGCTTGGTGATATTGGTCACAGCGGGAGTATTCTCAATGCAGACCTCTGGCGCGCTTAACATTGCGCGGTCCGCTTCTAATCCGAGGTTCATGGTTATGGTGCTGACCTTTCGGTATTACATGTGCTCCACAGCGGGTGCATCAGAGGGCAAGCGGTGAAATCGGTGGGTTCCGAGGCGTTAGTGACAAGCACCTCCAGCTTTCCATCATTGTGCGAGCGTACGTTCTGCGACAGCCTACAGGGAGAGCGTCTCGGTAGCGAAACTGGGCGATTTAGATTTCGCTCGTTTCCGACAAACGTCGTGATTGCAAACGGATGTCTATTCAAAAATCTATGATACCTCAGTGTCCTGCTAGAGTGGGTCGCGCTTTTTGTAGAGCCGAAATGCCTCGCAGGGCCTACGTATCAGCGTTCACTCACGTAATACATGCGTTGGCTGGGGCTGCTCTGAATGGCCTTATGCCGCCACGCAGGGGCGAGCTTTTACTGCACTGCATATTCTGTGGCGGGTTTCTTGCTTGTCTACTCCCAGTGCTTTGGGATCTCCACTCCATAATTTTTTGCGACTGTCAGCAGTGTCGTGATGATCTCTTTATGTCGTAACTCATCAGTAGCCAGCCAGCTAGCCCGGCAATCTAGCAACGTTTTCAGCTCGCCTAAATTGTACATACCGAGGCGATGGAAATTTCCCCAAGTAGGGATGCCGAACAGGTTGTAGACGGTCACCGTAGAATCGCGCTCGCTAGCCAAGCGTTTTTCGCCGCTTAGCTGTTCAGCGGCACCTTCGGCCTCGTCTCTATCATCGTAGGTATTGAGCAGTTTCATAGGTACCTTTGAGGAATTCATTGGGAGCGATTGTGCGTCGACGTAGATGCTCATCGGCTGTCAAGACCGACGTGTTCCAGTCTGGGCCCAGTATGAAACTTTACGCCAAAGCGATCGGTATACTCTATGCCTGCCTGCATTTCGCATACGCCACGCCAAGGCTACTGATCACGTAGTAAATGCCATCGTGCAGGATGTATGTGGACATACCCTGGAAAATACGTTTTCCTCTGGTAAGTCGCGAATGCGATTAGCGATATCGACGCTAGGACACTAGCGGAGCCAGGCTTTCGATTAGCAGTCTCGAGTGGATATTTCAGTTCTTCACTCGATCGATTCAGAAAGCTGCTCGGATCCAAGTTTTCAGGCGTCGAAGTGCAAATCCAGATTCTGCTCAGTGAAAAAGACCTTCGCAAAGCTCAAAAAAAACCTGAAGAGCTAGCCCCGTTACAGGGGCGACTCTTCAGGCTTTCTACTTATAAAACTAGTTCGTCTTGTCGTTACTCTGGCTGAAAATTCGACGATCATCCTTTCCTGCAGGCGTTCGCGGCAATAATTACGTCCTGAAGCAAGTTGTCCGATCTATCTGAGCGAAGCTCCGCTGGGGAGTACTTCGCCTCCAATTTCTGAAAGGCACATTGGCAAGTAGCTTTAGGTACTCCGCTTTGTAAGCAACCAGAAAGGAATTCCCCTCTCGCGTGCGAATTTTCATCAGAGCAACCTACCAGTAGCAACAGTGCAGTGATCGTACTGCATCTCGGGTGCATGCTGGCTCCGTGCATCAGCGCAGCACCATGACGCAGCCGAAGAATACGCCCACACATAAGCCAAGTACTTGCGGACCAACCGCCCAAAACACCTTGATCCAAATTAGGCTCAGGATGCCACCGTTGGTGAAAACTGCATCTGGATGAGCGAATTCACGGATCGCATTGCCGGCCATGGCACCCAGCCAGCCCAAAAACGCGCCGACCAGAACGGCCGTGCATTTAGCAAACCAACCTGCGCCCAATACCATGGACGAGGTATTGAAGGTCACACTCACTATCGCCAACACCGCCGCTGCTACACCCCAGCCGATCATGGCTGTGCTGATGCTGCTTGTTCTGTGTTCTTCTTCGTTGACGCTGCTCTGTGAGTTTTTGCCTTGTTGAGACATGTGATTCTCCTTTTGTGTTGATTGGCAGGTCAGTTACCAGGCAGCCAAGCAGCTGTTGTTTTCGTCGTTCAGTGCTGGCAATACCGACCTGAGGTTCTGAGTGGGCAGGTTGAAGACCTTGCCTTGAGCGCTGAACTGCAACCGGTTGGCTTTGCGCAAGGCCCCCCAGAACTCATGGGTGAAAATGCTGCTGCAGGCGCGGCAGTCGGTGTAGAAGGGGTTATTGAAGGTTTTTCCATCCACGATGAGGTCAAAACCTTGTCCGTTTTCTGAGCTATAGCCTTGGCCGTTCACTGTGGCGCTGGCCGAGATATAGCGGTCGTCATCATTCGGGCACGCAATCACCAATTCGTTGCCATTGCCGTCGTCAACGGCATATTCGTTGGTGCCCATCGCCCAGCCCGCTGTCCAGGTATTGGTTCCGGCAGAGGCGGTATTCGCGGCCAGGCAGCTAAACGCCACCATCAGTAGGGTTTTCGTATTCATGGATGTTCCTTATCGAGTGGTGTTGATTTGTGATCTTAAGATGAGTGGCAACCTTTAAGGTTGATTTTCAACTTTTGATGTTCTTCATGTCAATGAGGCGATGCCCAACCATCTAGGTTGAGATGGGAGAGCAACATGGCTGAAATTGATCAGAAGCAATTGGCGGGCACCGTAGGGCGTGCCATATCGAAACAGCGGGTGCGTAGCGGGCTAACCCAGGAGGCGGTTGCGGAGCGCTTGGGCGTGGGGAACGAGGCGGTTTCTCGTATCGAGCGAGGGATTGTGATGCCGAATATCACTCGGCTTTTGGAGTTCGCCGACATCTTTGGCTGCGAGGCGGCTGAGCTGCTGAGTGAGGTGAGCCCACTCGTTGATGACCAGGCCAGTCGGATCAACCATTTATTGGTGTCCTTGAATCAGTCCGATAGAGAGTTGGTGGTCGAATTGGTCGAGCGTTTAGTCAACCGACTGAAAACGTGATCATGGGGCGATTGCATCGAAGCGGGCGCCACAACGCAGACACAAACAGGTAAATTCGCCGAACTGATATTTCTGCATATCCTGAATAAACGTGTCACTGGCGCGTAGCGCGGAGGCGGTGTTCGCCACAGCAGCAGTCATGGTTTACAGAAACCACGCCATTGGCTCCACTGGGTGTGGGTTCTTGGTGGAGGGTCGGTGGGGGGCGCCATTCACGGGCAAAGCCATTTAGCACCGTAAAGAGCTGAACGATCGCCTTGGCGTTGTCCTGGCTAAGGACGGCTGAAGACTCACAAATCAAACAGTGTGGGTTCATACGGGATCTCTAATCTGGAGAGTGAATGCAGTGTTGAGCACGCCGCCGTGGGCATCAAACGGTCGCGGGGTTATGCCTGCGAAGTTGTCTCAGGACGATGACCAGTAGAGCGCAAGCCAGCACAACGGCGAACAGCAGGGGTGGAAAGCGCAACATCAGGCAGAGGGTCGTTACCACGACGCTGCTACCAGCGAGCAGGCAAATGAACATGAACAGCGTGAGAAAAAATCGAAGTACTGACATGGACGTTTTTCCTGTAATAGGACGTTTAAAGTGTGAGTGACGGAGGGGAGGTGTTTGCTGGATTGGATCTCTAGAGATAGCTGTGTTCCGGGTTGCCAGCGGTATCGCTCGCGTTGAGTTTGTGCAGGTTTATGAGCGTTGTTCTTTGGCTTACGCCACGAGTTGCAGCGCAGCATTCAGCGCTTTCTGTTTGATCACCGCCCCTTGGCCAAACCAGGCGGAATCCATTCGGTACTCCGAGCTTCGGGCTCGTCGCTCGTGATCTACGTACTCCGTTACCGCGTTCAGCAAACCCCAGGCGGTATCGCGCGCGGACAGTAGATCAGCACCTCGACCTTTTCCTTCGTACAGGCTTTGCACCTTCTCCATTGCCCGTTTGTTGGGTAGCACTTCGGGAATGGGGTCGTGGGGGCTGGTGTCACACAGCACGTCCATAAAGAAGCCTAGGGCCTCTTTCGACTGAACCCTGCGTTCGGCGAGGATACGCATCCGATACATGAACTCGTCCCATTGCGAGATGGCGATGCCCAGTTGCTTTTTGACCGTTCGAGGATCAAAGCGCGTGCTGTGCGGCACCTTGATGGCGTGAGTGGCGCCGTTGAGAGAAATGCTCAAGGTGTTGTTGCAAACCACCCGCACTGTGGTGGGAGTGGCGGTAGTCGCCAGTGTGCCGTCACAGGAGGTTGCTAGCAGCAGATAGCCATTGACCTGATCATTACCCTTCAGCGTTGCAGCCTGACCAGTTCTGGCAAGAGCCCAGAACTTGCGTCCACCTTTGAGCACGCCAGCGGTTTCCAGTTCGTAGCCTGAGAACTCCGTCAGGTCTCGGTAGAACTCCAGCACCTCACGGGGTTGCACGACCTGATAACGATTGGAGACCACTGACAACGGTGCTTTGGTGTCTGATCGATACAGCACTTTTTGCTCCGGGAACGTGTGAATGCTGCCCAAGTGACCGGTAGCCTCGGCTTTGAAATGGACCGGACTGTCCTGAATCTGCCAATTCATGCCCGCTTCTTGCTGCCAGACTTCCAGCGGTTGTTTTTCGGTAAGGCGACTGCCCAAGCCGTGCCAAGGAGTCGCACCAACGTAAGCCATTTGTTCAATGAGGTGAGCCATGGGAAAGATTCCTTTGAGTGCAGGTCGGCATAAGTGCTGCACAGAGCGCAGCACGATCCGGGTTTAATGTTGAGGAAAGAGGGGATTTAAGTAGGCAGGTTGAAGCGATGCCCGCAGACCAAGCAGTGGTTATTTGCCAATACATGGCGATCCAGTTTTTCGCCGAGCTGGGCCCCAATGGCACAACCACCTACACCGCCACCGAGTCCGCCAAGCAGGGCGCCCGAGACTGTACCGATGGTGATGCCGAGCGGTCCGGCAAGCGCGCCGACAGTGGCGCCTATTTGGCTACCCGTGAGTACGGTACTCGCTCCTCGCGCAGCACCGCCTACGGCACCAACACTGGCCCCGATCGTCATGGCTGTTCTGAGGAAAGCAATCTCTTTGGAGTTACAGCGAGGGCACTGAAATGACATGGTTTTGGATTCCACGGTGGATGTTCAGTGTCGTGATATAGGCTTAAAAACCGTTCTAATTTTCGGGGAAGAGCAGGTGTGCACCTTGTGGCGGTGCCAAAAACCGGCAATTTTCTGTAAATGCTATACGGAGTTAGTTCCTGCTGAAAACGACTCCAGTGCTCGATGTGCAGAGTTAGTTCTTTGCTCGCCTTTGCGGCGCTTTTTGACTGCATTTTCGGCTGAAGTGGTTCGCTGGGGAAAAACTACCCGGATGCGTTATGGCATACGCACCGGCCCACATTAAGTCATCCACCTGAAAGATCAGAACAGCCCCCATCAAGCTGAGCAGTGCCTGGATGCACGAGAAGCTGCTGAGTGTCCGGGGTAGCTCAAGGCATGTCAGGGGCCCAGAGACCCACGGTAAAGGTGACCTATCGTCGTTGCAAGCAGCAGGCCGGTATACGACTTCTACAGCGAAGCACTTGCTCAGCTTGAATCAGAAAATCTATCCCAGGCTCAGGAAAAAAATACTCGTCGCTGCCGACCTTTTTGTTGGATTGAGAGAGATTTAAAGTTCGATCACTCCCAAGCCAACAGCGAGAAGGCAAGTGACAAATTCAACATCTGTTCCCTACCCGAGAATTTTACGTCTCAAGCAGTTGAGCGAACGCATAGGTCTAGGCCGGTCAACGATCTATGACCGCATGGACGCCCAGTCACCAAGGTACGACGCTACGTTTCCAAAACCGATCAAATTGGGGGCCGCGGCTATCGGCTGGATTGACTCCGAAATCACCACCTGGATTGAGCGGCGAATGTCTGCCAAGGAGGCGCGCTGAGTATTGATCTGGAGCGTTGTTAAGTTGTAGGGCTGAAAAAGCCTTAGCTGTTTTGTGTTGAGATCTCGCACTAACTTCGTATATAAAATTCTATCCTGTTTAGATTGAAAGGCCCGTTGTTGGTAGTGCTTTGGTTAGGACTTTGTTGCGCTATTATTTCTGGTTTATATGTTATTAGTAATTAGTAGTGTATAAGTAGTGTATTGATAGTGTTGTTAATGGTGTCGTTAATAAGTAGGTGTTGTCATTCTTGATGACAACTTATGACTGTTGATGTGCATGAGTAGGTGAGTAGGAGGTATGTTTAGACAAACGAAGTGGATGGGGTTGTTCAGTAATCAAGTAGGTCGGTAACTTCAATTGATTAACGAGTGTCTGGAGAAATCATGGTGTGCTTATGAGTGTTGACATTGAGGAGCGCTATACGGCGCTCGTGAGTAAGGCTGGCTTCCATGTAGAGGGTGTTGGTCAAATAGGTACTGGAGACGCAGGAGGCGCAGGATTGATCTGTACATTGAAAGAAGCTTCTTTCTTTGTAAGAAAGCTAGTCAAGTCGCAAGGAGATGCGTTCAGGCTTACTGCGACAGATGAGTTAGGTTACGCAGGTCTGGAAAGCTGCACTGCAGGTAAATTGTTGCTCAGGTTGGTAAGGCTGCACATGCCGGATGAAAACCGGTTCAACGCTCTTTATACGCTTGAGCCATATCTGGAGATGGCGATGGGTAAGGTTAAAGAGTTCAGTCTGTACCAGCTCTGCACATCTTGGAGGGATAGAGCACCTGTTAGTGAAGTTGAAATGCTCATGAAGCATTTGAACGAGTGTGTGAATCAGATTCGTCAAAGTGTCAAGACTAAATCTTTCCAAGCACGGCTCAATAGCTATCAGCGATCAAGCAACAAAAACTATAAGGAGCTCACCGGGTACGTTGATGCTTTGTTTGAGCGCTACTCCAGGCTGCTGGTGCTGAGGGTTGATCTTTCCTACTCGAAAGAGAACTCCAAAACTACGCAGGCAGTTGCTAAGCAAGATCGAGAGCGCCTGTTCGGGAACGCCAGGTCGAACAAATTGTTTGACGATATGGTGGGCTACATCTGGAAGCTGGAGCACGGGCCGGAGAAGGGCTTCCATTACCACATGATGTTTTTCTTTGATGGATCCAAGGTTCGAGAAGACGTGACCCTGGCTAGGCGGGTGGGTGAGTATTGGGCGGATGTAGTCACGAAAGGGCGTGGTCTGTATTTCAACTGCAATGCGAACAAGCACGCCTACAAGACCTGTGGGGTCGGAATGATCGACCATACTCAGTCCGCGTTACGTGAGGCTTTGCGAGGCGCGGTGATCTACCTCACGAAAACGGACCTTTACATGAAGCTGCAAACTCAAGGCCGAGGTATGGGCAAAGGGTTAAGTCCTGCCCCCAAAGGCGCCCGTGGTAGGCCAAGGGCTGTTTCGTCGTCAAGGGAGTGCATGGTCTAGGGGCGTCACCGCAGAGGCCCCTTAGAGGCGCTGAAGGCAGTCTGGTCGATGAATAAAATTCAATGCCGCTAATCTAGACTTTATCGTGCTTTAGCATGCTTGGTTTTTTCCCAAGCCTGATTAACGAGTACATCTTCACGTAGCCACGCGGTCAGCCATTTCTCAATATTTGAAATCTTTAGAGCAGGAATGTTATTTTTTTCAATAAACTCGGCCAAAGGACCTTCAAGGTGGTAAACGGCTTTAATCTTTGTTGGCCACCCATCCTCAGGTTGTCGCTCCACTAGTAGTCTTGCTGCTTCGTTTTTTACCAGAAGGATAGATTTGTTTCGTGCTTGAGCATTTCTACTGTTCTGGCTCGAACGATTATCTGCTTCGATTGCATTTTGGAAGGCTGCAGATTTTTCTATGATCTCGCCGACCATTACACTGGAATAGTTGGTGAAAGCCCATGCCCGATCACGGTTTTTTTGTGCCTCAGCGGTGCTGCCCAGCTCAAGGTAAAGGCACGCATATCTCACTTGATGCAACAGTGTGTTGAATTCTTCATCCTGCTGTATGTGTTGTTCTTCCCAGCAAGTTTCTAATTCGGCTTGTAGTGCAGGGTGGTCTGTGACTGCGCGGATGCTCTCAAGCAATTGAGTATAGTCGTCGAGATTAAGTAGGGGGTCGAAAAAGTGATGACCAATTAAGTCATGGTTTCTAGCTATAGCTTCATCAATTGTAGTGTTGCCTATGCGTTCATTCATGTTTGTTGTGACTTCTTGCGGTGCAAATAGCGGCTGGGCTCGTTTAATCATCATTTATTCCTTGTTGTTGATCATTAATACAATTTCGCGCTTTATTAGCTCGCGTTGTGATGACGAGTAATATGCTGCTTTTGCACGCGTGTAGTGGGAGGATAACTCAAACTCAAGATTTGTAGGCTTTTTGCAGTGTTGGTAAATTTGCTCCAGTCGGCCACCAAGGCGCGCCGCTTACCGAGAAAGTCTGAGCGGGAGTAAGCTCCTTCGGTCTGGTCGCTTTTATCATGCGCCATAGCCATCTCACATACCTTACGTGGGAAATGAGTCCATTCCCCAGCCTGGTCTCGAGAGGACGATCGGGCACCGCGCCTCGTGATTCACACGTAAGTCATATCATGCAAAATCGTGTGTATTACACTAGTGGGCTACTTTCCGGCTGTCATTGGTTGCGGACATAGAAAGGTTCCCGGTAGCCGCTTCCTGTATATGCTCGCTCCACCACTTCATCATTGGCCTTCGGCGCTCTATGTAATCTGCCCGATTATAGGCGCTGCGCACCTCGTCCTTGTCCACGTGAGCCAGGGCAACCTCGATTAGTTCAGGATCCCAGCCGTGTTCGTTAAGGATGGTACTGGCCATTGAGCGCATGCCGTGGCTAACCAAACGGCCTTCGAAACCCATGCGCTTCAGAGCCATGTTAGCTGTCTGGCTGTTGCAATGAGTACGGGGATTTCGATCCGCCGGGAAGACATACTCGCGGTGCCCGCTAAGGGGCTTTATGGCTTCCAAGAGTTCCAAAGCTTGTTCCGTGAGTGGAATGATGTGGGTCCGGCGTTTTTTCATCCGCTCAGGCGGTATCGTCCAGATTTTTTTGCTGATGTCGATATCTGCCCATCGTGCGGTGGCTGCTTCTGCAGGGCGAGTCATGGTGTGAAGTTGCCACTCAATCAAGCAGCGTGTGGTCCTTTTGATACTGGCGTTGGCCACCGTCACCATTAGTTCATTGAGTTCGTCTGGCGCAAGTGCTGCCATGTTCGTCTTCTTGGGTTTCTTGAAGACAGAGCGTATTCCGCTCAGTGGATTCGAGTGAATCAAGCCGGAGTTCACGCCATAAGTCATGATCTCGTTGAGACGCTGGCTCAGTCGCTTCACGGTCTCAAGACTGCCTTTGGTCTCAAGCGGCCTGAGCAATTTGATAACCGCCGGAGCAGTGATCGCAGAGATTGGGGTAGCGGCCAAGTCAGGAAAAACGTGCAGCGTTAGAGAGCGCCAGATATCTTCAGCATAAGCAGTAGTAACCGAGTCTTTCTTGAGCTCGAACCAAGCGGTGGCTACGTTTTTAAAAGTATGTTCCGTAGTCGCTCTTAACGTTTGCCGATCCTCGTCACGCTTCGCTTTCGGATCAAGCCCTTGCGCCACCAGCTCCCTGGCCTCTACCGTCCGTTTCCTGGCTTGAGCCAAACTCACCTCCGGAAACGTACCAAGGCCCATATTGATCCGCTTTTTGGTTATTGGGTGAATGTAGTTAAAATTCCAGAGCTTTGAGCCATTAGCCCTCACTCTCATCTGGAGGCCATCGCCATCAGTGAGGATGTAGTCTTTTTCCTTTGGTTTTGCTGCTTTGACTTTGACGTCTGAAAGCCGAGTGGCTTGGGCACCCATGAGAATCTCCGATACTGCGTGTATTCCAAAAAATAGCAGTCGTGGGCTTGGAATACCACGTGGAATACACGAATTGTAGGATGTGCTCAGATACCATCGGACTCCGTAGGACCTGAAACCCCCGGTTTTGCTGGATTTCAGGCACAAAAAAAGACGTCCTTGGACGTCTTTAGATGTTGAAGTGGTGGAGCCGGGGGGATTTGAACCCCCGTCCGCCAGTACTCCGCTGTCGGTACTACATGCGTAGCCGTTTCTATTAAGTTAACCCTCAGCGACCCGAAGGGCAG
>Ga0207696_1000315_pt1 | contig 53471 bp, 59 predicted proteins | sample KBSS54metaG_FD_184403 | JGI IMG/M metagenome (GOLD analysis project Ga0207696, IMG submission 184403) | Switchgrass rhizosphere microbial communities from Kellogg Biological Station, Michigan, USA - KBS S5-4 metaG (SPAdes) (version 2) | ecosystem: Host-associated > Plants > Roots > Rhizosphere >... | reverse complement strand
CATTCGCTCGCGCGCGGACATCCGCGACGAGTTCGACACCACGCTTTCGTCGGCCGATGGCACCCACCTGTGGAAGCTGCCGGTGACGCCCCGCGTGGCCTTCTCGGTTGACGGGCGCACCGAAGCCCTCAGCATTGCCCTGGAGTAATCATGAGCGATCAACAGAACACCGGCGGCGGCAACATCCGCCTGATGATGGGCCTTATCCTTGGCGGCATCGTGGTGGTGGCGGGCGGCGGCTACGCGCTGTACAGCTACTTTGCCGCACCGCCGCCTGAACCTTCCCGCGTGAACCTGACGCGGGTAGGCGGCAGCACGCAGGTGAGCGCACAGGAGCAGGCGGCCTACCGCGAGCTGCTGCGCGAAAACAACGCCCGGGGGGCGCAGACCGCCGCCGCCTCGAACGGCAGCTTTATCGCCAGCATCCCGCTGCAGCAGGACGTGGTGACGCCGAAAGAAACGCCAAAGGTCACGCCGGCCGTGACGCCGCGCGAGCTGCCACGTCCGCAGGGTAACGGGCGCACGCAGGAGCAGGAGAAGGCGCTCAGCGAGGCACGGCAGAAGTCGCTGGCCGTGCTGCTGGCAAAAATGCAGGCGGAGCCCCGGACCGACCTCCCCGCCGCGCAGCTGCTGGGCGGAAAGGACGGCGGCTGGGCCGCATGGCGTGACTCGCAGCCGGGCAGCTACGTGCAGCAGGCCGCCGCGCGCAGCCGTCAGCTCGCCGCGAATACGCCACCGGCCTCCGTCGTTGTGGCGTCTTACTGGCGCGGGCCGGGTGAAATTTACACCGGCGTAAACTCGGATAACGGCACCACGCCGGTGCTGGGCCGCATCACCACGGGCCAGTACGCAGGCGCCGTACTGCAGGCGCCTGAGGGAGCGAAGCTGTCGGGCGATGGGGTCATCATCCACTTCACCACTATGGCGCTGAACGGGCAGAACTACAAGGTGGACGCCTATGCGCTGCAGGACGATACGCTCGTGGCCAACATTGCCACCGACGTCGACCATCACTACTTCCCCCGCATCGTGCTGCCGTCCATCTTCAAGGGCATCGGCAGCGCGGGCCAGCTATACGCGCAGGCCAACACGCAGCTGCTGAGCAACGGCTTCAACACCGTCACTACGCGCCCGTCCACGCCTGACGGCACGGCGGTGGCGGGGGTGATTGCCGGCGGCACGGCGGAGCAGGCGGCGCAGGTGCTCAACAGCGACGCGGCCCGCCTGCCGGACCGCACCGTGACGGTGAAAAACGGCGAGGTGGTGGCCATCCAGTTTATGCGCGGCGTCTACAGCACCGACGCCGAGTCGCCGCAGGGCCTATCGCAGGCGACCGGTGGCAACGCGTCGCCGGCGGCACTGAGCAGCAACCCGACCCCGAGCGCCGCGGACCTGCGCGAAGAAACCCAGGCGCGCATCCGCGCCGCCGAACTGAGAGGTATGCCCCGTGAATGAATTCGAACCGCAGCCGGCGGACATCGCGTCGGTCGCCCCCGCCGCTTCACCGCCCGCCCCGAAAAAAGAAAGCCTGCTGACCCGCAAGCTGTGGCTGGGCCAGTCCCTGCCGTGGCTCGCTGCCGGCGCGCTGGTCATCAGTGTGGCGGCCTGGCAACGTCAACGCCGGCATCCCGCTGCGCACTAACGGCCAGTACAAAATCATGCATGACAAAGTGATCATCACCGATGGCCAGAACGTGGAGCTCGGCTCGTTTAACTATACGCGGAGCGCAGCGGAGTCGAACTCCGAGAACGCGCTGGTCGTACACCGGGTGCCCTCGCTGGCGCAGATGTACCTGACGCACTGGCAGTCTCGATGGGATGGTGGTACGGACTGGCGCTCCAACTACTGACCTCCTCTCACGCTCTAAATAGCTTCATTGACCAGACTGCGCGCCAACGCATTCTGGCCGCCGTTGTAAAGTTAAGTCGCTGATTCGAGGGTTCTATAGTATTCTCAGCCAATTACCCTTTACCACTTCCGTGGAGGCAGAGATGGCACAGACAATTAACTCAGAAACTTCCGCGCCAAAACGTGTTTATCGTAAAGGTAATCCTCTTACGGTTGCAGAGCGTAAACAGGTTTCACTGGCTAGAAAGAAAGCTACGCATAAAGAATTACGCGTATTTATTCCGGCCGAGCTTAAAGAAGAACTGCAGTCATTTTGCGAAGCAGAAGGTGTCACTCAAGCGGATATGGTTGAGAGATTGATCAAAAAAGCTATTAGCAGTAAGTAATAAAGATAATGTGGTTACATCACATTGTTGCTGAAACAGTAACTGAGTGATAGATTACCGAGCGTTATAAGAATTCTGGCGGGCCACGCCGTAAGGTGGCAGGAGACTGGTGCTGACGGATTACTGAAGGCCAGAAAAAAGAAAACCCCGATAATCTTCGCTAAGTTTGGCGACTGGAGAAGATTAACGGGGCCCACTGAATCTGCATAGAAGCTGTTGCTCTATGCGGGGAGTATAGATTCATGCCCGAAAAACTGCAATACCTTCGGTGCCTGCTCCTTCTGTGCAACATAAGCGCAGGAAGGTTTGAATAAGCAGGTAACTGATAACTCATCATTTTATCGGCAGGTAAAAAACCCGAACCCGGAATTTATCCCGGAAAAAGGCAAAAAAACCCTGCCGTTCTGCGAAAAAATCCGTGAAAAAGCGTCGGGCTTTACGCAGCGCATCGAGTTCCAGGCACTGGTGGCCATGGAAATCGCCCACGGAGCACGCAAGCGCCGTCCGCCTGAACTCCGCATCCGCGCGCTGGAAGCTGCGCTGCAGGCGCTCTGCCACTATTACAACCCGCTGGCCAACCGCGTGGGGGCCTCGCTCACGACCATGAGCATCCGCTGCGGTCTGGCCACGGAGAAAAAACGCCTCTCTATCACCCGCTTTACCGGCGCCGTGCAGTTCCTGGCACAGCTGAAGCTCCTCACTTACAACACCGAGTACGACAAAGAGATTGGCTGCAATATCCCGACGGACATCACCTTCGCGCCCCTGATGTGGCAGGTGCTGGACGTGTCGGAAGAAGCCGTCGCGGCTGCCCGCCGCAGCCGCATCGAGTGGGAAAACCGCCAGCGCGAGAAGAAGGGCCAGCCGCGCGCCGACGCCGGCGAGCTCATCAATGCCGCCTGGGCGTTCGTGCGCGAGCGCTTCCGCGAGTACCAGAAGTCCCGCCGCGAGCATGGCATGAAGCGCCACCGCGCGCGTAAAGACGCGCCGCGCACCCGTAAGGACATCGAGCAGCTGGTCCGCCTGCAGCTTCAGAAAGAAATCCGTCACGAGCGCTTCTTCGGCGGTCTGGACGCGGTGAAAGCCGAAATAGAGCGCCGCGTCACCGAGCGCATGAAGCTTTCACGCGGCCGCTACGCCCGACTGGACGACGATCTGCTGATCACGACCTGACATCCGCAGAGACCTCACGCAACTCACTGGCGCAGCAGCGCCGGCTTTCCCCTGCCCGCAATCCGGCCAGAACGGCCGTTACCCCCCTAACTCCGCCCCGTTTTCAGGTATCCGGTTTGCGCCGGAGGCCTTCGCACGTCCGTAGAAAGCCAATCGCATAAAGTTCATCCACATCAGCCTCTTACTCCGGCCACCCGAATGGGATCCGGCGCACAGATTGGGCGCTGGCGAACTCGTTTTGAAGTTATCCACATTAACCGCGAGAGGCATGTTTTCATAACTCCTGACCGGATAGCCGGTTAACTGCTGTCCGGGTTTTTTCTAAACCGCGCTGTTCCTTTTAAACACCCAATCTTTATTCTTTTAAAAAGCTGTTATTACTTACTTTTAAAAATAAAACCTATTCGCCACCCGTCCTGTGGACAGGTGAATAACGACCGCCCTTGCAGCGGACTGCGTCCGCGCCGGTTCGGTTCAGCCGCTTCGCGTCTAGGGTAGCTCCCGCCAGAAACGACGGGCATAGCTACGCAGTTTCAGAAACACTCTGCGCTACCAAAGCTAACCAGCTGACATACACAGCAGCGCAAACGAAGCATCGAGCGAAACCCACCCTGAAAAGCGCCGCCGCCCCGGCCCTAAGGGCCGGAACAGAGTCGCTTTATAGATGAATGATGTAACTACCACAGGCATTGCTGTAATACCGAAGGCCCGCAGTCTCTATCTTTCGTCTTCGACCATCAGACTAATTCGCGACTGAAAGGCCGCTGCTTAAACGGCGTCTGACAGGGAGGGGTTAGGCTTTCGCCACCATTGAGCCTGTAACCGGCTCTGCCGGGCTCACGGCGCCCAATGGCATAAGAGTGGTCCTTAACAATTTCTGGCGCCTCCATGCCGCTGACGCGGCATTCAGGGGCAGGCTGCGCACTGCTCGCCCGCCTGTCTGATCCAATATCCTGGCAGGACTGGCTGCACTACTATGCTTTTTTAAGATCATGGCCAGCATGCAATGCTGTCTGAGGATTTAGAATAAATACCTCTGAGGGTGTATGACCGACAACGAAGAACCAGAGTTTAAGGATGTTTTGCTCATTATGATTAAGCGGTCCGTGGCCTGGTATCGTGAGCAGGACTTTAGCCACATGTACGATGACGTGCGGCCTGCGCTGGAAAGTATATTCAGCCCGGGATGCGGGTATGACCCCAGTGCCAGCGCCCAGATTGGCATTAATATGATGATGATTGGTCAGGTATGGCAAGATGAACGCTTCATGGCATTTGCCGACAGGGCTGCCCGGACGTCATGTGACAGGAAGACCATGGGTAAGCTTCCCGGAAAAATGGCCCTGAGGCAGCTGCTGGACGAGGTCAGTGAACTGCTCAAAGAGTCAAAGTTCTATACGAATGAATAAATTGATTAAATAAGGGGGAATTATGCTGGCCCCCCGTTTGATTAGTCAACAATGGAACCTCAAATTATTTTTTTCGCATTCCAGGGGCTCTTGTTGGTGCTGTTATATTTAAATTTACATTAAGTTCCATATCTAGTTTAAGCTGCAATTTTTCAAAATATTCATAATCAACCACAATGGATTTTTTATCTTTAGATATGGCGATTATCTTCCTATGGATGAGACCACCACTACTACTTGACTCACCACTACTTGACTCATCAACATTCTGACTTTCCTTGCTTCCTCTAGTTATTTTATTTTTTCGTTGGGAAGTCATTATTTTCGTATACGCCAGTAAATCTTTAAAACTAAATCCGCTTTTATCAGAAAAAAAATCCTCTGGTTTTTCAACGTCGACTCCTTTATCTTCCTTGAGTTCCTTGAGTTCCTTGAGTTCCTTGAGTTCCTTGAGTTCCAAATTGACTGGATCCTCAGGAGGGGATTCCCCTAGCAAAGTGTATTTTTCATCAATTGGAGCGAAATAATGTTTTATGCTCAGACCTAACTCCGTCTCATTATATAAGAAACCGCCAATCATGTAGTGAGCATTTTTATCGAGTAAACCTGCTTCCTTGAGAAGAGTTACTGTTTTTTCAAAACCGACCGTCCCTTCATTGTATTTAACATATTCCGAGTTCATACTCTCAAGCTCTTTCTTAAACTCAATAATATAATTTCTAGTTCCCTCCTGAATCATTAGGTCCCCCATTCGTTCGGCAGTGCCTGCAAAGGGAGAAAGAAAATCCAATTCAAAAAATCGGTTAGATTTAAGTACAAAATTGTATTCAACTGTTTTTTCAAACCATGAGTAGGTCACATCGTCTTTTTTTTGAGTTTTGTTATCTTTTTCATTTTCAGCCGTCATTACGTTACCTCGTCTCTAAGATATTCGTTTATGATTTTTCCAAGCTAAGTTATAGCCCCGTCCTCTTTAATTTGCGAGTTATAAACGGGGTATGAAGCCAATGGAACGAAAACGTACGTTAGTGAAGTAACTGTCTGATTTATAGAATATATAATGGACATAGAAAAATGCTCTCGAAACGGTGTCTTTTTAATCGAAAATTGGCAATTAACAGACGGTTTTGTCTACTAATCAATTTTTCAGACGATAATTACCCTCTTACCGTACGTTTTCGTACGGTTGGCCCTCAAACCCCTGGTTAATTACTGCGGACAGTACAATACGGTTTTTTCCCCTGCCATTGGCTCACAAAACCGGACCTATCCCCGGGATTTGGCAGACATTAATGAGTAAGAAGGGAGCATAACGATGGCCTTTCAGAGCCCGGCACAGAATTACGTTGAGACGCGTCTGAATCTTGGCGACCTCGTTCATCTGTCACCCCATTCGACCTATCTGATGCGCAGCGACAGCGAATTTCCTGACGCCGGCATTGTGAAAGGTTCAGTGCTGGCCATCGATCGCGCGCTGACCGCGACGCATGGCCAGCTCATTGTTGCCGAGGTGGAAGGCGAGCTGACGCTGCGGCGTCTGCTGCTCAACCCCGTTCCCGCCCTGCAGGCGCCGGATGCGGATGAAACCGTCACGCTTATCGATGTGAGCCAGCCGCTGCCCGTCTGGGGCGTGGTGGCCTACTCCCTCACCGATGTGGCCGGCCAGGGGTTTAGCGGACCGGCGGGAGAGTGACTATGTTTGCCCTGGCCGATGCCAACAACTTTTACGCTTCCTGTGAAACCATATTCAGGCCCGACATCCGGGGCCGACCTGTCGTGGTGGTATCCAATAACGACGGCTGCGTTATTGCACGTTCGGCAGAGGCGAAGCGCATGGGCATTAAAATGGCCGCTCCACTGTTCCAGAACGAACGCTTCTTTCGTGAGAATGGCGTGCAGGTGTTCAGCTCCAACTATGAGCTGTAGTAAGTTAAGTGGAATGCAACATTGACTGAGTAAACTTTGAGCAGCAATGCTGCTATCAGAGGTGAACACAATGCTGATTCCACCGGATGAAGATATTCTGTTACTGGCTGAGCGCTGGCTGAAGCTGCTGTCCGACCTGGGCCGGGCACCGGCCACACTTACCGCCTACCGGCATGCCCTCGGCCATTATTTTTCGTTCTGCAGCCAGCACAGGATTGCCCCTGAAAAGGCACGGTTTGAAGACCTGGCCGCCTACATCAGCCCTCAGCTGCCCGGCATGCCTTTTCCTGCGGCCAGCGCCACGCTCCAGCTGCGCCTTTCTGCGATCCGTCTCTGGTATGACTTTCTGGTTTATCAGGATATATGCAGTCTCAATCCGCTACCCCGTGCGGGTTTACCCGGTTCCATTTATACCGGGCGGGGGCTGGTTCCGCGTATCACCCGCTTACCTGTGATACCTGATGACGAGCAATGGCTGAGATTTCTTAAACATGTTTCAGCTGCCTCACTGCGTGACCGGCTGATGCTCGCGCTTGCCTATTTTGGTGCTCTCCGCCGTGCAGAGGTGACAGCCCTGGCGCTTGAAGATATTGACCCTGCTCATCGCCTGATTCGTATCCGTGCAGAAACTACGAAAGGCAGGCGGGAAAGGGTTATATGTTATGGTCCGGATGTGACGCCGGTACTGGCAAACCACCTTCGGCGACTGAAGCTTGCTGGCTGGACACAGGGTTCGCTGTTCCGCTCAGTTTCTGACCGTAATTACGGCACACCCCTTTCTTTCTGGAACTGGAGTAAAACCGTACGCAGATGGGCTCTGGATACCGGGCTTCCTCAGATTACAACACACACCTTCCGCCATCTTCGTCTGACCCATCTGGCGCGGGCCGGCTGGAAGCTGCATGAGCTGGCTACTTATGCAGGACACAGGGATCCGCGCACCACACAAATTTATATCCATCTGTCAGGTTCCGATCTGACTGGCCGGATAGCCGCAGCCGTGGCTGAAACCGACAGGAAAGTCGCCGGACTTATTTTTCAGGCGGAGACCTGCTGATGAACGAAAAAACGGCCAGAGTCACATATGTACCTTTTAAACGCACAGATTATCAGCTGAGTGATGCGTTAAGTCCTGAGGAAAGAGAAGCGATAAGTACAGGCTACCGGCGGTCAGCTGCGCTCGGCCAGCCAGGGGCCCTGCCGTTTTTGCTGTTGCCTCTGCGGGACATTGCCTCACGCAGCAGCATCAGTGCCAGACTTGTCAGAATTACCCTGCTTGCCGTTCTTGCAGAAACACACCAGGCCGGTCAGCCCTGCTGGCTGTGGACGCAGGAAAGGTGGTTAACGCTCTGTCAGCAACACAGTTCCGGCAGGCCTTTGCTTGTTGCTTTTGCCTTTCATCTCGGCCCGTTTCCCTCTCCGCTCAGCCTGCCAGTGCATGGCGCACCGTCGCTGTACGCCAGTGCCATCTATGGCCGGAATTTTGTCAGCCATGAAATTAACCGGCTGACGGACGTTCTGATCTCACTGGGATATGTCGGGCAGAATCAGAAACACAATCTGTCAGGTATGCTGGGTGTTCTGATGCTGATGAACAATGATCCGCAACTTGAAACTTTTACGACAGAACTGCTGTGGCAGGGGCAGAACTGCCACGACCGGGGAATCTCAAGAGTTACAGGAAAAATATCCTATGCACTTGCTGCTATGGGGATTATAAAAAGCCCCCTGAGAATGCGGAATTATAAAGAATGGCATGAAAAGCCAACAGAAGGTATCGCGCCTGACTGGGCCCGGTGGTGCCGGAAGTGGCGGGAAACGTCGGTGCTCCGCCCCCGCTCAAGAGAAAGTCAGTACAGTTTCATTCTCCGATGCGGCCTGTGGCTTGCCCGGGAAAAGCCGGAAATACGTGAGCCGTCTGACTGGACAATGGAAACCTGCGCCAGCTTCATTGCAATGGTCAGCAGACTGAAAGTGGACGGGCTGTCACTGAACACCCATAAAGGGGGCAGGCGATCAAACCGCTCAGGAGAGCCTCTGATGCCGCATTCCCGTAGCCGGTTTGTTTATGCAGTTCGTCGTTTTATGCTTGATTATGAAAGCTGGGGGTGGGGGAACTTAAAATTCAGTCCGGCCCGTCACCTGTCCACGCCTGACACACCACTTTTTCGTCAGGGCGTGAATCCCCGTGTTATTGATGATCCGGTCTGGCTGAAACTGGTCTGGGCAAGCCTGAACCTGCGCCAGGAAGATCTGCTGAGCGAAATTCATTATCCCCTGTCTATGCTTCAGGCTATGGCGGTTATCTGGGGTATCGGACGGCGCATAAGCGTCCGGCTGAACCAGCTGGGCATCAATACGGGCCTGCAGCTGGCAGACAGCAACGTCAGTATGATACGTAAAAACTTTGACGTTATCGTCGAGCGCACCGTGCGGGAGCTCAACGGTGAGTCGTGCCTCGCCCTTGAGGACGCACCGCCACCAAAGCAGCAGATCGTCAACTCCCGGTCGTTTGGCCAGCGCGTTACTCAACTCGAGGATATGCAGCAGGCGGTAGTGCTTTATGCCACCCGCGCAGCAGAAAAGCTCAGGGAACAGCAGTCACACTGCCGGCATATCAGCGTGTCGATCGCAACCGGGCGTCACGGAAGTGAGCCTCAGTATTCCAACACAGCCTCACGCATCAGCGATTATCCAACGAATGACACGCGCGATATTATTGAGTTAGCGCTCAGTGGACTCAGCACTATCTGGCGGGAAGGCTACCGGTACGCAAAAGCCGGCGTCAGTCTGGCCGATTTTTATCAGTCGGGTGTGGCGCAGTATGACATGTTCAGCGAACAGCAGCCGCGTGCAAACGCCGATGCGCTGATGTCAGCTCTTGATAAGATAAATCGTTCCGGGAGGGGAAAGGTCTGGTTTGCAGGGCAGGGAGCGCGTGACAGCAGCTGGCAGATGAAAAGAGAAATGCTCTCGCCCCGATACACGACGCGACTCAGTGATATTCCCCTAATCAAATAAATCATTTCCGGACGATTCTTTAAACAGCATTCTTATTAGCGGAAATCCTGAGGACATGCCGCGGGGACACTCATCTTCCCCGCGCTTTTGTTGTACGTCAGATGTTTCGTGCTTCGGTACGCCTGCTCATTTCTTTTGAATCTGATGGGGAGCGTGAAGTCGCCCCGCGCATAAACAACTTTTGGCCCAAAGGTTCGACATAACGACGAGACAGCCAGGCCAGGAACACCGACGCAATCATCGCCGTTATAAAAAGCATGACACCCTCTACGGGCAGGTTTTTTTTCACTACCCGCATGGTCACCATATGCAACAGGTAGAGCGAAAAGGATATGTCGCCGATGAATACCAGCCATCCTGGTGTGATACGAGCCAGCCAGTCATCGTTAAAGGCAACTGCTGCTAATAACAATGCCAGCACCGTACCGGATTCAGTTAAACCATGGCCCACATGGCGATTTAGTACGATCTGAATTACGGCCAGCAGGATGCCTGCAACAAGCATCGGAATACGTGCTGCAACCGGCAATTTACGCATGTGCGGCCACAGGAGCCCCGTCACTACTCCCGCAGCAAATTCCCAGATAATTGGGTTGCTCATCAGGTTCAGGTAGCCATGCGGGAAGTCATAACCGGCTGTATTCAGCGTCAGATTCTGTCCACTGGCGACGGGAACGACGATGAGGAGTGTCGTCAGCAGAACAGCTAATGCAGCCCAGCGCCATCGGGTCAGCAGGGATACGGCCATCAGCAGATAAAACAGAAACTCATAATTGAGCGTCCATCGGACCCCATACAATCCACCGTCATCAACATAGAAAGGTCCGTGCTGCGTATAAGCAACGGTCAGAGTCAGCGCGCTGATCAGATTCAGGACCTTATCGGGGTAGTGGAAGGTGGCCATTGCTCCGCCAAGCAGGAAGTTAACGGCAAGCAGAATGAAATAGGCAGGTAACAGGCGAGCTGCACGACGCTTAAGAAAGTCAGCCGCTGACGCAACTCCGGAATTCATGCGTGAAACTGAGAGAGTTATAACAAAGCCACTCAGCACAAAAAAAAGGTCTACCCCGGTGAGCCCCCAGTTAAACATGGAACTTCCCAGGCCTGAGAACTGTGCATCAATTTCCTCACGATAGTGATAGGCCATCACCGAGAGCGCGGCCAGTCCGCGCAGAGCCTGTACGGACTGCAATTGCATTTTCATTAATGTGTTTAGATTTCGTGAAGTTTCTGAAAAGGTAAGGCCAGTCTAATTGGGGAAGTCAGCCGTAACAAGGCCAGCTACTTGTTTATGAGGGTGAAGTATTTATTACTGAGCGGGTTCAATAAGCTCACTACCCTGATTATGGATGTTGCCCACCTTCGCGCTCACCGGGTGCCAGGTGAAGTCCTTCTCCGGAACTGCCGCATCACGGGCGATTTCTTCTGCCCGTTGCGGCGTCGTATCGGCACTCAGCCATTCACGGACGGCGTCAGCAGCGATCACTAGCGGCCTGCGATCGTGGATGTCGACCATGCCCTGGTTGCTCGATGAGGTCACAATGACAAACCCTTCCTTACCGTGGTCCTGTCCGTAAGGCTGCTTACCGATGGCGGCAAAAAACAGGGGATGTTTTTTCTGTGGTAGATGAAGAACGGCTGCTTTTTCCCGCCCTCTTTTTGCCATTCAAACCAGCCGTCAGCCGGCACAATGGCGCGCCCGTGGTTCCACAATGGCTTAAACATGCGGCCGCTCGCTGCCGTTTCGCCGCGTGCGTTAATGAGCGGCTGCTTATCCCACCACTCCGGGCCGTAACCCCAGAACACGGGATCGAGGTGCAGCGCATCCTCACGCTCGCTGAGGAGCAGCACCTTTGTGCCTGGCGCCACGTTGAAGCGGCCAATGGGCTCCGGATCAAACGTGATTTCGTCTGGTTTCAGTCCGAGTGAGTCAAAATAGTCATCACGGCTGCTGTACTGCGCAAATCGTCCACACATAGACACCTCCTGCTGTAAGGATAGCGGGGTATACTGACGTCAGGAGGATTTAACATGAAACACAATTTAGCCGCACGAAGCATGGAAGAACGCGCAAAGGTCAACGTGGATCTTGCCGCCTCAGGCGTGGCGTACAAAGAGCGCCTTAACCTTCCCGTTATCCCGGCCGAAGCTGAAAGGCAGCAGCCAGAGGAATTGCGTGAATACTTCAGGGAACAGCTGCAGTATTACCGTAATCTGGCCCTGCAGTTCCCGCGGGGGACCGATCTGGTTTATCAGAAGGAACCTAAGGCAGAATGAAAGGCGATAACGTCCGGGGCAGGTATGGACATAAGCCCCCTGGCAGGGGCCCGGTTTACTTCTGATGCGATGAGGCTGACGATCCCAGCATAATGCCGATCATCGAGAGCCCGGTAATAAACAGCCCTGCAATCATGATCACGCCGGTCAGCTCTGTTACCTGATTCATGTCCATCCATGAGTTCATCAGATGAGCACCGTCATTCAGGAGTGTGCGTAACCCTGCCGGCAGCCAGGACGACATAGCCTGGGCGCCGCCGTCAATTAATTTCGTCAGTTCATTGGGCATGGTTTCATTATCCCTGGATAAATCAGTGGCGAATTTTTGCGAGGTCGTCGTCTGACAGCCCGGTCAGTTCCCTGACCGACTCCAGCGGAATGCCTTTTGCCAGCAGGTTGCGGGCAACCTCCATTTTACCTTCCTGCCGCCCTTCCTGACGCCCTTCCATTCGCCCTTTCTCCAGGCCCTTCTGCTCAAGCTGCTGTGCAATCGTCATCAGTTCGTCCTCATGCTGCGGCACTCTCTGCGCCAGGTTGCGTACGAAGGCTTCGGCATCGTCAGTTTCGCCCGCCTGTACGAGGTAGTTTATCAGCGAAACCAGCTGCTGTCCCGTCAGGTGACCGGCCATCAGGGTGGCGGCCAGCCGGTCCAGCAGGTCGGCAAGGTCGCGCCGGTGAATGTGCTTCTGCAGCAGCGTAAGCGCCGCCATGCTGCGGTGGTTCATGATCTCCTCGTCCGGGATAACCGTGACGTCGACCAGCGGGAACGGAGCGCCGTAGAGGCTCCCGGCCAGTGCCGGGTCGTCAAACTCCTGCAGCCAGTCGGTGGAGTACGGGTACGGGCTGCGCCGTCCGGTGTAGAACAGCACGGGAATGACCAGCGGTAGCTTTTTATGGCCAGCGTCGAGGTGGCGCTGCATGGCGGCCACGGCGTAGCGCATCAGGCGGAATGCCATGTGGCGATCGGGCGTCGACTGGTGCTCGATGAGCACGTGAATGTAGCCGTCGCCGGCGGCGGTTTTCAGGCTGTAAAGTACGTCGCTGTAGTAGGCGCGAAGGCTTTCCTCCACGAAGCTGCCCGACTCAAGTTTTAGCGTGCTGAGGTCGCAGAAGGCGCGAAGCTCCGCTGGCAGGTGCAGCTCGATAAAGTCACGGGCGGTATCGGGATGCGTCAGAAAGGCCTTGAAGGCCGCATCGTGCGGCACCGGCGTCGTTTTTTTCTTCATAAGCTACTTATCCTGTTCTTCAGCGCTGCCGGTCCGGCCGACATCGTTGCTGTCCGACGGGGCGCCTGCGGGGCTGTGGTACCGGTTAAAACTGTCTTCCAGCGCCGCGCTGAGCGAAAAGTACGGCTCTTCACCCGGACCGTCATCCCCGATCGAAACCCGCCACCCTTCCGGATAGCTGAAGTACGGGTTATACACGGGCTCAAACGTTTTCCATGGCTTTTCGCAGTAAGCCGTAATGTACTGTCCGAACTTCATTTCCCGGTAATCAGCGTCGGATTTACCCATCACGCTGCGGGGGTCCCACCATTCACCGCGGTTAAGGGCTTTTTCCAGCTGGTCGGGCAGGATACGTCCGTGATAAATCCGGTCAAAAATGGCCTCATCGACCGAACAACCGTGAAAACGGATCCCGCCTTTTCTGCTTTCAAGCTCGCTCAGGAACCTGAATACCAGCTTCAGGTCAGCCCGGCATTTCTCGTAGTTCCAGCGCTGAAATTCGCAGAATTCATACCGGCTGACGCTCGAATCACCTGCCCTATTGCGGTACCGGAGCAGAAATCCCATGCCCAGGTGATGGTCGTTGTCGTCATGCTCTTCGGCCGGCTGAAAGTCGACGCCAGCGTTTTTAACGGCGAAGACCTCCAGATCGCCGTACCGGATGTTTCGTTCAATCACGGCGGCGGCCATGCTTTCAGGGCATTTGTACCAGTGAAGGGCCCGCGTAGGGTAGACGGCGTTGCTCTTTGCACTGAGCCACGACGCCTCCACGCCAAACCAGCCGCTGACGGTTGCCAGGAGTTCCGGGGTGATGATATCCAGGGTCGCGTCGCGGGACTTCAGCTTTGAAAGCGTGAAGCCGTGGCCGGCGAGCATGCGGCTCATCTGCAGCGGTTCAATGCCGTGGCTCTCAAACAGCAGCATCAGACGGTCGTACATGGTATCGATGCGGCTCTGATGCGGTGAGGTCTCGATGTTGACCACGCCGTCCACGATGATGTTTATGAACTGTGAAACCGAAATGCCCAGTGCCTCACTCTGCGCCTGCAGGTAGGCGCGAGTCTGCGGCTTCAGCCGTATGGAGGTTACCTCTTTACGTCCGTCGTCTTCTTCTTCCATCTGTCTGACCGCCCGATCGTGCCCGCCGGTCAGCAGCGAGTGCAAAATTTTTGTCAGGGAGTGCATGCAGCGTCCTTTGTAGTTGTTTGTATTACATTATTGCATCATGATTCGTTTGAAGATTAAAGGCAATACGTCCGCATACATTTAAGCCGGCAGCGTCCAGTCGGCACCAACAGATCCGGAAAAAGGCAGAACCGGATCTTAATGAAATTACGTAGAATTTGACTGATATTCGCGATCTCTTTTTTTTTGCGTGCTATCTATAAAAGCTGATACATCTCACTTATCCGGGGTTGTTATGGGCGTCAAAATCACAGACTTAGACAACATGCAGAAACAGCTAAAAGAGGTTGAGAGAGCAACGGAAGCCTTAAACGGCAGTTATGATGTTAGTTTTGATGCTGATGATCCTGGCAGTATTGAGAACGCGATTCAGCAAGCCTACTCCATGGTGGATGAACGCGCTTCTGGTTATGCCACCAATCCTATGGTCAGCCCGTTAATCGAACATATGAAAGAAAATCTGCGCCAACAGATTCTGGACAGTGCAGAACAACAAAGACAGGAGAGTGGGCAGGATGGCGATTGATATCTTTCAGGCGCTTAAAAATTGCGTATTCGATCTTCAGCGCGCTGATGTGCAGAACTACCAGCAGCCTCTTAAACAACTGGCCCGGCTATTGCACTCAGAGAGTTTGCAAGCAGTTAATGAACGCCTGACCCGGAATATTGAGCTTGATGGCTTTCTGGCTAGGAGTAGAGATACTAAATCCAGCATGGCTGGTTCCGCCGTACTGGAGTGGCCGGAAGAACCCACTGATATTTTGGGCCTTAAGTTACTGCTTATCGAGAAAATGGCAGCAGATAACAATTTTTCCTTTAATTTCTGTCATACATTCTTCTATGACCGCAGGACTATCGAATCTGTCCGTAAATTTACCTCTTCCTTACTTATCCCGTTCGTCCGTGATTACCAGCAATATGTTGAAAATGAACATGATCCTGAGCCTGCTGTATTTCGTCCGGTTTCTCGAAAAGTTTTTATAGTTCATGGCCATGATAATGATGCCCTTCAGTCTGTTGCACGTTTTATATCCCGGATAGGCCTAGAGGAAATCATCCTTTCTGAACGCCCTGACGGCTCAAGGACGGTTATCGAGAAATTTGAAGCGGAGTCAGGAGATGTCAGCTTTGCTATCGTGCTGATGACTCCCGACGATAGCGGAAATGCCCTGGCATCTGAAAGCAAACGTCTGCGTGCACGCCAGAACGTCCTGTATGAGCTCGGATATTTCGCCGGTAAGCTTGGGCGCGGGAAAGTACTGGTACTTAAGAAGGGTGACATCGAAATTCCTTCCGATCTCGCCGGCGTACTCTATACCGAGCTTGATGAACATGGTGGATGGAAACGGAAGCTGCTGGGCGAACTGGCGTATGCGAGTGTTCCTTTTGACAAGGAAAAAGCACTTAGCGCCTGATTAACTTAATTCTGTAAGAAAAAGGCCGCTAAGCGGCCTAAGTTTTTGGTCAGTTATCATTTCTCAGCGCAGTTTTGAGTCGTTCCTGCTGCGGCGTCGATCCACTGCCAGAAAGCATAACCCTCAGCTTATCTTCAACTACAGGCCATGCATTTAAGAAAGGACTGACTTGGTCACGTGCAATCCTTCGATATGCCCTTTAGCAGAACTGAAGACGCTGGTCTGTAATCGTATCTACAGGTCAACAAGGCCTTTATCGGTTGAAGTCTTCTCTCTGACCCATTGCTTCGCGGTTTCAACTGAGCCCATGTCTCTGCATGCGTAAAGATATCCAAGAATAGGCTGCCTCAGGATAAGTTGTTGCTGAAGTTCTGGCTGATTCATATGTTCCGCAAACCTGTTACGCAACCATATGCTCCGGAGACAGGTGAGATGATTGGAGGCTGAGGCGTAAGGGGTTATTGCTGCGGCCCTGCTGCCATAAAAAAGATTTCGCCACTAAATCGTAAGAAACAGTGTAAAGTAACACCCTGCCTGTTTTAAAAAATGCTTAATATATATCAGAAAATAAAAAATTTTATTCGAATATTGATGTAAGAAAATAATGGGCCAAGATTTTATTCTGAACTCATCGACAGGTAGGTAAAGTAAATTTTTCAAAAAGGAATATGTATGATCGGTTGGATTACCAATAAAACAGAGTCTCTGGCAAAGAGGTTTGTAAAAAAAAGAATAATAAGTAATTCAGCCTATGCTACTATGAAATGGAATTTTCTGGAAAGGAATATTCTCAGGTTTTCCTCATCGTCGCTGAAGTCAGTGTGTTTAATGATAGTAGGCGCATTATTGATAGTCTGCGCGGGTTATTTTTTAGAATTGCCTGTTAAACAATATCTTTCCGCTTATACACCCTACAGACGCTCGGTTTTTGAATGGCAGACAACGATTCTGAGCGGTCAGTTGACGATTATTGGCATTGTATATCCCTTGGTAATAGGGCTTGTCAGCATAGTTTTTCAGAAAAAAACTGACAGGAAAATAGCCCAGAAAGCTTATCAGCTTTATTCAGGCTTCATGCTGGCAGGCCTGAGTGGATTGTTTCTGTCAGCATTCGTACTTATCGGCACGATTGTGAGAGTCACTTTTGGTGACTACCTCTACGGAATCGTCTGTCTGATCAGCGAGGCGTGGCTTTTCATAAATGTATTCCTGTCAGTATGGTTTTTTATCGTAAGCCTTGAAATCCTTGATGATACGAAGCGACAAAGCATTATCAGACGCTATATTGCTTTTAATATCATGCAACCTTATGTGGATAGTAAAATATCAGCCAGACTGAGACTTTATCCTGTATATCCTGAAATGAGCTTCTCGAACATAGATGTTAAACTTACCGATCATTCTGCTGGCTATATACCGGTGGTCGGTGATTTTTTAAGAAGAGATATAGTTAGCCTGCACCATAGACCTTTCAGATTTTTTCTTAAAATAATAAATTTCTACCTTAAAAAAAAGGACGTTTCTGCAGCAATTGTAATTGCGAATGATTATTTTCATTCAAGAGAGGATGGAAATAAGATCATTCTAAGTGTTCGCAACCTGGACCCTGATGGCTTTATGGTGGGGTTACTCAAGCACTGTTTTTATAAAGCAGACGTCTGGCGCAGGAATGACACTGTTAACGTCATTATGCAGGCTTTGACTGCAGATATCTATGCTTGTATGCAGGAATCGGATTTAAACGGTTTTGATAATGCATCAGACACTTTGATCGATAACTTCACCGGCCTGTGTGATTTGTATTATTTTAATGACGGTGGTATCGCTAACAACTTTTTGCTGATAACAACTGAAACCTTTGAGCTCAGTGTTCAGAGATCGTTTTCTAACGAGATTTACACAATATCTAATAGAGCTGTAAATATGATAACGGAGTCCGAAAGGTATTTTGAATTATGCCTCTGGTATGGATTACGTATCCTGAATAATCGTGAACATTTAACCAGGGACGAACTCGATATTTGTATGGGTATAGCCCGTTCTCACTGGTCTACATTAACAGCGTGGAACAAAAACAGTCAGCCATCAGAAAGCGCAACGCTCAGGGTGCGTTATGACCGTTTGATAAGATCATTTTCCAGCATCTGGGAGCAGTATCAGCATAACGCCAGTTACAGATTTAAGAATGAAGTGAGTGCGGAATTATATTTTTACTTCTGCAAGACACAGCTTCAGGATCTTCCCTTAATGGTAATCGATGCTGTTTCTACGTGTGATCCCGTTACTGTTGATGCTGCAGTAGACCTGCTTAACCGCTGGCAGCATTCAATGGGCATAGATGCTGACGTTGTTGAAATATACAGCTACCAGGGACAGCTTTTCAGTCCCGGCCTCTTTATAATAAAAAACCTCAACTGTATTGAGGACAGTGACTGGTTCAGAATGGCGTTAGGCAATGCTCTCATCGACATGCGTGTCTGCCTGAGTCTTTATCTGACCTCAAGGATGAAAGAGCCGGACGCGTTTATCACGCATTATGTGAATATTATTCTGCAGGGGCAACTTACTGATCAGACAGGCGGTTATGAAACGCGCTCTGAGAAAATTGAAGACGCCGGACAACTTATAAAATTCTTGATCAGGATTTGTCTGTGGACGTGGACAGAAAAAATGGACCACAGAGCGTGGTTGAATCAGCTGGCGCGGCGCATGAGCGATTACGACAAACCGGATATGGTTTCAGGGCGCACTTACAGCGGTGTGGCCGATCGCGGATTTACTGATATGCCAAAAGCTTGGGTCCAGATTTTATTAACCTTATCTGTAAAAGGCAGTCGGGTAAGCCATGAAATCGTACAAGCTATTAAAGATGATTATCTAACGTACCGCGAAAAACAACACATTACCGGAGTTCTGTCCGCAATTCTGAGTGAGACAGATAAGTCCGAAGAGGCACTTCATTTAGATAAAAGTGTATTCCTATCCGCGAAAAGTAATCTGCTGACTGTTGTTCGCGAGCACATTGAAATGTTTCAGGCCAGTCTGGCTTTGCATCTGCAGGAGGCAGTCATCGATACTGCCCGCCTGTATTTGACGGCACAAAAGACCTCTGAGAATTTACATCAGCGCCTTGATGGGGTAATTCCGCTTTCTCTTTTTAAAATTACTTCCGCTGTTAAAGATAACACCGGCAGCTTTATAAAAAGAAAAGTCACTCTCCATACAGATAAAGAGTCGTATGCAGAGGGGATAGATTCGGTGCACATAATTAATGAAGGAGATGTTCAGGCCGAATGTGTGACGAAAGATATTCAGGCTGTCATCATACATAAACTTCTTCGTTGTGATTCATCGAGGGAAATTGATATTGAGGATTTCTCCATGATGATAGATTACATAAAATCGTCCCCTGAGATGGCGGGCAGGAATTTGCTGGTCATGAGCAGGGATGTTTTTCAGAACTATAATAACTTAATTTTCGAACTTCCTGACCTCAGAACATTTGTTAAATCCAACAGGGACGGTTCGAGAACCGTCACAACTGAATTTGGTGTATGTCGCCTTTTCTTTATGCCCTGGGTCAATCAACCAGTCACTCTGGTGGTCGATGATGATTACTTCACCGCTCTCTCAATCAAAGAGTATGAAGGAGGCAATATAGTTAATGTCACTTATGAAAATGTAAGAAGCGAATCTGACAGGTTCGATCTTATTCTAAATTATGAAGTGAGCGTTACTTTTAAAGGAGAGGTGGCGTTGAGAATGGAACACCCTCACAGTAAGTAAATCAATTAAGAAAATCACAGGTGCCCTTTAGGGCACCTTGACTGAATAACTTGTGTAAGATTTAGCCTGGTCAAATCTATTTAGCAGCTCCGACTTTCAAGCGCCTTTCACGACAAAAAGAGTTTTGACGTGCTTGTCACCAGATAAAAATTGTGACCGGTTTGCTATCATTTTATTCCATTCTTCAATAACGTTTTCAAGAGCCTTTTTAACATCTATCGGCAAATGGTTGCGGAACATATGGCTATTTCCTAAGCCCATAGAAGTCCTTTCGGTGTAACGATTTACTTCATTTTCTAACTTATTCGTAATCAATACTGCACCGTCAGTCATATCGCTCAGATTTGTTGTCATATCTATCCAGTATTTTTTCTTGCTTTCAGATGCATAAATCCCGTAAGTTTCCATCTTGAAGGATGCTTCTTTAATTTTTTTAAGGTATTCCCTGTTTTTTTCTATTTCGTCATTCAATTTTCGAAATGCATCAGTGAACCTAGTATTATTTATCTTCGTATAAGGTCTATCTAAAAGGTCCCGATAAACCTGAACCAGGTGGCTGCAATCAAGGAGGAATGTATTGTTAACACCCAGATGAATAATAGTTTCGTTTATCATTTCAGTAGCGTGGCGGTATCCCTCTCTCGCAAAAAACTCGTTAAGGAATTTTGGGGCCGCTTTGAATGCCATCACGGCAGCAAAGGCCATTACGACATTCGCGCCTGCAATCACCCAGTTACTGACGTCACTGCTCTGGCCGCCGTGTCCGTAGATAATGACTCCTAGTATGAAAGCCATAAACAGCACAAAAATCACGCGTATAATCCGTTCAACCCTGCTCATTGTTATCCCTTTTTCTGTGGTTTCAGCTTCTGTCCCGGTGACTCATCAGCCGGTTTCACCGGCCTCATAACGGGGTCGTGTTCTGCTGGATATAATTGCCGATGTATTCCTCAACCCGGTGACAGAGCACCGCTGTCAGATCATCGATGCCTGTCTCGTTGTCCGCTTCCTCGCATCCGCTGCTGTACAGGTGAAACTCGCTTATGTTGCTGATAAAACGAAACCCCAGCTCAAACTCGCCGGTGTCCGGATTATTCACGGCATGGCCATAAACGGTGCCGGGAACGAATACCCTGCCCCTGAGTCTGGGGAAAAGTAACCCTGCTTTTTCCAGGTGTGCTGGCAGCCGGCCGGAGCGCAGTTCCAGACGAACAACCCAGGCACCGTATGCGTAATCTTCGGGCTGAAATATTGTCACGGCGACACGTTCGCCCCGCTGAGTGTATTCACGGACGGGGTCAGGGCGTGTTAGAAGCCCGGTATCTATGAGCAGTTCCTTCAGCGTACGCAGTTCCCCTTCCAGCTCGCTGAAAGAAAAGACAAAGTCGCGCATTCTCTCCGGGTATGGCGGCAGCTGCGCTGCCGCCTCGGAGAGCTGGAAATCGCATGCAGACAGCAGATACCCCGCGCGGGACAGGCTGTGGGACACTCTCCTGATGGCGCCCGTATCGGCTGCGAATGACTCCAGCCGGTAACCATTCTGCTGAACCTCACTGATCAGGCGGGTCAGGGCCAACCTCTCCGCGTCGAGATATTCACGGGCGTTTTCTTCAGACTCCGGGCGGGCTTGCCTCTCCAGATAGGCTTTTATCTTGCTGAGCTGATTCCGACCTTTATTCAGCAGGTCGCTGATTGTCATGACCAGATCATCGGGTGTGAAGACGTGCGTTTCCGTAATGAAAGGGGGTCTGCCGTGCTGTTCAAGATAGTGGTAGCAGAGGTTGATGAACTGTGTGGCGTTCAGACCGTACTGACGCAGAACAGCGTCACCGTTTTCTTTCAGTTGATCGGGAATTTTGACGTTCACTGCGGCCATTGCGCGATTTCCTTAAATATACGTTGTATTCTGGCAACTCATAATTTCATGAGTGCATATAACAACATTAAAATCAATGTAGTAAAAAGAGTAGTCTATTAATATGGTTGTGTTAAGGATATTTACTCCTCTGTGGGTCTGTTTTTCCTGAGATCCGAAAAAGGCTAGAACCGGATCTTCTGCACCTCCGGGGCGGTTTTCTGCTCGTAACACAACATATAGTGGCTAATTCAGATCCTTATGACACAACATACGGGATGCGTCAGGGTAAGACGTACAAGCATAGGGTGCTTTTCGCCCGAATACGGGCGTGCTACGCTTCCGGTAAAGTGCTAAATAAGGCAGAAAGCGGATCCGGCGAAGTGGATGATGCGGTAATTGCTGAGGGTTAAGATAACTACAGTTACAAGTGCTTGCGTGATTATAATTTAGCGTAATATTTCGTGGGTGAGAATAGCTAATCCTTGTCGTAAAGATGCCCGCGGAAATTTTTCAGAAAGGAAGCAACAGGAGGTTTCATGCGTGACTGTATACCCGGCGAGAGTGCCATTTTTGAATTTGATGAGCTGACGTTCGTCCGCCGGCGCGACTGTCCCGACGACGAGCTGCACGCCGACACCCGCGCAGAAATGGAGATCGCCCGCCGCGTTTATCCCGAGCTAGCTCACTGGAGCCTTACCGGGTTGTACTTTGCCGCGCTGGATTTCTCACAGTCCGTCCTGGCCGCCGGATGGGCGTGGGACAGCGCGCGCGATGAGGGCTTTCTGGCGTTCTACTACGTCCGGCAGCGCTGGCCGGCATTCAAATTCGGGAGCATGGGGCAGTATATGGACGAGGTCTGGGAGCTGGGTAGTCATCAGCCGTGGGCGCAGTCGCCGCTGCCAGCGGCGCTGGCCTGGGTGCTCACGCCATGAGCGGGGAAATCGTGCAGGTGATTAATCAGGGGCCGGGGATCTGGGGGAACGTGGCGACGGGACTGATCACCGCCGGCGCGGCGATTGGAGCCGTGATGCTGACCCACCGGTTTACGCTGCGTCGTGAAAAGCTGGCGGCAGAAGATAAGCTGCAACGGGAGCGCTATTTCATCGCTACCGAGCTGGTCTTTCTGCTGGAGCGGTTTGCGGAGGATTGTGCCGGTGTGGCCACCGACGACGGTGAGTATGATGCTTCAGGTGAGCGTGAGCCAATTACTGACTTGCCGGTACTGATGCTTGATGACGTTAAGGGTGATTGGCGTGTTTTACCTGCATTGCTGATGTTCAGGATCCGGGAACTTCCCATTTTACAGCACGAATCCAGGCGAATGACTGCCGGCGCCGGGGAGTACGGTATACCTCCTGAATACAAAAGCTATTTTCAGGAGCGACAGTATCAGTATGCCAGGCTTGGCCTGAAAGCCATTATCCAGGCCAGACGCCTGCGCAAATCAGCCGGCCTTCCTGACACACGGCTTGATGCCGCGAACTGGTCTCCCCAGCCTGCCATGTGGACGGTATGGCGCCGGGAGCGCAGGCGCAGAGCTGCTGAGGCAATCCGGAGTGCCCAGTGGGATAAAACTGTGAATGCTGAGGACGACGCGGGGACTGTTTCCAAGAGTGACGGCCATCATCGGATGGCAGGAGTTGAATCATGACCGGTCTCGTTTCATTCGGCCACGCCACGCCGCCCGCGCATCTGCCGGTGGCCATCGACTATCCCGCGGCGCTGGCGCTGCGCCAGATGGCCGCGCTGGTCGACGACCTGCCGAAGTACCTGCTGGCGCCCGAGGTCAGCGCCCTGCTCCACTTCATGCCCGACCTGCGGCGCAAGATGCTGTTCACCACGCTGTGGAACACCGGCGCGCGCATCAGCGAGGCGCTTGCACTGACGCGGGGAGACTTTCTGCTGCGCCAGCAGTACCCGTTCGTACAGCTGGCCACCCTCAAGCAGCGCGAGGAAAAGGCGGAGCGCCGCGCCGGCCGTCTGCCCGCCGGCACCGTAAAGCATCGCCTGGTGCCGCTTTCTGATGCGCAGTACGTCAGCCAGCTTGAGATGATGATCGCCACCCTGCGCATTCCGCTCGAGCGGCGCAGCGAGAAGACGGGCCGGTCAGAAAAAGTCAGGCTGTGGGAGATCACCGACCGGACGGCGCGCACCTGGCTGAACGAGGCGGTGGAAGCGGCGGCGTCAGAGGGGGTTAATTTCTCAATACCGGTCACCCTGCACACCTTCCGGCACAGCTACGCCATGCACATGCTGTACGCTGGCACGCCGCTCAAGGCGCTGCAGAGTCTGCTCGGGCACAAGAGCGCCAAGTCGACGGAGATTTATACGCGGGTGTTTGCGCTGGACGTGGCAGCCCGTCACCGGGTGCTGTTTCAGATGTCAGGAACTGAAGCTGTGGCAATGCTTAAAAAATAAATATCATCATAAGGTTAATATCTTATTTCATTGTTATCTTGTTAACTAAACAAGATAACAAGATAACAAGATAACAAGATAACAAGATAACAAGATAACTTTACTGTAACTTTGCCGAGTTAATCAACTTTGATCGCTCCTGCTCACTCAGTTTTTCGAAAGCCATAACTGCAGCTCTCACTACATCCGAACGGTTTACACGCAGGCCGGAGTTGTTCATCTCATCACGAATGCAGTTATCAATTGATTGAAGATTGGAATCTGCAAACGAGATGCTCACGGGCTTAGCTTTACTTTTAGCAGAAATTTTCTTCTCAGTAACCACGCCGAGTCCTGCAGTGCCGCCGTTAATAAATGCGCTCTCGTCTTTAGGTGGCGTATTTGCTCTGTTCCTCACAAGACCAACTCCTTAACCAAAGCTGAGATCTCTTCCTGAGCTTTGTCATTCTGCGTTTCATAGATAGTTAAGGACTCTGCCCAGGCATCTCTATGGGCTTTACGATCGCATATGCGGGATGTGGCTAGCTGCATCTGAGGATAATCAGCTAACACTTCAGCTGCTTGATGTGCCTCATTTACAAACATATTTGTAGGGGCCATGTTGAGGACTAAAAAACCTCTTACATTCTCATTAAAGTCTTTAGCTGCGGTAAATACTTCGCAAGTGTGTGGGACGACATCTAAATCCATTTGTGAGGGTCTAAGCGGCGAAATAAAAACATCCGCTGACATCAACCCACTTCTCATTTCAGCACTATCACGTCCTGCACAATCAGCAATGACATAGTCATAAGACTTTGCATGTTCTTTAAGCATAGCTTTTATATTACCTGTGGCACCGGTAACTGGAATGTGTGGAAGAGATTCAGAACGATTGTTATACCAAGTCAATACAGATTTTTGGTCATCTGCATCTACGATTATGACCGACTTGCCCTGCGACTTCAGGCATGACGCAATCGATACTGCAAGAGTACTTTTACCCACGCCACCTTTCTGACTTCCAAGAACGATAATCATGACAACCTCTATTAATAACAAGATATGATCTTATCATAATCACAACTTGTTATCTTAACAAGATAATTTTTTAGGTATATCATATTGATTCTTATGTAGTTGTTAAGTTGATAATTTAACAGGTTGTTATGAGCGGCGGTTGTGGGTGGGTAATAGCTTAGTTCCGCGGTTAGCAACTACTGCCAAACTAATCCAGACTGCTGATGCGCTGCTCATCACGGGCAGCGCTTATAAGGATAGGCTTCTTCTTCGAACTGGTTCGTCAAATCTTATCTGACAAACGCCACAGGGATATCTTTCCAGTTTGTAGTCCAGGCAGGGGAAAGCAGCTCCCGTTTCATTTTCCATTCTTTGTTTACTCCCTGACGTGCAAACCACAGGTTTCCCATACCTGACTGGTTAATCCCGTCCAGTACCTTCATTAGCTGCGCACTGTTTTTTCTCGGCTGATCTTCATCGAACAGGTTCAGCTGACTGACGCCATGCGGCGTAAAGTCATCAAGCATGATGCCTGCCGTCATATAGCGGCGACCTTCCAGCCAGATGCGGTCCAGCGAGCGCATGGCCACCTCAATCACGTCACGCGTATCCTGCGTTGGTCGCGGGAGCTTCTCGCCGGCGCTGTTGCCGTAAAACACCTCATCCGTCGCGTGCGGTGAGGTACGGATAAATATGCCCACGTGCCGGCAGAACTGGCGCTCTTTCCTTAGCTTCTCGGCTGCGCGCGTGGCGTATTGGCAGAGCGCCTCCTGCATGGCCACCTTTGTAGTAATGCGTTCGCCAAAAGAGCGACTGGAGACAATCTGCTGCTTTGCCGGCGGCATTTCCTCAAGCGGTATGCAGGATTCGCCGTTGAGTTCGCGCACGGTTCGCTCGAGCACAACGCCGAAATTTTTGCGGATCAGGGCAGGGTGCGCTCGCGCCAGCTGCAGGGCGTTTTCAATACCCATCAGGTTAAGGCGCTTGCCGATGCGACGTCCCACGCCCTAGATCTCCTCTACGGGCTGATTCAGGAGAAAGGTTTCGGTTCGTTTAGGATTACCGGGCGTCAGCGCCAGCACGCCGCGGAACTGCTTCCACTCCTTGCTTGCCCATTGCGCTGATTTTGCCAGGGTTTTTGACGGCCTCATGCCCACGCCGACGATCAGGCCAGTCGTGGACAGTACGTGTGCGCGCAGGCGGCGGCCGAAGTGCTCAAAGTCCTCGCAGCCATCGATGCCGGTTAAATCGAGGAACATTTCATCAATGGAATACTGTTCTACCCGGGGCGTCATTTCTTCCAGTGCTGTCATAAGGCGCTGCGACATCGAGTGGTTTATGTGGAATGCAAATTCAAATCCAGAAAACATCCACTTTTCATATCCGGACCATAGCTTCCCTTACATATCGCGAGTTGACCGGTGACTTGGGCATCAGCATCTGCTGCAAGTGAGGCGATGTCTTCATGTCGGAACGGCGGCATAAACGGTTCTGACCAGCTGGTCAGCGACAAATCTGGCTAGGACGAACTCCTTATATCAGATGCATTTTTCTGGCTGCAAGGGTCAGCTCTTCCCTAAAGTCGGGATGGGCCAGTTCGATGATACGTATTGCGCGTTCTGTTGATGACAATCCCTTGAGGTTAGCGCTACCATATTCAGTCACGATGTAATGTGTATCGATACGTGGTGTCGTAACCGGACCATCCAGCCGGGGAACGATGCGGGAAACGACGCCTTTTGCCGCAGTCGACCGAGCCGCGATAATGGAACGGCCGCCTTTGGAGGCATATGCCCCTCTGACAAAATCAAGCTGGCCACCTGATGCGCTGTACTGGTGCCCGAGCATATGTTCCGAATTACACGCGCCGGTCAGATCAATTTGCAGAGTAGCATTAATGGAGACAACATTGTCGTTTTGGGCAATGATGCGGGGATCATTAACGTAATCAACCGGCCGGCTGAATACGGAAGGGTTTCCGTCCAGATAGTCATACATGGCTTTTTGCCCCATAGCAAAGGTAAACACTGACTTGCCACAGTCAATACTTTTTCGCCGGTTCGTCACCACTCCAGCCCTGACCAGTTCGACCAATCCGGGGTTCAGCGCCTCGGTATGAATACCGAGATCATTTCTTTCCCGCAGAGCAGCGCAGACAAGATTAGGCAAGGCGCCTACCCCCATCTGCAGGCAGGCACCATCCGGGACCAGTCCGGCGATTATGTTGCTGATTGCTTCATCTTCAGGACTGGCGGAGCGTGTTGGCAACTCAATGAGTGGGACGTTGTTCTCAACGATCGCATCAACTTCTGAAATATGAATCTCTGCTCCATCTCCCTGCACGCGCGGCATGTGGCTGTTGACCTCGAGGATCAGGCTGCGCGCGGAGCGGGCGATGCGGGAAGAGTAGTCATTACCCGTACCTAAACTGAAGTAACCATGCTGGTCCATCGGAGATACCGTATGCACAAACGTATCGATTCCAATTTCGTCAGCCAGCAGGCGAGGAGCCTGGTGGAAATTTGACGGGACATAGTTGATGATCTTACGTTCGCCATCCTCAATGCCACGACGAATAAGGGCACGCTCGACGCCAGTAACAAACATACTGTAAGGCTTTATCCGATCGTTCAGTTCATAACGAAGAATCGTGTCGCCAGCGATCTTAGCCGTTTCGTAGTAATACACCCGGAGATCACCGACGTCCCCCCGTTCTGCCCGATGTGCCAGGGCATTCAGCAGAGCTGGGGGTTCTCCGGCATACATGCCCATCGACAGGTGCGAGCCGGAGGGAATACCAGATACGGCATCTTCAGGTGTGGTGAGCTTCTCTGCATACAGCGCGATGATGTCCATCAATGAACTCCTCAGTATCCGGTTGCATCTTCAGGTGAATGGCCGCGGCGGTAAACCAGCATGGTTCGCTCAAAACTCATGACTTCACTACCTTCTTGGTTAATTCCGCGCGTCCTGACTGTCACTATCCCCTGTCCGGGACGGCTTTTTGATACACGCTTATCCATTACCGTACTTTCTGCATAAAGCGTGTCACCCGCGAAGACAGGATGCGTCGCTTTGACGTTGTTCCAGCCAAGATTGGCGACCACTTTTGCGCTCACCGTGCGCACGCTCATTCCGGTCAGCAGTGCGAGCGTGAAGGTTGAATCAACCAGCAGCTTCTGCCATTCCGTTTTGCTGGCGTAAGCCGCATCAAAATGGACCTGCTGAATATTGAGAGTGAGGAGGGTAAACCACACATTATCCGTATCCAGCACCGTCCTGCCTGGTCGATGTTCAAACACATCGCCAGGAATAAAATCTTCCCAGTAGAGGCCAGAGGTTTCGCGGAAGCGACGTTCGCCCACCGCCTTATACGCAGGTAGTAAAGAATCCATATTGTTCTCCATATTGTTGGAATCAGGCGGACAGGCCAGCGCGGGAAAGAATCCGTCGCGCCTGGCGGGCTACAGCCTCGTCAATCATCACGCCGTTCAGCGAGCCAACACCTTTGGCGTTTTCGATAAGGACTGAACGTGCCCTTGTGATTTCTGCTTCTGTGGGGGTGAGAAGAGTATTGATGACACTTATCTGGGATGGATGGATGGCAGCCTTTGCGGTAAAGCCAAACACCGTTGCTTTGAGGACTTCAGCGTCCAGGCCTTCCGGGTCGTGAATATCAAAGAAAGGCGCATCGATCGCAACGATGCCGCCAGCAGAACAGGCGTTGATGATCCGGCTCCGGGCTTGCACCAGTGGTTCCCAAGTCGCAGCTGAACCGATATCTGCAGCCATATCAGCAGCACCAAACATCAGTCCGGTCAGTCTGGTTGTGGCCGTTGCAATGGTTTCTACTGCGTTCAGACCTTGCAAAGACTCAATCAGACCAATCAGCGAGGTTTGTGATCCTGCAGACGTCAGCAGGCGGTCCAGTATCTGTAAATGGCTTGCAGACTCCGTTTTAGGCAGGATCAGATAATCAGGCTGTGCTCCGTGGTCAAGCAAGGCAAAGAGGTCCCCAATTCCGGCCGGCGTATCCAGGCCATTAATTCGCAGCGCCAGTGGTAACTCGTCCGGGCGTCGGGATTTAATGAACGTCACCGCAGTATGTCTCGCCGTTACTTTGTCTGCGGGAGATACTGAATCCTCCAGATCTATGATGGCAATATCGGCACCACTTGCGGCCGCGTGGGTAAAACGCTCGGGTCGGGTTGCGGGTGTGAACAACCAACTGCGCATAGGGTGTTTCAGATAGTCAGACATAACGTTCCTCCTGTAACGTAAAGTCTGCGCTCGTGCCAGATATCTATCCAATATATGATAAAGGCATTCCTGATAGCTTTTGGAGATGACGATGGAACTACGTCATATTCGTTACTTTCTGGCAGTGGCTGAGGAGAGACATTTCACGCGAGCCGCTGCAAGGCTCGGTATAGGCCAGCCCCCGCTGAGCCAGCAGATTAAAGACCTGGAAAATGAACTGGGTGCCGTTTTGTTCCGGCGCATGCCTTATGGAGCAGAGCTGACAGAAGCGGGAGAAGCGTTTCTGGAAGTTGTCAGAGATATGCCCGCCACTGCTGAACGCGCTTCGCGCGCGGCACAGAGAGCTGTACGCGGTGAGCTGGGGCTACTGAGGGTGGGATTTACTGCATCAGCTGCATTTAACAGCGTGGTTCCTGCTGCCATCAGAGCGTACCGGCGTGCTTATCCTGAAGTAAGACTCCAGCTTGAGGAAGGTAATACCAGCAGACTGGTTGATGGCTTAAATGAGGGATCGCTGGATGCGGTATTCCTGCGCCCGGGCTTTGCCGGTAGCGACCGTTTCCAGTTGCGCATGCTTTCTGAAGAATCGATGGTGCTCGTATTACCGGAAAGTCATCCTGCTGCATCAAAGCCATCAATTGCACTCAGCACAATGCGTGATGACGATTTCCTGTTATTCCCACGGAATATTGGTCCCACGCTTTATGATTCCGTTGTTGAGGCGTGCCGCAGTTCAGGATTTGAACCCATCATCGCGCAACTTGCACCTCAGATTGCGTCAGTGATTAATCTGGTCGCAGCAGAAATGGGGGTGTCAGTAGTTCCTGCCTCAATGGGGCAGGTTAAGGTGAAAGGGGTCGTGTTCCGTCAGATTGATGATGAAGCACCGGTGGCTAAACTGGCCCTGGCATTCAGACGCGCAGATACTTCCCCGGTGCTCCGTAATTTTGTATTACAGACTCTTGTGTGAGGCATCAGTTGCGCTGTGCGAACCAGCCCTGTAATGCCTGCAGTGCGGGCTAAAGTACACGTCTCTAATCTGTCAGCCAGTATTTCACTTTAGGTGGTACATCAGGATTTACGTTGCGACTGACAACGCCATCTCTTATCACTATAGACAGTAGCGTTGAGCGAATAGGAGATATTTTAAATCGGGTTTAGGCAGATACAAGTATTTGCTGAAATAACGCGTACTGTACTACGAAGAAAGCCACTCTTTACATTCAGATACACAATACTACCCATCAATCATAAATTTAGCCCTGACTATAAAGTATAGCAAGTGCTATACATTGTGTTTAAACATTAAACATTAAACATTAAACATTAAACATTAAACATTAAACATTAAACATTAAACATTAAACATTAAACATTAAACATTAAACATTAAACATTAAACATTAAACATTAAACATTAAACATTAAACACAAAAATACGATGCAGGGGTAAGTGACGTTATGTCAGGATCCAGACAGCTTTCAACCTTAACCGAACGTACAAATCGCGCAATTGCCGAGGTGTTGTCCGGACGTCAGCACCGCTTTATAACACCATTGCTTTTTGCCGGACCTGCGGTTATTGCGTCAATCGCCTATATGGACCCCGGCAACTTTGCAACCAATATACAGGCAGGAGCAGGGTATGGTTATACCCTGCTGTGGGTTGTGGTAATGGCCAATATTATTGCCATGCTTTTTCAGGCGTTGTCGGCGAAACTCGGTATCGTTACTAACAAAAATTTAGCCGAGATGTGTCGAGACCAGTTTCCTTACCCGGTAGTATGGGGCATGTGGGTTGTCAGCGAAATTGCCGCAATGGCAACTGACCTGGCGGAATTCCTGGGCGGTGCGCTGGCGCTGTCACTTCTGTTCCACCTTCCGTTACTGGTAGGAATGAGTATAACCGCTCTGGTCACTTACGTATTGTTGATGGTGGAAAAACGCGGGTTCCGGCCTTTAGAGCTCATGATTGGTGGACTGGCTGTCGTCATTGCATTGTGTTATCTGATAGAAATGTTTATTGCTCCAGTCAACTGGGCCGCTGCAGGTATTGGCATGGTTATTCCCCAAATGCCTGATGCACAGGCGTTAACAATTTCTGTAGGTATCATCGGGGCAACCGTTATGCCGCATGCTATTTATCTCCATTCGGGTTTAACTCAGAATCGTAGCCCAGCACAAAATCCAGCTGAACGCCGTAAGTTACTGTCTTTCTCAAATATTGAGGTTGTAATTGCACTGAGCATCGCGGGGCTTGTCAATATAGCGATGGTTATTATGGCTGCGAGTGCATTCCATGCGGGACACAATGATGTTGCCGAAATCGAGACGGCCTATCACACGCTTACCCCTTTACTCGGGATTGGTGCTGCAGGTGTATTCATGCTGTCTCTTATTGCGTCCGGCATTTCCAGTTCAGTGGTGGGGACGTTGGCAGGTCAGATGATTATGCAGGGTTTTGTAGGATTCTATGTTCCGGTCTGGTTACGTCGTCTGATAACGATGCTCCCTGCCTTTATCGTGGTCTCAATGGGGGTCAATGCAACAGATGCGCTGGTTTATAGTCAGGTTGTCCTGAGCCTGGCGCTGCCTGCACCCATGATAGCGCTGGTGATGTTTACTCGCCGCCGCGATATTATGGGGGAGTTCACTAATAATAAAATCACGGTAATGTTGTCGATAATTGGTACAGTAATTATTGTGGCGCTGAACATAATTTTGCTGTTACAGGTTTTCGGCATAAATATTCACGGATTAGGCTGATCTTCATAAAATCTTGCTGAGATGAGGAACTTTTCTCTCCATTAATAAAAGAAGCAAATCCGTTATTGATGCCTTTTCCTGGTGCAGAGAGGATATATGCGATGGGTACGTTAGGAGATGAGTGAAAAGCTGAATGACTATGCATATTCCGGCCGCCCTTCACTAGAGCCTCATATTGCTTGGCCGGGATATGCCAATTCATCGGGGTCAGGTCAGTTTGTAACCTGAAAATTACATTTTGAAGAGACTCAGAGTATCCTTTTACTGGTTAATAATATTTAGGAAAAACATTGATAAATTAATTGTTCTCTAATTAAAAGTGCTTAATAAACAGAGGCGCGATTGCAGGCCTCTGCTTTTTTAAACAAGGTTAATTGTCCTGCTTAGAAAACGCTTGTGCAGTTCCTGAGGGTTCAAAATTAGCTGGAACAGATCGTTTCGCAGCATTGCCTCCCAGCTCACTGTGCAGTTTGCTTATATCAAGCGACCCGTTCCAGCGTGAAATTACCAAAGTAGCAACCCCATTGCCAATGACATTAATTAGCGCGCCTCCCTCTGAAATAAAGCGATACACGCCAAGTACCAGTACCAGACCTGCAGCCGGAACACTGTTCATCGATCCCAGCGTGGCGGCAAGCGTTATGAATGCGCCGCCACTGACACTTGCCGCCCCTTTAGAGGTCAGTAAAAGAATAACCAGCAGCGAGATCTGATGCGATATTGACAGGTGAATGTCCAGCGCCTGGGCAATGAAGACCACCAGTACCGTCATGTTGATGCAGCTGCCGTCGAGATTAAAGCAGTAGCCAGAAGGCACGACCAGGCCCACCACAGGCTTGTCGCAGCCAAGATTTTCCAGTTTCGTCATCAGTCGTGGCAAAGCGGATTCTGACGACGACGTACCCAATACCAGCGCCAGCTCTTCGCGAATGTAGCGGAGGAAGCGCCACAGGCTGAATCCACACAGCTTTGCCACGATGTTAAGAACCACAAAGACAAAAAACAGTCCGGTCAGGTAGTAACATACCAGCAGTGCACCGTATGAGGAGAGAGATGCCACACCATATTTACCAATGGTAAATGCCATGGCGCCCATGGCACCTAGCGGGGCGACATACATTACAATCTTGAGCATGCGGAAAAATGTTTTCGCAACTAAATCAATAGTATTAAGCAGTGGCTTGCCTAAATCGCCCAGTAACTGAAGACCAAAAGCAAACAGGATCGAGATAAACAGCACCTGCAGAATATTCCCTTCAGCAAACGCACCAAAGACAGTTTCAGGAATAATATGCGTCAGAAAGCCGGTAACAGACTGCTCATGCGCCGCTTTTGTATAGGAAGCGATGGCCCCGCCATCCAGCGACGCGGGATTGATATGCATTCCTTTGCCCGGCTCCATCAGGTTAACACCGATTAATCCAATGATGAGCGCAAGCGTAGTCAGCACCTCAAAATAGAGCAGCGATTTCCAGCCTACCTGACCGACGCTCTTCAGGCTTTTCATACTGGCAATGCCGCTGACTATCGTGCAGAAAATAATGGGTGCGATCAGCAGTCGAATAAGCTTGATAAACGTATCCCCTAAGGGTTTTAAATCCACGCCAACATTGGGATAAAAATGCCCGATGCCTATGCCAATAATAATGGCAATGATGACTTGTATATAAAGATGTTTATACCACTTGTTATTTTTGTTTTTCGAGGCAGCGATGTTCTGAGACATAATATTTCCTCGGGTGAGATAGTGCATTTGTAGGGACAGTCAAAGGCGTGTCATAGCACGCCATTTTTTATTCAGACAATACGATTTTTTATTGCGCCGGCAAAAAAACCGGCCAGATTGTAGTTAATTCCTTTAATAAGGTTATTCACTCCTGTCTGACTCGCCCAGGCAATATGGGGGGTAATCAACAGGTTTGTATGTCGAACATGAAGAAGCTTATTTTCAGGAGAAGGCGGCTCTTTAGCCAGCACATCCAGCGCTGCGCCAGCGATTTCCCCTCTGGTGAGGGCATCGGCCAAATCGTCCTCATTGATTAGCGCACCTCTGGCCGTGTTGATAAGCAGAGCGCTGGGCTTCATGCGTACCAGCACATCCTGATTGATGATCTGATGCGTTTCAGGAGTGAGAGGGCAATGTAACGTCAGGATATCGCTCTGCGAGATAACGTCATCGAAAAGCGTATAGCCCTCCCGCACACTGTTTTGCCCGGGCCGCTCGGCAAACAACACGTTCATGCCGAGCGCTCTGGCGAGGCGGGCAACGGCACAGCCAATATCGCCGCGTCCGATAATGCCCAGCGTTGCCTCCTGAATGTCGCCGATAGGCGATTTGTGCAGACAAAAATGCGAGGACAGACTCCACTCGGTCTGTGACGAGCAGCAGTACTCAACCAGATTGCGCCTCAGGGCAAAGACAGAAGCAATCACGCTTTCGGAAACGCTACGAGTCGAGTAACCCGGAACATTACTGACCACTATTCCACGCTCCCGGCAGTAGTCTGTGTCGATACAGTCATAGCCTGTAGCCGCAACGCAGATAAAGCTCAGAGAAGGCAATTTTTCCAGCGCGGCTTTACGTAACGGGACTTTATTTGTGATAACAATTTCCGCGTTATCCAGTACGGACACGACATCCTCTTCGCGCGTGCTTTCCCGGTAAACCCAGTTATCGCAGCTCTGAGGTTTTTCTAACTGAACGGGCAACGTCCCCGCATCCAGTGTCACAATTTTCATAGCGGCCCCGGTTACTGGTTTTGATAGCGTGATATCTCGATGAGGTTGAGGTCGGGATCACGAAGGTAAAATGACGTGATGGGACCGCACGCCCCCGTGCGGGTTACCGGTCCCTCAACAAGCGCCACATCAAACTGCTCGAGGTGCGCCTTTATTTTTTCAACTGGATAAGAGCTTATCAGGCAGATATCAAGAGAACCCGGCACAGGGAGATGCGCTTTGGGATCTATTTCTTTTCCATATTCATGGACATTTATTTTTTGCTGACCGAAGGTAAAAGCAATTCTGTTATTACCAAACTGGTTCAGTTTCATGCCTAATACGCGAGTATAAAAATCTGTACAGGCTTTGATATCCCGGGTGGTAATAACAATGTGGTCAATATGGTCAATCATGTTGGACTCCCTGTTTTATTACAGCTATTAAAATTCTGTTCCAGTGATGCCGGCATTTGATGTAAGTCAGAACGCTGGCCGGATTTTACAACTGCGCCGTGAACTTTATGCCCGATAAGCGACTCTAGGTCACGTGATAGACCGAGGAGAGCAGGCAGATCGACGTTAGTCTGATAACCCATCAGCTCAAGCATATGCACCATATCTTCTGTACAGACGTTGCCGCTGGCGCCCGGGGCGTAGGGGCATCCACCCAGGCCAGCTGTTGATGAATCAAATCGGTCAATACCTTCAGATAGCGCTGCAACGGTGTTAGCCAGCGCGAGCCCGCGGGTATCATGAAAGTGCAAGGTAATCTCTAAATGCGGGAAATGCTGTTTTACCATACGGCTCAGCGAAGCGACCTGAGTCGGGAAAGCCATTCCTGTGGTATCACATAACGTCACGCCGCGAACGCCGAGGCTGGCGAAGCGATCGACAAAATTCAGGACCGTATTTTGCGGTACATCGCCTTCAAACGGGCAACCAAAAGCCGCTGACAAAGAAACGTTGATCGCAACAGGCGTATTACTCAGCTCGTGAACCACCTGGCTCAGCTGCGAGAAAGAGGCTTCTCTGCTCATGCGCAGATTCGTATTGTTATGGCTTTCGCTCGCAGACATGACCAGATTGGCTTCATCAATCCGGCAGGCCATGGCACGTTCCGCGCCACGCTGGTTCGGCACCAGCACGCTGTATTCGACGCCGGGCATTCGACGGATCCCGTGCATTACGGCTTCAGCATCTTTCAGAGCCGGTATGGCTTTAGGCGAGGTAAATGATGTGACTTCCACCTTCACAAAACCACACTGACTAAGGCGATCGATTAACGCAATCTTGTCCTGCGTTTCTACAAAAACGGCCTCATTCTGTAAGCCATCACGAGGGCAGACTTCCTGCATATAAATGCGGCCGCCCGGGGATTGTCGCTGGAGAGTCATACGGCCCCCTTTTCTTTCAGCACCATGCGCTGTTTCGCATCAATACCCAGCTCAGACAGCACCTCTTCCGTGTGCTGACCCAGTTCTGGCGCCGCATGCCTGACGCTACCAGGAGTAGACAGCAGTTTAGGAACGATACCCGGTAGGGTAACCGGCGTGCCGTCAGATAACTGCGCCGGTAAGAGCATGTCGCGCGCTTTATAATGAGGATCATTAGCAATATCTGCAGCGTCATAGATTTTTCCGGCCGGAATGCCTCCCTCATTCAACGAGGCCAGCACTTCCTGCAGGCTGCGTTGACTGGTCCATTCTCCAATCGCCGCGTCCAGCATTTCGACCTGCTTCACACGTCCGTCATTGTGTGCCAGTGCCGGATCGGCGGCCAGATCCGGGCGATCAATAATCTGCATCAAACGCTGAAAAATAGAGTCGCCATTTCCGGCTACCAGAGCGTATTTGCCATCTTTACAACGATAAGCATTGGTTGGCGCAATGCCGGGCAGGCTGCTGCCGGCGGGCTGGCGTATATGATCAAACACAGAGTATTCAGGGATCAGGCTTTCCATCATGTTAAACACGGATTCGTACAGCGCCACGTCTATTTGCTGTCCCTGATCGGTCGTTTCCCGGCTTTGAAGGGCGAGTAAAACGCCGATGACGCCGTGCAGGGCGGAAAGAGAGTCTCCGATGGAGACGCCGACGCGCACTGGCGTTCTGTTGGGTTCGCCCGAAAGATGACGTAAGCCTCCCATCGCTTCACCAATTACGCCAAAACCAGGGCGATCGCGATAAGGACCCGTTTGTCCATAACCTGAAACACTCAAAACGATAAGCCTCGGGTTATTCGCATGCAGGGTTTCCCAGCTAAGTCCCCATTTTTCCAGCGTTCCGGGTCGAAAGTTTTCAATCAGTACATCAGCAGAGTTGAGCAGTGACATGGCAATCTGCTGACCCTCTGGCTGCCGCAGGTCCACCGTGACCGAGCGTTTATTGCGCGACTGCGCTGCCCACCAGACAGACGTTCCGTTGTGCAACATGCGCCACTTGCGTAAAGGATCGCCTTTGCCAGGGGGCTCTATCTTTATGACATCAGCGCCAAATTCAGCAAGCATTCGTCCAGCCATAGGGCCGGCAATAAGCTGGCCCATCTCAATAACGCGCAGCCCTTCTAATGGTAAAGCCATGCTCCCTCCTCTCACATTTTTGTAACATGAGAAAGCATTGCTCCGCGTGAGAATTATGAGAATTCATATTTTTTCAGGAACCCTTTCCTGAATGGAAAGGGCGAATAGGAAGTTATTATTCTTTGATTTTAAATCATTGATTTAAATGGGTTAAATCTACATGCCTTCCAGGTGCCATTGCTAGAATGGAAAGTTTAACTTCTTTTAGTAAACACTGATTCTGGGACGGCCATCAAAAAATCCAGGAGTTTACTGGCCTCTGGATGCAGTTTTTTTTTGGCGTTGATGCCAATGCGCAGCGTTCGCTGTGACCACTCATCTTTCAACGTGATCGCTTTTAGCGACGTACCAAGAAGGGCTGGCGTGATGGCTTTCAGGGGCAAAATACCTATACCCAGCCCAGCCTGGATCATGCGGCACACGGCATCGAAACTGGTGACCTGAATGCTGACCTTTAACAAACGACCTACACTGGCGGCCGTGTTCGTTATCCGTCTGAGCAGCGAACTCCCCTGATTCAGCGCTACATAATCCCAGGCAAGGGTATCTTCAAACCAGATCTCGTTATGCATGGCAAGAGGATGAGCTGTAGGCACTAACAGAACAAGCCTGTCCTGGCGCCATGGAAAGGTCCTGAGCGCCGTCGCATCAACGTTATCAGCAAAGATGCCGATATCCACGCGGCCAGAATCAATTGAGTCAACTATCGCATCGCTCAACGCTTCCTCAAGGTATATTTTGATGCCAGGGTTTGAGTGAAAAAAGGCTGCCAAATCCTCGGGCAGGAACTGAATTACGGCAGAAACGTTCGCCCCAATGCGGACATGACCGATCGCGCCTCTCGCATAATCATTAAGTTCGCTGGCCATCGAATTAACATTGTCCAGCAGGGCGCGGGCATGGCGAAGAAGTCCTAAGCCAGCGGTGGTGAGTTCAAGCCCGCGAGGCTGCCTGACAAACAACTGGCAGTTCACATTTCGCTCAAGCTCACTGATACGCTTACTAACTGCAGAAAGCGTGATGCTGGAAATCTCGGCCGTTCTTGTAAGGCTTTTACAGTCGGCCGCAGTAACGAACAAGCGCAACGTATTTAAGTCAAAATGACTGATGTTCACTGATTATTCCTACTGGTCACAAGACCCCAAATGAATGTCAGACTTACAGATGTCACGACTCGTCTGCTTCTGTTAAGACTTTACTCTGTATATTTACATAATGCAGCGTCCGCTTCTTGCACAAAGTGGCCCATTTTATCATTCGGGTTTAAAGGGCGGTCTTTTAAGAGCCTGTTCAATTTTCTCGGCGCCCTGTTCCACGATGGCTCTCTTATCGGGTGTCAGCGGAACTTCCTCAAGGTAACGTCTGACAGAAGCTTTACTTTACAGTAACAGTCCCCGAGCGCTCTGTTTGAGCAGGTTAAAATCACAGCCGATGCAGGCCATCCTGCGCTGACAGCTGCTCCAGAATGGATTCTTGCAATATGAATCGCCCAAATCATAATAGGTCGCGGGTCCGGTCAGGCTGGCGGCTTCCGGATCGTGGTCAATCAGCACACTTATTATGTGCGCGACCCGGTCTGCTTTAACGAACGAGACAGCCAGTTGGGTAGAACGGATGCGCAGATAATGCATGGCGGACTGAGGTGTTGCATGCCCCGTCCACTGCTTCAGTTCGAACAGCGACATACCTGAGGTCCGCTGGCCAGTGCGGTCACCGCTGAAGCCCGTCCACGGTGGCTGGTTATCATTCCGCCGCTGTCTTCTAAAGGTACGCCCGCCCTCGCGCAGAGCATCGGTATCACCGTGCGGTTGAGGATAGCGCTGCCGGCAGACTTACCGTGGTACTGAAACAGACGACCGTACAGAGGTTCAGTTACATGAGAAAGTCATACCATAGACGGATCGCCGACAGGCGCAGCTGGAGCGTGGCGCTGGCCGCAGGAGTAGGCATAACAGGTAACTGAGGACTGATGTAAGCAGCCAGGTCTTCGAACCGGGCCTTTTCAGGTTCAATCCGGTTCTGGCGGCAGAAAATCAAAATAGTGGCGTAAGGCACTGCGGTAGGCGGCGAGTGTGGCCTGCGTCCGGCCCAGATCGGATAACAGTTTCAGCCAGCGCTCTGCCAGTAACAGGATGTGTTCATCGGGTGGGATCAGCATTGCGTTTACCTATGACGACAGTTTCGCTGCTCAAAGTTTACTCAGCCAATGTTGCATTCCACTTAACTTACTTATGTGGAATGCAAATTCAAATTCAAAAGATATCCATTTATCATATCCGGATTACAGCCCCCGCGCAGACCGCAAATTAATCGGTGTACTGGGCTTCAGCGTCTGCTGCCAGTAACACTTAGTTTAACGAAGCAAAATATTGTGTCGGCGATTTACCCAGTGCTTTCCTGAACATTGTGATGAACGCACTCACCGAGTCATATCCCAGGGTGCCAGCAACGTTTTGCACTGACTGCCCCTCCGCCAGATGATTCAGAGCAATCATTAGATGAAGCTGCTGGCGCCAGCGCCCGAAACTCATTCCCGTCGCACTTTTTACCATTCTGGCCAGCGAGCGTTCGCTGGTTGCCAGGCGGGCAGCCCATTGCTGCAACGTAGACCTGTCTCCCGGGTCAGCAAAAAGCGCCTCGGTTATTTGCCTGATTTTAGGATGGTCAGAGACTGGCAGGTGGAGTATTTCAATGGGTGCATCAGGGATTTGCTCCAGTAGCACTGCAGCAATTTTGCCGATTTTATCTTCAGGGGAATAGAGGAAACTCTGCTCAGCAAGATAAAGAATGAGCTCGCGGACAAGCGGCGTAATGGCAATCGTACAGCATCTTTCTGGCATAACGACAGCACCGGGTTCAATAAAGAGAAAGCAGGTTAGGGCATTTTTTGTTACACGACAACGATGAGGAACATTACCCGGGATCCAGACGGCATGACGGGGAGGAACCAGCCACAGTGCATTCTCTACCTCACAGCTCACGGCGCCATGTAAGGACAATATAAGCTGACCTTTACGGTGAGCATGCTGATTAGTACCGCTATATTCCTGTCCCGGCGAAGCGTGCAGGGCAATCGCTGGCTGAGAGAAGGTATCAGCGTTAAATTCGTCGGGCGATGAAACCACTTTTTTTTGTTTTGGCATGATTTAGAAATATGTTGTCTGAATATCTATATCCGGCAAATGACTTGTATTCTAGAGTTTCTTTTTTTTCAGATAAAGTCGTAAAATGACATACATTACTTCCCGGTGGCGTACTGCCACCCTCGTGGCGGGCATTCTTTTCATCGCCGTTAATCTGCGCGTCCCGTTCACTTCAGTAGCACCGGTCCTGAAGCTCATTCAGGATCACTTTCAACTGACAACAACGTCTGTCGGATGGCTTAACGCACTACCGCTGTTTGCCTTTGCTGCGTTTTCGCCCGTCAGCGCGATGATTGCCCGGAAGGCCGGACTGGAGCGTACGCTTTTCGGCGCGCTGATGGTCATTTCAGCGGGCATTCTTCTGCGTTCAGCAGGCAGCGTCTGGGCACTGTATGCCGGAACGATACTCATAGGTACCGGGATCGCGCTGGGGAATGTCCTGTTGCCTGGCCTTATCAAGCGTGACTTTGCCGGAAACGTCGCCTCAATGACGGGCGCATACTCCATCACGATGGGCGCTGCAGGTGCCGTGGGCTCAGCCATTATGATCCCGCTGTCCCGGCTATGGGGCTGGGACACGGCGCTTGTCCTTTTAGTGACGGCACCGGCGCTTGCCCTGTTGTTGTGGTTCCCGCAACTGAGTAATCACCACAGGCATATGCGCTCAGGTCCACATAAGACCGCAGCTGTCTGCGTCTGGACATCCCCTCTGGCATGGCAGGTCACCCTGTTCATGGGTCTGAATGCAATGCCGTTTTATGTTGCTGTGGGCTGGCTGCCCGCCATTCTTACCGATAGTGGCATTTCTCCGGAAAAAGCGGGTGCGGTACACGGAATGCTGCAGTTTACCACCGCTATCCCCGGACTGCTGCTCGCGGCCACGCTGCGACGTCTGAAGGACCAGAAAATGGCGGCCGTTGTTGTCAGCCTGCTGTCGGGAATCTCCCTTACAGGAATACTGTACGCGCCAGGCCTGTCGATGTTATGGGCTGCCATTCTTGGATTTGGCTGCGGCGCCAGCATGATGCTGGGCCTGACGTTTATCGGATTACGGACAACAAATTCGGGCGATGCAGCAGCCCTGTCAGGCATGGCGCAGTGCGTGGGTTATCTGATGGCCGCAATGGGTCCACTGTTGCTGGGTAAAATTCACGACTGGAGCGGCGACTGGGCCGTCCCGCTGCTGATGACGGCGGCGATTACGGTGGCAGGAGCCTGTGCCGGACTGGCTGCCGGACGGAACGTCTGCCTGGAACCTGCAGCAGCAGGCTGACGCAGAACGTCCGCCGCAGCTGAGAACAGGCTATAGATTCAGAATTTAATTTTTTGATAAGGCAATAATTTTATGAGCAACATACTTATTATCAATGGTGCAAAAAGCTTTGATTTTGCCCGGGGTGAGTTAAACCAGCTTTATGTCGATACCGCAGGTGATGTGCTGCGGCAGCTCGGACACAATGTCGCTGTTACGAAAGCTGACAGCGATTTTGATCCGCAGAACGAAATCACCAGAATTCTTGACAGCGATATTCTGATATATCAGATGCCGGGATGGTGGATGGGTGAGCCGTGGACTGTAAAAAAATGGATTGATGAAGTGTTTACCCTGGGTCATGGTTCTCTGTACGAAAGCGATGGCCGCACGCGCTCTGACAGCTCAAAAAAATACGGCTCGGGTGGGCTTCTTCATAACAAAAAATACATGCTTTCCCTGACATGGAATGCACCACTTGAAGCTTTTAACGATCCGGATCAGTTCTTTGAGGGCGTCGGTGTGGACGGATTATACCTTCATTTCCATAAGGCCAATCAGTTTCTGGGGATGACACAGCTGCCCACCTTCATCACAAATGATGTTGTCAAATCGCCAGATGTGGAGAACGAAATCCGTCGTTTCAGCAATCATCTTATCGCGACATATTCCTGAACAATGTTGTTACCCGGCGCTTTTTGTGGCCGGGATATATCCACCCGCCTCCGGAACGGCTGACGCCTCTTCACATTATCCGACACTTAGTACAGAAACTTATTCATCCGGCACACACCGTTATAATTGATCCTGCATATCTTCCGTGCGCCCCTGTATGAAAATCCCGGTGACCCAGTCTGCAAAAGCGCGCACAGCGGGAGAAAGAAAGCGCTGATGGGGATAAAGCAAAGTGACAGGGACAGACGGTGGCTGCCAGTCGTCCAGTACTTCAATCAGCGTGCCTCTCCTGAGGTGTTCAGATACTACATTCTCCGCCAGCTGCGCCAGCCCGACACCTTCGAGACACATTTTTATATAAAGTCCCGTCTCGTTGACGGCGGCCTGCCCGCTGACGGATACAGACAGCATTTCTGTTCCCTGCACAAAACGTAATTCATCTGTACGCCGGCTTTGCCCGGAAAAATAATGGATAGCCCGGTGATGCGATAAGTCATCAGGCGACTGCGGAATACCGAACTCCCTGAGATAGTCGGGTGAGGCACAGGTGATCCAGCGAAACTCTCCGAGCGGACGGGCAACAAGGGTGGAGTTAAGTAGCTCACCTGTTCTGATCACACAGTCCACGCCCTCCTGAACCAGGTCAACCTGCCGGTCGCTTACGCCGATCATGAGGTAAATATCCGGATAACGTCGGTAGAAGTCTTTCAGATTTGGCATCACGATGAAGTGGGCTATACCGCCGGGCATGTCAACGCGTAGACGGCCACGGGGGCGCCGGTTCGAATCGGCCAGGCTGGCTTCAGTATGTTCAATTAAGGCCAGGATTTCCCTGCATTGCGCCAGATACTGCAGACCTTCAGGGGTAAGGCTGACCCGTCTTGTGGTCCGGTTCAGCAGACGCACCTGCAGGTGTTTTTCCAGATTTTTAATCGTGCTTGTAACCGTGGAAGAGGGCAGGGACAGGGTTTCCGCTGCCCGGACAAAGCTTCCGGCCTCAGCCACCCTTAAAAAAACCTGCATAGCCTGAATGCGATCCACCTGACAGCTCTCCTGCATATCGTGAGACACTCTTAACCAGCATTATTCGTTGATTCTGAATTATGAAAACGCGTTAGTCATCTTTTTCAGCTTAATCAGGAAGCGTATCTTTTTCCTTCTGACACTGAAAGAGACGATTACGATGGCCGATTACAACAGAAATATTGTTAACAATCAGACTAGAAACCCACAGGTGACACTGATCCGCGGCGCAACCATACTGAGTATGGACGAGAGCGTCGGTAACATTGAGCGCGGTGACATCCTTATCAATGGTTCAACGATTGCCGCCGTGGGTCAGAACCTTGACGCGCCGGGTGCTCACATCATTAATGCCAGAAACATGATCGCCATGCCGGGCATGGTCGATTCTCATCGTCACGCCTGGGAGGGGCAGTTGCGCCGCATCAACCCTAACGCCACCTGTCTGGACGACTACAGCAACGCCACGCACTTTTCGTTCGCCAGATATTACCGTCCGGAAGATATCTATGTCGGTAATCTCCTTACGGCGCTGGGCGCGATTGATGCGGGCATCACCACAATGATTGATAACTCGCACAACAGCCGGACCGCAGCGCACGCAGATGCCGCCGTTGAGGCCCTGCTTGATGCCGGTATTCGCGCTATCCATGCTTCCGGTGCACCGGTGGCCGGTGAGTGGGATAAAGCGCACTGGCCTGGCAACTGGCAGCGTCTGCAGGAAAAATATTTCAGGGACAATCCTGAGAGTCTTGTGACGCTGGGCGTTATGGCCCAGCTGGAGCCAGAATTGTGGGCTGAAGCGCGCAGGCTGGGGTTGCCGATTGTCACCGAATTCTTTGGCGCTGAGATGGCCTCTGAGCTTGAATCGCTGCATCAGCAGGGTCTGCTTGGCCCGGACAATATATTCAACCACTGCACGGCTCTGCCTGATGAAGGCTGGGAAATCCTGCGCAAAGCCGGCGTACGGGTGAACGTCTGTCCGCGCTCAGATTCCCACTACGGTATCGAAAGCGGGATGTTTGCCATTGAGGCCGCCCGGCGTCATGGCATCACCCCGGGCCTGAGCGTGGATAACGAAACGTCTTACAGCACCGACATGTTTATGGAAATGCGCGTCGCGTTCTATTTGCAACGAGTAATGGGTATGCATAAGCAGCACTGCTGTGATTCAACGCATTCGCTGACCACACTTCCCGCGGCACAATTGCTTAAATCAGCAACCGTTGATGGCGCGGTTTGTGCCGGACTGCAGGATAAAATCGGGAGCCTGACGCCAGGCAAACAGGCGGATCTGATCCTGATTAATGCGGCTGACCTCAACCTCTACCCCAGTGGAAATGCGTTTGGCACGGTAGTGCATGCTGCTGAACGCAGCAATATCGATACCGTGATGATCGGCGGGCGCATCGTCAAGCAGAACGGGAAAGTGCTGGGTGTCGACAGCGAACGCCTTCGCGCCGCGATTGATGAATCCCGCGAACACCTTTTTGCTGCGGCAGGGTATGAGCCAGACATCTTTGCGGAAAAATTCCTGCCGCTGGTTCAGGCAAACTGACAGAGACGAACAGCATGAGTGCGATTTATTACGTGATAGCTTTTGCAGCAGGTCTGGGTATTACCCTGCAGACGACACTGAACAGTCAGCTTGCAAAAGGGCTCTGCGGGGACCCGGTCACCGCCGCGTTGTTTTCCTTTACGGCCGGGGCGTTCAGCCTCGGAATTTACTCGCTGCTGCGTGGAGGGTTATTCACCTCCCTTGCTGCCATTCCTTCGCAGCCTGTATGGAGTCTGGCGGGCGGGCTGATCGGTGCCTGTGCATTATTCAGCTATGTCGTGCTTGCACCCAAAATCGGTTTTTCAGCCCTGCTCGGGCTGGCGATTGTCGGACAGCTACTCTCATCGCAGGTGATCGACCATTTTGGCCTGCTGGGCGCGGTAAGGCGGCCGGTCTCGCTGCTGAAGCTGGGAGGAATACTGTTCATGCTGGCCGGGCTCGCCATCATGCTTTTCGGCGACAGGCTCTCAGAGCGTTTCATGCATTAATGAGGCAACACTGCTGGTCACGGACGTATGCCCGAATGCATATGTCCGTGACCGGCATTTCAGCCAAAATGGTAATTTTATTTTTGCCGGAGAATTAACATGCTTTCATCAGCGGCCAATGTCAGAAATTTGCTGGGCGAGTGTCCCCTCTGGTGCGAAAGAACTCGCAGGCTTTACTGGACTGACATTGAAGGCAGTGAGCTGCTCGCTATAGAAGAAGATACAGATATTGTTATGCGATGGGCACTTCCTGAACGCCTTGGATCATTTGCACTGACTGAAAGAGAGAACGTCCTGCTGATGGCCCTGGCCTCCCGGCTGGCCTTCTGTAACATCGATACCGGTGAATTTATTCCGTTAGCAGTTCACCCGGAGAGCCGGCGGGTACCCGAACAGGAGATGGGCGATGCGACCGAGCCGGTAATTTCGTCTTCGGGACAATGGATGACGGTTTTCCCGCGAAAGTCATCGGTAAATTTAACAGGCTTAACGCGGTGACGCTCAGCATTGAGACGCTTCCTCTGCCAGAAGTAGCCATCCCGAACAGCATCTGCTTCAGTCCGGACGGCAGCACGATGTATTACTGTGACTCGATGCAGAGCCGTATAATGTGCTGTGATAATCCCTCTCTTGATAATCAGCGTGTATTTTGCGAAACAGAAGGAGAAGGCGCACCTGACGGTTCATGCGTAGACGCAATGGGCTATGTCTGGAATGCCGAATGGGGAGGAAGCCGTATTGTACGATATCGTCCGGACGGAACGACGGACTCTATCCTGTCATCACCGGCTATTCAGAGCACCTGCCCGACACTTGCGGGATAAGCATTTGCCACGCTGTATTGTACCAGTGCCAGCACAGGTCTTTCTCTGCCATCCACGCATGATGGAGCATTATTAAAAGCGAAATCAGCTGTATTCGCCGGATTACCAGAATGCCGGTTTTCAGCATGCCTGTCGGAATTGCTATGATTTCAGCGCTGCGGGACGAGTTTTAATCTATTAATCTAAAGAAAAGCGTCAGAAACGGGCTGAAGAAGAAATGTGTGACAGGGGGAGTGAGGTCTTTTTCATTCCCCTCAGGAGACAGGCTCGGGCGTGGATTACAGCAGCCCTGATAAGCCTGAATTTAGTTACTCTGGATCAGATTTGCATTAATCCAGGTACTGACATCCGTGACAGGAATGTTGTTGCGTGCATTAAATGTCTGTTCCATATTCCATGCAACTCCCCGTCCCTGCGCAAAAACGGCACGATATTTCGACATCATATCCTGTGGGTTGAGCGCCAGCTTATCCATCAGATACGGTTCGCTCCATTCCGTGCGGGTGAAAGGACGGCCAAGCGCTGATTGCAGCTTATCTGCTACCTCCGCGTAGGTCAGTGTATCGCCTGCGATATATACAATTTCATTCCGGATGCGGGGAGTTGCAAACACAATCGCGGCCGTCAGCATTCCGATATCATCAGGTGTTGTCAGCGTCATGGTGTTATCGATACTACCAAGGGCGTGAACAGTGCTGTTCTGCAGATCGACCACACCGAACTCCGGTTCAAACAGATAGCTCATAAAAATGCCGGTCGATATGATGACCCATTCAGTTTCATGCTGGCTGCGGAGTAAATCACGCACGTCGATTTGCGCGTCGAAGATGTCCTGTGGACTACCGCGTCCGATGGCATCAAAATCGGCACCAAACTGCCATGGAAAATGTCGTGGAATCCGCGCCTGCCGAGCCGCATGAGCCAGTTTCATTGGCGTATTTATTCCGGCTGCGTACCCGGTGCAGCCAACAACTGTGTCAAATTGCGCAAAGAGGTCGGCCAGTTCGTCGACAGAGCTCTGGACGAGATCGCCCGTAAGGATATGAATACCGGAATTTCGGATCTCTGAAATAACGAGTTGTTTGCCGGGCTCATCCGACGAAACGGTACTTTCGCGGAGAAGCATGCTGATTTTCGTCCCCTCGACATGTTTTGCCCTGAGAGCAAGATTGCGCAGAACGGGGAGGCCAAGTTCACCGGCACCGAGCACGAGGATATTTTCAGACGTGGTGTTAAGATCAGTAATTTTCATTATCAGGCCTTTCAGGAGTTGTTGCGCAACTTTAGCAATTCATGAAAGGCTAAAATGATACCGGGAACCAGTGAGATGGATCGGGATAAGATTCTGAAGTATTCGCAGGCAGTATGTCAGGGTCTGAGAGACGATGATGATGGCTTGCGGCGGGAGGAGCTGGCGCATGCCGGAAGTCGCTGGTCGCTGGGTATCGTCAACACGCTTGGCGTTTATGGCAGACTGCGCCACGCCGAAATTGGCAGGCGTATGCACGGAGTGACCCAGCGCATGCTGACGCGCACATTACGACAGCTTGAGCGTGACGGACTGGTTATTCGCCATGATTTCAATGAAATTCCGCCACGAGTAGAATACGAGCTGTCCGATACAGGTATGGAGCTGCTTGTACGGATGATCCCGCTGTGGACCTGGATTGTGGATAATGCTAAGCGCTTTCGTGAGGATCGGTTGAGATATGAAAAAATAATACTAATCCGGGGACTTAACAGTCCATAAATATATAACATCCTTTTACATGTTCTGTAATTAACACATGGGGTTGAATTGATATTTTTGTGTATTTTTTTGGAGCATTTATCCTGAGAAAATGCTGATTTCAACGGACTCGTTCGGGATGGTTTAATTACAGAGATTTGTGTTTTAAGTGTCTCATCGAAATTTCACTCTCTGTGAGAGAAAATGTCATTTTCATGTCTGCATGACACAGTAGCTTCGCCGGAGATTAATTAAGTAGAATAAATCATGCCTTAGTTTAGAGTCCGGTGATAGAGCTGATTTAATAATTTGAGCATAGGGTACGCAACTTATCTGCGTTATGATTTGAGTATTGAAAGCGAAACTTGTTAGCTCTGTTTTATAAACTTCAGATCTTCAAGCTAAAGTTATTTTATCACTCGTCGATAATATGCATGATGACTTAAAGGGAGAACATCATGTCTTCGATATCCGCGATTTTAAGCACTATGGCCAGTGGTAGTGAGGGTGGTGATGGCAGTATCGCATCCCAAATCACAGCGTTAAGTAAACAGATTCAGAATGTCTCAGCGCAAATGAAGGAACTGTCAGACAAAACTGAACTGACAGATGAACAGAAGGCTGAAATGCAACAGATGTACGAGTCGCAAATCACAATGCTTGAGGCGCAGATTGCTCAGCTTGAACAGAAGCAGGCAGAGCAGTCTCAGCCGGAAAGTGCCATCACTCAATCGACCAGTGAGATTAAGGCGGACGGAATTAATCGTCCTACTGATAGCAACAAAGTCGATGTTTACATCTGAAACGATCAATGGCCAGGTTCAGAAACAGAGCCTGTCAATTCAAAATGGTATTTATGGGGGGGAGTCAGGCTCACCCTGGTTCGCATTGTGCCTGGACGCGGGACCGCAGAACTACGCCATGATTTTGAAGAGGTTTCTCCGAGAGTCGAGTACGAGCTTTCTGATACGGGGATGGAGCTGCTGCTTCGTATGATCCCGTTATGGACCTGGATTGTCGAGAATGCTGAACGCTTTCGTGAAGACAAGTTAAAATATGAAGAAAATAACGGCAATCCAGTGGCGTAACGGGTCATAAATCAAAATTACTTTATGGAGAACGTTACAAATATAACGGCCTGAATGGATAATTTTTTGGATATATATGTATATATTCTTTATTCAGAGACAAAGAACAGCTTCAATCAGTTTATCTCCCGATGATTACTGAGTGTACGCTTCTGCCGGCCAGTCAGTTGAACCTCCTGCCGCCATTTCAGTAGACCTGATACCCTGATGCAATTAAGAATGCCTCTTTCCACTGGCATAAAGCAGCCCACTTTACCCTTCGGGCTCAGGGGGCAACCTTTTAAGTGCCTGTTCAATTTTCTCTGCGTCCTGTTCCACGATGGCTCTCTCATCGGGTGTGAGAGGAACCTCCTCAAGGTAACGTCTGACAGAGGCTTTACTTTCTAGTACCAGTCCGCGTGCGCTCTGTTTGAGCAGATTAAAATCGCAACCAACGCAGGCCATCCGGTGCTGACAGCTGCTCCAGAAGGGGTTAGTGCAGTATGAATCGCCTAAATCATAGTAGGTTGCAGGGCCGATAAGGCTGGCGGCTTCCGGATCGTGGTCAATCAGCACGCTTATCATGTGCGCGACCCGGTCTGCTTTAACGAACGAGGCGGCCAGCTGTGTAGGGCGAATACGAAGATAATGCATGGTGGACTGAGGCGTTAAATGCCCCGTCTACTGCATCAGTTCGTACAGCGACATGCCCTGCGGGACGCTGGCCAGCGCGGTCACCGCGGAGGCCCTTCCCCGGTGGCTGGTTATCGTCCCTCCGCTGTCCTGTAAAGGTACAGCCCGCACGTGCGCAAAGCATCGGTATCACCGTGCGGTTGAGGATGGCGCCGCCGGCAGGTTTACCGCGGTACTGAAATAGAAGCCGGACTTTCTCACCGGTCCGCTCATCGGCGAGCATCGCCTGATCTGCCGGACGTTCATCCAGCCAGTTGTCGACGTATTTTTTCACCACGGACGCCACCGGTTTCACAAAGGCTTGTGAGGTTTTTCCGGCAGGGATGTGCAGGTAACACAAGGTTCCTGCGGGAATATTACTGCCGTCGTCTTTCACGATATCGTCCGCCTGCGGTGCGATGCACCCGGTGGTCAGGCGGAGCAGTTCGTTCTTCCTCACCCCAGCATGGGTCCAAATGACGGCCATCGCCTGCAGCATGGCAAGCGGATAATGTATTTCAGTGAGCAGATCTTCCTGACGCAGATTCAGGCTGGCCCAGATGAGCTTCAGCCAGACCGGATCGTCGATAACACGGGGATTGACGCCGCAACGGAAAAGGGGCGTATCCGATGTGGAAAGATGGCGGGCAGGACTGAAGCGCAGGCGCCCCCAGCCCCAGTTTTCGTAATCGATCATAAAACGGCGCAGCGAATAGATAAAATGCGCCCGGGAATGGGGCATCATGGGCTCGCCGGAACGCACCGATTTGCGGGTGCCTCTTTCCGTGCCCAGCTGAAGTTCATCCACGTTCATCCGGCCTACCGCTGCGATGAAGCTGGCACAGGTTTCCATGGTCCAGTCTGCCGGTTCCCTTACCTGCGGATGCTCCTTTATCAGCCAGAGGCCGCAGCGCAGAATAAAGCTGTACTGGTTTTCACGGGTGCGCGGCCTGAGCACCGACGTCTCCCGCCAGCGCCGGCACCAGTGCACCCACGCCGGATCGATTCCCTCGACCGGTTTCTCGTACCACTTCGTGTAGTTTCGCATCCTCATCGGGGCGCTGATGATTCCCAGCGCCGCCAGACCGTGTGAAACCCGCCCGACATAACGGGAAGTTCCTGCATCCATGCCGGATTGGACCTGCCACAGCAGCTCCGGCGTAAATGTCTCAAGACGCGGATCCCTGTTTACGATCATCAGCGTGGCCAGAATGCCAGATATGTGATTTTTCTGGCTGGCAGGGGCATAACCCAGTGACATCAGCGTATTGGTCAGCCGGTCCAGTTCCTGATGATAAATAAGCTGGCCAAAGATGGCGCAGGCATACAGCGCGGAATGCATGGACATAACAGAGAAAGAGGCGGGCAAGGTGCTGGAGTTTATTGCAGAAGCTGGCGATCACCGCCGTTATGGCATCGGTCGGGATGAAGTGCGGGACATGCTGACAAACCTGCGCGAAGAGGAAGCGCAGGCGCGCGAAGTTATCGTATCCGCTACCGCGCTGGCACAGGTGCTGCGCGTGGCGGGCGATTATATGCGGCTTGAGGATGTGCAGGGCGGTGAGGGAACAGCAAAACGTCTCTGGCCACTGGAGAATGAGGCCATCAGAACAGTTATGGCCGCACTCGAAAAATAAGCCGGGGCAGGGCAGGGAGGCCCGCCGCCCTTTCCGGCCGCGAAAACATCCTGCCGCCTCCGGCGGCCTGCAGGAGACCCGCGCCTGCCGGCGCAGCTTTCCGCACCCACTGGTCAGTCAGTCAAACAGTGATAACGATGCAGTTAAGCCGGTTTTTATGCATTGAGATGGGTTTGTGAGTCGGGTTATTGCCGAAACGGTTGCCGTTTTGGGTTGTTGATTCGGTCAGTAAGCAAACCAGAAAATCTCACTTCGGGCCCCCTTCGGCTCCCCGGCAGGGCCGGGTCGTCGAGCCCTATGTCGCTAAGCGGCGAGCCGCTAAGCGCCACCGAACCCCTCCGGGTTTCGGCCGCAGGCGGTTTCGGTCTGATGTCCAGGTTCAACAGCTGCTGCCGGCTTCGCCGTCGCTTTCACCGTCCCGGCCAACCCCGCCGGGCCTTTAAGGCCAGCCCGCGTGGCGGCCTGAAACGTCCCTTCTGACGCTTCCCTGCATTCCGCCCTGGTCTTTCGCAGAGGGCTTTTCGTAGCACCGCCGGTTCGTGCAGAAAGGGGTTAAATGCACTCCGCCAAAAACTTTTTGCGGAAGGGCCACAAAAACTTTTTGCCTCCGCCCCTTTATGCCCTCTCTTCGGCGTTGCTACTTGGCCCTCGCCGCGAAAGGCCAGGCCGGGAAGAAGAAACCCGCGTCAGAGAAGGTCTTTTTCGGGTCCGCAGCGCGAGCTGCACCTACTCAGCCGGATTTAAGGAGCCATGCCATGCAAAACACACTCGCCAGCGTTACCCGGGCCGGAACCATGCCCCTGAGACAGAGCTGAATCCCATGACGCAAGAAGAAAAATTTACGCTTAACACCCTGCAGGCTTTCACCGCCTGCGATTTTGAAGCCTACCGCGATCGGGGCGAAACATTCCGCCAGCGTCTGACCGGAGCCGTTCTTAACGCGCTACAGCTGCCGGACTGCTGGCGTACTGACTGCGAGATGCGCGGCGAGTGGGGCGGTACGTACCCGGTTCACCTGCGACTGACCCGCGCCGATGCGGCTGGACTTGCCGTCGAGCTTGTGAGTCCGTCTGCGAATTCGCCGCTGTGGAGTGTGGTGGTTAACGACCTCCGCGCCCGTTCCAGCGTACGGCTGTGCGTCAGCTACCGGTTTGAACCTGCGGTGATGTCCGCCACGCTCAAAAAAATCATAGAGTACACGCGTGCGGGCTTCACCGGTGCCGGTGAGCTGGTCGCCGCGCTTCGAATGGGAGGGCACGCCGCATGATCCCGAAATCACACGCACTGATCACCCTGCTCCCGGAACGTCAGGCCGCACTGCTGGCAATCGCGGCGGTTGAGCACGCGCAGCAGCGGGGGACGCGGCTGGCCCGCCATCCCTGGGCCGCCGCGTTTATGAAGCAGCTGAGCGGCAGGAGCCGCGTCAGCGTCCAGACACTGAACCGCATACGGGGCATTTATCTGCGCCCGCGCGAAAAACGCGCGCCGCTGCCGGAGTGGGAAGGTGCGCTGGATATTTTCCTCAGCACGGCGGGCGAGGTTTGCCCGCTGCCGCTGCCGGGCGAGCTGGCAACGGTCCTGTTTCCGGAGGCCGTTTTTCGCCGCGCGGAGCGCGCAAAACACGCCGCTATGAAGACCGTAAGCCAGGCGGGGCGGCGCGAGAGGCAGGCAGAGGACTACCGGGAGCGCCAGCTGGAGAACCGCATCAGGCAGGCTGAAACAGAGCTCGCCTTCCTTACGCCGGAAAAGCTGCGCGGCTGGTTTTCCGCCTGGTGTGACGACGTACCGGAAAACGACCTGAAGAACATGATCGCCGCTTGGGCGCGGCGCTTTCCGTCGCTGAACGGCCTGGAAACCCTGCAGCCATATGCCGGAGACGTTGCCTGTGAGGTGGCGGGCGAAATACATCTGCGGGCCCTCCATATGAATCCTGACCAGCAGGAGATGAACCGCTGGCTCATTCCTAACAAGCTGGCGGCAATATCTGAACCGGGTTTCATCAGTGATAATCGTTGAATCGTCCCCAACTAAGGGATATAATGTCCCTTAGTTGGGGACAGGGAAAAACCATGCACGCGACATTTATTGAGCTTTCCAGCTTTCAGAAATACCGGGCTGACTACCTGAACGACGATCAGTTCAGGCTGTTTC
>Ga0207696_1000314_pt1 | contig 53800 bp, 53 predicted proteins | sample KBSS54metaG_FD_184403 | JGI IMG/M metagenome (GOLD analysis project Ga0207696, IMG submission 184403) | Switchgrass rhizosphere microbial communities from Kellogg Biological Station, Michigan, USA - KBS S5-4 metaG (SPAdes) (version 2) | ecosystem: Host-associated > Plants > Roots > Rhizosphere >... | reverse complement strand
TGGCTGTCATTCGACGGCGGACGCTTCAATCTTGTCCAGGCGCGGCGCCTTGCCATTGCAACGACGCTGATCCTGACGCTGGGCCACTTCCTGCACCTCACGGCGAGTTACGAGGTCGGCCAAGCTGATACCGCTGAGAAATTCGTGAATCTGCAGGCTCAGGTCGCACCACAGGTGATGAGTCAGGCAGGTGTCGCCGGAGTGGCAATCGCCCTGGCCCTGGCACTTTGTAGCATCGACCGATTCGTTGACCGCATCGATCACCTGAGCCACCTGGATGCCCTGCATGTCGCGCGACAGCTGGTAACCACCGCCTGGACCGCGAACACTGGAAACCAGGTTACTGCGGCGCAGCTTGGCGAAAAGCTGTTCGAGATAGGACAGGGAGATGCCTTGGCGCTCGGAGATATCGGCCAGGGACACCGGCCCGTGCTGCGCGTGCAACGCCAGGTCAAGCATGGCGGTCACGGCGTATCGGCCTTTTGTAGTCAGTCGCATGGACAATTACCACGGAGTTCGGAATGGGCGGGAGTATGCAATTCCCGAGCATTTAAGTCAACTATAAGACCTAGTGCTTTAGTCAGGTTTACCCGCAAAAGAGCGCGCGCATCATAGCAAAGGCTGGCGGCGTACAGCCAGCGCAACCGCGAGATCGTTCTTCGCGAGCAGGCTCGCTCCCACATTGGAAAGCATTCACCAGCGGGAGCGAGCCTGCTCGCGAAACGCGGCGCCCCGGTTTAGCTGGCCTGGCTCTGATCCTTGCCCTTCACGCAGGCAAAGTCTTCTTCGCGCAGCTCAGGCAGATCTTTCGCACAGTAATTACTGCCCAGATCCTTCAGCGCGCCGCACATCCCTTCCAGCCGTCCATCCACCGCTTGCAGGTGATCGAGCAACTGACCGATGGCACGGGCCACCGGATCGGGCATGTCTTCGCTGACACCATAAGCATCGAAGCCGATCTTCTCGGCCATCGCCTTGCGCTTGGCGTCCTGCTCTTCATCGGTTTTGACGATGATCCGCCCCGGAATCCCCACCACTGTGGCGCCCGGCGGCACTTCCTTGGTGACCACTGCATTGGAGCCGACTTTCGCGCCAGCCCCCACCGTGAATGGACCGAGCACTTTGGCACCAGCCCCCACGACAACTCCATCACCCAGCGTCGGGTGGCGCTTGCCCTTGTTCCAACTGGTGCCGCCGAGGGTCACGCCCTGATAAATAGTCACGTCATCGCCGATCTCGGCGGTTTCACCAATAACGATGCCCATGCCGTGGTCAATGAAAAAGCGCCGACCAACTTTGGCACCCGGATGAATTTCGATCCCGGTCAACCAGCGACCGAAGTTCGACACCAGCCGCGCCAGCCATTTCAGCTCGTTGCGCCACAGCATCCCGGCCAGGCGATGAATCCAGATTGCATGCATGCCGGGGTAGCAGGTCAGGACTTCAAAAGCGTTACGCGCCGCCGGGTCTCGATGGAATACGCTCTGGATATCTTCACGCAAACGCTCAAACATCATTCAGTCCTTCCGCTTAAGAAGCTCACCACGGGCCGCTTTTTGGGTTTCCGTGAGGATGCCACGCAAAATATTCATTTCCGCCCGGCTGACCGAGCTGCGTCCGTACAATCGGCGCAGGCGCGCCATCAAGTGCCGCGGCTTTTCCGGATCGAGGAATTCGATGGCAACCAGCGTCTGCTCCAGATGCTCGTAAAAGCGCTCCAGCTCATCCATGGTCGCGAGCTCGGCGCTTTTCACCGAGGCCACTTCTTCTTTCTCGATCTTGGTCGGCTGCCCTTGAGCGGCCAGCCAGGCCATGCGCACTTCGTAGCTCAACACCTGCACCGCCGCCCCGAGGTTCAACGAGCTGAACTCAGGATCGGAGGGGATGTGCACGTGAAAGTGACATCGCTGCAGCTCCTCGTTGGTCAGGCCGGAGTCTTCACGACCGAACACCAACGCGATTTGTGCGCCCTGCCCCGCTTCCTCGACCACTTTGCTCCCGCATTCGCGGGGATCGAGCAGCGGCCAGGGAATGCGCCGGTCACGGGCGCTGGTGCCGAGCACCAGATTGCAGCCGACCAGGGCGTCTTCCAGAGTGGCGACGACTTGCGCGCTTTCAAGGATGTCACCGGCACCGGAAGCACGCGCATCGGCTTCATGATGCGGAAACAGGCGCGGTTCGACCAGCACCAGCCGCGACAGACCCATGTTTTTCATGGCGCGCGCGGCCCCGCCGATGTTGCCGGGGTGGCTGGTATTGACCAGGACGACACGAATGTTCTGCAGCAAGGGAGGCGCTCTCGGACACAGGAAAGGGGTGCAAATCTTACAGAACAGCCTACCGTTAAGCTATGAAAGCGAACAGCGACCTTCACCTGAAGAAAAGTTCTGATAGAATGCGCGGCTTTCTTTAACAACCTTAGGTGACACATCCATGCAGCCCATGCTGAATATCGCGCTGCGCGCCGCCCGCAGCGCCAGTGAACTGATCTTCCGCTCCATCGAGCGCCTGGATACCATCAAGGTCGACGAAAAAGACGCCAAGGATTATGTATCCGAGGTCGATCGCGCCGCCGAACAGAAAATCATCGATGCTCTGCGCAAGGCTTACCCGAATCACTCGATCCAGGGCGAAGAGACCGGCATGCACGTCGGTAACGGCATCGAAGGCGAAGAGTACCTGTGGATCATCGATCCACTGGACGGCACCACCAACTTCCTGCGTGGCATTCCTCACTTTGCTGTCAGCATTGCCTGCAAATACCGTGGTCGCCTGGAGCACGCAGTGGTTCTGGATCCGGTTCGCCAGGAAGAATTCACCGCCAGCCGTGGTCGCGGCGCTCAACTGAACGGTCGTCGTCTGCGCGTCAGCGGTCGCACCAGCCTCGACGGCGCTCTGCTGGGTACTGGCTTCCCGTTCCGTGACGACCAGATGGACAACCTCGACAACTACCTGGGCATGTTCCGCGCCCTGGTTGGCCAGACTGCCGGCATCCGCCGCGCCGGCTCCGCCAGCCTGGACCTGGCCTACGTGGCTGCCGGTCGTTTCGACGCGTTCTGGGAATCGGGTCTGTCCGAGTGGGACATGGCGGCTGGCGCCCTGCTGATCCAGGAAGCAGGCGGCTTGGTGAGCGACTTCACCGGCGGTCACGATTTCCTTGAAAAAGGCCACATCGTTGCCGGCAATACCAAATGCTTCAAGGCAGTACTGACGGCGATCCAGCCGCACCTGCCGGCTTCGCTGAAGCGCTAAGCTTCCCGCAAAGAGCAAAAAGCACCCTTCGGGGTGCTTTTTTTATGCCTGGAATTCGATCTTCAGATCACCAAAACCTTCATGTGGGAGCGAGCCTGCTCGCGAATGCGGTATGCCAGCCGACATCAATATTGACTGTCAGAATGCATTCGCGAGCAGGCTCGCTCCCACAAGAAATCCGGGTTTAGCCAGAAATTCCGGGCACAAAAAAGCACCCCGCAGGGTGCTTCTTGTTAAACAGTCGGTCCTTACTGAGCCGGCTGATTCTGCGACAGAATCAGCTTGCCTTCCTTGTCGACCGGAATCTGGTTGCCCGGATCGCGATCCATCCGCACTTTGCCTTCCTTGCCATCCAGCGAATAACGCACGTCGTAACCGACAACCTTGTCACTGATGTCATTCACGGTGTTACAGCGAGTCTGGGTGGTGGTGTAGGTGTCTCGGTTCTGCATGCCTTCCTGCACCTTGTTACCGGCATAACCGCCACCAACCGCGCCAGCGACCGTGGCAATCTTCTTGCCGGTACCGCCGCCGATCTGGTTACCCAGCAAACCACCCGCTACCGCACCAATCGCGGTACCGAGGATCTGGTGTTGATCCTTGACCGGCGCCTGACGGGTTACAGCAACATCCTTGCACACTTCACGTGGAGTCTTGATCTGTGTTTTGACCGGCTCTACGGCCAGCACTTGCGCATACTCAGGGCCGCTTTTAACCAGGCTGTAGGTGGCAACAGCACCCCCGGCAGTCACACCGACAGCACCCAATACCGCACCAACCAGCAACGACTTGTTCACATGAACCTCCTGACCATCACATGCGGGACGCGCCCGCGCTTCTCCCAGCCTTGGAGCATAAAAAAAGGCGCGAGTTCAACTCGCGCCTTTTTCGGGCTGACAACCGGTGAAGCGATGGCCGTTATGGACGGTCGTCGACTTCCTTCTCGGTGTTGGCCGGAGGAATCAGATCCTCGGTGCTCAGGTTCAGCCAGATCAGCACCACGTTCGCGATGTAGATCGACGAGTAGGTACCCGCCAGAACGCCGATGAACAGGGCGATGGAGAAGCCGAACAGGTTGTCGCCACCGAAGAACAGCAGCGCAGCGATCGCCAGCAAGGTGGAGATCGACGTTGCCATGGTCCGCAGCAGGGTCTGGGTGGTCGAGATGTTGATGTTCTCGATCAACGAAGCCTTGCGCAGCACACGGAAGTTTTCACGAACCCGGTCGAACACGACGATGGTGTCGTTCAGCGAGTAACCGATAATCGCCAGTACCGCCGCCAGCACCGTCAGGTCGAAGGTGATCTGGAAGAACGACAGGATACCGACAGTCACGATCACGTCGTGAATCAGCGAAACGATGGCGCCGACCGCGAATTTCCACTGAAAGCGGAAAGCCAGGTAGATCAGGATGCCGCCGAGCGCCAGGAGCATGCCGAGGCCGCCCTGGTCGCGCAGTTCTTCACCGACCTGCGGGCCGACGAACTCGACACGCTTGACCGTCGCCGGGTTGTCGCCGCCGACTTTCTGCAGCGCGTCTGCTACCTGATGACCCAATTGCGGGTCTTCACCCGGCATGCGCACCAGCAGATCGGTGGTCGCACCGAAGTTCTGCACGATGGCTTCGTGGTAACCGGAAGTCGCCAGTTGCTCGCGCACTTTGGTGACGTCAGCCGGACGCTCGTAGGTCAGCTCGATGAGCGTACCACCGGTGAAGTCCAGACCCCAGTTCATGCCTTTGTGGAAAACGCTGAACAAGGCCAGAACGGTGAGAAACACAGTGACGCCGAACGCAAAGTTGCGAACGCCCATGAAGTTGATTGTACGTAACATGGCAGCCCCTTAAATCCACAACTTCTTGAAGTCACGTCCGCCGAAGATCAGGTTGACCATTGCGCGGGTCACCATGATGGCCGTGAACATCGAGGTAAAGATCCCGAGGGACATGGTCACTGCGAAGCCCTTCACCGGGCCGGTGCCCATGGCGAAGAGGATGCCGCCGACCAGCAGAGTGGTCAGGTTGGCGTCGAGAATCGCGGTGAATGCCCGGCCGAAGCCTTCGTTGATTGCACGCTGCACGGTCATGCCGGCGGCGATCTCTTCACGGATCCGCGAGAAGATCAGCACGTTGGCGTCGACCGCCATACCCATGGTCAGGACGATACCGGCGATACCCGGCAGGGTCAGCGTTGCACCCAGCAGCGACATCAGCGCCAGCAGCAGCACCATGTTCACCGCCAGTGCGACCGTGGCGATCACGCCGAAGAAGCGGTAGATGGCGATAATGAACAGCGAGACGAACAGCATGCCCCACAGCGATGCATCGATACCTTTGGTGATGTTGTCAGCACCCAGGCTCGGACCGATTGTGCGCTCTTCAGCGAAGTACATCGGAGCGGCCAGACCACCGGCACGCAGCAGCAGTGCCAGCTCGGACGATTCGCCCTGGCCGTTCAGGCCGGTGATACGGAACTGCGCACCCAGCGGCGACTGAATGGTCGCCAGACTGATGATCTTCTTCTCTTCCTTGAAGGTCTGAACCGGCACGTCTTTCTCGACGCCGTCGACAACCTGCTTGGTGTAAGTGGTCACCGGACGTTGTTCGATGAAGATCACCGCCATGCTGCGACCGACGTTCGAACGGGTCGCGCGGCTCATCAGCTCGCCACCGTGACCGTCCAGACGGATGTTCACTTCAGGGGTGCCGTGCTCGCCGAAACCGGCCTTGGCATCGGTCACCTGGTCACCGGTGATGATCAGGCCACGCTCGATCTGCGCAGGAGGACGCTTGCCTTCACGGAACTCGAAGGTCTCGGAAGTGGCTTTCGAAGCACCCGGCTCTGCAGCCAGACGGAACTCAAGGTTGGCCGTCTTGCCGAGAATACGCTTGGCTTCGGCAGTGTCCTGCACGCCCGGCAGCTCAACCACGATGCGGTTGGCGCCCTGACGCTGAACGATCGGTTCGGCAACACCCAGCTCGTTGACGCGGTTACGTACCGTGGTCAAGTTCTGCTTGATGGAGTATTCACGGATTTCCGCCAGCTTGGCCGGGGTCATCGCCAGACGCAGCACCGGTTGACCGTTGAGATCGGCCGGAACAATGTCGAAATCGTTGAAGTTCTTGCGGATCAGCGCACGGGCCTGTTCGCGGGAGTCAGCATCGCTGAAGCCCAACTGAATGGCGCCGCCCAGTTGTGGCAGGCTGCGATAGCGCAGCTTCTCTTTGCGCAGCAGGCTCTTGACGTCGCCTTCGTAGACTTTCAGGCGGGCGTCGAGGGCTTTGTCCATGTCCACTTCCAGCAGGAAGTGCACACCACCGGACAAGTCCAGACCCAGTTTCATCGGGTGCGCGCCCAGGTTGCGCAGCCATTGCGGGGTGGTCTGTGCCAGGTTCAGCGCGACGACGTAGTCATCACCCAATGCCTTGCGCACAACGTCCTTGGCCGGCAGCTGGTCTTCAGCCTTGGTCAGACGGATCAGACCGCCCTTGCCGTTGGCGGCCAGCGAAGCTGCCTTGACGTTGATCCCGGACTCACGCAGCGCGGTGCTGACGCGATCCAGATCGGCCTGATTGACCTGCAGTGCCGTGCTGGCGCCGCTGATCTGAATGGCCGGGTCATCGGGGTATAGATTGGGAGCGGAATAAATCAGACCGATCGCCAGCACCGCCAGGATCAGAATGTATTTCCACAGAGGATATTTGTTCAGCATCACGCCGCCCGTTATGAACGCGGGGCGCCTTGCGCGCCCCGTCGATTGAGTAGAAGTTGGAACCTTAGATCGCTTTCAGCGTGCCTTTTGGCAGCGTGGCGGCGATGGCGCCCTTCTGGAACTTCATTTCCACGGTGTCGGAAACTTCCAGAACCACGAAGTCATCGGCCACTTTGGTGATCTTGCCGGCGATGCCGCCGGTGGTGACCACTTCGTCACCCTTCGCAAGGCTGCTCAGCAGGTTCTTCTGCTCTTTGGCGCGCTTGGCCTGTGGACGCCAGATCATCAGGTAGAAGATGACCAGGAAACCGACCAGGAAAATCCACTCGAAGCCGCCGCCCATTGGGCCTGCAGCAGCCGGTGCAGCTGCGTCAGCCATGGCGTTAGAGATAAAAAAGCTCATTTAGCACTCCAGTTGCAAATGTTGAATCTTGGGGTCAGAAAACTCAGTCCAAAGGCGGAACGGGGAGCCCGCGTTTGGCGTAGAAGGCATCGACAAAGGCGGCCAATGTACCCTGTTGAATAGCCTCGCGCAAACCAGCCATCAGCACCTGATAATGGCGCAAGTTATGGATGGTATTGAGCATGCTGCCGAGCATTTCGCCGCACTTGTCCAGGTGATGCAGATAAGCGCGGGAGAAGTTCTGGCAGGTATAGCAATCGCAGGTCGGATCCAGCGGCGAATCATCATGGCGATGGAACGCGTTACGGATCTTCAGCACGCCTGTATCAATGAACAGATGCCCATTGCGGGCATTACGGGTTGGCATCACGCAATCGAACATGTCCACACCGCGGCGCACACCCTCAACCAGATCTTCCGGTTTGCCAACGCCCATAAGGTAACGAGGTTTGTCAGCCGGCATCATGCCCGGCAGATAATCCAGCACCTTGATCATCTCGTGCTTCGGCTCGCCCACCGACAGACCGCCAATGGCCAGGCCATCGAAGCCGATCTTGTCGAGGCCTTCCAGCGAGCGCATGCGCAGATCCTGGTGCATGCCACCCTGAACGATACCGAACAGCGCCGCGGTGTTGTCGCCATGCGCGTTTTTCGAGCGCTGGGCCCAACGCAGCGACAGCTCCATGGATACGCGAGCGACATCTTCGTCAGCCGGGTACGGCGTGCACTCGTCGAAGATCATCACGATGTCGGAACCCAGATCGCGCTGCACCTGCATCGATTCTTCCGGGCCCATGAACACTTTCGAGCCGTCGACCGGGGAGGCGAAGGTCACGCCCTCCTCCTTGATCTTGCGCATCGCGCCCAGGCTGAACACCTGGAAACCACCGGAGTCGGTGAGGATCGGGCCTTTCCACTGCATGAAATCGTGCAGGTCGCCGTGCTCCTTGATCACCTCGGTGCCCGGACGCAGCCACAGGTGGAAGGTGTTGCCCAGAATGATTTCCGCGCCAGTGGCGACGATGTCACGCGGCAACATGCCCTTGACCGTGCCATAGGTGCCCACCGGCATGAACGCCGGGGTCTCGACGGTGCCACGCGGAAAGGTCAGCCGACCACGACGAGCCTTGCCATCGGTGGCAAGCAGTTCAAAGGACATGCGACATTCGCGACTCATTCTGTTTCCTCTGGGCCTGTGTGTTCAGGGGCAGTCGGGGCGGGATTACGGGTGATGAACATCGCATCACCGTAGCTGAAAAAGCGGTAGCCGTTGTCGACGGCGGCTTTATAGGCGGCCATGGTTTCGGGATAACCGGCGAACGCCGAAACCAGCATCAACAGTGTGGATTCCGGCAAGTGGAAGTTGGTGACCAGGGCGTCGACCACATGGAACGGCCGGCCCGGGTAGATAAAGATGTCGGTGTCGCCACTGAACGGCTTGAGCACGCCATCGCGCGCTGCACTTTCCAGCGAGCGCACGCTGGTGGTGCCCACGGCAATCACCCGCCCGCCACGCTCACGGCACGCGGCAACGGCGTCGACCACGTCCTGGCCGACTTCCAGCCACTCGCTGTGCATGTGGTGATCCTCGATCTTGTCGACGCGCACCGGCTGGAACGTCCCCGCACCGACGTGCAGCGTGACGAACGCGGTCTCGACGCCCTTGGCGGCAATCGCCTCCATCAGCGGCTGATCGAAATGCAGCCCCGCCGTCGGCGCCGCCACCGCACCGAGACGCTGGGCGTAAACGGTCTGATAGCGCTCGCGATCCGAGCCTTCATCCGGGCGGTCTATATAAGGAGGCAACGGCATGTGCCCGACGCGATCGAGCAACGGCAGCACTTCTTCAGCAAAGCCCAGCTCGAACAGCGCATCGTGACGCGCGAGCATCTCGGCTTCGCCACCACCGTCGATGAGGATCTTCGAACCCGGCTTCGGCGACTTGCTGGAGCGCACATGGGCCAGCACGCGGTGCGAATCGAGCACGCGCTCGATGAGAATTTCCAGCTTGCCGCCCGAGGCTTTCTGCCCGAACAGCCGCGCCGGAATCACCCGGGTATTGTTGAATACCATCAAATCGCCCGGGCGCAAATGCTCAAGCAAATCAGTGAATTGACGGTGTGCAAGGGCGCCGCTCGGCCCATCAAGGGTCAGCAGGCGACTAGCGCGACGCTCGGCCAGAGGGTGGCGGGCGATCAGCGAATCAGGGAGCTCGAAGGTAAAGTCAGCAACGCGCATGATGGGGTTCGTCTAGCAGGGCCGGAAAGTCTAGCGGAATTATCAAAAATTGACCATGAAACGTGATTGACCAACGGTAATCACCTCTCTATACTTCGCCGCCATTGAGCCCTGATGGCGGAATTGGTAGACGCGGCGGATTCAAAATCCGTTTTCGAAAGGAGTGGGAGTTCGAGTCTCCCTCGGGGCACCAAAATTAAGAAAGGTCTTGCTTAGCAAGGCCTTTTTTTTCGTCTGTCGGAAAGTGCCCCCTCTCCACTCAATGGCCACCTGCTCACCAGCGACGAGACCGGTTGCGCGATAAACTTGGCGAAGTATTGATCGCTAAAAGCGAAGAACTTCAGACGCTCGCCACAAGCTCAAAGCCTGCTGGCGATTTCTTGCCACATATGGTCGTAGTTGTATTTCAACCAACGAATCAGCAACTTGTCGAACAACCTGCGAAACCAATTACGCTGCCGCGCCACAAGCCTTTCCTCTATCTCGCCCCTGAGCCGATCAGGGTCAAAACCTGTCCAGACAGTCGGCAAGACCGCTGCAATGTTCATAAAGCACACCGGCGCTACTTCTGAATAAAAAATCTCGTAGAGCCCCGCTGGATCGACGCCTTTTAGCTGGCATGCGATGTAATCGTAATCAGTGGGAAAATGGTTGAACGGTTCGGACAGTGCAGCTCTAACGCTTTTCAGTTGTGGTTCATTCAGAAAATGCTCCAACGGGAAAACCACTCCATTTGCGTTCCACTGGCGCGGCGCAGTTCAAACGACGAGCCGATACAGGAACTCAGATATCTGGATCAGGCGCACGCGGGGCTTGAACAACTCCCCCAAACAAACGCTCAGCTATCTGACGACCTCGTTCCTGGCCCTCCTCCGTCAACCAGATCGATTTGTTCCTGTTTACCGGATCACTGATGAAACCCTGCTCATGCAATCGGTTCATGACTTCAAAATCGAAGCCTTTCCATGCATTGCCGTCGTCGGAACTGAAAGCGGCCAACAGGGCAAGCACAGCCTCTTCAATCAACTTTTCGTCGTATTCCATGATCGTCGCTCCGCTCATGTGTCTGAACTAACGTTGAGTTTGTATGGCACCTCATACTCACTGACCATCCTGAGAAACTCGTTCTGTTGCTTAGGTCATTGAATGTCTCGGCGCTGTCCGTGCGACCTGTTTTGCCTAGGGACTGCACCTGATGCGTCCACTCAGTATAATCCCCCCCGCCTACAGGCGGTCTGCCGCCCGTTGCGGCTTTCGTTGGTCGTACCGAATTTCAAGACTCATGCTCAAGGACCTCCAAGGCCAACCATGGAAACGTCACTGGAAACCGTCGCCCTGTTCTCCCTAAAACTCGCTTACGAGGAGGAAGGCCTGAGTCCGATTCTGCGGGATGACATGGTCATGGGTGACTATCAGAAAGACGTGTTCGAACTGCTGGTGCGTCGCAGGGATGTCGAAACCATCCAGTTCAAGATGAACGAGTGCCTGGGCTTGGCGATGGATGCGTTGGGCGGCGTCGAGAAACCGCTGGGGCGGGAGCTGCACAAGCTGTCAGCCGATTTCAGTCAGGCGCAGTCGCTGGAGCAGCTTGATCAACCGCTCCTCGCGCTCAAGGGTTATCTGAAAGACATTCTTTGATCAGTTGCTTCACGCGCTGACCTTTCAGCGTCGAGCCTTCAAAACCCGAATATCCGTGGGAAATCCATCCGCCCCCACAATCTTCTTCCAGCCCACATACTGAAACTCGCCCCGCTCATCGATGTAATCGCCCTTCTCCACCGACCGGCCACCGACGATCGCCACGCGTTTTTCCTCGCCACAGCCGCCATCCGACGGGCGCACGGTATAGATCACATACGGCTTCACGTATTGCGTGGCGCGGAAGTGTTGGCCGCAGATTTCGTCGACGGTGATCAGCATGGTTTTCAGGCGGGCTTCGCCGTCCATGTCTTCGTGGAGTTTGAGGAAGGAGATGTCGCCGACGTCGCTGTAGCCGAGTGAACGGGCGCGTTTGTATTCGGGGGAGTTCTGGTGGGCGATGCGGCCTTGTTCGGCGGACTGGTTCATTCTGGCGGCGAACTCGGCATTGCCTTGCGCAATGGTTGCCTCGGCTTGGCCGGCGACGTTTTCGCATTGCGCGAATTCGCGGGAGCCGAGGTATTGGGGCGTCAGGTTCGAGCGGCGCTGGTTCATGCTCCGCAGGCTGTTGTCGAGGTCGCCGATCACCTCATAGGCGCTGGGTACGCGACCGCTTTGGACGTCGGCGATTTTCTCCTGCATTCGCTGGCAGTTGGCGAGGTAATACTGCCAGCTGCTTTCCGGGGGCTCCTTCCACTCGGCGAATGCCGGGGTAATGACAGCGGCGCAGGTGATTGCACAGAGCAAGCGCAGAACAGAAGCGGCTTTTGGCATGAGTAGTCCATTACAGGAATCAAGAAAGTGGCGCGACGCTACTATTTTGCTATCGTGCCGTCCACTGTCGGCAAGGTGCCGAGCGTTTGTACCGTGACGGGTTTCGAAGGATGGATACGATGGATGTTGTGTTTTTCTTTATCGCCTGGATAGGCATGTGGGTCTGGGTCGTCAGGCAGCGTGGTGCGTGGAATCTGCTACTCGCCAATGTGTTGGGTGCGGCCAGCGGCATGATTGTCGGCCTGGTGGTTTCGCAGCTTTGTGTCGGTCTGTTCGGCTCTAGCCGGCCACCGATCCCGGGGGTCATGGGATCGCTTCTGGAAATGCTGGCGACTGCCGCGGCGCTGACCGGCGTATGGATGCTGGTGGCCCGTCGCTCGCAGGTCGAACACCCTGTCGCGCGTCAGCTACTGGCCGGCCTTTGCGGCGTTGTGGCCGGCATAACGGCGATCATGTTTTTTGTTCAGATCAATCCGCCCAATCTCGGCATGTGAATGTCTTCGTGGCGTCAGACCTCTATTTTGATATCTTGCCGTCCATCTTCAGCACTCACCGCCAGTGAGTGCTGTTTTGCAGGCTATTGAAGGGTTAAGGAAAGGATCGAATGGAGTTTCTGAGTTTTCTGGCATTTATCGCCGCCTGGGGTTTGATGTGGCGCTGGGTGGTGAAAAACCGCGGCAGCTGGAATCTGTTTTACGGCAACATCGTTGGCGCGGCGGGCGGTTTTATCGTCGGCATGGTGGTGCTGTCGATCTTCCTGTCGTTGTTCCCGTCCGCGCATAAAGCCGAAAAGGCGCCAGTCGAAGACGTGATCGCACAGAACGATGTCACCACCAGTCTGTTGCCCGAAGCCGAGTCGGATTCAACGTCCGCGGTGCTGGAAAACGCGCCGGGCTTTGCCGCGATCGAGCCGGATAACCAACCTTCTCCGCCGGATTCCGCACTGCTGCCGAATTACGCCAGCCGGGCGCCGAAATCGATATCGGAAAAAACCGTCCTGGATCAGAGCGACGCGCAGGGCCGTAAAGCGCTCACCGCGCTGCGCGACAAGCTTGGGCAAAATGCCGACAGCGATAAATCGATGCTCGCGTATGTCATGTGCGGCACGGTGGTCACCAGCACACTGCGCTTCCCAGCGTCGGAGCGCTTCGCCGACAGTTCTGCCATTGTCACCAAGCGCTTCAAGAATCAGGTCTACACCCTCAGCAACAAGGTCACCGCGCGCAACATGAACGGCGATGACGTCACTTATCGCTTCGACTGCTCGGTGCAGGAGCAACCTGCGTCCGCCGAATGGCGACTGCTGGCGCTGAAGCTGCAGAAGGCTGACTCTTAAGCCTCGTTTAAGGGTTCAAGGCGCCGGCTGCGCTATCATCGCCAGCCTGTGCGTCTTGAGCTTTGCCCCTGAATGTCCCCGATACCTGCTGACCTGAATCCGCTGCCTCCCGTCTTGGCCGGCCCACTGCTGCGCCGGCTGGAAACCACGCGCGTGGTGCTGTGGGTGGTCGGTACGCGTCAACTGTCGCTGACGTTGCGCCTGCAAGGCGTAGGAGACATCCCTCTCGATGCCGGGAAGTGCACGGTCATTCCTGTAGGCCGTCATGCGTTCGTTCATTTGATTGACGTTGTGCTCGACAGCGCCCTGCCCTGCGACACCGTTGTGGGTTACGACTTGCTGATCGATGGCCAGCAGCGAATTGCCGACTGGGCACCACATCTGGTGTATGGCGATGCTACTTGCCCGAACTTTGTCGTGCGCTCACGGATTGATCAGTTGCTGCATGGCTCCTGCCGCAAGCCACATCATCCGGCGGCAGACGGTCTGCTGTGCGTCGATCAACTGCTGTCTGGCGAAACCGATCCACAACAACGCCCCGCCCTGTTGATGATGAGCGGCGACCAGATCTACGCCGACGATGTTGCCGGCCCGATGCTGCGGGCGATTCATGCGTTGATCGAGCGCCTCGGTCTGTTCGACGAATACCTCGACGGTGCCGTAGTCAGCGACAGCGCCAAACTCTACGAACACCCGGCCAGCTACTACCACCGCGCGGATCTGTTACCGGCGCTGGAGAGCAACGAGACCTTGCGCGAGCGATTTTTCGGCGGTGCGCGCAAGCCGATTTTCACCAGCAGCAGCGCCGACAATCATCTGGTCACGTTCGCCGAAGTGATGGCGATGTACTTGCTGGTGTGGTCGCCGGTTGCCTGGACGCTGATCAATCCTGCTGTTCCGTCCCTGACGCCTGAACGCTTGAAGCGCTACACCCTGGAGCAAACCCGCATTGATGGCTTCAAGGCCGGTTTGGGCAACGTCGCCCGAGCCTTGGCGCACCTGCCGAGCCTGATGATTTTCGACGATCACGACATCACCGATGACTGGAATCTTTCCGCGCAATGGGAGGAAACCGCCTACGGCCATCCGTTCTCCAAACGCATCATCGGCAACGCCTTGATTGCGTACATGTTGTGCCAGGGTTGGGGCAATAATCCGGATGCGTTCAAGGATGTGCTGGAGAACACACGACGTCTGAGCGCCAGCGGTAACGATCGTTATCTCGACAGCCCGGTGCAGGACGCGCTGATCGATGACTTGCTGCGCTTTCAGCATTGGCATTTCGTGCTGCCGAGCAGCCCGGCGCTGGTAGTGCTCGACACCCGCACCCGGCGCTGGCGCAGCGAGATGGCACTCAAGCAACCCTCCGGTTTACTGGACTGGGAAGCGCTGAGCGAACTGCAGCAGGAACTGCTTGATCATCCGTCAGCAATCATCGTTTCACCGGCGCCGATCTTCGGCGTGAAGCTGATTGAAACCGTGCAGAAGGTTTTCAGCTGGTGCGGCTATCCGCTGCTGGTCGACGCCGAAAACTGGATGGCTCATCGCGGTGCGGCGCAGGTAATCCTGAACATTTTCCGACACACCCGCACACCCGGAAACTACGTGGTGCTGTCCGGCGATGTGCATTATTCCTTCGTCTACGAAGTGCTTATCCGACATCGCAAGGCCGGGCCACGGATCTGGCAGATCACCAGCAGCGGGATCAAGAACGAGTTCCCGAAAACCCTGCTGGAATGGTTTGACCGCCTCAACCGCTGGCTCTACTCGCCGCGCTCGCCGTTGAACTGGTTCACCAAACGCCGACGCATGCGCATCATGCCCTATACCCCGGAACATGCCGAAGCGGGTGAACGGCTGTGGAATTCGGCGGGGATCGGCCAGGTATTTTTCAATGCGCAGGGGCAGCCGAGCGAGATCATTCAGCACAATTCGAACGGGGCGCTGAAGACGCGGATGCTGGCGCCGGAGTTGGGGGATTATCCTGATTGATATGGTTTCCTTTTGCCCATAGTGAGATTGCAATGACGATACCTTCGCGATTACTTATCACCCGCGACAGCGTACATGCCGGCGATGATTGCGAGGCTCCCCATGCGCGCTGGATCAACCTGCAAGTGAGTGAAACCCTGGAGGATGCCCTGCGCCTACTACTCCACAATGGTTATCTGCCAAGCATTGCTGGTGGATGTGCGACCTGGATCGTACGCGGCCCTCAGGCCCTAGCTGTAGTTGCCCAACAATGGCGGGAGCCGCGTTTTCTGGTCGACGCCCAGTCGACACTGGTCAATTTGGAAGAGTTGAGATTTGTATATTGGTGCCAGGTAGATCCAGAGATTGTTTTCGACTGCCTGCTAACAGGCGCCGAACTTCCTGACAGATACAGCGGATTTAAGACGTCAAAGTAGTCGGAAGGGGATTACAGTTTTTAAGGAAACATCTCTGGAATCGCTGGTTCATACTCTGCCTCCCTTACACAGGAAGCAGAGCCATGCGAAAAAGAAAGCCAGACCCTTTAGAAATCGATACAACGACTTACCTTTTAAGCTCCCCGGCCAATGCTAGAAGGCTGCTGAGATCTATCGCAGAAATGCACAATGGAATTCGTGCAAATACGGACGCCTCTTCGTTCAATTTCGTGCCTCTCAGTCAGTTGAGACCGCCAGCCCCACACCTCTGACAATCATCCCCACCTCCCGCTCATCAATCGTCAGCGGCGGCAACAGCCGTATCGTCTTGCCACGCGTCACGTTGATCAGCAATCCATGATCCCGCGCCGCAATCAGCGTCAGATCGCGAATCGGCTGTTTCAACTCGATGCCGATCATCAAGCCCTGCCCGCGAATCGCCAACACATTGGGGTTGTCTGCCAGTTCGGCGCGCAGGCGGGTCAACAGGCGCTCACCCTGCACCCGGACATTTTCCAGTAAGCCCTGTTCTTCGATGATATCCAGCACCGTGCAACCGACCCGGCAGGCCAGCGGGTTGCCGCCGAAGGTGCTGCCATGGCTACCGGGCGTGAACAGGTCCGCCGCTCTGCCCCGCGCCAGACAGGCGCCGATCGGCACACCGTTGCCGAGGCCTTTGGCCAGGGTCATGACGTCCGGCACGATACCTTCATGCTGGAACGCAAACCACTGACCGGTGCGGCCGATGCCGGTCTGGATTTCGTCGAGCATCAGCAGCCAGGCGCGCCGATTGCACACTTCCCGCAGAGCTTTGAGGTAGCCGGGCGGCGCCAGTTGCACGCCGCTTTCGCCCTGGATCGGCTCGACCAGAATCGCCACGATGCGCTCGCCATGCTTTTGCTGCAGCTGATCCAGCGCCGCCAGATCACCGAAAGGCACTTTGACGAAATCCCCCGGCAGATCATTGAAGCCCAGCCGCACCGCCGGGCCATCACTCGCCGACAACGTGCCCAGCGTGCGGCCATGAAATGCGTTGGCCATGACCACCACCAGCGGCTGTTCAATACCCTTGCGCCAGCCGTACAAGCGCGCAAGTTTCAGTGCGGTTTCGTTAGCCTCAGCACCCGAGTTATTGAAGAACGCGCGATCCATGCCCGACAGCTCAGTCAGCCGTTTGGCCAGTTGCTGCTGCCAGTCGATGCTGTACAGATTGGAGGTGTGCAGCAGCATTCCGGCCTGCTCACTGATGGCCGCGACGATCCGTGGGTGCGAGTGCCCGACATTGGTCACCGCAACCCCGGCGACAGCATCCAGGTATTCACGACCGGCCTGATCCCACAGGCGAGTGCCCAGACCTCTGGTGAAACTCAGAGCCAGCGATTGGTAGGTGTTCATCAGGGCGGCGGTCATGACTTCAAACTCCAGTGAAGGTCGGTGTGTTTGCAGTATGGTTAGCCACCAGAACTGGATAAACTCGGCAAAACTTCAATCATTTAAAAGCAGGGCTTGATAATGGACCTGTTGCAGGCAATGAGCGTCTACGTGAAGGTCGTGGAAGCCGGGAGCATGACGGCAGCTGCGTTGCAGTGCGAAATGTCCACGACCATGGTCGGAAATCACCTCCGCGCACTGGAGCAAAGGCTCGGCGTGCAGTTGCTGCAGCGCACCACCCGCCGGCAGCGACTGACCGAGTTCGGTAGCGTTTACTACCAGCGCTGTCTGGATGTTTTGGGCTTGGTGGCCGACTCCGAACGCCTCGCCGAACAGGCCCTTGATGAACCACGTGGTCTGCTACGCATCACCGCGCCGCTGACTTTTGGCGTCGAACGCCTGGCCCCGGCGCTCAGCGAATTCTCCCTGCAATACCCGCAGGTGAAGATGGACGTGGTGCTGACCAACCGCCGCCCGGATCTGCTGGAAAGCGGCCTCGACGTAGCGTTTCGACTGGGGCATTTCGAGCAGTCGAACCTGATCGCCCGACCGCTGATCGATTACACCCTGACCGTGTGCGCCTCGCCGGCTTACGTCGCCCGACGCGGCATGCCGATCACCCCGCAAGACCTGCAACAACACGACTGCCTGTCCTTCGCCTACCCTGCCGGCGATGACTGGCAATCAGTGGAAAAACGCTGGCGCCTCAGCGGCCCGGACGGCGAGATTCTGGTCGACGTCAGCGGCCCGATGCTGATGAACACCTCGGCCGGCCTGCATCAGGCAGCGCGCACCGGCATGGGCATCGTGATGTTGCCGGATGCGCTGGTGGAACAGGATCTGCGCGACGGCAAACTGGTGACGGTGATCCCCGATTACCAGCCACCGAGCCGCCCTTTGCATCTGTTGTATGCCCCGGATCGTTATCGTTTGCCGAAGCTGCGGCGCTTCGTCGAGTTCGCGATGAAAACCTGGGGCAGATCCTGACTCAATTGCTATCGACTACGCTCCGGTGATTGCCGACAAGGATGCTGTTATCGATGAGAAACGACCTTACCGTACGCGATCTGTTGCCCGAAGAAGTGGAGCCGGTGCGGATGTTTCTCAACCAACATGGCTGGGGACACCGAACAGGCTCCAGCGACTACTTCGCCCAACTCATCGAAAACTCGCAACGCACTGCCGTCGCGCTGAGCGGCGAGCAGATCATCGGTTTCGCCCGAGGCATCACCGATGGTTTGTCCAACGGTTATCTGTCGATGGTCGTGGTTGATGGCCAGCATCGGCGCGCCGGCGTCGGGCGCGCACTGGTCGAGCATGTCATGGGGGACAACCCCGAGATCACTTGGGTCCTGCGCGCCGGGCGCGAAGGTGCGGAGGCGTTTTTTGCCAGTTTGGGGTTTGAAACATCGGTGATTGCCATGGAGCGCCCAAGGCTCAAGTAACACGTGAGATTCAACTCCCGCTTTTCACCAACACCGGTTTCTCCTGATAACGCTGCGCAAACAACTGCTTCAACTGCGCCACCTTGGGCATGTCGTTGATCACGATGTACGGATAGCTCGGGTGTTCGGTGAGGAAATCCTGGTGATAGTCCTCCGCCGGGTAAAAGCCGTTGTAGGTTTCCAGTTGGGTGACGATCGGTTTGTTGTAGGCATGCGCCGCGTCGAGTTGGGCGATGTAGGCCTGGGCCACACGTTGTTGATCGGCATTGACCGGGAACAGCGCCGAGCGATATTGCGTGCCGCTGTCCGGCCCTTGGCGGTTGAGTTCGGTCGGGTTGTGGGCCACCGAAAAGTAGATCTGCAGCAGGCTGCCGTAGCTGACTTGCGTCGGATCGAAGGTGACTTGTACTGACTCGGCATGACCGGTGTCGCCCTCGCTGACCCGCTCATATTCCGCCGTGTTCGCCGCACCGCCGGCATAACCGGAAACGGCTTTCTGCACACCTTTGACGTGTTGGAAAACCCCTTGCACGCCCCAGAAACAACCACCGGCGAACACCGCGGTTTCACTGTGCGCCTGAGTGGTTTCGTCGAGGACTGGCGGCGGGATGACCACCGCGTCCTCTGCACCGAAAGAGAACGCCGAGCACTGACCGATCACACCTGCCATGGCGACGCCGAGCAATGCACGTCGCCAGTTGTTTTGAGCTTTCATGTTGCGCACTCCCGATCAGCCGAAGGTGAAGGCGTAAGCCGATACGCCCGGGTCAAGAAATTCGATGGTGAAGGTCCGGTCCTTCACCTCGTCGGTTTGCCGTACCAGTTGATACAGGCGCTGCTCGGTCACGCGGCCGCTGCCATCCGCGGCGACATCGACACCGTGGGCGTCACCCGGCGCCTGCCCGTCAATCGACACGTTGAAACGCACCGGTTTGCCATCCGCACCCGGGCCCAGCACCAGATGCAGATCGCGGGCGTGGAAGCGGTAGACGATGCGACTGGCCGGCGCGCTGGCGGTGGCCTGCTCGGCACCGACGGCCCACTGGCCGCCAAGGCTCCAGTCATTCAGGGTCAGGTTGGCGGGTGGGTTATAGGTCGCGACCTTGTCAGGCACCAGCCCGGTTTCCGGTACGAAATGTTCCGCACGCTGGTAGCCGACGTAGGTTTCCGGTGACAGCACCTGATTCATGTCCGGCGCCTGTTGCACGCCTTGGGCATCGGCGTTGATCAAGCCGTCGGCGACGGTTTTCGCCCCGGCCTCACGCAGCAACTGCTGTATGACCCGTTCCGACTCGGCGTAATCCCCTTCGCCAAAATGGTGGTAACGAATCCGTCCTTGAGCATCGGCAAAATAATGCGCCGGCCAGTATTCGTTGTTGAAAGCACGCCAGATTTTGTAGCCGTTATCGATGGCGACCGGATAGTTGATACCCAGCTCCTTCATGGCTTTAGTGACATTGCCGACATCGCGCTCGAAAGCGAATTCCGGGGCGTGCACGCCAATCACTACCAGGCCTTGATCGCGGTACTTTTCCGCCCAGGCTTTGACGTATGGCAAGGTGCGCAGGCAGTTGATGCAGGAGTAGGTCCAGAAATCCACCAGCACCACTTTGCCCTTCAATGCCTGGGCGTCCAGCGGTGGCGAATTGAGCCATTGCACGGCGCCATTGAGCGGCGGCAACTGGCCTTCAACCGGTAGTGTTCCAGGTGCCTTGTCGGCAACTTTCATCGCCCCGCCGGCAGCAGGAATCTGCGCCATCATGGTTCCGTTGCCCGTCGGCGATTTGCTGGACAGCTTGCCGACCAGCGCCTGTTCAATCCCGCCCGTGGAAGCCGTCGACAGCCGCGCCAACAGCCCGGTGTCGAGGCCCAGCGCAATCGCTGCGACACCCGCCAGCATCGCCGCCCCCAACCCGCGCCGGATCCACTCCCCCGTACCGATCGAGCGTTTCATCAACGCAAAGACCTTACTGCCCAGCAGCAGCGCCGCCGCCAGTGAAGTCGCGGCGCCCGCCGCGTAGGCGAGCAACAACAGCGTGGTGGCGATGCTTGCCCCTTGCAGCGCGGCTCCGGTCAGAATCAAACCGAGGATGGGCCCGGCGCACGGTGCCCAGAGCAGACCCGTGGCGACGCCAATCAGAAACGAGGCGCCGGGACGCGGACGATTGTCCTGGCCCGCGGCTTCGGACAACCGACTGCCGGCCGAGACCAGCGGTCGCGTCAGGCGCTCGGCGAGGCCCGGCAGCAGCAGCGTCAGCCCGAACAGTGCAACGAACAGCAACGCGAGCCAGCGCCCGTACTGATTGACTTGCACCACCCAACCGCCGCCCACCGCCGCCAGTGTGGCGACGAGGGCGAAAGTCAGCGCCATCCCGGCCAAGAGCGGCAAGCCACTCTTGATAAACGGCTGCCCGGTGCGAGCGAAGACAAAAGGCAGAACAGGCAGGATGCACGGACTGACGATCGTCAGCACACCGCCCAGATAAGCGAGAACCAAGAGCCACATGGTGTCGTCCTGTAGAAAGTGAACATCGAAAAATGGCCATGGCTCATGCCGCCACGGGTTTGAACGTCATCGCCAGGCCATTCATGCAATAGCGCAGGCCGGTGGGTTTCGGGCCGTCGTCGAACACATGTCCCAAGTGCCCGCCGCAGCGTCGGCAGTGCACTTCATTGCGTGACATACCGAACGATCGGTCCTGACGCGTGGCCACCGCATGTTCCAACGGTGCCCAGAAACTCGGCCAGCCCGTGCGGCTGTCGAACTTGGTCGCCGATGAAAACAGCGCCAGATCACAACCCGCGCAGGCGAATGTGCCGTTGCGATGCTCGTCGTTGAGCGGGCTGGTATAGGCCCGTTCGGTGCCTTCTTCGCGCAGGATGGCGTACTGCTCGTCCGAGAGCAGCGAGTGCCATTCACTGTCGCTGTGGCTCACCTCGAAAACCTCATCGGCATGGGCTTGCTCGATCAGTGCGGAGCCCGAGGAAAATTTTGGCAATACACCCGCCACCAGAGCTGCAACCCCCAGCCCGCCGCTCGCTACGAGAATCTGTCGCCGTGAAAACATGGCCGTCTCCAAAAATTCCAGGTGCCTGTCATGGAACACAGCCTAGGCTTGGGTTGATCGCCAAATCCTCACGGGAAGTTAACGAATTCGTGATAACTCGCCCCGAGGAAAACCCGCACAATGCGCTCACTGCGCCGAAGGATTGAGCTTGATGGAATTAACCAGACGCATCCTCGTGGTCGAGGATGACCAGCACATCGCCGACTTGATTTGCCTGCACCTGCGCGATGAGCATTACGACGTCGTGCACTGCGCCGATGGCGACGAAGGCATGCGCCTGTTGCAGCAAGGGCAATGGGATGCGCTGATTCTCGACCTGATGCTGCCGGGGGTCGACGGCCTGGAAATCTGCCGCCGCGCCCGGGCGATGGCGCGCTACACGCCGATCATCATCACCAGCGCGCGCTCCAGCGAATTGCACCGCATTCTGGGTCTGGAACTGGGGGCTGACGATTACCTCGCCAAACCATTCTCGATGCTGGAACTGGTGGCCCGGGTCAAAGCCTTGCTGCGCCGGGTCGACGCCATGGCGCGCAACCTGAAGATGGATGCCGGCAGCCTCAGTCTCGATGGCCTGAGCATCGACCCGATCACCCGCGACGTCGCCCTCAACGGTGCGCGGCTGGACCTCACTCCGCGAGAGTTCGACTTGCTGTATTTCTTCGCCCGACAGCCGGGCAAGGTGTTCTCACGCATGGACCTGCTCAACGCGGTATGGGGTTACAGCCACGAAGGCTACGAGCACACGGTCAACACCCACATCAATCGCTTGCGGGCGAAAATCGAAAGCGATCCGGCGCAACCGACACGCATCCTCACTGTGTGGGGTCGCGGCTATAAATTCGGCACGGAACAACCATGAGACTGAACCTGTCGCAGCGCCTGTCGCTGGTGTTCGCCGTTTTGCTGCTGGTGTGCTGCGGCACCTCGGCATGGCTGCAGGTGCGCTCCAGCAAGATGCATGAACTGGAAGTGGTGCAAGGCCTGTCGCGGGATCTGGCGCAGCACATCGCCCATGACACGGTGCTGATGGACAGCAATGGCCTGATGCCCGGCGCCGTGCGCGAACTGTTCAGCAAGCTGATGCTGGTCAACCCGAGTGTCGAGGTGTACCTGCTCGACCCCGAGGGACGGATTGTCGGCAATGCGGCACCGGAAGGACATCTGCGCCGGGAAACGGTTGATCTGGCGCCGATCCGCCGGCTGCTCGATGACCAGCCGTTGCCTATTCTCGGCGATGACCCGCGCAGTGCCGACGGGCGCAAGGTCTTCAGTGCCGCGCCGTTACGGGTCAACGGCAAGCCCGCCGGTTATCTGTACGTGGTGTTGCTCAGTGAAGAACACGATCGCTTCGCTGAACGGGGCGCGACCAGTGCTGCACTCAATACGGCGTTGCTGTCGATCGGGCTGGTGGCGCTGTTGTGCCTGATCGCGGGTCTCACGGCGTTCAACCTGATCACCCGGCCACTGCGCCGATTGACCGAAACCGTCAGCCGGTTCGACATTGATGGCGCGCCGCAACCTCTGCCTGCACCTTCAGTGGCTGTGGATAAAAGCGCTGACCCGGATGAAATCGCCGTACTCAATGGCGCCTTCCGGCAGATGCAAAACCGACTGGGTGAACAGTGGCGCTCGTTGACCCGCCAGGATCAGGAGCGCCGCGAACTGGTGGCGAACATTTCTCACGACCTGCGCACACCGCTGGCCTCGTTGCACGGCTATCTGGAAACCCTGACGCTCAAGGACGCCACACTCACCGCCGAAGAACGCCGCCGGTATCTGGGCATCGCGCTGGATCAGAGCCGCAAGGTCGGCGGGTTGGCGCAATCGCTGCTGGAGCTGGTACGTCTGGAGCACGGTTTCGTGCAGCCGGTACTGGAGCGCTTCTCGCTGATCGATCTGCTGCAGGACATCTTCCAGAAATTCGAACTGGCCGCCGAAGCACGCCACGTCGAACTCAAGGCCAGCTTCGGTCCGAACCTGCCGACGGTGTGCGCCGACCTTGGGTTGATCGAACGGGTGCTGACCAACCTGGTGGATAACGCCTTGCGCTACACGCCTGCGGGCGGTGAAATCGAGCTGGATTTGAAACCCCTGGGCGCCTTGGTCGAAGTCACGGTCAGCGACACCGGCCCCGGCATCGCTCCGGATCTGCGCGAAGGTCTGTTCCTGCGTCCTTTCAATATTGGCGGCGCGCGGCGTGACGGTGGACTGGGCCTGCGGATCGTCCACCGCATCCTGCAACTGCACGGGCGTGAGATTCAGTTGATCGATGTCGCCGGGCGCGGGGCGACTTTCCGCTTCACGCTGCCGACCGATCAGCAAACCGCTGAACAGTGGATGGTGCGCTCGATGAACCTGAACACGCCAGACAAATAATCCGCACCACCGGACTGTTGTTCCGTGACAACGCCGCCCCGCTCCCCTAAATTAACCGGCCTGAAAAAGACCTCGCGCTTTCTCGTTTCCACTCAAGTTAAAAAAGTAGTGAAATTTCAATGTCCGATTTCAACACCGCTGAATCCGTAGTCACCGAATCGTCCAAAGCGGAATACGAAAACTCCATCAATCTTTCACAACACCTTCCACAAGCCAAAATCATCAGCGAGATGGTGCTGGATGCTTTCCAGTCGACCCGCGAAAGTGACCAGATCCGCGAGCTGCGCGCCGCGATCCGTCAGGCGCACGACAGCTTCGATGACGACAAGGCCTACGAGCTGATGGGCCAGCTCAAGGCGCTGAAAGACGCCGAGGCCGCCGACCTCGCCGCCCTCGAAGACCTGAGCAGCAAGTTCTCGATCGGCCGCATCCTGTCCTGCTTCAAGGACGATCCGGCGTTCCAGGAAATCGTTTACGGCCTCGCGCTCAAAGTGCTGAATCAGACCCACCAGGCGATCAGCAATCCGAGTGGCGGCAAGGGCAAGGCTGCCAAGAAGAAAGAACTGGAAATCTTCACCATCAGCAAGGACGGCAGCAGCGTGACCCTGCCGCTGCGCACGCCGCGTTCGCGTCTGAACGTTGACCGTGAAGCGCTGGAGTTCCTCGGTTTCACCTTCATCGGTGAAGGCGAAGAAGCCGAGTTGGAGGGCGAGACCTTCATCGACAACGCCGGCACCGAACACGCGATCAACCGCAAGAACATTATCACCGCCCTGCAACAGCAAACCGCGTTCGATGGTTACAGCATCGCCGCGCAGTAATCCCGGCACCGACAAAAAAGCCCCGCTCTGAGATTCAGGCGGGGCTTTTTGTTGGGCGGCATAACGGTCAGACTTCCGGCTGCACCGCCGCGATCATGTCGACTTCAACCGCGGCGTTCTTTGGCAACTGATAGACACCGACCGTAGTGCGAGTGTGCCGGCCGGCATCGCCGAGCACATGGCTGAATACATCCGATGCACCGTTGGCCACTTCGCTCAGGTCTACGAAGTCCGGGGTCGACTTCACATACACCGTGACCCGCAACAACGCCCGAATCTTGTCCAGCGAACCCACCGCATCGACAATCAGCGCCAGGCAGCGCATGGCACTGATGCTCGCGGCAGCCTGGGCGTCCTTGAGGGTCAACTCCAACCCCACGCGACCGGGATACAGAATCCTGCCATTGACCCGCGGCACCATGCCGCTGATGTACAACTCATCGCGATGACGGATCAGCGGCGCATAATTGCCGCCGGCGGTGTTCTCGCCATAGATGTCGTAGTTCAGCTCTTGTGCCAGGGCAATGAAGCGTTCGTCGCAGGTCATCCTCTCAGTCATTTCGCCCAGCCTTTTGATCAGTGCATGAAGAATCGCGGAGTGGAACAGTTGAGCGCCGAGGAAGTGGCATGGCGCTATCACTAAGGACTGGATCCAAATCTAGGTGGTTTCCGGCGATACCGCAACCTGCCGTTCTGGACGAAAAACCCCGCGACTCTATCGAATCGCGGGGCTTGATGACGTATATCAACGAACTATCTACACAGCGCCCAAGCGCTCAACCATATCAGGGAATTTCTCCACCAAGCGGATCAACAGTGCCGCCTGAGCATTGGGCTTGGACTTCTCCTGCTCCCAATTCCTCAATGTGCTCGGGCTGGTCCTGATTCGCTTTGCAAATACCGCTTGTGACATGTGCAATTTTTCACGCAGTGCAACGATCTCTTGTGCACCAACCTCGGGAACCGGTTTGTCCTCGACGACCGTATTGCGCAGCGTAATTTTACCTTCGCGATGGGCGGCCATCTCTTCAACGCCCTGCATCAATTCCGCAAACAGGTCGCGTTTTTTCATGAGGCACCTCTTTTTCTCAACTCTATCTCAATGGCTTTTTTGAGCGCCTTCTCTTTCTCGGCGGACAGATTCTCAAGCTCATCTTTGTCATAAATCGCAAACATCCAGAACTGACGATCATTCATAAGCCAATAGTAGATGACCCGCAAGCCACCTCGTCGGCCTTTGCCACGCCGAGCGTCAGACCAACGTAATTTCCGGAAGCCGCCAGTTCGCGGTATTACGTCGCCCGACGCTGGATTGCACTGCAGATAATTCTGCAACTCCCGATACTCATCGTCCGTCAGATAATGACCAACGCTCGCGGTGAATATTGTGGTTTCAAAAAATACAGTTCGCATGGGCAAACTATAGGCAACTTGCCCATGGAGAGACTATCAACAAATTCGACCTTTGATAAACATCCGATCAACAAAAAACCCCGCACATCTCTCAATGTGCGGGGTTTTTCGTGAAGCCATCCAGCCTTACGGCGCGTACGTCAGCAGCAGCTCGGCGGGCACCTTGAAGTCCAGGGACATCATGACGCTCAGGGCGGTGATGGTGAAGATCGAGAACACGAACAGCTTGCGTGCCCAGACCGTGTCATCCACCGCCTTGTAGCCGGTCCAGGCCATGTACAACCAGTACATGCCCATGGCCGCGGCGACCGCGAGGTAGCTCATGCCGGCGTAACCGCTGAAGGTCAGCATCAAGGTCGCCACGAGGAACGCCAGGATGTAGAGCAGGATGTGCTTCTTGGCCACTTCGATTCCGCGCTTGACGGGCAACACCGGAATCGATGCGGCCAGGTAGTCGTTGAAACGGAAGATCGCGATGGCGTAGGAATGCGGCATCTGCCACAGGCTGAACATCACCAGCAGGGTCAGTGCGGCCATGTCGAAGCTGTTGGTTACGGCAACGTAACCGATCACCGGCGGCATGGCGCCCGACAGACTGCCCACCAGCGTGCCGTGCACCGACTTGCGCTTGAGGTACAGGCTGTAGAAGCCGACGTAGATGATGAAGCCGATTACCGCGAACAGGGCGGCCAACGGGTTGGCCACCTTGTACAACAAGGCAACGCCGAGAACACCCAGGATGGTCGCGTAGACCAGGGCCAGTTTCAGGGAGATCAAGCCCTGCACCAGCACCCGGTTCTTGGTGCGTTCCATCTTCAGGTCGATGTCGCGGTCGATGCAGTTGTTGAACACGCAACCGGAGGCCACAACCAGGGAAGTGCCGATCATGGCGGCCAGGAACACCGCCAGATCTACATGCCCTTTCGAGGCCAGGAAGAACCCGCCTGCCACAGAAAGCACGTTACCGAAAATGATCCCCGGTTTGGTGATTTGGATAAAGTGCTTGAGCGACATCGGGTCTACCTCACTTCGCCATCATGTACGTGTGGATGCTGAACATGATCCACAGCGACAGGCCAACCAGCAGCAGGATCACGATGGCCGTAAAGACAAACGCGATCACGTTGTTACGTTGTGCAATCGAACGGTCCAGGTGCAGGAAGTAGTACAGGTGAACAATCACCTGGATTACTGCGAACAACAGAACGATTGCCAGCGTGGTCGACTTCGGCAAGGTCGGGAACATCACCAGGCCGAACGGGATGGCAGTCAGGATCACCGACAGGATGAAGCCGATGGCGTACGACTTTACGCTGCCGTGGCCAGCATCATGGCTGTCATGGGAGTGTGCATTAGCCATTACAGAGTCCCCATCAGGTAAACAACGGTGAATACGCAGATCCACACCACGTCCAGGAAGTGCCAGAACAGGCTCAGGCAGCTCAGACGGGTCTTGTTGGTCGCCGTCAGGCCGTGCTTGTTGACCTGGTACATCATGATGCCCATCCAGATCAGACCCGCGGACACGTGCAGACCGTGGGTACCGACCAGGGTGAAGAACGCCGACAGGAAGCCCGAACGGCTAGGACCGAAGCCCTCGGAGATCAGCAGGTGGAACTCGTTGATCTCCATGGCGATGAAGCCTGCGCCGAGCAGGAAGGTCATGAACAACCAGCCCAGAACCTGCTGCTTCTTGCCTTTGTACAACGCCAGCATGGCGAAGCCGTAGGTGATCGAACTGAACAACAGCAGAGCGGTTTCGCCCAGCACGTATGGCAGTTCGAAAATGTCGTGGCCCGACGGGCCACCGGCGACGTTGTTTACCAGTACTGCGTACACCGCGAAGATCGACGCAAACAGAATGCAGTCGGTCATCAGGTAGAGCCAGAAACCGTATACGGTCATCTCGCCCGAGTCGTGGTGATGGTCATCGTGCCCATGGTCACCATGGGCGTGTCCAACATTGGTCACTAAGTTCGACATGGTTTAAGCCTGTTCCAACGAGGTTACACGGGTGGCATTGGCCGGGATTTTCCCTGCCGCGACCAGACGCTTGTGCTGCTCGGCTTCGATGCGCTCGATCGTTTCAACCGGAACCATGTAGCCCTGGTCGTCACGTGCGGCGTGGATCACGAAGTAGATGACAGTGCCGGCCAGGCTGGCGATCGCCAACCACCAGATGTGCCAGATCATCGCGAAACCGAAGACGGTCAGCAGTGCGCCCATCACCACGCCAGTGGCGGTGTTGTTCGGCATGTGGATCGGCTCGTACTTGGCCGGAGCCTGGTACGCAGTACCGTTTTCCTTGGCTTCGGTGAACGGGTCGATGCAGTCAGCCTTAGGCAGCACAGCGAAGTTGTAGAACGGAGGTGGCGACGAGGTCGACCATTCCAGAGTGTGGGCATTCCACGGGTCACCGTGTTCGCACATGTTCTCTGGCTTGTTGCGGTCACGCACACTGACGTACAGCTGGATCAGTTGGCAGGCGATACCGACAGCGATCATCACCGCACCGAACATGGCAACGTACAGGTACGGTACCCACTCAGGGTTGGTGGTGGCGTTCAGACGACGGGTCATGCCCATGAAGCCCAGTGCATAGAGCGGCATGAACGCGACGAAGAAGCCCGAGATCCAGAACCAGAACGCTGCTTTACCCCAGCCTTCGTGCAGCTTGAAGCCGAACGCTTTCGGGAAGTAGAAGCCGAAACCTGCGATGTAGCCGAATACCGCGCCGCCGATGATCACGTTGTGGAAGTGCGCGATCACGAACAGGCTGTTGTGCAGAACGAAGTCAGCACCCGGGATGGCCAGCAGTACGCCGGTCATGCCGCCGATGGCGAAGGTCACCATGAAGCCCAGGGTCCACAGAACCTGGCTGGTGAAGCGCAGACGGCCCTGGTAGATGGTGAACAGCCAGTTGAACAGTTTCACACCCGTCGGGATGGAAATCAGCATCGTCGCCAGACCGAAGAAGGCGTTGACGCTGGCACCCGAACCCATGGTGAAGAAGTGGTGCAGCCAAACCATGAAGCCCAGTACCGAGATCGCGCCCGAAGCGTAGATCATCGAGTGGTGGCCGAACAGTTTCTTGCCGGTGAACGCCGAGATCACTTCCGAGAAGATGCCGAATGCCGGCAGGATCAGGATGTAAACCTCAGGGTGGCCCCAGGCCCAGAACAGGTTGACGTACATCATTGGATTGCCACCAAGTTCATTGGTGAAAATGTGGAAATCCATGTAACGGTCGAGGGTCAGCAGTGCCAGGGTAGCGGTCAGGATCGGGAACGAAGCCACGATCAGGACGTTAGCCCAGGTGCAGGTCCAGGTGAAGATCGGCATGTCCATCAGTTTCATGCCAGGGGTACGCATTTTCAGCACGGTGGCGAGGAAGTTGACCCCCGTCAGCGTCGTCCCTAACCCGGATAGCTGTAGCGCCCAGATGTAGTAGTCCATCCCCACGCCAGGGCTGTACTGCAGACCCGACAGCGGCGGATAGGCAACCCAACCAGTCTTGGCGAATTCGCCGACACCCAGCGACAGGTTGATCAGCACAACGCCGGACACCAGCAGCCAGAAGCTCAGGGAGTTCAGGAACGGGAAGGCAACGTCACGCGCGCCGATCTGCAGCGGCACTGCAAGGTTCATCAGGCCGGTGAAGAATGGCATCGCCATGAAGATGATCATGATCACACCGTGAGCGGTGAAGATCTGGTCATAGTGTTCAGGTGGCAGGTAGCCAGGCGAACCCTCGGTGGCCATGGCCAGCTGGGTACGCATCATGATGGCGTCGGCAAAGCCACGCAGCAGCATGACCATGGCAACGATGATGTACATCACACCGATTTTCTTGTGGTCGACCGACGTCAGCCACTCGGTCCACAAGTAGGTCCACTTCTTGAAGTAGGTGATTGCAGCGAACAACGCCAGACCACCGAGCGCGATCATCGAGATGGTGACCATCACGATCGGCTCGTGGAAAGGGATCGCTTCCCAACTTAATTTACCAAACATCGTTTACTCCTCTGCCCCGGCAGCTGAATGCGAATTCGAGTCCATGTCCGTTGCCGCCACTTCTTTCTCTTTCTTCTCGTGCTTCAGCGGCTTGCCCGGTTTCATGCCTTCGTACTTGTCGACGATGGTCTGGAACAGGTTCGGCGTGACCGAGGAGTAGAGCTCGACTGGATTGTTCTGGCTTGGCTTGGCAAGGGCTGCGTATTCAGCTTGTTCAAGCTGTTTAGGTGCCTTTTTGACTTCACTTACCCAGGCGTCGAAATCTTCCTGAGAAGTTGCGATCGCTTTGAATTTCATACCGGTGAAACCAGCGCCGCTGTAGTTGGCGGAGATACCGTCCATTTCAGCGTTGCGGTCAGCGATCAGGTGCAGCTTGGTGGTCATGCCCGCCATCGCGTAGATCTGGCCGCCCAGGCCCGGGATGAAGAACGAGTTCATCACGGCGTCGGAGGTGATCCGGAAGTTGACCGGAGTGTGCGCCGGGAACACGATCTTGTTGACCGTGGCAATGCCTTGTTCCGGGTAGATGAACAGCCACTTCCAGTCCAGCGCAACGACTTCGATGGTCACCGGCTTGACGTCGGATTCAATCGGACGGTACGGGTCCAGTTTGTGGGTCGAAATGTAGGTGATGTAACCCAGGGCGATGATGATCAGAACCGGGATGGTCCAGACCGCCACTTCGATTTTGGTCGAGTGCGACCATTTCGGGGTGTAGACGGCATCCTTGTTGGACGCGCGGTACTTCCAGGCGAACAGGAAGGTCATGACGATAACCGGCACAACGACCAACAGCATCAGCAGCGTGGCGGTGATGATCAGGTTGCGCTGTTCCAGGCCGACCTGGCCCGTTGGATTGAGCAGGGTCATGTTGCAGCCTCCCAGCAACAACGTGCCGAGCAGCGGCACTAGGCCTAGTAATCTGGGGTACCTGTTTTTACTCATCTCACGACCTCTAAAGCAGCTTGCGCAATGCAGTTGGGTTTTGATCGCCAACACTTCACCCTGCCAAGGGTTGGCATTTTCTTTGGATTGAATAAGGGCCGCCCGTCGCGCGTCAGACGCTCGACAAAACCATGGACAGCGGTCAGTTCTTATTCGAATTCGTGGTCAAAGGCCTTGTTACAGACCAATTCCATTTGGTGCGGAAAGTTGGAAGGCACCGACACCTGGGTGTCGCAAAAGCCTTTCGGCCCGCTCGACACCCGACTTCCTGTCCAGTTCCTTAATAAAGGCTGAACAGTGCCGGGAATTCAGTGCGGGCGATTGTAGATAGGTAGCGCCCTATACACCATGTCTTATCCCGAAATAATTTTTATCGCTCAGAGCAACAATCCATCACCGTTTTTGCAAAAGTTCCGCATGTTATCGAAATCGATTCTCAACAAAAACACCAAAAAATGTAGGCCTATACACCTCAGTTCAGACAGCTCCGAAGGGATTTTCCCGGCAGCGAATCGGCGCAAAGCCCGATATTCAAAGGCCTCTGGCCATCTGCCAGAGCCTGTTAAAACTGCCTGATCTGGCACCTGCGTGCAAAACCAGAAAAATGCCGAAACAGACCAATCCTTTTTTGTAACATTACGCCAATCCGGGTCGCCGAAACGCCCTGCGACAGGGCGCGTGTGACAACATGTCGCACATCTGCCGCACTCTCCATTGCCGTTCGTCACGGTGATTTCACAAACACTCTGAAATGCAAAACGCCCCGATCGGCTGATACGCAAATCGGGGCGTTTTCTGTATCGGCCAATCTGCCGAAGAGTTGATTCAGCGCAGTGCTTTTCGGTTACGCGAGGTCAGCAGCGGCACCAGAATCACCACCAGCACGAACGCCACCAGCGCCCATTGCGCCAGCGACAGACCAAGGATCGGCGGGTACGGCGTCGAGCAGAAACCATCGACCTGGAAGCCCAGCGGGAAGATCTTCGCCAGCGGCAGGTCATCGACAATCGGCTGCAACACATCGATGCCGCAGCTCACCGCCGGATAGAACTGGGTGTACACGTGATGCCCGGCAACACCGGCGCCGGCGATCGCGCAGATCACCACCAGCACTTCGAACACCGTGATGCTGCGGCGGGTGCGCATGGCCGCGCCGATAAACGCGAACAGCGCAATCAGCAGCAATGCATAACGCTGCAGAATGCACAGCGGGCATGGTGCCTCGCCCAGCACGATCTGCATGTACAGCGCGCCGCCGATCAGTGCCAGACAGATGATGCCCAGCAGCACCAGAAAGCGCCGCTCACGTCCCAGTCGAATCGTTTCCTCGCTCATCGCGTTTCCCTTGTATGTCCATGGTTCAGCTGGCTGGCGGCTGCGCTTGCAGTTGCGCCATCAGACTGATGTTGTCTTCGATATGCCAATTGGCCGCGATGCGACCGTTGTCGACCTGATAGATATCGGTTGCTCGGAAGTCTACACGCTGGCCCTGCCCTTTGAGAGCCTTGAACGTCCCACTGAAGTGTCCGCGAAAGTGCAGATGCACCACCACGCGGTCACCGGCAATGATCATTTGCTCGATCTCGCAGCTCAGGTCCGGCACCGCCGTACGAAAGAACTTCGATGCCAGCAACGGCCCGGTCGGCCCCTGCACCCGACCTTCGGGCGGGGTCTTGTCGACAAACTGCGGCGACAAGGCTGCCGTGGCCAGGGCCTCTTCCCCACTGTTCCAGAAACTGCCGTAACGCCGCGCCGCCAACTCCATTGCATCGCGCTGAGCCTTTGGCAGGCTCTGATCGACAATCAGGGTCTGTGGTGCGATCAACGCCGATTCGGCCGAAGCAAATGGACTGGCCAGCAAAGCAGCCGACAGGCCAAGCATTGCCAGGCTCAGACGAGAGGAGAAGATGATGTGCGACATAGGGGCGATCCTGATCAGTTAAACGAACGAGCGCCTATCATCAGCATCGGGGAATAAACGATAAACCGGTTAAGAAACGATTAACCTTTAAACACTTTTTAAGAATCAAAATTGCGTAACGGCCATCGCGGGCAAGCCCGCTCCCACAGATTCAGCGTCGTTCACACATTCTGTGCACGCAACAAATCCTGTGGGAGCGGACTTGCCCGCGATGCAGCCGACTCGGTTTTGACCATTACTCCAAAGCAGCAGCCGGCCCGAAGAACTCATAACGGCTCTGCTGCTCCGGCACACCCAGCGCCTTCAAATGCCGCTTGATCGCGCCCATAAAGCCCTTCGGCCCCAAGAAGTAAGCGTCGACGTCACGTTGCGCCGGCAGCCATTCACCCAATTGCTCTTGGCTGAGGATCCCGACCTTGTCCGCCGCCGGGCTCACGCCGTCGTCTTCGGCGTAGCAATAGAAGCGCTTGAGCTGCGGATGACGCGCCGCCAGCCCATCGATCCAGTCGCGGAACGCATGCACGCTGCCGTTGCGCGCGCAGTGGATAAAGTGCACCGGGCGCTCGGTTTGCAGCGCTGCTTCGAGCATCGCCAGAGTCGGGGTAATGCCGACGCCACCACTGATCAGCACCAACGGCTTGTCGCTGGCAGTCAGGGTGAACTCGCCCGATGGCGGGAACAGCTGAATGCTCGCGCCGATGTGCAATTGGTCATGCAAGTGGTTGGACGCACGACCGCCCGGTTCGCGTTTGACGCTGATGCGGTACTGACCTTTATTGGCCAGCGCCGACAGCGAGTAATTGCGGCGGATTTCTTCGCCATCAAGGATCAGCTTCATGCCAATGTACTGACCCGGTTCTGCGGCCAGGATCGGGCCTTTGTCCGCCGGCTCGAAGTAGAACGAAATGATTTCCGCGCTCTCCTCGACCTTGTCCACCACGATGAAATCCCGCGCCCCACGCCAGCCGCCGACTGCCTGTTCTTTCTGGTCGTAGATCGCGGCTTCAGCACCGATCAGAATCTCGGCCAATTGCCCGTACGCCGCGGCCCACGCGCTCATGACTTCAGGCGTAGCGATCTCGTCGCCGAGCACTTCGGAAATGGCCCGCAGCAGGCAGGTGCCAACAATCGGGTAGTGCTCCGGGAGGATTTGCAGGGCGACGTGCTTGTTGATGATCTTCGCCACCAGATCGCCCAACTGGTCGAGCTGATCGATGTGCCGGGCGTACATCAACACACCATTGGCCAACGCGCGCGGCTGATCGCCACTGGCCTGATGCGCCTGGTTGAACAGTGGGCGCACCTCAGGGTATTCGGAGAGCATCATGCGGTAGAAGTGGGTGATCAGCGCTTCACCGCCGCTTTCCAGCAGAGGCACAGTGGATTTGACGATGGCACGATCCTGGACGCTAAGCATAAGAGTGACTCCTGAGCTTTTTGAGAATTACCTTAGGCTTATCAGTTTTCGTGCCAGATAAATTATCTTTATAAATCAATGAATTATTTTTTACGTAGTCATTTAGACTCAAAGCGCTTTATAGTCATCGCGACTACATCGAGTCTCTTTGACTACAAGACCATGACCGCCAAATCTCTGCTCACCGCTCTACTGCCACTGGTCTCCGACCTGTCCCGCGAACTGCCCGAAGGCGAGCGCTATCGGCGCCTGCTCGAAGCCATGCGCGCCCTGCTGCCGTGCGATGCCGCCGCGTTGCTGCGCCTGGACGGCGAATGGCTGGTGCCGCTGGCGGTGGATGGTTTGAGCACCGACACCCTCGGCCGGCGCTTCAAGGTCAGCGAACATCCCCGTTTCGAGATCCTGCTGGACGGCGCCGGGCCAACGCGGTTCGCCGCCGACAGCGACTTGCCCGATCCTTACGACGGCTTGGTCGATGGTCTGGGCGAACATCTCGAAGTGCATGACTGCCTCGGTTGCCCACTGTTCGTCGATGAAAAACTCTGGGGCCTGATCACCCTTGATGCGCTCGATCCGGAGCGTTTCGAGCCGATCGAACTCGACGCCTTGCAAGCGTTCGCCAGTCTCGCCTCGGCCACGGTCAACGCCGCCGAACGTATCGAACGCCTGGCGCTGCGTGCCGAAGACGAACACCAACGCGCCGAGGTCTACCGCCAGGCCAGCGGTCAGCAGCAGCGTGAAATGATCGGCCAGAGCAAGGCGCACAAACGGCTGGTGGAGGAAATCAATCTGGTCGGCGGCAGCGACCTGACCGTGCTGATCACCGGCGAAACCGGGGTCGGCAAGGAGCTGGTGGCGCAAGCGATCCACGCCGCCTCGCCGCGCGCCGACAAACCGATCATCAGCCTCAACTGCGCCGCTCTGCCCGATACGTTGGTAGAAAGCGAACTGTTCGGCCACGTGCGCGGCGCCTTTACCGGCGCCACCAGCGACCGCCGCGGCAAGTTCGAACTGGCCAATGGCGGCACGCTGTTTCTCGATGAAGTCGGCGAACTGTCGCTGACCGTACAGGCCAAGTTGCTGCGCGTGCTGCAAAGCGGCCAGTTGCAGCGGCTCGGCTCGGACAAGGAACATCAGGTCGATGTGCGCCTGATCGCCGCGACCAACCGCGATCTGGCCGAAGAAGTGCGCAGCGGCCGCTACCGCGCCGACTTCTATCACCGCTTGAGCGTGTACCCGCTGCGCGTCCCGGCGCTGCGCGATCGCGGCCGCGATGTGTTGCTGCTCAGCGGCTTCTTTCTGGAACAGAACCGCTCGCGCATGGGCCTCAACAGCCTGCGTTTGAGTAGCGATGCCCAGGACGCGTTGCTCGCCTACACTTGGCCGGGCAACGTGCGCGAGCTGGAACATTTGATCGGCCGCAGCGCACTGAAGGCGCTGGGCAATTGCAAGGTAAGGCCGAAGATCCTCAGTTTGAGCGCGGCGGATCTGGATCTGCCGCGGGAGGTTGTGGATAACTCAATTGAGCCGGCTGCCGAGGTGCCCGCGATGCCGTTGATCAACGGCGATCTGCGCAGCGCCACCGAGCAATATCAGCGGCAGTTGATCAGTGCTGCGCTTGAGCGTCATCAGGATAACTGGGCGAGTGCGGCGCGGGAGTTGGGCTTGGATCGGGCGAATCTTGGGCGGATGGCCAAGCGATTAGGCATGAAATAATCACTTCATCCAGTTTGAGTGAATTCCTTGTGGCGAGGGGATTTATCCCCGATGTGCTGCGCAGCGGCACCAGGAAATGGGACTGCCGGGCAGTCCATCGGGGATAAATCCCCTCGCCACAGGTGATTCTTGCCCTACCCGATAACCGACCTAAAGCCCACCCCATTAACGCCGATAACCCGGCATCAATAGTTTCTGGCGATTTGCACCCTCGCCCATCACCTTTTTCCACAGAAGGTTTTTATGTCTTCCAACAAAGCCCGCGCAGATTCACTTTCGCTTCTGCTGTTTACCTTGCGCAGCGGCAAGCTGATGGCGATCAACCTGCTGAAAGTCAGTGAAATCATCCCCTGTCCGCCACTGACCAAAATGCCCGAGTCGCATCCGCACATCAAAGGCATCGCCACCCTGCGCGGCGCGTCGCTGTCGGTGATCGACCTCAGCCGCGCCATCGGCGAGCGACCGCTGGAAGACCCGAACGGCGGCTGCCTGATCGTCACCGACGTCAGCCGCTCCAAGCAGGGCCTGCACGTTCAGGCGGTGAGCAAAATCGTCCATTGCCTGACCACCGACATCAAGCCGCCGCCGTTCGGCTCCGGCGGCTCGCGCGCCTACATCACCGGCGTGACCTCAGTCGACGGCACGCTGGTACAAGTGCTCGACATCGAGAAAGTCATCCACAGCATCGCCCCGGCGCAGATCGAAATGGCCCCGACCGACCTGAGCATGGAAGACGCCGAAGTCCTGGGCAATGCGCGGATTCTGGTGGTCGACGACAGCCAGGTGGCGCTGCAGCAATCGGTGCACACCCTGCGCAACCTCGGCCTGCAATGCCACACCGCGCGCAGTGCCAAGGAAGCCATCGACTGCCTGCTGGATCTGCAAGGCACCGCGCAACAGATCAACCTGATCGTCTCCGACATCGAAATGTCCGAGATGGACGGCTACGCCTTCACCCGCACCCTGCGCGAGACGCCGGACTTCGCCCACCTCTACGTGCTGCTGCACACCTCGCTCGACAGCGCGATGAACAGCGAGAAAGCGCGTCTGGCCGGGGCCAACGCGGTGCTGACCAAGTTCTCCTCGCCGGAACTGACCCAGCGCCTGATCGAAGCGGCCAAACACGTCGCCGCCAACGGTCACTGAGTCTTGGGCCAGACGTACTGCTTTTTGATGCGGCGCGACCTTCGCCAAGGCGTGCCGCCGATCCACTGGCCGGAAGGCATTGAGCTGAGCACCTATCGTCCGGAACTGGCGGCGGCGGTGCATCAGCTGATGCAACTCGGCTACCGCGAAGGCGGTGGTCGCGTGCCGGCACTGGAGGAGTGGCAGCAGCGGTTTGAAAGCGATGCCGAATACGACCCGGCGCTGTGTTTCATTGCCAGCGATGCCGAAGGCGTGATCGGCGTGGCGCAATGCTGGACCAGTTCGTACATCAAGAATCTGGTGGTGCACCCACGTGCTCAGGGCCGAGGTTTGGGTCGGGCGTTGCTGTTGAATGCATTCAAGGTATTTCAGCAAAGGCGCGAAGGATTTGTCGATCTGAAGGTGCTGGAAGACAATCTGCGGGCGCAGCGGTTGTATGAGAGTGCCGGGATGATGGTGGTTCGCCGAGAACCTGTACCGGACTGATCGACCGTCTTCGCGAGCAGGCTCGCTCCCACAGGGGGAACACATTCCAAATTGTGGGAGCGAGCCTGCTCGCGAAGAGGCCAGCACAGGCAACTTCCCTTCCCGGGCAGACTCCAACCTTGGCCACCCACGACCAAGGACGCCCAACCATGAAAACCCTCTCCCTGAGCCTGCTCTGCCTCACCGCCCTGGCCTCACAGGCCCACGCCTCCAGCCCCGACGCCTGGGCCGCTTACGATAAAACCGTGCTCGCCAGCTGCACCAAGGCCAGCGGCCTGAAAGACGCCAAACCCGTCGGCACACCCGCGCAATTCGATGACCGCGTCGGCTACACCGCCGTGCTGTTGCAAGGCCAATACCCGCAAAAACACATGAAAGGCCAGCAAGGCACTGAGCTGTGCCTGTACAGCAAAAAGTCGAAAACCGCGTTCGTCACCGAATGGGACTCGATCCGCCCGACCGCCAAGCCCTGAGGGCTGGCGCACAACTTGCTTCGATCAGCCTCAGCCTGGCGACTTTACGTCGCCGTATCACACTCTGATTGAAGATTGATCGTGCAATGAATACGACATTTTCCTGCGTCGGTTGCGGCAAATGCTGCACCGACCACCATGTGCCCCTGACCCTCGCCGAAGCCCGCATGTGGGCGGCGGATGGCGGTCAGGTGATCGTGCTGGTGGAGGCCTTTCTCGGCAACGGCCTGGGCCTGCCGGCGCAGCAGCGTGAACACGCCGAACGGCGTTCGCTGGTGGTACGCAGCGGCACGACCGAGGCACACGTGGCCATCACCTTCGCCGCCTACAACGTCGGCCGCTGCCGGAATCTTGACGAAGACAACCTATGCCGGATTTACGAACGCCGGCCGTTGGTGTGCAGGATTTATCCGGCAGAAATCAATCCGCACATTCCGCTCAATCCGGCGGCCAAGGATTGCCCGCCGGAGTCGTGGCAACAGGGGCCGCTGCTGATTGTCGGCGGGGAGCTGGTCGATGAGGAACTGCTGGAGCTGATCCAGCGTTCGCGTCAGGCCGATCGCGATGACATCCGGATCAAGGATGCGATCTGCGCGGCGCTGGGGATTCGCAACACGGCGCTCAAGGGCGATGGGTTTACCGCGTATTTGCCGCAGATGGACGCTTTTGCGGCCGTGATCGATCAGGTTTCAGCACAGCCGCTGAATACGGAATCCAGTGAATGGCTGTTTCATCTGTCCGGGGACGACGTTGCCGGGCAATTGGTGGCGGCCGGGGCGCAGGTGGTGACGGAGCCGGCGCAGACGTATGCGTTTATTTCGCTGCGGGCGGCTTGATCCGGAATTTTTGTCGGGGCGAATGGCCCCTTCGCGAGCAGGCTCGCTCCCACAATGGATCGCATTTCAAATGTGGGAGCGAGCCTGCTCGCGAAGAGGCCGGCCCAGGCAACCTCAATCCCTAACCCGCCGCCCCCAGAACTCCCGCGCCAGCAACCGCAAATCCCCCGCCAGCCCCGCCACATCTTCAGAATTGCGCTGACTCTGCCGCCCCTCATCCACCGTCAATTCCGACGCCGTGCGAATGCTGACGATGTTGCGATTAATGTCCTCGCTCACCGCACTCTGCTGCTCAACCGCCGCGGCAATCTGCAGGCTCATCTCGGTGATCTGCTCGACCCGCTCACTGATCCCGTCCAGCGCCCGCGCCGCGCGCTGTGCCTGTTCGACGCTGTTATTCACATGCTCGCTGCTCTGCTGCATCACCAGCACTGCATCGCGCGCACCGTTTTGCAGGGTGCTGATCATCCGCTGAATCTCGTTGGTCGATTGCTGCGTGCGTTGCGCCAACCCGCGCACCTCATCCGCCACCACTGCAAAACCGCGCCCGGCATCACCAGCGCGCGCCGCTTCGATCGCCGCGTTGAGCGCCAGCAGATTGGTCTGCTCGGCGATGCTGCGGATCACCTCCAGTACTCCGGAAATCTCGCTGCTGTGGCCTTCGAGCTGATGAATCACCTCGGTCGCCCGCCGCAACTCCTCGGCCAGACGCAACACCGCACTGCGACTCTCGCCGACCAGCCAATGCCCTTCGCGGGTTTCCGTGCCGGCCATGTCCGCCGCCACCGAGGCCTGCTGCGCATGGCTGGCAACTTGCGCGACGCTGGCGGCCATCTGATGAATCGCCGCCGCCACCTGATCGGTTTCCGTCTGTTGCGCCAACGAACTGCTGTGGCTGCTTTGCAAATGATCAACCAGTTGCGCCGCATGCCCGGCCAACTGTTGCGACGCATCGCCGATACGCCCGACCACCGCGCCGACCTGGGCTTCGAGCATCTGCAGGGCGAATTCAATCTGGCCGATTTCATCGCGGCGCCCGGTGTAAATGCTCTGACTCAACGGATTGTCCGCGACCTGCCGCGCCCGTTCGCTCAGCCGCTCCAGCGGCCGCAGGATCCAGCGCACGCCCAACGCGCAGAGACTGCTGCCGACAACAAATGCCAGCCCATCGATCCATGCCGACTCCGGACGCAACCAGGCCTCGATCCCCAACACCAGCCCCAGCAACGCACTGGCCAACACCGTGATCCTGCCACGCAGACCTAAAGTGGGCAGCGGCCGCCGTCCCTTCAACTCTCCACGCAACTGCGCGTACACCCGCTCCGCCGCCGCCACCTGCCGTGCATCCGGCCGGGTGCGTACCGACTGATACTCCACCGCCACGCCGCTCTGCGTAACCGGCGTGACATACGCGCTGACCCAATAATGATCGCCATTCTTGCAACGATTCTTCACCAGCCCCATCCACGAGCGCCCGCCCTTCAGCGTCTGCCACATATGCGCAAACGCCAGCGCCGGCATGTCCGGATGGCGCAACAGGTTGTGTGGCTTGCCGAGCAATTCGTCGCGACTGTAGCCGCTGATCCTGATGAAATCGTCGTTGGCGTAAGTGATCGCGCTGGTCAGATCAGTGGTCGAGAGAATGTTCGCGTCCGGCGCCACATCGACGTTACGGCCGGTTACCGGGAGATTGATCTTCATGGAAAGCGCGCTCGTTTTATGGGAAGAGTCGGCAGGGCTGCTGACTCTAAGCGCACCAATTGGTCAAATATTGATCTGGCTCAGGATCTGAGCACTTAGCCATCACTGCGACCGAAAATCGCAGTCGATGGCTGAAGGCGGGATGAAACTCAGCGCTTGCCCATCGAGCGACGGGTGCCCGGCGGCGCCATGCCCGGGGTCTTGGTGTGGCCGTTCTTGGCGCCGTTCTTGTACCACGGCTGATTCGAACCCTTGGCCGCCGCCAGTTCACCCGGTTTGAACGGGAACTTGAAAGCCGGAATCTCGGGTTTGGTTTCGCTGGTGTCAGTCAGCTCGGCCGGGACATCGCTCACGGCGTCGTCAACCGGCGGTTGGGTCGGGGAAGTCATAAAAGCTCCGCAAAGCAAAAAAGTCCGGCCCGAACAGTGAGCCGCGAAGGCGCGCAGTATACCTGCGCGCCTTGCGACAGCACCTGAAGATTTGCAGCGCACGCCGAACGGTTTAGAGGTAGGTGATGGTGCAATGTTTCCTAAATTGGGAATGATCGGTACCTTTTTGAGACCGGCTAACACCAATAGCCGGCAGAGGTGCATCGCCCGCACAGACGTCTTCGCGAGCAGGCTCGCTCCCACAGGTGGACTGTCTTTTAACCTGTAGGAGTGGGCCTGCTCGCGATGAACGATGACGCGGTGCTCGGACGGATCAAGTGCGTGGATCAACCCTATCCAGCGCCCGGTTCACCGCCAGTTCGGCGAGCATGACGATCTGCTGGATCGCCAGCGCCGTGCTGCGTTGCGGGCCGCCGAGTTCATTGGCGAAGTTACTGGCCATGGCACTGGCAGAAGCCAACGATTCGTAAGCGTGGGCGAGCAGGGTTTCGGTGTCGATGCCTGGGTTGACCAGAAACATGGTGCTTGGCTGTCGCGGCTGGACGGGTTGCGGACTGAGGTAGAAATCGAGCGCACGTTTGATGGCTTCGCGGTTTTGGGCGAGGTCTTCTGCGCGGATGGCTTCGGCGAGCGGGGTTGTGGTTTCGGGGGGTGGGTCTGGAATCAGTTTATCCATGGGTAGCTCCTACTTGTATTTTGGGAGCCAGCCTTTGTCGTTTCCACACGACAAAAGGTGGCAACTGTGCGCGGGGTGGAAAACCGATAAGTAGGCAACCGGCCAGACCGAAGTCTGCCCACGCACAGCCGCCGCGACGCAGTTTGCAGACGAAAAAAGACGTCGGCAACGATTACGGTGCTGGTGCATTGTTTCTACTTGAATCGGGTTTCCACACCCGATCGCTGAATTTGCAGCGACAACAAAAGACTAGAGACCGCGCTTCCGACGGACAACCTGAAAACCTTGTGGGAAGGTTCTGGTTATTTGGCACAGAATTAAACAGTTCAACGTAATCGGCTGACTGGACAGACCTCTTCGCGAGCAAGCCCGCTCCCACAGGTGGACCGAGTACACCTGCCAGAGATTGGTCGGCTACCAGGCCGCCATCGCTGGCAAGCCAGCTCCCACAAAAGAGCAAAAGCAAGATCAAAAGATCGCAGCCTACGGCAGCTCCTACAGGGAAGATAAGTACAACCCGCACGCGGCGCATGCCGCCCCACTCCAGGATGAGCGCAAGCTCGGCTGCCGCTCTTGATCTTGATCTTGATCCACGGGCGACGTCGGAAGGCTGAGTGGAGGGATTGATCCGGGGGTGGGAGCGCAGCGACCGTTTGGCGCAGCCAAACACAGCGAGAGGAGGTGCAGCGAAGCAAACCGGAGGCGCTGCGCCCGGATCGATCCCGGAGCGAAGGGATCCCGAGCCCCAGCGAGCGGGCCGAACGTAGGAGCAAGCGTTTTTGGTTACTTTTGAGGCGTTTGTCAAAAGTGACTCGCCGTAAGGGCGAAACCGTAATCAGCCACACCCGCAGAAACGGATATACACCCCGGCGAAACTGACAGCGCTGACAGCCAGCCGTCACCCTCCTGACCCCCAAACAAGTTTATAAATACCCAACCTGCCCAAACTCCAGCCCTTGGCGCCCCATTTCATGCGAATCAAGAAAAACCAAGCCCTGCTAGCCCTAGTGATCGCCCTGGCCGCCGCAGGCGCATGGTGGGCAATGAAACCCGCCCCGACCAAACTCGCCACCCCCACCGCCATCCCCGTGCGAGTGATCGCGGTCAGCGAAAAAGACGTCCCCCGCTACACCACCGGCATCGGCTCCGTACTCTCATTACACAGCGTCGTAGTACGCCCACAAATAGACGGCATCCTCACCAAAATCCTCGTCAAGGAAGGCCAACTCGTCAAAGCAGGCGACCTGCTCGCCACCATCGACGACCGCTCGATCCGCGCCAGCCTCGACCAGGCCCGCGCACAACTGGGCGAAAGCCAGGCGCAACTGCAAGTCGCCCTGGTCAACCTCAAACGCTACAAACTGCTCAGCGTCGACGACGGCGTCTCCAAACAGACCTACGACCAGCAACAAGCACTGGTCAACCAGTTGAAGGCCACCGCCCAAGGCAACCAGGCCGCAATCGACGCGGCGCAAGTACAACTTTCCTACACGCAGATCCGCTCCCCGGTCACCGGCCGCGTCGGTATTCGCACCGTCGACGAAGGCAACTTCCTGCGCATGACCGACACCGCCGGCCTGTTCACCGTGACCCAGATCGACCCGATCGCCGTGGAATTCTCCCTGCCGCAACAAATGCTGCCGACCCTGCAAGGCCTGATCAACGATCCGCAGCACGCACAGGTCAAGGCCTACATCGGCGCTGATACCGACGGCGAAACCGGCAACCTGCTCGGCGAAGGTCACCTGACCCTGATCGACAACCAGATCAACGCCAACACCGGCACCATCCGCGCCAAGGCCGAATTCGACAATGCCAGCCAAAAGCTCTGGCCGGGCCTGCTGGTGACGGTAAAAATTCAGACGGCACTGGATAAGAATGCGCTGGTGGTGCCGCCCACTGTCGTACAGCGCGGTCTCGATCAACACTTCGTTTACCGGGTGAGTGGCGACAAAGTCGAAGCCGTACAAGTGCAGATGGTCTATCAGGGTAGTGGCCAGGACATCATCAAAGGCGTGAAGGCCGGTGACGTGCTGGTAACCGACGGCCAGTCGCGGCTCAAACCCGGCTCGACCGTGCAGGTCATGAGCGAGCCGCCACAGGTGGTGCAAGCGGAGCCGAAACCATGAAGGCGCACAAAGGCGTCTCCACCTGGTGCATCGATCACCCGGTCGCGACGATTCTGTTGACCATCGCATTGGTGCTGGTCGGCGTGATTGCCTTCCCACGCCTGCCGATCGCCCCACTGCCGGAAGCGGAATTTCCGACAATTCAGGTCTCGGCGCAGTTGCCCGGCGCCAGCCCCGACACCATGGCCTCGTCCGTGGCCACGCCGCTGGAGGTGCAATTCAGCGCCATCCCCGGCATGACCCAGATGACTTCCAGCAGTGCGCTCGGCTCCAGCCTGCTGACCCTGCAATTTACCCTCGACAAGAGCATCGACACCGCCGCCCAGGAAGTCCAGGCGGCGATCAACACCGCTGCCGGCAAACTGCCCAAGGACATGCCGACCCTGCCGACCTGGAAGAAGGTCAACCCGGCCGACAGCCCGGTGCTGATCCTCAGCGTCAGCTCGACGCAAATGCCCGGCACCGAACTCAGCGACCTGGTGGAAACCCTGCTCTCGCGTCAGATCAGTCAGATCGACGGTGTAGGCCAGATCAACATCACCGGTCAGCAACGTCCGGCGATTCGCGTGCAAGCCTCGGCCGACAAACTGGCGGCGATCGGCCTGACCCTGGCCGATATTCGTCTGGCGATCCAGCAGACCAGCCTCAACCTCGCCAAAGGTGCGTTATACGGCGAATCGAGCATCTCGACACTGTCGACCAACGACCAGTTGTTCAAACCCGAGGACTACAGCCAACTCATCGTTTCCTACAAGGACGGCGCCCCGGTTCACCTGCGGGATGTCGCCAAAGTCGTCAACGGTTCGGAAGATGCCTACGTGCAAGCCTGGGCCGGTGATCAACCCGGGGTGAACCTGGTGATCTCGCGCCAGCCCGGCGCCAACATCGTCGAAACCGTCGACCGCATTCAAGCCGCCCTGCCCGGCCTCGAAGCCATGCTCCCGGCCTCGGTGCAGGTAAAAACCCTGATCGACCGCACCCAGACCATTCGCGCCTCGCTGCATGAAGTCGAGATCACCCTGTTGATCGCGATCCTGCTGGTGGTGGCGGTGATGGCGCTGTTCCTGCGGCAGTTGTCGGCGACCATGATCGTCTCGGCGGTACTCGGCGTGTCGCTGACTGCCAGTTTCGCCCTGATGTACCTGCTGGGATTCAGCCTGAACAACCTGACGTTGGTGGCGATCGTCGTCGCGGTCGGGTTTGTCGTGGACGATGCGATTGTGGTGGTGGAGAACATCCACCGGCATCTGGAGGCCGGCGACAGCATGCGCGAAGCGGCGGTCAAAGGTGCCGGCGAGATCGGCTTCACCGTGGTGTCGATCAGTTTCTCGCTGGTGGCAGCGTTTATTCCGCTGCTGTTCATGGGCGGTGTGGTCGGGCGGTTGTTCAAGGAATTCGCCCTGACCGCGACCTCGACCATTCTGATTTCGGTGGTGGTGTCGCTGACCCTCGCGCCGACGCTGGCAGCGCTGTTCATGCGCAAACCGGTGCACCACGCCCACGACAAACCGGGCTTCAGTGAACGCTTGCTCGGCTGGTACGAAAAAGGTCTGCGCCGCGCCCTCGCCCACCAGAAACTGATGATCGGCGTGTTCGGCCTGTCGCTGGCACTGGCGATTGCCGGTTACATCTTTATCCCCAAGGGTTTCTTCCCGGTGCAGGACACCGGGTTTGTCCTCGGCACCACCGAAGCCGCTGCGGATATTTCCTACGGCGACATGGTGAAAAAACACTTGGCCATGGCCGAAATCGTCGCCGCCGATCCGGCCGTTCAGGCGTTCTCGCACTCGGTCGGTGTGTCCGGCAGCAACCAGACCATCGCCAACGGCCGCTTCTGGATTGCCCTGAAAAAACGCGGCGACCGCGACGTCTCGGCCAGCCAGTTCATCGACCGCATTCGTCCGCAACTGATGAAAGTCCCGGGCATCGTCCTGTATCTGCGCGCCGGCCAGGACATCAACCTCAGCTCCGGCCCGAGTCGCGCGCAGTACCAATACGTGCTCAAGAGCAACGACGGTGCGACCCTCGCCACTTGGACCCAGCGCCTGACCGAAAAGCTGCGCAGCATCCCGGCGTTCCGCGACATTTCCAACGACCTGCAACTGGGCGGCAGCATCACCCACATCAGCATCGACCGCAGCGCCGCCGCGCGTTTCGGCCTGACCGCCAGCGATGTCGACGAAGCGCTGTACGACGCCTTCGGGCAGCGCCAGATCAACGAGTTCCAGACCCAGGTCAACCAGTACAACGTGATTCTCGAGCTGGACACCAAGCAACGCGGCAAAGCCGAAAGCCTCAACTATTTCTATCTGCGCTCGCCGCTGAGTGGCGAGATGGTGCCGCTGTCGGCGCTGGCCAAATTCGATGCGCCGACCATCGGCCCGCTGTCGATTGCCCATGACGGCATGTTCCCCGCCGCCAACCTGTCGTTCAACCTGGCGCCCGGCGTGGCGTTGGGCGACGCGGTGATCCTGCTCAATCAGGCCAAGGCCGAGATCGGCATGCCGACCGCGATCAGCGGCAATTTCCAGGGCGCGGCGCAGGCTTTCCAGAGTTCGCTGGCCAGTCAGCCGTGGCTGATTCTCGCGGCGCTGGTGGCGGTGTACATCATTCTCGGCGTGCTCTATGAGAGCTTCGTACATCCGCTGACAATCATCTCGACGCTGCCGGCGGCCGGTCTCGGGGCGGTGATCATGCTGTGGATCTGCGGTCAGGATTTTTCGATCATGGCGTTGATCGGGCTGGTGTTGCTGATCGGTATCGTCAAGAAGAACGGCATCCTGATGATCGACTTTGCCCTGGAAGCCCAGCGTCATCGCGGACTGGCACCGCAGGATGCGATTTTCGAAGCGTGCCTGACGCGGTTCCGGCCGATCATCATGACCACCCTCGCCGCCCTGCTCGGCGCGTTGCCGCTGATGCTCGGTTACGGCACCGGCGCGGAACTGCGCCAGCCGCTGGGGATCGCGGTGGTGGGCGGCTTGCTGGTCAGCCAGATGCTGACGCTGTTTACCACGCCGGTCATATACTTGTGGCTTGAGCGGCTTTTCCACAGGCCCAAACCAATGCCCACGACGGCACTGGCGACCACAGACTGAGGCAGGGTCATGCGCGTTCTGATTATCGAAGACGAGGAAAAAACCGCGGACTATCTGCACCGCGGTCTGACGGAACAGGGTTACACCGTGGATCTGGCCCGCGACGGCGTCGAAGGCCTGCACCTGGCGCTGGAAAGCGACTACGCGGTAATCGTCCTCGACGTCATGCTGCCGGGCCTGGATGGCTTCGGCGTGCTGCGCGCATTGCGTGCACGCAAGCAGACCCCGGTGATCATGCTCACCGCCCGCGAGCGCGTCGAAGACCGCATCAAGGGCCTGCGTGACGGCGCCGACGATTACCTCGGCAAACCGTTTTCCTTTCTGGAACTGGTGGCCCGCCTGCAGGCGCTGACCCGGCGCAGCGGTGGCCATGAACCGGTGCAAGTGAGCATCGCCGACCTGTGGATCGATCTGATCAGCCGCAAGGCCACCCGCGCCGGCACCCGGCTGGATCTGACCGCGAAAGAGTTCTCGCTGCTCAGTGTTCTGGCGCGCCGGCAAGGTGAAATCCTCTCGAAAACCGCGATTGCCGAGATGGTCTGGGACATCAATTTCGACAGCGACGCGAATGTCGTCGAAGTCGCAATCAAGCGTCTGCGCGCCAAGCTCGACGGGCCGTTCGACGAGAAATTGCTGCACACCATTCGTGGCATGGGTTATGTGCTGGAGAGCCGTGGTGTCCAGTAATTCCATCGCCCTGCGTTTGAGCGGGATGTTTACGCTGGTGGCGCTGCTGGTGTTTCTGTTGATCGGCGGCGCGCTGTATCAGCAGGTCGACAAAGGCCTGGGTCTGCTGCCGGAAGCCGAGCTGGATGCGCGTTACAGCGTACTGGAGTCGGCGCTCAATCGTTATGGCACGCCTGAGCATTGGGTGAAGATCAACGCCAAGCTCAAGCTGCTCGGCGAGGAAGACAAGCGCATTCGTTTCTGGGTAGTCAGCGGCGATCCCGGTTACGAGTACGGCGCGCCGGACGCGCAAATCCGCGCCTTCGCCAAAGGCCCGACGGGCATGCATGACCTGCAGTTGCCCGAGCATCCTTATCCGCTGAAAGTGCTGCTGACCGAGTTGCCCGCCAAGGATCAACGCCCGCCGCTGCGCTTCATGATCGGCATCGATACCGAGACCTTTCATGAGACTCAACACAACCTGCTGATCGCCTTGGTCAGCCTGGCCATTGTCGGCGTGCTGCTGGCCTCGGCGCTGGGTTACTGGGTGGCGCGGATCGGTCTCAAGCCGCTGATCAAACTGTCTCAGGAAGCCCAGCGCCTGGCACCGCCACTACGGGCCGGACGCCTGCGCATGTCGCCCTTGCCGCCGGAGCTGGAGCAGTTTGTCGACTCGTTCAACTCAACCCTGGAGCGGGTCGAACAGGCCTATTCGCGCCTGGAATCGTTCAACGCCGACGTCGCCCATGAACTGCGCTCGCCACTGACCAACCTGATCGGCCAGACCCAGGTCGCGCTGACCCGCGGGCGCTCCGCCGAGCATTACTTTGAAGTGCTGCAATCGAACCTCGAAGAGCTGGAACGCCTGCGTTCGATCATCAACGACATGCTGTTTCTGGCCAGCGCCGACCAGGGCAGCAAGGCCACCAAACTGACCGAGACTTCTTTGGCCGATGAAGTCGCGACCACGCTGGAGTACCTGGATTTCATCCTCGAAGATGCGCAAGTGCAGGTGCACGTCAGTGGCGATGCGCAGGTGCGGATCGAGATCGCGCATCTGCGTCGGGCACTGATCAATCTGCTGAGCAACGCCGTGCAGCACACCGAGCCGGGCCAGGTGATCGAGGTGCGGATCGAGGTTGAAGACCATCAGGTCAGCATTGGTGTGGCCAACCCGGGATCGCCGATTGCCAGCGAGCACTTGCCGCGCTTGTTCGAGCGCTTTTATCGGGTGGATGCATCACGCAGCAACAGTGGCAATAACCATGGGTTGGGGCTGGCGATCGTCAAGGCGATTGCGCTGATGCATGGTGGGGATGTGTTTGTGCGCAGTGATCGGGGGATGAATACTTTCGGCATCCACCTCCCCGTTTAATTGCTGATTAAAGTCCCCTGTGGCGAGGGGATTCATCCCCGATGGGCTGCGAAGCAGCCCTCAATCCTTTGTACTGGTTGTGTCAGGAAGATCGCGATTGCTGATTTTGGGGTCGCTTCGCAGCCCATCGGGGATGAATCCCCTCGCCACAGGGAATGGAGTCAACCCGCGGTTGATCTTTGCTTGTGCTGTAACAGTCATTTATGAAAATCACGCTGTTTCTCGGCGCCCGGCAACCTTATCTTTGCCCGCACCAAACAGCACTTGCCAAGCAAGAAGGTTTTCAAGATGTCCAACAGTATGGGTATTGCCAGCGCTTTCGTTTTGTCCTCATTGATCCTGTCGCCGATGGCGATGGCTGAAGAATCGCAAGCGTTCGTAGCGCAGAATGCCGCTCGCGCTCACGCCTTCGAACAGTATCAGGCAGAAGTGATGGCCAAGTCGCAGGACGCCTCGCAAGCCCCTCAGGCCGCCACTTCTCAGGCTCAAGCAGCCGAGAAAGACAGCTGAGTCGCGCACCGCGAAAAATTTCCCTCGACGCGGTTGTTTGGCTCTTCCCGTTCAACCGTCGTCCTTGCAGGCCGCTGCCTTTCAGCGGCCTTTTTTCGTTGTGGTCTGAAAGCCGTTTGGTTCGTCTGTAAAAAACAAGAAACATCCCGCACCTCAAGACATTGAAGTGTCAGTTGACCCAAGGAGCTCCATCGCAAGTGCGTTACCCAGTCCGCTTCACCCCGCTGTTCATTGCAATTGCCGCAACGATTGCCCCCGCCGCTCATGCCGACGAAGCCGCCAAACAAGGCTTCATCGAAGGCTCGAGCCTCAACCTCAACGCCCGCAACTACTACATGAATCGCAACCGTCTGCAGCAGACGGACGACAACATCGAGTGGGGCCAGGGTTTTCTCGGGATTTTCCAGTCGGGTTACACCGAAGGCACGGTCGGCTTCGGCATCGATGCCCACGCCATGCTCGGGCTGAAGCTCGACGGCGGTGGCGGTACCGATGGTTCGAGCATCCTGCCGATCAGCGATGGCAACGGCAAAGCGCCGGGCTCGTTCTCGACTGCGGGCGGCACGTTGAAGATGCGCGCGTTCGATACCGAGCTGAAGGCCGGTGACCTGTTCCTCACCAACCCGGTGATTGCCGGCGGTGATTCGCGCATGCTGCCGCAGACCTTTCGTGGCGTGAGCCTGACCAACCACAGCTTCGACGGCTGGATGTTCGAAGGTGGCCAGGCCAGTTTTACCAAGCCGTACAATCAGAGCGGTCGCCAGCGCATCGGCACGTCCTACGGCAAACTCGCCGAGGGCGACGAAAGCCATCACCTGAACTGGGCCGGCGTGTCCTGGAGCGGCGTCGAAGGCCTGACCAGCAATCTGTACGCCGCCGAGCTGAAGGACATCTGGAACCAGTACTACTACGACCTGGATTACACCTGGCAGTTGAACGATCTGGTCAGCCTCAACCCGGGCCTGCACTTCTATCACACGCAGGACACCGGCGACGCGCTGCTGGGTAACATCGACAACAACACTTACAGCCTGCATTTCACCGTCGGCATCGGCAACCACAGCGTCACCGCTGCGTACCAGCGCGTGAACGGCAACACGCCGTTCGACTACATCAGCCAGGGCGACAGCGTTTACCTCGACAACTCGCAACAGTACTCGGACTTCAACGGCCCCAACGAGCGCTCGTGGAAGCTCAAGTACGCCTACGACTTCGCCGGTCTCGGTGTGCCGGGCCTGACTTCGGCGGTTTCCTATTCGCGCGGCACCGTGGACTTGACCAAGGTCGATCCGGGCAGCAAAGGCTATGCCTCGTGGTACAGCGCTGACGGTCGCAACGCCAAGCACTGGGAACGCGACCTCGATCTGAAATACGTGGTGCAGAGCGGTCAGGCGAAAGACCTCGCGGTACGCCTGCAATGGGCGACCAACCGGGGTGGCAACGGTTACGGCGCGATTGATACGGATACCGATGAATACCGGGTGATTGTCGACTACCCGATCAACGTCTTCTAAGATCCCCTCTAGCTCAGTAACAACTGATCCTTTTTTTGAATGGAATAGATTTTGTGGCGAGGGGATTTATCCCCGATGGGCTGCGCAGCAGACCCTTTTTTGGGGCCGCTTCGCAGCCCATCGGGGATAAATCCCCTCGCCACAGTAGATCTGTTTTAGTGTTATCCCCAGCAGTGTTTGTGCAACTACTCTTATAAGTCTTACCCCAACCGACAGCCCCCATCATGATCGCGAGCCGTACCCCACCTCTGGCGGGCAAGACCGGACGCCCCGAATTGCTGCTGATCTGCGGCAGTTCGCTGACCGTGATCGCGATTCTGTGCATCGTCACTTTTCTGCTGATTCGTGAGCACGCCAACGCTCAGGAATCGGCCACCCGCAGCGCCACCACCATCGCCCAGTTGATCGACGCCGACGTCCTGCGCACGGTCGAGCTGTACGACCTGACCTTGCAAGGCCTGATCGCCGCCGCTCAACGCGACGACCTGCGCGACGTCACCCCGCAGATCCGCCATCTGGCACTGTTCGACCGCTCGACCACCGCGCGCTTCAAGGGCGACATCCTGCTGCTCGACAAGCACGGCGATGTGGTCGCCGACTCATCACGCATCGAACCCAAACCGGGTAACTTCGCCGACCGCGATTACTTTCTCGCCCATGCCTTCAACCGTGACACTGGCATGTTCATCAGCCGCCCATTCAAGACCCGCTGCGATTGCGACGAAGCCAATCAGTGGCGCATCAGCTTCAGTCGGCGGATTTCTTCGGACACTGGAGAATTCGCCGGCGTGGCGGTGGCGTCGATGAAACTCGACTACTTCGATCAACTGTTCAACAGCCTCGACATCGGCAAGGACAGCACGCTGAACATCATCAACAGCGACGGCGTGCTGCTGGCGCAGAAGCCTTATCTGCAAAGCGACTCCATCGGCAAGAGTTTCGGCAACCGGCCCAACGTGGTGCGGATTCTCGGCGACAAGGATGGCAGTGGCAGTTTCACCAGCACCTCAAGCATGGATCATCAGCAACGGCTCTACACTTACTCGCGGGTCGGCAATCTGCCGTTGACCGTTATGGTCGCGCTGTCCAGTGATGAGGTGTTTGGCACCTGGCGCCGCACCGCACTGTTGATCAGCGGCGCCACCGGCGTGCTGTGCGCCGGGCTGCTGTGGCTGACCTGGCTGCTTGCCCGTGAGCTGCGCCTGCGCCAGCGCGCCGAACGTGAACTGGCGCAAATGGCCGCCACCGATGCGCTGACCGGCGTGGCCAACCGGCGGATGCTCGATCAGGCGCTGCGCCACGAATGGTTCCGCGCCCAGCGTTCGGGCAAGCCGCTGTCGGTGATGATGATCGATGCCGACCACTTCAAGGCCTTCAACGACCGGCATGGGCACCAGGCCGGTGATCAGGCGCTGCGTGAATTGGCCAAGGTGATCACGGCGAACGTACGACGACCAGGGGATCTGGTCGCCCGTTACGGCGGCGAAGAGTTCTCGGTGATCCTCGCTGAAACCGACAGCAGCGGCGCACGGCAGATTGCCGAGCATATCCGCCAGGCGGTCGAGCAGATGCCGTTGGTCGACGGGGCCGAACGGCCGATGACGGTGAGTATTGGCATCGCGACGTGGACGGCGGCGAGCGAGATGACGCTGGAGCAGTTGTTGTTTGCAGCGGACAAGGCGCTGTATCAGGCCAAGGAAGGTGGGCGTAACCGGATAGTAGTGGCTGGCTGATTTTTGCGGCGATTGAACTGGCCTCTTCGCGAGCAAGCCCGCTCCCACATTTTGGAATGCATTCCCCTGTGGGAGCGGGCTTGCTCGCGAAGAGGCCAGCCCAGGCAACACAAAAATTGCAGGCATAAAAAAAGGCCATCCGAGGATGGCCTTCAAAAAACTAGAGAGGTTTTTTACTTACACCGCCGCAACCGGGCGCATGTAAGAGATTGGTGCGGTGCTGGCGTCTTCGAACGTCACCACTTCCCACGCATCTGTCTGCTCAATCAACTTGCGCAGCAGCTGGTTGTTCAGTGCATGACCGGACTTGAAGCCTTTGAACTCACCAATCAGGCTGTTACCCAGCAGGTACAGGTCACCAATCGCATCGAGGATCTTGTGCTTCACGAATTCGTCTTCGTAGCGAAGGCCGTCTTCGTTCAGTACACCATCGGAATCAACCACGATCGCGTTTTCAACGCTGCCGCCGAGTGCGAGGTTGTGCTTGCGCAGGTACTCGATGTCACTCATGAAACCGAAAGTACGGGCGCGGCTGACTTCTTTTACGAACGAAGTGCTGGAAAAATCCACGCTTGCACTTTGGGTGCGGTCCCGGAAAACCGGGTGATCGAAATCGATCTCGAAGCTCACCTTGAACCCTTCGAAAGGGACGAAAGTGGCGCGCTTGTCGCCGTCTTCCACTGTCACTTCACGCAGGATGCGGATGAATTTCTTGGCGGCGTCCTGTTCTTCCAGGCC
>Ga0207696_1000310_pt1 | contig 54635 bp, 73 predicted proteins | sample KBSS54metaG_FD_184403 | JGI IMG/M metagenome (GOLD analysis project Ga0207696, IMG submission 184403) | Switchgrass rhizosphere microbial communities from Kellogg Biological Station, Michigan, USA - KBS S5-4 metaG (SPAdes) (version 2) | ecosystem: Host-associated > Plants > Roots > Rhizosphere >... | reverse complement strand
CGGCCCGGCGGACCAGCGTGGGGATGGCGCTGTCACCCCATGCAGCTATGACATACGGGCACTGGGTAACCGCGTAGCGCAGCCAGGAATCATTGGCAACCAGTATGGGCTCCGCCGGGACCACCTGAGCCTTGGGGTTGGTAGCGCGGTACGGGTTGACGTTGACAAACATCATTGACCGATACTGCCAGCCCAGCGTGTAGTTCCAACACTTGCGGACCGTGGCGTCATCCACTTCAGCGTCAGCGGTGGACGGGTTGCAGAGTACCCACGCAATGGTCCCGGATTTGGTGGCCGGGTGGACTGGGACGGACCGTTCCAGCTCACGGATGAGCTGGAAGCGGTACGTGCCGCACTCTGATAGAACGGCGGAGCGCTCCACCCTTACAGCTCTATGCTGTCGGACGGGGCAAGCTGGCCTTCAGACAGGGCCAACATTAACATCTTCAACGCGGTTGGGATCTTCGTCCGGCGATGTGCCGTGAAGTCATCCTTGGACATGGGGGCCATGACCATGTTGCGCTGGGCGATATCAACCCAGAACGCCAAGTCCAGAAACTCATTTTCCAGCCGCTCCCCGTTGTCCAGCTCCTGGCCGGGCTCAATCTGGTCAATGCCAAACTGCTGGGCCTTCAGGGCGCGCTGGGCAATTTCCGTGGCTTCTTCAGCAATCTTGGTCAGGATGTACTGTTGTGCGGTCAACATTATTGCGTGCTCACTATGTTGTGTTGGTGTAGTTGGTTTCGGATCTTTTGTTCAAGCGTCCAAGCGTCCTTAGTGTTCAGGGCCTGGGCGCTCATCACATCCATTCCGAAGGTATGGAAAAACTTGCGCTGGGCCGTGCGCGTATCCAGGCCCTTTAGCTGTTCCTGCCAGCCGCCCCAGACGGCCATGGCGTCCCGGAGTGTAGCCTGTCCGGCCTGCCGCTCACGGTGATTTTTAAGGATGCTGTTTACCACAGTCGAGTTGGCATTGCGCGGGATGGCGGGCGCGTCTTCAACCTTGCGCGCTTCGCCCCGGAGCTGGGCCAACACCTGGGGGTCCAACAGCATCAGGTCCCCGTCCACCTGGGCCGGGTGCGTGCGGCCCTGGGGCACATGCTCCATGTTGCAGTGGGGGCACTTCGGCAGAAAGCTTTCATAGGTAAGGAAGCAGAACAGGCAAGCGCGCTGCTGTATGGTGTCGCCCTTCTTTTCCTTGGTCTTTTTCTCCCGCCGGTCCAGCGTGTAATTCTGCCTACTGCACACCATTCCGTGTTCATCGTAGAAGCGGGACCAGTTCCCCACAGGGTCGATAATGGTAAAGTTTGGTTTAGCGGATGCCGCGATTTGCTCAAGTCTTTGTTCATCCGTGTACAGGTGCCAGTTGGCGGCCTGGAAGTCCGTGAGCGCCAGCCGTCCGCCGCGCCCGCAGCCCTGAGCGTAAAACTGGAAGCTGGCAGTGGGCCGCGCCCAGATGATGACTTCCACGGCGGGCACGTCCACACCTTCACCCAGCACGTCAACTGACACCATCATCAGGATTTGACGCTGGCGGAATTTCTTCATGAGCCCAGCGCGGACCTGGGGCGGTGTGTCACCTGTTATGATTTCAGCGGGAACCCCGGCAGCCCGGTAGGCTTTCGCAATGTCCTGGGCGCTGCTGATATCAACAGCAAATGTGATGCCCAGGGCGCCGGGTGTGAACTGTAGGTAGTGGCGCACCACGTCACCAACAATGGTGCCGTCTTGGTGGACCGCTGCGGCCAACAGCTTGGGGTTGAAGTCACCGGATGCGCTGATTGGAACGTCAGCGTATTTGTGGACCGGCGGACAAACTAGGCGATAGTCAGCCAGGAAGCCACGGCCAATAAGGTCCCTACCACAAGGGCCAACCACAAGACGGTCCACCAGCCCGTCCGCGCTGCGACCCAGGCCAGCACCATCAGCCCTAAGAGCATGAGCAGTAAAGAACCCGCCACGCGCGTTAGGAACCATATTGAGCGCTTGGCCCCACTTGTTAGCTTTGAGTACATGGTGTCCTTCATCCACTGCGGCAAACATGACTTGTTGGAACCACCGGTCACCAGCGTCCCGGCGGATGAGCGTGTCCACGCTGGCGGCCCGCGTGTTGGCCCGCGCGTTATATCGGCTGTAGCCGTGGGTATCGACTTCCAGCGCAATGATTTGTTGGATTTTCTCTTTAGGCGCAATGATGCCGTGCGGCACATTCTCCCGGTTGAGCGCCAGACAGAGCTGGCCTACCAGCTCCTGGCGGTGTGCAATCGCAACGGTTGGGCAGTCCCGTTTAATGATGGTGTCCGCCATGATGACGGTTTTACCGGACCCAGTGGGCGAGTTGAACATTACATTGATGGCACCTTCGTCCCAGGCTTGGAACCCTTGGTCCTGTAGGTGCTGCTGGAAGTCTCTAAGCATTCAGGGTCCCCGTTGACACGGCGGTCAAAGTAGCCGAAACTCCCGCCGCACGCAACCCCTACCACTACACAAAAGGTAATCGCGCATGCCTCAACTTATGATCGATACTTCGGCAGAATCAGCCGAATCCCTGCGACTCCTGGCCGTCCTGCTCACCAGCTACGCGGGCATCAAAGACGCCGAAGCCGGTATTGACCGCACAGCCGGGCAAAGCGTCGCCCACACGGTCCAGGCCGCCACCGCCGCCCTGAACGCAAACACCCAGGCACTGACAGTGACCGCTCCCCAGCCGGACGTGGACCTGTCTGCCGTTGACCCCACTGCCATCTTCGGGAAGAACGCGGCCACAGTTCCCCAGGGAACTAGCAACGTGCTCCCTTTTCCGGGGGCTCCGACCCTTCCGGCTGTTACCGCTGCGGTAGTCCCGCCTGTTTCGGATACGCCTGCATCCAATGCCCAGGGTGCGACGTTGCCGCTTGCCCAGACTGCAACAGTTGAGTTGGACGCGGCGGGCCTGCCCTGGGACGCGCGTATCCATCAGAGCAACCGCAACAAGAAAACTGATGGAACATGGATGCTGAAGCGCGGGTTGGATAAGACCCTGGCGGCAACCGTGTTGGCGGAGCTGACAGCCGCGAAGCAAAAGGGTGTTGATGGCGCCCTGGCCGCAGTTGGAGCCGTGGCAGCGGTGGTGCCGCCGGTGACACTTCCCCCGCCCCCAGTCAACCTGCCCCTGCCACCAACAACTGTGGGACCTGCAACAGGGCCGGTGGTACTGGGAACATTGCCCCCGCCACCCACTGGCGCCGCTTTACCGGCTGTGCCTAACGGGTTACCCGCCCAGCTACCCGCAGCGCTCACACCGGTTCAACGTTTCAGCGCTATGATGGTCAAAATTAACGCGGCCAAGGCTTCGGGACAGATTGACCAGAACATGATTGATGAAGCCCACAAAGCGCTGGACTTGCCCCAGCTCCAGTTGGCCATCACTCAGCCGGACAAAATCCCGTTGATTGAAGCCGCCCTGGGCCTGTGATGGATGAATGGTATATCAACCCGGTTTCCGGGGTTCAGATAGCCATGACACGGACGGGGTGGCTTGTTGCCACTCCGGGCCGTGCCATCCTTGAATATGACTTCCATGAAATGGAGTACATACGCATATGACAGGTACGCACGCACTGGTAGCCCCCAGCGGGCTCCACCTAACAATGGCCTGCGCCGCTTCACTGCTGTTGCAGATGATGGCGCCAGAGCCCCCGCCATCAGAAGAAACCCTGGAGGGTGATGCGTGGCACTGGCACGCGGCCCAGTGGGCGCAAGGCAACAGGTTGGATATCGGCGCCACGTTCAAGTCCGGCGGCCAGGAATGGACCGTGGACACTGACATGGTGACCGGCTCCAAACTCTGGGCCTACCACACCGTGAACCATTCCACCGCGCGCTTTGAAGATCCGGTGTCAATGCCGCAGATTCACGAGCAGTGCCACGGAACCCCGGACTGGTGGCAAGCCCGCATGACCGTGGCGGAGCTGGTCACCCCGGACTTCATCACCGTGAAAGACTACAAGTCAGGCCACCGCGTGGTGGAAGCTTTCGAGAATTGGCAGTTGATAGCCTACGCGCTGGGTGTCTGCAACCGGCTGGGCATCACCAACCCAGACACCCGCATACTGTTGGCTATCATCCAGCCGAAGGACTACGGCCACCAAGTCAAGGAATGGACCGTCACCCTGGGCCAGCTCATGGTGTACGTTGGCCGTATCGCGGCCCGCGTTGCCGAAGCTCTGGCGCCAGATGCCGTGGCCACCGTGGGACCCCACTGCATTGACTGCAAGGCCCGGCACCTGTGCAAGACCCTCCAGCGCTCCAGCGCTCACATTGTGGAGTTTGTTGGGGTGGCGGAAGCGCAGGAGTTATCCCACGAAGCGCTAGGCAGTGAAGCGCGCATCCTGCTACAAGCCATGACCGTCCTGAAGGCCCGATATGAAGGGCTCACCACCCAGATTGACGCGCTGATGCGCAGCGGAGTCAACATTCCGTTCTGGCGGATGGATGACGGGCGCAGCCTGTTGAAGTGGAATGAAGGGGTGAGTGTTGATGATATCCGCCTGTTGGGTCAGGCAACCAACGTCAACACCATTCACCCGCCCAAGCCCATAACCCCTACCCAGGCGAAAGACGCGGGAGTTGACCCCAAGGTATTAGCCTTGTACTCTACGCGCCAACCTCCGGGTAAGGTCCTTAAACCCGATACTACAACCGCAGCACGCAAAGTGTTTGGAGCCAACAAGGTATGAGCACACAAAACGACAGAGTGAAGATTCTGTTTCCCGTCGCCCGGTACGTGACCGGTAACATGTACGAAGTTGTCACGAAGAAGGACAACAACGGCAATGACCGGCTGTACGCAGCGGGCCATAAGAAGGCTGGCCAGCCCATGTTGGAATGCTACTTTGGCATTGCCATCCCAAAGGCCCCCGGACAGGCACACTGGGCCATCAAACCCGCTGGTTGGGACCAAGCCAACCCTGGCGTCCCGTACTGGGGTGAACAGATATGGACGGTTGCCAACGCGGCCTTCCCGAAGCTGTGCGAGAATGCCCAGCGCCACATCATCCTTCCAACCTTCGCCTGGAAGATTGAAGACGGTGATGACACCACACCGAAGGGTGAAAAGCAGGTGCGGAACTGCGACAAGCCCGGCCACCCTGGCCACTGGATTGTCCACCTGAAGACACCGGGCAAGGTGCCGAAGATTTACAACGCTGACGCCAGCCAGCTCCTGTTGGAGCCGGATGCAGTCAAGCGCGGCTACTACGTGGAAGTGTATGGCGATGTTCAGGGCAACGGCCAAGCGGCCAAGCCCGGCATTTACATCAACCATGAGTTTGTGGCGTACCGTGCCCCAGGCGATGAAATCCGCACTGGCACCAACGTCAAGACTGTGGGCTTCGGACGTGGCGCGCTTCCGGCGGGTGTGTCGGCAGTGCCCACAGGCAACGCTGTCAGTTTTCCGGGCGCTCCGGGTCTGCCAGCGGCTGGAGCCCTCCCCCAGGCTGGCCAGCCTGCCGCAGGTGTGGCGCTTCCGGGTGCCCCGGCGGGTCTGCCTGCTGGTGCCCCTGTCCTTCCGGGTGCTATGGGGATGCCGGGTGCAGGTGCCCCGGCGGGCCAAACGGTCCCCCAAGGCTTCCCGGTCATGCCCAATGGGACTGCGCCCGCTGCGCAGACATTCCCTTCTAGCCAGCCGGTGGCGCCCCAGCCGGGCTTCCTCCAGCCCCCGGCCATGGCGCTCCCCACTGTGGCACAGCAACCCGTAGCGCCGGTCCTGGCGCCCGCCGTTGCGGCACAGGGGCACACCTGGGCTTCACTCCAGGCCGCTGGCGTGACCCTGGAACAGGCGAAGGCCCAGGGTTGGGTCCTGTAACGAAGTAGGAAGGAACACCCCCGGCGCCACGGACGGCGCTTTCAACCGCTTCCCTTCAATGGGCGGCCAGTGGCGCCGGGGCCTTCTGAGGGTTCACCTTGTACCTAAACGGTCAACAGTTTCGTGCGGGCATTGGCGTCACCACTGTCCTACCTGAATTTGACTTTGAAACGTACTCTGAAGCCGGGCTGGTCTTTGACCCCCTGGAAGAAAATTGGAAGCCGCTGCCCGGCCTGGGCGGCCAACAGCGCGGCCTGAAGGGCTGCGGTGTCCGTAACTACGTCCAGCACCCCAGCTTCCGTATCCTGTCCCTGGCCTGGGACCTGAAGGACGGCAAGGGGAAGCGCTGGTGGCGTCCGCCTGAGTTGGTGGACCTGTTCCCCGCCACCCAGTCACCACACTACACCGTGCCCGCAGACTTGCTGGCGCACGTCGCCAACGGCGGCCTGCTGGAAGCCTGGAACAGCGGCTTTGAGTGGCAGGTGTGGGAATTCTATTGTGTGCCAGTGTTGGGCTGGCCCCGGCTCCGCCTGGAGCAAATGCGCTGCGCCATGGCCAAGGCCAAAGCCAGTGCCCTCCCAGCGCCCCTGGCTGCCGCTGGTGAAGTGGTTGGTGTTGACTCCGCGCACCTGAAGGACCCAAAGGGAAAGGCCCTCATACGCAAGCTGACAATGCCGCGTAATCTAACGAAGAAGGACAAGCGCACCCGCTGGACACCCGAGACAGCCCCGGCTGACTTTGAGAAATTCTACCAATACAACGTTCAGGATATCGTAGCTGAAGAAGCTGTTAGCCTGAAGGTGCCGGACCTAACACCGCGTGAGTTGCGTATATGGCTGATGGACCAGCGCATCAACGCGCGGGGCATGGGCATCAATCGCCAAGCGGTTGAAAACTGCATAGTCATTGTGGAACAGGCCAGGGCGCGGGAGCATGCGCGGCTGTCCACGCTTACCAACGGGCAGGTGAAGAAGTCCACCGAAGTGGCGGAAACCCTGCGCTGGCTGGGCTCCAGGGGCATCCACCTTTACAACCTAGATGAAGATACGGTGGAGGAAGTCCTAACACGGAAGGACTACCCGGCGGACGTGCTGGAAGTTGTACGCATCCGCCAAAAGCTGGCCTTTGGTTCCGTCAACAAACTCTACAAGCTACGCGCCCAGACCACCCCGCAAGGGCGGCTCCATGACCAGTACAGCTACCACGGCGCCCACACCAGCCTGTGGAACGGTGTGGAAGTCCAGCCCGCCAACTTCTACAGCGGCATTTTCGATAAGCCGGAACAGGCCCAGCGCGCCCTGGACGCTATCGCCCTGGGGTCCCTGGAGTGGTTGGAATATTGCTTCCCCGGCCATGACGCGCTGGAGATTGTAGCCAGTTGCCTGCGCTCCCTGATATGCGCGCCCGAAGGGTCCCGCCTGATATCCGCAGACTTCACGGCCATCCAGGCTGTTGTGTTGGCTGCCCTGGCCGGTGAGGAATGGCGGCTGGAAGTCTTCAGGACTCACGGCAAGATTTACGAGACCACCGCCAGCAAAATAACCGGGGTCCCCTTTGAAGAGATAGTCAACTATCCCAAACACAACAACGGGAAGAAACACCCGCACCGCCAGCCTTACGGCAAAATCCCTGAGCTGTCGGCAGGCTTCGGCAGTTGGATTGGCGGCTGGAAGCAGTTTGGAGCCGGTGAGTTTTTCACGGACGATGAAATCAAACAAGCCATTCTGAAGTGGCGCGCGGACTCGCCCATGGTGGTGGAGCTGTGGGGCGGCCAGACTCGCGACAAATTCAGCCGGGACCCCATGCGCCCGGAGCGGCCCGAGCTGTACGGCCTGGAGGGCGCAGCCATTGCCGCCGTGTTGGCCCAGCGGGACGATGGCAAGCCAGGGGAAGCCTTTGGCTATCGCGGCATCACCTACCAATGTTTTGAGGATGTTCTGTACTGCACCATGCCCAGCGGCGGGATGCTTCGCTACCACGCGCCCCGGCTCCAGCGCTCTGAGCGGCCCTATGCCAGCCCGTGGGAACTGGAGCTGTCCTACGAAGGATGGAACACCAACAGCAAGAAAGGCCGCCCCAACACCTGGGAGCGGATGAAGCTGTATGGTGGTGTGCTCACTCAGAATGTGGACGCGCATGAGTCCAGGGAAATCCAGGCTGACTGCCTGATGGCCCTGGAGGATAACGGCTACCCCATTGTGATGCACACCCATGACGAAGGGGTGGCGGAAGTCATCAACGGGGTTGGCAGCAAGGAACACTACACCCAGGTTGCACGCGCCAGCTTCCCGAGCTGGGCCAAGACCCCGGACGGGCAGCGCTGGCCGGTACAGTTGCCCACGGCCTGGGAGTGTCAAATGTACGGGAAATGGGAGTTGTAGCACAGTACGTGAGTATTACGCGCAGTATCCTGGCTGGGACGCTGCACAACAGGGGTCCCCATTGGCGACGCTGACAGCCCTGGCTTACATAATCACGCATGCGGAAAGTGTGAACCAGTGCTAGACAGCGCCGTAACACTCACATACACTGCGGACCATCAACTAACGGAGTCCGCCACATGCTCACCCGCGTCCCTTCGCCCAACCAGACTGCCATCTTCAACTGGGTTGAAACCGGCACTGGCAACGCCATCATTGAAGCGGTGGCGGGCAGCGGTAAATCATACACTCTGGAACAGTGCGTCAAGCTGTTCAAGCCGCGTGAATCATACATCATTCTGGCCTTCAACCGCGATATAGCCCATGAGCTGGCCAGCCGCAAGCTGAACGCGCGCACCTTTCACAGTATGTGTATGCGCCCGGCGCTGAACGCGCGGGGCCAGCGGGACGTGGAACCCAAAAAACTCCAGATACTCATTGATGACAACCTGGGGGACAAGGATGTTGAAATGTATGGGGCCTTCATCCGCAAGCTGGTGGCCATGGGGAAAAACATGGGCTTCGGTTGCCTCACCCGCGCCACCCCGGAAGCCTGGGCGGACTTGGTGGAACACCATGACATGGAACTGGATAACGAGCGGGCCAGCATGGAGCGTGCCCTGGAGCTGGCGGACCGGCTGTTGAAGGCCAGCAATGAGTCTGACTTGGTGGACTGGGATGACGTGTTGTACATCCCGGTATTGGACGGGCTCAGCCTGCCCAAGTTTGACTGGGTGCTGGGTGATGAGCAGCAGGACACCAACGCCATACAGCGCGCGTTGCTTCGCAAGATCATGAAGCCCACAGGCCGGTTTATCGGCGTGGGCGACTCGTCCCAGGCCATCTATGGCTTCCGTGGTGCGGACTCTGACAGCCTGGACTTGCTGGCCCAGGAGTTTAATTGCACGCGGCTCCCGCTGTCCGTAACGTACCGCTGCCCCAAGCTGGTGGTGGAGCGTGCCCAGGAGTTTGTCCCGCACATCCAGGCCGCCCCGGATGCTTCGGACGGTGTTGTGGAGTCCATGGGGATGAAGTGGGACCACAAGGTGTTCCAGGCCCAGGAGCTGGTTGTGTGCCGTACCACGGCCCCGCTGGTGGCCCTGGCGTACCGGATGATGAAGGACCGGAAGCCGGTCATGATTCGCGGCAAGGAAGTTGGCGAAGGGCTCATCAAACTGATTGAGAAGCTGAACGCCAAGGGCATTGACGCGCTGGTGTCCAAGCTGGCAGCCTACACGGCCCGCGAAGTTGAGAAGGCCACCGCCAAGGGCCAGGACGACAAGGCCACCAACTTGCAGGACAAGGCGGACGCTATCATGTGCATAGTCGAATCCTTGCCCGAGACCAACCGCACTGTCCCGGCGCTTAAGGAAGCCCTGGAGGAAATGTTCCGCGTGAAGGCCAATTGCACGGAGCTGTCAACCATCCACAAGTCAAAGGGGTTGGAAGCCCACACGGTTTACTGGATGATACCCGCGAAGTGTCGCCAGCCGCGCCAGGAGTGGCAGCAGCGCCAGGAAGCCAACCTGTCCTATGTCGCCATCACCCGCGCCAAGGCCCGGCTGTACATCATCAATGAGCAAACGAAGGAAGCCGCATGAAGGAAATGAAAATCCACTACATGCCCAACCGTCACAAGGAATACTTGCAGTGCGGGGCCGTCATCAAACGCAACACTCAAGCAACATCCTGCCTGGACGCCATCACATGCCGGGTGTGTATGTTCAGCTTCCTGGCGGACGCTGCGCCCTGGGCGCGGGAGTTTCTGGACGGGCTGCGGAAGGCTGACACCGCCGCGAAGCGCTCAGTAGGCGCGGGAGCCCATGGGGTCCCAGTGGGACCGGCCACCAAGACGCACGGCCAAGTAGAAACACTGGGCCGCAGCCTTAGAACCCTGCTCAGCAATGATGCTGTCTCGCAGAAAGCAATCCGCGAATTCCTTCCCGAGCCGGAAGCCGCGCTTGCTACTGTACAGATAGTCATGGACTACAGCGGGGCGGCGGCTGGGGCCGTTGGGGTCAAACCAAGTCAGGTTGCGGAACGCGCGGGGGATGCTGGCCAAGTCAGTGCGGAACCCAACCGGGACTTCTAGGCGCCCGTAGGTTGGATCACACCACACCAGCGGAGCCCCAACAGACCAGTAGTCTGGCTGGGGCTCCGCGCACAGCAGTAGGGGAGTCAGGAACATCTAGGCGCCGTATGCTTCGCACGCCAGGATAAGGTTGGACAGGATCAGGTCCACCGTGGTCTGGACGTTCTGGACGTTGGCATTGCCCGGAATCTGACTCTGAAGGTACGGTGTGAGCGCCGCAATAAGGGCCTGGGCGGCAAGCTGGTCCGCCGGGGGTAGCTTTGCAATCTCAGGCTGCAACACTGCCGCCAGCGTCGCCAGGGTGGCTGTGCCAGCGTCATTGACTGCCTTCACTTTCAGGGCAACAGCCTTGTACTCAACAGCGCGGGCCTTCAGGACAGCGGTGTCCGTAATCTTGCCGCCGTCACTCAGGGCAAGGCCAGTGGCCACGTCAACGGCAACCACAATGCCACCCTGTGCCTGGGCGCTGGGGAGCGTTGCACAGGCCGTGAGCTGGGAGCCAATGCCAAGGGTGCAGGCAAGCATAAGGGCCGCCACAACCAGCTTGGCGGGCGCCTGGGCCAGGGCATCCGTGGCGGCTTTGACAACCACCTGGGCCGCGCCAGCGCTGTAACCGTGGTGCGCGGCAACGGTCACCAGACCGGCCACGGACAACAGAATCCCATACTGGGGCGGCACCAGAGCCGGGTTGATTTTCGATACGATATCAGCACCCGCCAGCACGTAGCCTGCAAGGTGACCAAGGTATTTCCCAAGGGTGGACGAAACGTTCATAGTGCGGTGTCTCCTGCTAATATGAGCGCCCGCAAAGGTGCGTAGCGCGATTTGTCAAGGTCAGGCCGCGCAACTTTACATTGTGCCGCGCATTCCGTCCAGTTCCGAGCTTCCGCCGCCGCCACCATCTTGGGCCAGCCGTGCTTCAGGTCTTCACCCGAGTTGTAGGCCACATCCAGAAATACGGACTGCCGTGTGGGCTCCGCGCCCAGGGCTGCGTACCACGCTTGCTGGGACAGGTGCGCGTCAAGCTGGCTGACAAGGTAGTCCGCCATCACGTAGAACAGGCCCTCACTGCCGCACGCCATCAGGTTGAAGCCCCAACCCCAGGACAGGTTGCCCACAGGGGCCACCACCGGCTTCCCGGTAGCGTCATCATAGGGCTTCAGCTTGTCACCTTCCTCCCGGACGATACGGTCCCGGCCCAGGAAGATTTCAACAGCGCGGCGGCTCATTTGTGGAAATGCTCCACCAACCAGCCTACGAATCCGCCGGACGTGACCAGCCCCAACAATACCTTGGTGACAGCCCGCGCGCCTTTGCGCTGGTGGTGCAGCGCCAGGAGTTTGTCCAGTTTGTCGTCCTGCCCAGCCAGGGTTTTCTTTACCCCGTCCATATCAGTCTGAAGGGCCTTCACAGACCCTTCAAGCTGGCCAACAGTGCGTTCTACAGTTGCGTTGCTCATGATGTTAGTTCAGGAAGTAGCATATGGTAAGGTCCGTGGTGACACCCTTCTGGCCGCTGGCCGTCCATCCGGTGGAGCTGTTGTTTTTGGCGAAAACAATCGTCCCGTTGGTCTGCACCTGAGCCGTGAAAGTAAACCCGCCAATAACACCGTTGTCTTCCGCAAGCGGCGGCAATTGAACCCACTGCGGATGTGCGGGCCGTGCGTCAACTGGTAGGGTGCCAACTGAGAAGGACGTAGATGAACTAGCGCCAACCGCTGAACCCGGTATGTCAGCACAAGCGACAAAACCGCCAATACCTACAACTGAACCAAGGCCAACCCCGCCATTGCCAACATAGTTTGCCGTCCATGAAAGGTTCCCCATTATGCGGGTGCCTTGAATTTTCGGGATACCATCCCCGTTGACTTGTAGCGCGCTAGAAACTCCGCCGCCATCAACACGGAATAGAACGTCCGTACTGTTGGACGTTGTGCCACCGTCAATAATCAAACCAAGCTCATTCCCCGCGCCAGCGCTAGGGGATATGGCCATAGACCACATGGTATGACCACCGGTTGTATTGTTGGACAAACAAAAAGCGGCGCCATTCGTACCGCCAGAACCGTTGGTGCAAGTTATGCCAGTTCCAGTTGCTCCGGTAACATTCAACCGCCCGCCGTCCAATGTGACAACGGGGTTGTCTGTCGTGTTGCCCAGATGGACATTAGTAATTGCTGCGCTTGAGCGGACAGCATCTAGCACAATGCCTGTGCCGGGTACGCCTGAGTTATCCGCCGCTGCCAGGATTAAATCCGCTCCACCGCCAATGCGCCAAGACCAACACCGGTTAAGGGTGGCAAGACCGTTGGCGCACATACCTATAGGGTTGAAGCTAGATGCTGCCGTTGAAAACATCGTTTGATTGGTGCTGAAGGTTTCCGTACCGGTCCACGTCAAGCTGGATGATTGGTCTACGGACAACGTGCCGGTGGTGGTAATTGGTCCACCGGTCAATCCCGTTCCTGTCGCAACGTTGGTGACTGTACCGGAGCCCCCCGCACTGACAGCCACACCGTTGATAAACAACCCGGTGGCATTGAGCGTGCCGACACCTTGCGCACCACCTGTGGGCGCACCGATAACCGCGCCCTTGCCGCCCAGTATGGAGAAAATACCGGGGGTGCCAGTGCCTGTGGCCGCGCCCAGGTTGGCTGTTACACCGCCGCCGCTGCGATTGGTTCCCACGCCAGGGGCACCAGTAAAAGTGATCCCGCCGCCGTTGCCGTCCGCAAGCACAGTGCCGCCGTTAAGGATGACATTGCCACCGAAGGCTGGGCCGGGGGTCTGCCCGCGTCCGCCGCTAATGGTCACGTCACCTGCGTTGTTGGTTCCCGTTACTCCGCTGTCACCAGCCGTGATAGTTACCGGGCCGCCCTGTCCTGTGCCGTTTCCAAAACCGGCTTGAATGCTGACACCGCCGCCAATTCCGTTGCCGCCAGTGGACGTACCGCCGCCAATCTGTATTGACCGGCCAGCACCCGCCGCGTTGGTGGCGGGCCTTAGAATGGTTGTAGTGCTGTTCGTTGCGTTGAACTGTAGAACCTTGTTTGTCTGGTCCCATGTGAAATCAGCGGACGCGCCAAACGCGCCCGAGTTGTTATATTGCACCTGGGTATTGGAGCCAGCCGGGGTGGTAGCCGCCGGGGTGTTGCAGGTGCCATCCCCGCGAAGGAAGTTGGCGCCAGTGCAGCCTGTCCACAGGCCAATAATGTCCGAGCTGGCCGCCGCCGTGTTCTGGTAGGTGGCGCCCGTTGACTTCTGGATACCCGCAACCGGGCCGTACTTTGTGAAGACGGACTGGCCCCAACCGGTGGAACCGAACGACAGCGCCAGGAGGGCGCCCAGCGTTACTACTAGCTTCTTCATACCTGTATCCATTTTCCAATTGCGGTGTTGTATTGAATGGTGATGCTGTCATTTTGCAACAGCGTAATAGCGGACGACATGCGGACCTGATTGGCCGCCGTGCCAGCCAGGGCGCCCACGGTCAACGCGCTAGCCGACAGGTTGGAAATCGTCAACTTCTGGCCGTCACGCTGCGCCACGAAGCCATTGAGCGTAACCGCGCCAGCGCCAGTGACTTCCAGAAAATAATCAGACGGGCCGGGTAATACGTTGTCAGCATACGTGCCAGCGGCGGGCGCGCTTGGGCTCACCAACGGCAAGCTGCTAACCCAGTCTTCTGGATGGACAGCGGGGTCCCTGGGGCTCACCACCGCAGCGGTCCAGCGCTGCAACAGGTTGGTGGCGTCCTGCACCTGGGCGCCCTTGACATAGCCGCCAATGGCCGTGGCGTAGGTGCCGTCATACGGGTAGACAATCTGGCCCGCTGACACCGCCGCAATGATGGTGGACAACAGGTAAAGAATGCCGTTCATGTCATTCCCGCTGGGCGGGATGCCACCTTCCACCAGCGGTGTCATGTTCAACGGGGTGAACCCGTCATTGAGTGACGCGCTGCCAGGGCTGGTGGCTATCTGTGACGGAACCGGGAAGGGGAAAGTCTTCCCGCCGGGGATAGGAGAACCCCCCGGCGCTACGGGCAGCGCATTGAGGGCAAACGCTTCAATAAGTTTGATTGGTGCTGGCTGTCCCATGTTATTGGCCTATCGCTATCCAGTAGCCAGACCCAGGTGACGGGTCAACCGTTATGTTCATGCCGAACAATGTAACGGAGTCAGTAAAGTTGGTGCCTTGGCCACCCATCACGGAGCGGGGCGACGTGGCCGCAGCCGCAAACCACACGCGAGTGGTGAACGCCTGGGGGAACGTTACCGCCAGATGTTGGCCACCGGACGCAAAGCCCATTTGCAGCTTGTATCCATTGGCCAGGGGAATGCAAATGGAGTTGCCCGAAATGGTCACAGGCGGATTGACAAAGGCTGTGGTGGCCACTTGGCTGCTGGCCGTTCCGGTTGGCGCAGTGGGCGCCGTGGGCACACCAGTCAGCGCAGCACTGGCCAGTATCAGGCTGGTGAACTGCGTTACCGCACTGCTGACAATCTGACTGGGCTGGACCTGTCCGCCAATGCTCTGGAGCGCCATGACGCTTTCCAGATACCCCAGGGAAGCCTTTCGCAGGAAACCATCCCCGCTGGTGTTCTGGACAAACACGGCGCCAACCGGCGGGTTTTCAATCGGGCTGGACTGATTGAAGTATGTGGCTAGCAGGTAGCCCGCGTTGGTCCGCTGGGCCAATGTCAGCGGGGTAGCGTTCTGGTCCGCCGGTATCAGCGAAGCCGCCGGAACCGTGGGGAAGAAGTTGGCACCCTCACTGTAGACACCCACAGGGGAGCTGAAACCGCCCTGGGGGATGGTGACGCCAGCGCCGCTGGGGCCGCGTATGGTCAGCACAAATGAGCCGGACGTGTTGTTGACTATCAGCCATTCCCGGAGCTGAAGGGGAAGGACTACGGTCTGGTTGCCAGTCAAGGCGCCGTTGATGATGATAACGGGCGCGCGGGCTTCCTGCGGGGTCAGGGTAAGAGAACCGCCGCCGCTCACTGTCTTGGTGGTGTACCCGTAGGTGAACAGAGACACCCAGCCCGCCGCACTACCGCTGTCCGGGTCTGTCATGTTCCCGTTTACGGTGTTCAGCCAGACTGTGATACCGTCCGAGCTGGACAGCACAGAGCCCACGCCATAGCCGCTGATGGCCGCCGCCACGGTCGCGTTGTACGGCCAGAGCTGGCCCGCCTGGGCGAAATACTGCTGGCTGGTCAGGGCGAAGAACAGGCCATTGAAGTCCTGGCCAAAGGGCGGCTTGCCCCCGGCGGCCACCGGTTGCATGGTGATGGCCGGGAAGCCTTGGTCATAGGACGCGCGCCCGGATACCCCGGTGGTTTGGGGGATAGGGTTCTGAATGAATGCCGGGTCCGCGTTTTTCGCGAACGGTTCCGGGATCACTGGCGGTAGCACTGCTCCAGACATATCAAGCCCTTACCCTGGCGGAAGGTAGAACGTTCCGCTTCCAAACGGTTGGGACGGGGTGCCCGCTTCTACGAAGCCAAACTGTCCGCCCGGTATTACAATCACGTTGAAGCCCACACCCGCTGGGTGCGGCATCACTCCCGATTGAGTCAATATTGCATATTCTACCTGGGACAGGGAGAATTCAAAAACGAAACTCATTTGCATACCGCCCAAGGCAGTATTGGACTTGCCCCTGTCTATCACGTAGGCCCGGCCCCGGTTCGGGAACAGGTTGCGCACGAGCTGGTTGAGGGCCTTTGTATTGGTGGCTGTGATGTTCGCCAGGGCCTTGGCCAGTATCAGGGTGCGGAAGGCTGTGTCCCCCAGGGTAAACGTGGTGCTGGCGTTGGCGCCAGTGTTGAACGTGCCCTGATTGAACGGCGCCCAGTCCGGCGGTATGTCGTCATTCTCAAAGCCAAAAATGTCTTGGTTGCTTCCGAGCTGGAGCAGTCGCCCGTTGGGTACTCCCACAATCCGGCCCCAGTAGTCCAGGCCGAAGCCCTGGGCCGTGTCCACGTTCCAAACGAAGTCATAAAACGCCTGGAAGTTGGCGCGCGGGTCCAAGTATTCATTCATGTTCTGAATGAGCTGGACCAACACCGGACTGTTGGCGTACTGACTAATTATTGTCTGTTCTACGTTCAGCATGGTTAGACCAACGTGACAGACACATCCGAAGCCTGGAGTGTCGGGAACTGGTCAATACCAACTTGGAAGCTGGTAAGCGTTGCGGTGGTTGTACCCAACAGTATTTGTACAACGTTGACTTCCGGCCCGATAGCTGACACAGGTGCATAGAATTTCCCCGCCAGCGCAAGCCCGCCTGTGCGAACGCGCCTACTGCCGTCAATTCCGTTGAAGCTGTTCACCACCGCTGTCTGGACCTGGGTCACAATGTCAGCCGGAAGGCTGGCGCTGTTCTGAATCTGGACAGCCACCTTGAAGGCCAGCGTGGGCGGTATCTCAAACGTGTACGTGTAGGATGGCTGTGGCGCGTCATAGCTGTCATCAACTATGGTCACCGTGGTATTGCCGTTCATGTTGCTGCCGTCGTTCTTCTTACTGAAGATGGCGTTGGCAATGGCGGTTGGGTCCCCGCCGGTCACTGCAACATAGATACTGTGGGCAACCAGCGGGTACGCGGTAGGATTTGGCTGGCCGCCAATCGGGCCGGTGATGGTCGCGTTGCTGATATTCTCCAGAGCCAGCACGTCAATAACTCCTGGCACGTCAAACACTGCGGCCTTGATAGCCACAATGGAGCCGTGCGCGTTCAGGGCTACGGACTGCTGGCGGCGGAATTCAAACGCGGCCCGGCTTTCAACGTCCGAGCCCACGGCCCCGGCCAGCGGGTTGTCAATGCTGTCCCAGCCGTTGATACCGCCGGTAATGATCTTGGCGCCGTTGGCTGTGCTCAGGTCATGCGCGGGGCAGGCGACTGGCCCCAGGGTGACGCACGAAAACGGAAGGCTGATGGTGCCGCCCACGGGGATGGTGCCGCCCAGGGTGCAGATGTAGAAATTGCCGCTGGCGCTTTGGATCTTGGCGCCCTGGGGGATGACGGTATTGAAGCCGCCGGTACACTCCACCACAACCTGGGTGGCCGTCCCTGGCTCCCGCTCCATGAAGTAAATGCGGCCAATGGCGTCCTGCATGAAGTCCGCCGCTGTATCCGGGTCCACCTGGGAAACGAAGTACGCGAAGATGGCATCAGCGTCCGAGACAATGGCAGCCTGGGAGCTGGCCCACTGGCCCTGGGGAGTGTTCAGCGCCGGGTTGAGGGTCTGGCCGCTGGTGGCAAACGCGGCGGCCATATCGGCCTGTACGCCTGCCAGGACGGCGGATTCCTGGGGGACCGTGACACCGGTAGGGGTAAAAACAATGCTGGGAACGTTCGTGCTCATTGGAAGGTCACCGTCTGGGTGTTGCCGTCACTGTCCGTGAAGGTGGTCTGGCCTGTGACAGCCCGGCCCTGGAAGCTTTGGACAGTGAAGACGGGCGCCGGGTTGGGCACCACATCCGGCACAGTCAGCGCAGCGTCAACCATGTAGGCCGCCAGCAGGGAAACCGGCGGGTTTTCGCCAAGGATATCTTGGAAGTAAGGTATGCCAATCAGTGAGTTGTACCAGACTTCCCCCAGGAAGGTGCGCTGGGCGCTGGCCACATCCTGGGCGACAGCGTAGGGGGCGCTGGCCACGGCAATGTTGCCGCTGGCGTCCAGCACCAAGTCCCAGAATGTCAAGTCCAGTAGTAGCGTATTCACACCGGGTTCCCTGAATTCCCTGTAACGGGGGTGGCACCAGCCACGTAAGCCCCAGGAAGGTGATGGTGATTATGTACACTGGTGCCCTGTGCTGTCACGTCGCCCGTAAAGCTGGCGGACCCTGTGCCGGTGGTGGTGCCCGCTACGGACAGCCCGCCGCCCACGGACACGTTGCCTGTGGTGGTCACTGTACCCGTCACGGTCACGTTGTCATCAATGGCCACGGCGCCCCCAGTCTGGTGGACCGCGCCCTGTAGGTTGATGGTAGGGGCCTGGATGTTCACAACGGACGTGGCCACAATGTCCACTTCCGGCGCCGTCACGGTCACCTTGGTTGGGCTGTGGATGGTGATGCCCGAGTCATTGGCCTGGACGTACTGGGTAGGGGTATCGCCCAGGAAGGTCCCCCAGTAGAGTCCATCCGCGTAATCATTCGTCCGGGAGCTGGCCGGGTTGCTGGGGGCCTTGTTGGCCTTCACGCTGCTGATATCGCGCGACGCAAACACCGCCAGCCCAATGTCCCCCGGCTTCGGGTCCACAATGAACGCAGTGCTACCGCCCTGAAGCCGCCCATATGGCAGCCCGTAGATTGTCTTGTGCGGCACAGGCTGGCCGTTGCCGTCCACCTGATTGACCAGCGGGGTAACGTCAACAGTTCCTGTGGGAACTAAACCGCCGTCATTGGTGCAAGCATCAACCCGCACCAGCGTTGCCGTAGCAACCCCGCGCATGAGCTGTTGAAACACAAACAACAGTTTGGTGTAATCATTGGCCGCGCTGCTGGCCTGCTGGAATGGAGAACCGCCGCTCATTGCTTCACCGGTAGGCATTGGCTGACACTGTGCCAGCGCCCGCCGGGGGCCAGCGCTTCCAGTTGATGGTCAACCATGAAGGGATACCAGAGCCCGTTGGCGCCGGGAATGTCCGAGCCCACGACCTTTATTTTGCCGCCAGCCTGGAGCGCCGGGTTGTACAGGCTGGAAATGACTATCCCAAACTTCTCTAGCGTTGGGTAGCCCTCCAGGCCGGACTTGGGACCCAGGGTAAGTATGGGCGGGTTGCTCCGCGCAATGCCACCGGGGTATATCACCAGCGTGTCACTGGTCACTGTATACTGGGTGTTGGTCGCAGCGCATACGCGGTTGAGCTGGTCCCAGTACGTGCCGGACAGGTAGGGGTTGTTGATTTGCGCGGTAACCCCGTCATTCTCAAATGCATAGCCCATGTGGCCAGCCAAGTCCTGTACCACGCTGGCCACAGACACTGAGCCCTGATAGGTGCTAGGCGGGACGGGGTTGATTTGATGCTGGTATCCCACAATGCCCTGGATACAAAAGTATGCGGCGGGGGCGCTGCGGTATTCCGGCTGGGCTTCAATAATCATGCCGCTGAAAACCTGGGTCCAGCCGCTCCCGCTGTTCTGCTCAACAATCATGTTGTTGAAGACAATTTGCTGGGTGCTGTTGAAGAAGATGGTGGTAAGCGCGTTCATATAGCGCTGGTCCATGCCGTAGATTTTAACGTCAGCATGGGTGGACACGGAGCCCGGCACGGTCTGAATGTTGGCGATGGTCCGCAAGCCTTCTACCACCAACGTGTTGGAGTTTGTCCCAGGGAACACCCCGTTGGAATTCTGCGGGGACAGAATCAACGTTACACGGAGTTGCTTGGCGGTAAAGCTAGTGGGGCTGCTCATGGCGCGGGCAGTTCATCAGGCGGAATGTACACCAACACATAGCGGGAGCCGAAGCCGGTATAAACCGGGTCCGTGTCCCCCTGGGTGTCAATGAACATGAAGTCACCCTGGAATCCCCGGTATTGCGCGTCCACCAGCAAGCGCTGAAGGTTGCGGCACACCCGAGTAGTTACAATGGGAGTGCCCGCCAGCGTCAGGCTGAAGAACAGGTGCGCGTCAGCATCCAGGCCCAGCGTGCGCAATTCAATCAGGCATGCTTGGTTGTTCAGGTTGATGGTGAGAGTTTGGGACGGCACCACACCCAGAGTTATTTCCTGGCTCATTGGAACCCCTGCGCCAGAACGTTATCCACGGTGGACTGGATACTGGCATCCGAAGCTACCGGCTGTATGACACCGTTGTTGACCGGCGGCTGAGCGCTGGGGGCCTGGGCATTAACCGTGCTGCTGTCAGTGTTGGTGAACACCACGTCAACTTCCTGAATTTCACGGAAGTACAATTGCACATCCGTGAAGAAGTACGCGGCATCCTTGTCCCGCCGGTCCAGCGTATAGCGTTCCATGTTCACGGACAGGTAGGATTTCTCAGGGGTCAACACAATGAAGGTTTCCAGTGAGTCCAGCAGCGCATCCAACTGGCGTATCAGCGCTTGCCTATCTTCCAGGGAGCCGCCCTTGCTGATTCTCACCCCGGTCCGGGATGGCAACTTCACCTTGTTGTAGCTGGCGAAGCTGCCACCCTGGACCGGAAAATCTGGGACGTTGCGTTCATTGGCATTTTCAAACGACAGGAAGCTGTCAGCGTCAATGACGCTTTGCTGTTGCTGGTTGAATATTCCCCACAGGGGCTTAGCCGGGGCGCCCGCGAAAAACTGCCGTATGGTGGCGACGCCAGCCACCAGCCCCTGGACGGTGGATACCGTGGACAGGGTGTTGCGCAACAACGGCGGCACACCGGGCAGGTTGGGGACGTTGGGAAACGTACTCATGACAGGGCACCATCCGCAAGGCTAACAGTCAGTTTCCGTTGCAGCGCGTTGTCCAAGTCACCTGCAATGCCGGTGGCGTCCTGGGCCGCGCTGTACACGTTCAGCTCATCAATGCGGACGCTGGTAGAGCCGCCGCCGGGTGAAGACTCATTGAAGGCCGTGGGCTTCCCGCCAGCCAGGGCGCGGGCCTTGGGCGACGCACCCGCGCCAGCGTTGGCCTTGTCCGCGTCCGGTATGGGGCCATAGCTGACATGGGAATTGAAATACTCAACCGTCTTGTTCCAACCTGGGTCACCTTGGTCCCCGCCCAGCTTGGAATGTATCATCTTCAGGTCATGGGCCAATTGCTCTGGCGCCACGTCCTGGGGGAGTTTGTGGTAGGACAGAATCCCTTCCGGTATCCCTTCGGCACGCTCCGCCCGGTTCTGGCGTATGCCAAACTCCGCTTTGTCACCCTTGGCCTGGAGCCACTTGCCCAGATCCGAGTCACTAAACAGCCCGCTTTCCTTGCCAGCAATTGCGCCGCTGCTAAACGGGTGTATCAGTCCAATGAGAAACTTTGACACGGCCACCGCCGCGTCACCAATGGCCACCAGCCCGTCAACCACCTGCTGGGGGCCGGGACCGCTGAACCAACCCAACAGGTTTTGAATGCCCTGGGTAAACTCTGCCTGATGTTTGTTGAGCCAGTCACCCAGACCACGGAAAGCCTTCTGGAGCGCCGGGGATACCGTAGTCAGTATCTGACGCATTTCCGCTTCTATGCGTTGCTTGAGAATGTCCCAGGACTCTGTGAGCCGCTGGGCCTGCGTTGTGTCATTCTGGGTAACCTGGGGGATGCTCTGCTGTTGCGCCCATTGCCTATCAAACTCTTTGACGCCACCGGCCACAAGGTTGGCAATGCCACCCTGGAGTCCCAGGACTTGGGTTTCCTGAAAGCGGGCCGCCGGGTCTTTGAATTGCGCTTCCAACGCAATGGTGGCGTCCCGTAGCAAGTCATGAGCGTTGCGGACCTTGCCCTGGCCAACACCAGTGTCCACACCAATGCGTCCAAACTCAGTGAGCTGTGGGGACCAGCCCAGGCCGTGGCCAACATCAAAGATGGCCTTTTGCAATCCCATGAAGGTGGCCTGGGCATCTTCAGCCTTGCCGCCCACAATCTCAGCAATGTTGCCCCAGTCCTTCAGGGCCGCTGCTGACTCATCCGTCTGGCGCGCGCCATACCCGAGCTGGCGCGTTGATTCGTTCAGGTCCGTGAAAACCCTGGCCACATCCTTAATGGACCGGATGGCCAGGAACAGGCTGACAAACTCTGCCGCTACCCGGCGGAGTGACTGGACCATCTCATTGCTGGACTTGGTGGTGTTGTCCTTCGTGCTGACAATGGCAAGGTTGGCTTCTTTCAGCCCTTGCTTAAATTGCTTGGGGTCCAGCCCAAACTCTACTATCAGCTTGTCAACTACTGTGGTTGCCATTACCTTGCTGCCGCCGCTGCTGCCCGCGCTTTCCGCTCGTTGTGGTCATCAACCGTCATGATTTCCAGAAGGTTGTACGCATCCAAGATACCATAGACGCTTTGCAGCTCCCACATGGAAGCCATACCGCCCGATATCAGGCCCCCGAGCAACGGCGGCACGTTCTCATATCGAATCAGGCCGGGGATGCGCTGGGCATCCACAAAACCGCTTACCCCGTAGTCTGGGTACTTCCGGCCACGGAAAAACCCGTATGGAGCTGGAACGCAGCGCGGAACAGCTTCATGTAGGTCCCCGGTTCTTCGATGTTCTCCCGCGCGTCCTGGGGCGGATGCCCTGGCCGGTGGACGTACTGAACGCAGCCTATCAGCTCAACCAACAGCGGCTGGAGCTGGGCAAAGCTGAGCTTTTCCAATGCCATGAGCCCGGCCACTGCCAGCCCGGCCATGCCACTGCTGGAGTCCGGCACTGTCGCACCCGAGTTGGTCAGCAACAGCAAAGCCTTGGCCCCAAACATGGTGGCGTCCCATGCGGACATTTCCGTGATAAGGAAGGTTTTCCCTGCATCACGGTTCAACTTCGGGTCACCTTCTATGGTGACCGTTTCGGTTCTACGAGCCATTGCGTGCGGCTCCTATGTTGTGGAATTAGATACCGGCGGGCTTGATGCTCTCCCAGGTAATCTGGTAGGTGCGTGGCTCCGCCGTCTTCTTCGCGGCGGCCAGGGCCGGGACCTTGGTGAGAATGCCGCGCGTGAACTGCCAGACTTCTCCCTGGCCGGGCATCACGATTGTGGCATTCATGAACACCGTTTCCTGTTGGGCTTCAATGACGCCAACAATTTGCTGGAACACCCGGTTAGACGGGCTGTCAGCTTGCAGCACAATGTCCAGCTCTTTGGTGCTGGGGACAAATGCGCCGCTCATCTTGGCGTCAACACCCATGACGGCCCGGCCCAGCTCGTACTGGGGCACGCTGAATGCGTCTTCCGTGGCGTAGCCCTGGATGAGCTGGGGAATGCTGAACACGTCCGGGCATTCCAGAGTGAACGCGCTGTTGGCTGTGGTGAGGGTGGTCATGGCTGTTGGTCTGCCTTACTGAATGTCAATGGACGCAAGGTTGAGTTTCTGCACTGCGCCACCGTCCGTATACCAGAACGTCATGTTGGGTGACGTGCGGTTCCCGCGCGCCTGGGCGCCGGGGTCCAGAATCTGGAGATACCAGCCCTGGCTGAACAGCGCAGACAGAATATCTGGCGTGCCAGCGGCCTGGGTGAGTGCAGCCTGTTGCGCCGGGCTCAGCTTCACACCGGCCACAATGGTCCCGTTGTTCACTGCCTCATTGATTGGCGCCAGCATGGCGCTGCGGATGAGAGAGTAGCCGGGGTCATTGTAGGATACCGCGTTGATATCCTGCATGAAATTCATGAGCGCAACTTGGAACTGGCTGTTGAGGTATATCTGGTTGACATACTCATCCATCCAATCCCAGTCGCCAGAAATCTGGCCTTCCTGAAACTGCTGGAAAATCTGGTTGGCCGTGGCAAACGCACCATAGTAGTTGGTGTTGTTGGCGTCCAGATTATCGCTGAACGTCTCGTCAACTACGCTGGGAACCAACAGGCTGTTCCGGCGGAAGGCAAACGTGATGCGCCCGCCCTTCGCGGCCCAGTTGATGGAAGCGGTTGCGCCGCAGCCAAAGGCCGCCAGCTTGCCGTAGGTGTCTTTGGCCGGGTCGGAGTACACCGCCGCGCGCCCGTTGAAGGTGGCCGTCTGGCCAGGGAAGCTGAGCGGAGCAGGACCGGCGCCCAGGGTCACGTCCTGAGTTTCGCCAACGTACATGAAGCGCTCCGCGCCAGCCGGGCTGGACGAATTCACGGCGGCGGCAAAGGCCACTTGTGTATCCGTGTCCGGTAGGAACGTGGTAGCGATGGTGGCAAAATTCAGGGTCTGGGTAGCAGCCTGATTGAGCCAGCCTTGTGGGGTTGCAGGAGCGGCCCCAGGGCTCAATACCGCAGCCGTGGCGGCGGTAAACTTCACGCCAGCGGCCAAGGTGCCAGTGGCGAAGCCCACGGAGCTGGAAGCCCCTGTGGTTGGGCTCAGGACTTCAAAAGCCTGGAGCAGGGAGTTGAAGGAAACGGTGGCCGCCGGGCCGTTCACGGTCACAGTGCCGCTGGCCGCGTCCGGGATGGTCGCAAGGTTGTAGGTGCCGGTTCCGCCTGTGCCAGTGCCCAGGCTGGTGATGGCGGCAGAGTTGGCGCCACTGTGGACGATATCGCCAACCTTCAGGGTGCCGCTGGTTACCGCCGTGACGGTCATCACGTCGCTGGTAATGCTGGCCGTGCCGGTGAAGCTGGCACCAGTTCCCTGGATGCCCGCCTGGATGAGTGCCGCCGCGTTGGAATAGCTGGTGGCGCTGGCAAGGTTGATGCTGGGGGTTGTGACGGGGCGCCCGTCAATGTTCAGGATGAGCGTGCCGGACAGGGCCTGAAGGGTGGCCAGCGGGACGCCAGCAAACGAGCCCGAAAGCAGGTAACCCGCTACCGGGTCCGTGTTGTACTGGGAGAAGTAGAGCGCGCCAGGGAGCCGGGTGCAGTTGGCAAAGCCGGTGAAGTACACCGCAGCCATGACCGCTTCCTGGGACTCCACACCGAAATGGTTTTGCACAGCCAGCAGGGATGGCGCCATGTACACAGTACCAATGGGGACGCTGGTGTCATCCGTCGCCCACAGGGCATTCAGGGAAAGCGGGCTGCCCCCGGTCCCCAGGACCCCAGGCTGTACCGCAACCAGTTTGCTGGCCGGAATTGATTGGCTCATTTGTAGCGCTCATCCACGTTGATGACGGATACTTGCACAGCCGTTGCTGACTGCTGGGCAAAGGTAGTAACTGGATTGTATTGGACATAAGCCATGACTGTCCAACGTTCTTCGTACTGTTCCTCACCATCAATGAGGGCGCCCTGGAACGGCGGGTCCGTGTAGAGCGGCTGGCAGGTAGGCTTAAGCTGGTCACAGCCGTACACGTCCCGCAGCAGCGTGGACAGGATGGTGGCCCAGGCATTGGAGTCCGGGCCGTAGCAATCAAGCTGCATTTTCACCCGCGTTTTTTGCTGGGTGGCCTGGGTCTGGTTCACAGGGTCCCAGGTGTCAATGTTCGTGCCCAGACGGCCCGTAATCATGCCCTGCATGAGAATGAACGGGCTGTCCGGCATGCTCACGCGGTTGGCCTGCCCCTGGATCACTGCCACCGTCTGGCCGGTGGATGGGTCAACGCCTATCACGTTCTGGATGAAGGTGCCCAGCTTGGCGTACACATCCGCCAGCCGTAGGTCCAGGGTTGCACTCATGTGGGCGCGGCCTTGTCAAGCTGAAGGACTACGCCAACCTTGGACCAGTCCGGCCACGTTTCCAACACCACCACCACAAGCCACGTCTGAACCACGTTGCTACCCGGCTGGGCGAAGCGCAGCAAGTCCCCGCCCTTCACCATGGAGCGGTCCACACCCTGGGTGTTGCCGTACATGTAAACCCCACGCTTCAGGCCCTGGATGTTCACAAAGGCTTCATGGGACAATTCCCGAGCGGTCAGGGCCTGTATCTGACACGGCACTGTTACGGGCGCGGCATAGGTTGGGCTCTGCTTAAACGCAGCGTCCTGGGTGAACCCGGTTGACTTGTAGTACGGGCACATAACATCCGGGTTTACGGTTGTGATGGCGCCCCGCACTATGCCGTGTAAATTCATTAGAAGCGGTCCAATTTGTCAGTCAGTTGAAAGTCAATAGCACGCTGCAATGTACCGTCATCAATCAAAGGCTTGTTGAATCCCTTTATGGCTACAGTCCGCTTGGCGTTGGGCGGGTCACTCCACTCCTGTATAACCTGCTCTATGTCCTGCTTCATCAGATACCCCAGCCGCGTCAATGCCAACACGGTGTTGTAATCTGCCTGCCTCAAAATACCCGCAAACTGTTTCGCCCAGTCGGACTTATAGGCCGCAACGGATGTGCTCAGGAACGGGCGCGGCGGTGTCCGCTTCGTGCCGTACTCATTCCAGAACGCAACCTGGGCTACATGCAGGGGCTTGCGCTTGGTCCCCCGTATCGGATGCCGTGGTGTGTATCGTTCCCCCGCAAAGACTCCAACCTGTAAGTCCAGATTTTTATCCATGCGCTTTGCAATGGCAGATAGTTTTTCCGCCAGCTTGCTACCACCACGCCATTTATAGCCCGTCGCCATCGTCCACGTCCACCCAGCTTTCCACGTAGTGCGGGCCTTCTTCGTCAAAGGGGTCCGGCACCAAGTCACCCAGAACCCAACATGTCAGCCGTTTCAGTCTCGCACCGAGCCAGAGCCGCAACCGTAGTTCCCAAGGGAACTGGCACTGGAAAACAATATCTTCTGGCGGCCCTACGAAGTCCCGCCGTTGTAACCCGGCCACCCTGAGCCAGTAGGCCCAAAGGTTGCCGCAGAGATACCGCAACCGCATTGTCCAGCCACTCCACCACAAAGCCCGCAGCACGATACTGGCGGGGCAATGTATCTCATGGTGCGGTATCGGGGCGTTGCCGTCCACCACGTCAGACCGTATTGCGTTTGCGCAAACCATGCGCGGTTCTGGTTGTTTCCGTCCAACTGTGTTTGAACGGACACGCTACCTTCATGCGCTCCCGCGATTCTTCCCACAACCCCCGGCGGCGGAACGATTGTTCCGGCTCCGTCATTGCTCCCGAAGCGCAGAAAACAAACATGGGCCGTGAGCAGATACAACAACTGTTGCCGCTTCGCTGCATTCTGGATGAGTGAGCGGCAACTATTCGCCATGATGAGCGTGGCGGAATTGAATGCAGCCTGTCCCTTGGGTGCGCCTATCCCTGCAAACTCAGGGTAGTCCACAATCCATTCACTGAAACTAAACACCACCACGCCATGGGGCGGGGGAGTGTTCGGGGGACAGGCTGCAATCGTCATGGCTAAAACTCCGCCGTCACAACCGTCTTGGTCTGCTCTTTGGCGCTCACGTCCTTCGTGGTGCGCGGGACCAGCCGTTCCAGTCCGGTACGCTGGCCCTTCATTTCCTTGGCCACTGCCTCAAAGCTTTCCGTGTCCTTTGACTCAACCTTGAAAATTAGGCCGTTTTTGAAGCATTTGAAGCCCTTCATTTTCTCGGCCCATTTGTCGAAAAAGTCAGCCGGTACACCTTCCGTGATGCCGAAGCCATTGACGGCGGCAATACGGGTGGTGTTCAGACCGTTCAGCTTGTGGGCGCGATAGTCGCCCGCTTCTTCGCTGCCCAGCTCCATGAGGAAACCGGCGGGCAGTTTGCAGCCTACGCGGTAAGTCTTGGTGCTGTTGGTCAGGTTCGGGCTTTGCGCGCCTGGGGCGCCAGCCGCCGCGCGTGCTGTCTCTCTGGGGTTGCTCATGCGAATGTACTCCAAGTGGATATTATGGCGAGACCACCAGCGCCGCAGTTGGTCACCGTACTCCAGGGGGTGAGCTGGTAGCCCGCCCCTGGGTCAGTGCCCCTATCCACAGCAAGGGCCGTCCCGTCAAGCACATTAGCATAGACAGTCTGTGTAACATAAGACCCCCCAGGGAACCGCGCCCAGAAGTCTCCCTGGGTGTTCAGGGTGGCTTCAAAGCCGCCCCTGAGCACGAAGCAGCGCCGCACGTCATCCCAGTAGCGGTAACGCCAGTCTGCCCACACTCCCGCGATAGGAACCGGCTGGACGAATCCCAGACGGTATGGGCCGCCCGTAGCGGGGCGCGCGGAGTAGGCAAGGCCAGTGAGCTGGTCCACCCAACCGAAGCGGCCCAGCGCCAGCCCGTTGGGCTCAGCCTGGATGCTCTGGGGGACTTGAAACCGGGGGTTGAAAGAAGCAAAGGCCCCTTCAACCGCCGGGGAGCGCCCAGGGCCAAAGGGGCCTTGATTCATGATGGACTACCGCTTACGAAGTAATCATCTGGCCAATCAGGAAGCTGCGGAAGATCACAGTGCCGCTGGTGCCCTGGGACTTCTTTTGCTTCCAGCTTGACGTGTCCTGAACCACGGCATGGGCGCGAAGCTTTTCCGTGAAGGAACAGGTGGCCGTCTCCTGGCCGTCAACATTCTCCACAATCATCTGAATCAGCTCGCCCGCCTGGGTGCTGTATTCCACCGCCGTCTCAAAGCGGATGTTGGGGAAGTTGGTTTTGAGCAGTGAGAACACAGACTCATTGAACTGGTTGGCCTTCTTCAGGTTCACTTCGTTCGTGGGCGACATGGCGAGCACAATCGGGCTCTGCATGTCAATCTCAACCACACCGTTGGCCTGTGACACAATCTGCTGGTACAACCGGCGGATATCGTCATAAATGACAACGGGGTCAGTCTGCGCGTTCCACGCGGTGGTGGAAGCAATCGGCGCAAACAGCGTGGGGTCATTCAACCCGCCGTAAATCTTCAGGCCGCTGATGCCGAAGAAGTAGGACTGGTTCTGAAACTTGTTCAGGACCAACACACTGGAAATGTTCTTCTGGCTGGCCGCGTCAATCTTGGCCAGGGCAGCCTTGGCCAGCTCACGCTCACCCCACTGGGTCATGGTCTGGTAGTGGTAGCACTGACGCTGCGGGAAGTTGGCGTTGTAATCCGCATTGCCGTTGCTGTTGAAATCCCCGTAGCTGGAGACTTCGCCCTCGGACTCCACAACCGTGAAGTAAATGTCTTCCGTGGTCCAGTCGCCCTTCTTTTCCTCACCGTAAATCTTGGCCGCGCGCATGGGCGAGACCAGTACGGGAATCAACTTGGGGTCAACCCAGTTGGTCAGGAAGCCGGGGATGCCAGCGTTGGCCACCGTCACCAGTTCCGGCTGGGCATCCAGGGCGAAGCCGCCAAAGCTGATGTTGCCCGAGTCATCCAGCGCGCCCACATCGCGGCCCGCCAGTTTCATCTGGTCAACAGCAATCTCTACCGCTTCGCGGTCATGGAAGTGGATACCCTTGGCAGCCGCAGCGCGCGCCAGCATGGCTGCGCCATGGCCAGCCTTAAGGGCGGCATGGAAAGCTTTGGAATCGAATGTAACGCGCATGGATTAGCCCCAAGTGGTGATTTTGGCCAGCTCGCCCGCTGCGGCTGGTGAGTCAACATAATATGCAGTCTCCACTCTATCAGCAGTGGTGACCGTTCCGCTACCCTGAGTAACGCCAGTCAGGGTTGTCTGGTAGGTGCCGACACCGCCCAGGGTGCCAGTCAACTGTTTCGTGATGGCGTAGGAGTGGCCCGCCGCGTCCGTGGCTACGTCGCCAACGCGCACAGTGCCCGAGCCCACAACCGTGACTGTCAGCACGCCAGTGCTGGCCAGGGATGCCGTGACGCTGGCAACCTGGGTAGACGTGCCCGCCGCAGCCGCGACGCAAGAGCCATCCGCGTACAGGGCAAAAACCTTTTGACCGGGGGTTGCGCCCGCCGCGAACAGAGCCCAGAAGCCGCCGGTATTGAACAGGGAGACAATCAGCCCCGGCTGTACATACTCCGTGGTCTGGTCCAGATAGTTCACAATGATGGCGCTGTTGCCCTGGCGGCTCACAAAGCCAATTTCAGCGGTCAACTCGCCCTGATAGTTGCTGAACGCAAGCTGGCCTTCACCAGTCCCGCTGTCCCGCTGGTCACCCCAGGCGAAGTTGCCAATGATCGGACCGCGTGGGACCGGGCCAGCAATGAAGCCGCCGGGGCCAGCCAGCACAACGCTGCGGATATTGGCGTCCGAAAAGTCACCCGCCTGGGCAACTCCGGGCTGGTTGTTCACAAGGGTCTGAAACCCGCCGCGTACTGTCTGAACCATGTTACTTGCCCCAGGTGGAAATCTTGGCCACTTTGCCCGCCGCCGCCGTGGACTTCACCTTCCAGGGGGTAGCAATCGCGTTCACAGTCACAGTGCCTGAAGCCAGGGTCTGTGAGCTGGCCGTTGTGCTGTACGAGCCCACGCCACCAGTGGTTCCGGTGAGCTGGGCCACAATCTGGCCGCCGCCAACCGGGCCTGTCAGGGCATCCCCTGGGGCCAGCGTGCCGGAAGCAACCGCCGTCACATCCAACACAGTGCTGGTTGTGGTCATGGCTTCACTGGACACGTCCGCATGTACCAGCGTGTATGTGCCTGTGCCGCCGGGGGTGCCAGTGAGCTGGGCGCCCAGCGGAACAGCCGCAACACCTGTACCGCTCACCAAGTCCCCTTGGTGAAGAGTGCCGGTGAGTGCCGACACCGTGAGCACGTTACTGGCAATGACGCCAGTGAAGCTGGCGCCCATGGATGCCGTAACGCTGGCCACAGCCGGGGCGCTGGCCCCGCCCGCTACCAAGGCGCCGTTGGACGGGTCTGCATACACCTTCTGGCCCGGAGTGGCGCCAGCGGCGAAGAAGCCCCAGAAATCGCCCTGGCTGAACAGGGTGACGGGAAACCCGGCATTGAGCACGAAAGTGGAAAAGCCCAGGTAATCCGTGATGATGGCTTGGTCAGACCGGCGCAGGAAGCCCAACTGGCCGTTGGGGTTGTAGCTCTGGCTCACCACTTCGCTGGTCAGGTCCGCCCAGGCGAAATTGCCCACAATCAGGCCGCCCGGTGGCGCTACCAGACTGGAAGGGCCTGCCAGGACAACCGCACGCGGGTTGGCGCCGTAGAAGTCACCGGCCACGCCAGGGGCGGGCTGGTTGTTCACAAGGGTCTGAAAACCCGTCTTTGTCAGTTGGACCATGTGCCTACGCCTGCCACGTTGAAATTTTGCCGTTGGTGCCCTGATTGGCCGTCATGGACTCAGAGCCAACCAACGTGTAAAGGTTGGTCTGGTACACGCCAACACCGCCAGGAGTGCCCGAGACTTGGCCCGTAATCTGGGCATAGCTGGGGACGTTCGTGCCCGCGAAGTACATCCCGGCGGACAGCGTGCCGGACGCAACAGCCGAAACTGTCAGCTTGCCGTCTGGCGTGCTCTGGCTGGTCATGGCTTCGCTGGCAACGTCTGCATGGCTCAACTGGTACGTGCCCACGCCACCGGGGAAGCCGGTGAGCTGAGCGCCCAGGGGAACTGCCACAACACCAGCGCCACTGATAAGGTCCCCGCGATGCAGGACACCAGTGAGCGCCGATACGGTCAACACGTTGCTGGCAATGGCTCCGGTGAAGGTGGCGCCGCTGGTGCCTGTCAGGGCTCCAGTGAAAGCCGCCGGGCCTGGGACAGCCGTGGCCAACTTGAATTTCGTTTCCTGCTTTCCGTAAGCAGTGATGGTGCCCGAGCCAACCACAGGGTTGCTCTGGTTCAGCGCATAGACGCCAGTACCGCCCGCTGAGCCGGACACTTGGCTGCTGATGAACGTGCCGGGCAGGAGCCCCAGAGCCGCGTTCTGAACCACCTGTCCCGCCGCCAGCGTGCCGCTGGTAGCCGTGACGGTCAACGCATTCCCCGCCACCGAGCCGGTGAAGGTGAACGTGACACCCTGGCCAGGAACGTCAGCCGAAGCCGCGCCCGTCACAGGGTCAGCGTACACCGTAAGGCCAGCGGCATCCGGCGCCGTGCTTACGAAGTCCGCCCAGAAATCGCCCTGATTGTGGGCAGTGCAGGGGAAGCCCTGCTGGATGGCAACGCGCGACTCATCAAGGAATGCCGTGATGACGGTCTGGGACTCGCGATGCACAAAGCCCAGGATACTGTTGGGCTGGAAATAGTTGGCCATCAGGCCGGTGGCATAGTTGGCCCAGGCGAAGCGGCCAACAATCAGCGCATTGGCTACTGCGCCACCCAGGGTAAGCGTGTAGTCCGGCGCAGCCACGTAGCCGCCCGGTGGCGCAATGACGCTGGCGCGTGGGTTGCAGCCCGCGAAGTCCCCGGCGATACCTGGGACCGGCTGAGCATTGACGCGAGTTTGAAAGCCCATGCTGGTATTTCCTTAGAAACCGAAGTTGACCGTGCTGTCCACGGTCTTGCTGTCAGTGGTGATGGTCCGGTCCTTCCCGGCCTTCACCTGAGCCCACAGGGCCGGGAGTGCGCTGACATGGATTTCCTTGGCGCCGGGCACCTTCTGGTTGTCCAGGGCGAAGCGGTAGACAGCTTCCGCGCTGTCCAGGGCCACTTCACCAACCACGTCCGCCACGTCCGCGCGTGCCGCCGTAAGGTCAGCCTGGGCTTTCAGGGCCGCCGTCACGGCATCAGCCGCCAGCTTATCCGCGTCAGCCTTGGTGACCATGCCAGCCTTGGCCGCCGTCACAGCAGCGTCAACCGCCGCCAAAAATTCGGGGGAATCGCACGCCATGTGCTTCTTTGAACCGCCAGCCTTCCGGCGCTTCTCGCCCGGCTTCTCTGGGTCATCTTCCCAGCTTTCCGGGTCAGCATCGTAGGCAGCCTTGTTGGCGGCCTTCGTCGCAGCTTCGCCAGCCGCAAACTCGACAGCGCCAACAGCGGTGTCCAGGGCAGCATCCAGCGCCGCTTGGTCCGCGTCAGCCTTCAGGAAGGTGGCAATGGCCTTGACAATGGCAAGTCGCTTCATGGGGATAAATTCCTGCAATTCTTCGGGCTGTTCATCCGCCACCATCACGTCAGGGCCGGTGCGGCCTTCTTTGACAATAGCAATGTGGTTCCCGGTTATATTGCGCATCACTCCGTCATATGTCAAACCTTCTGGCGTTGTGCCAGGGGTCATGTCCGGGGTGTAGGTGTAGCCGGGCGACAATTCCCGCTTGCGCTTGGTCTTCACTTCGTCAATGGAATCCCCAACCCAGAACGCCATAGGCACCTTCAGGTAGGGGTATTCAAATACCGTGCCGCTGCCAGTGGTCCCGGCTACGTAGTCCTTTTCCGGGTTGGCCGCGTCCACCACAATGTGCTCATCCAGCACTGGCACCATGTCGAAAGTGTGGGCAGCTTTCGCCAACTCGTCAGGGTGCCGCCACATGCGGTAAACGGTATTGGCATCCAGGCCCAGGGCTTGATAGCCGGGGATTTCGCGGCCCAGGTACGGGCACACGTTGGCCTTGGATATGTTGGTCATCTTCACACGCATCCGCCCAAAGCGGTCTTGCGTGCGAAGGGACTTGTCTAGTGCCAGCTTTGACATATCCCACAGGTTACCGGCCTGCGGGATATGCCGCAACTCAATCAGTCAGCGGGGTCAAATGCCTTGGGCACGTCCACCATAGCGAACGGGCCAAGCTGAGCGTAGGGCACGCCAGCGGGGTCCTTCGGGCCAGTTCCCATGGGAACTACCGGCACCTGGGGCAACTCATGGCCGCCCTTGCAATAGCCGTGGCATCCGCAAGCCAGGGTCAGCCGCCCAGGGGTGAAGGGTGCCGCCAGCGCGGGCAGCATGCCAACAACCCGTTCTTCCGGCTGGAGCGGGTCCGGGGTGAGGGCGTAGGCATCCGGGAACAGCTCAATGGGCTCCTGGGCACTGGCCGCAGACTGGGCGGCGGCCCGCGCTTCACAGTCCAACTGAATCTGGGCCAACAGTCTCCAGGCCGCGTTGGCCAGATGCATGGGCGGCTCCCCGCCAATGGCCGCCAGAATCTCAGGGGGTAGCGGCGGCTCATCATTGTACGGGCCGGTTGTGGCGTAGTCCCACATGTGCCGCTGGGCCGTGTTGAGCTGGTCCATGCTCTTACCCCGCGCCCAGTGCATGGGCTCACCGGGGTTGTGTTGCATGTTGCCTGCCACTGACACCTTCACCAGCTCCAGTATGGCGTCCGGGAAATACTCAGTCAGGAAGGTGAACAGCGGGAGGGCCTTGCGAAGCGCGTTGTCTTTTGGTAGTGGCATTGCGTGTTGCCTTATCGGTGTAGGTGGCCAGCGCGGACCATAGCGGGCCGCGCCCAGAATGTCCAGATACCCTTACCCCAGGCGAAGGTGTACCAGCACGCCAGGGCCATGATGCCCCACTGGTTATGTTTGAATGCGGTGTAAAACCAAAACGGTTCCCCGGCCATCCCAAACCAGCAGGCATAGTGCGCCCACGGTGGACGAGACTGAGACAGCCACACGGCACATACTCCGGTGACTGTCAGCATTAGCTGGACGAATGACTCAAACATTGCGGCTGGGTCCACGGCCAGCGCGCAGTTCCGAGTAACAAGCCAGGAAGTGGTCCCGCGCCAGCTCTGGAGCCCAGCACGGCATGTGCCAGTCACGGAAGCGGTTGGCCTGGGCAATGATGCCATCCGGCCACATGAAATCGTCACCTTTGTTGGGCAGCAGGTGGCGCGCTTCAATGGCCAGGGCGATAAGGTCCGCCGTCTTGCAACCCGCCGTTATGACGGGGGTGAGCCCGTATGCAACACGGCAAGCGGCTTCCAGCTTCAGCTCCACTGGCGAATAGTCGCGTATGGCGGCCTTCCAGGGCTTGGGCAAGTCAATCAGGTAGCCTTCATGATTGTCATGCATGAGCCCTTCAAACGGGTCACCCAGGCCCAGTTGCTCCATGATGGTGGCAACTAGCATGCTGTGCTCAGCTACGCAGTAGAAACGGCGGGAGTGGCCGCCGTAGCGGCATATGTTGCCCAGCGCGTGGGCGCTTTCCTCAATATCAAACACCGGGTCATCAATGTAAAAGCGGTTGCCCTTGCATGTTGAAATGTAGGGCTTGTCACCCTGGAAACCGTGTTGTAATGCCATGCGTGCGTGTACTCGTTTTAGTTGTGGCAGTGCCCGTCAATGTAGCGGACAATCTGCCGTTTGCCATCCCACTGGACCAGCACGTCCGCGTTGGTCCAGCTACTCAATCCGTGGTTGTACTCCAACCGGCGGTATGTCTTGGTTCCGGCACCATAGTTGCCTTCGTAGATATAGTCAATATGGCGGTGGAAAGTCACGGACTTGTCGCCCATGTGCGCAAACGTCTTGGCAGAGCCCTTGGCCCCGTTGGCGCCCAGGTCACCGTGTAGGTGCAACGCTACGTCGCCCTTGGCGTACTGCTCATCCAAGTGAAGCAGGCGGATGTTGCCTTCCAGGCCCTGTTGCTGTTGGAACCAGTAATGCAGGGGGTCTGGGTAGTGGACACCGTTTTCCCGCATGACGCTGTTGCGCGCCATGTACAGGGCGGTTTCCAGGCCAAACTCCATGTTATGTACATCGTCCGTGAAGCCATGCTTGAGCTTGTCCAACACCCAGCGCCGCAGCATGTCATTGTGGTTGCTGGCCTGGACAACCCATTCTGTCTGGTCAAAGCGCTTCGCGTTGCCGCGCGTCCAGCCAATGGCCCGGAGTGATTCGGCCTTCATGTTGTTGCGCCCGCTGTCATGCTTGGCCTTTTGGACCAGCAAGTCATTGCGGCTGTGGTGGTTGATGGCGTAGGAGTCCAGCAAGTCCGGGAGTATGACCGCTTCGGGCTGCAAGCGCTCCAGCACTTTTACCGTGGCTTTCCACACCTGGGGGTCAATGAAGTCCACATGAATGTCCCCACACCCCAGAGCCAGCGGACGCGGGGCGCTGCTGACTGTGCCGTTGGGGTGGAAGGTGTTGCCCTTCAGGCCATCGGTGGCGCTGTTGTGGGTCTTGCTGTAGTGGAGCTGGCGGACGTGGAACCGTGGGCCTTCAAACTCCACCAGTAGGGCGCTCAGGCTGTGGTGGAATTCGGCAATGATGCCGCGCTTGGTCAGCGTGTAGTTTTCTTCCGTGCATGCGCCCGTTGTGGTCATGGTCTTGGGCATGCGGCCACTGGCCACTGGAATGTTGGTGCTATTGAGTTTGACGTGGCCGTAAATGGCGGACTGCGGGCCGCTCATGGCGTCCAGGCCGGACAGCGGTGTTGTGTCGGTTGGTTGTGTGGGCACGTCAGCAAACAACGTCAGGTTGTCATTGAGTACGTGGCGCTTGTTCCACAGGAAGGGCTTGACAGCTTCGGCCCAGTGTTCCGCGTTGCGCTGGGAGCCGGTCCACACGCTGGTTGGATTTTTGTACCGCAGCGGTATGACGAAAATCTCATAGCGATAGTGGCGGGCAGCGGCCAGGATGCATTGCCACCAGTCTGCATGGACCGGGGTTGCATTCTGGGCCGCCACCACTATGGCGCCCTTGATGCGCCGGGGAAGATCGCGGTGGAATGACAGGGTGATTTCCGAAGACTCACCAAACGGGTTGTTGAGCCGCCGGAACTGGGCAATGGTGTTGCCTTTGCTTCCGTCGCCCATCACCTTGGTTGTTTCTACCGCTTTCGACATGGTTGGCTACTCTGCAAGGGCCGCTTGTTTGGCGGCGGGAGATACGAACCAGTACAGCTTGGAGCGGGACTTGTTCCCGGCTTCGTGCGTCTGGTCTGCGAATTGCTCAGCGTAGGCGTTCAGGTCCGCAGCGTTGACTCCAGACAATCGGCTGAAGTCCATGTTGGTGACCCATGCGTGACCGGCGGCCTTCATGGCCACGAAGCCTTCCCGGATTCGGGCCGGGATACGCACACTGGGGATATTCTCTTCACGGAAGCTGGCAACAGTGTTGCCCTTCTTCGGGGTTACGGGGGCGGTGGTTTTGGCCTTGGCCATAGAAATTACCTTTGTTTTAGGGACATGGAAACAATGGGCGGGGCGCTCCAGGGGTCAATCTTGCACGCCACGCGCACAGCTTGTACCGCACTGGCGCCCATGTGTAAAGCCCCCAGGGCAGCCTTAGTGCCTGAGCCCACGGCATAGAACCGGGCCGTTACCTTCTGGGGCACCAGCCAACAGTCCCAGGTCCACAGGCCGCGCTTGTTGAGCACAACAGCGGTGAAATCGTTCTGGGCATCCCGGATGCTCTGGGCCAGGGCTTCATCCCGCATGCCTTCCCGGAACCAATGCAGCCACGCCATGCCGGGGCTTGACTCGCCCTGTAGGGCAACAACGTTGTCACCAACACGTAGCAGCTTGACGCATTTGCCCGCGTAGTCCCCGGCGCTTTCGTCGCTGGTGGTCTCGCGTGAGTCAGCGGCAATGATGCCATTACGGTAGGCGATTGTTGTCATGTGCGGTGTTTCCTTGCGTTGTACCGGGCTACTACGGTTTTGGCACTGAGCCGGTTGGCGGCAACTCCAGGGATGATGGCTTTAGACATACAGCGGCAGTTGATTTCAGTGCCGGGCCAGATGTGTTTGTTGACTGCGGGGTCCAGCCAGCCTTCACTGATTTTGTAGCGTTGCTTGCGCTTCGCGGCGGCAACGTGTGTTGTTCGGGGCTCTTTACCAGCACTGCTGTGTGTCCATATGGCTTCTTCTATCCCCAGCTCTTTGCGGCGGGCATCTTCAAACGCAGCTTTGGCCTTGTTGTTCTGGTCACGCGCGATGAATGAAGCCCTATGCTGGGTAACCTTGTATACCTTCTGAATGTCGGCAGTCAAGCGGCTCATGTCAGAACCGGCTGTAACTGCGTTCCACACCTGGGTTTTTACATCCTTCAGATATTGCTGGGGGATAGTGCGGATAAGGTCCACGTTAGCCTGGACGCGCACGGCATAGGCATCCTTCATGGCGCGCGTGGGCTTGAATTTGACAGTGAAGCCAGCCTTGGCAAAGCTGGCCCTAACACCGTTGTCCGTGGCTGTCCAGGCTTGCGTAGCAAACTTGTCAGCTATTCGGTGCGCCATCGCATCAAAGCGGGTTTCCCAGCGCTTGGTCAGCCGCTCCAGGCTGCGTTGCACCAACAGGGTAAGGTTGGGCGCATCAGTAGCGAAGCCCACGGTGTTGACCCCGCGCGCCCAGTCTGCGGCCAGCTCCGCTTCAACGTCAGCGTTCATAGTTCCTATGGGAACTAACAGCGCGTTGGCATAGCCAGCTTCCACCCCAACGTTGGGGTGGACTTCATCGCAGATGATATCCCCGTAAGGCTGGGCCAGCGCGGCAGTGGCCATGGCTTACTTCTTAGCCGGGGCGGGCTTCGGTGCAACCTTCGCTTCGTGGCTAATCAGGTCCTTCGCGCGGTCATGGTCCGCTTGCTTGCCTTCTTCCTCCAGCTCCGCTGATTCTTCGGCTGTTGGTTCTTCAGGCAGTTCCGGGGCCGGGCCATTCAGGTTGTTGTAACCGCTGTTGGGGTCACCCTGTAAGCGCTCCCGTTCTTCCTCCGGTGATATGACACCGTTGGTGATGTAAGCGGTTCCCGCCTGGGCATCATCCGCCCGGATCTTGGCCAGCTCAACACTGGTTGGCTCACGCAACGGCACCCAGTCATAGGTGATATCTTCGTCAATGTCGCCAAAGCAGTGGATTTGCAACACGTCAAGGAACGTGTCCATGTTGTCATTTGTGCCTTCCTGCTCTGAGTGCAGGAAATCATTATAAACCTCAATCTCACCTTCGCTGCTGGCGTTCAGGCCGCTGGGGGTGATGCCGGTCAACTTCACCAGTGGAGTGTGTGAAGGGGCGGCCATGTGTTCCTGGGCCTGCGCTTGCAGCTTGTCCAGGCCAGACAGGGGAACGTTGAACTGGAAAAACTCTTCCGTATCCTTGTCCAGAATCATCAGGCCACGGTTGCCCTTGGTCTTGTTGAAGAAGTCAGCCCGGTCACGCACGCTGGAGCCGTCTTCATCTTCTTCCAACAGCGTGGCAAGGTTGGTGGCAATGCCGCTGGTGCTATAGTTGTACACAAGGTCACTCACAGCGTCCCGCGTGCGATACCATTGCAACACGTAGGGCTCCATGAGCTGGGACATGCTCAAGCCACCGAAGTTGTAAGCAGGCTTGAACAGGTCCGGCACTGGCCGGGATATGAATGTCAGGAAGCGCGTGGAATGCGTCTTGCGCCCCAGGCAAAACATGGACGTTGGTTTGAAGAAGTCCGGCGCTGTTGGGTCAGTGCTGTTGTAGGAATACGGTGTCATCCATAGCGGTTCAATGCCAGACACACCCAGCAAGCAATCCTTGCCCAATGTGCTGGGGTCAATCTTCAGCGGGCGCTGGCGGGCCATGTCGCTGTCCTGGCCCTTAATGTCCAGATACAGGTCATAGCGCCCGAAGAAATAGTCATTTTCTACGGCCTTCTTCCACAGCTTGCGGATTTTGAAGTCCCGCATGGCCTGTTCCATGGTCTCAATCCGGTCCTTTTTGTCACCGGCACTGGCTGACTTCAGCTTGAGCCAGCGGCGGGTCATTTCCTTGGCCGTGGTCTCAGCCGGGCTGCGGTACTCAGACCGTAGGGCCAGCTCTGCAAGGTAGGGGTAGCCGGGGAAGCCCACGGCACTGCAATACTGGTTGGCCCAGGCATACGTGGGCGCGACCATGGCGCTATCCAGGGCCATGTAGGGGCGCTCACCTGGGAGCCGCCGGAAGCGGGTCAGGTCACGCGGGTTGCGGGGCACAACGCCAGGGGCGAGCTGGGGCGCGCGGAAGGGCCGGGCCTTCACCACGTAATTCCCCATGCGGGCCAAGCCCTGGCTGGCCAGCTCTGAATCCGTCATCAGGTGTATGGCGCGCTTGGATACCCTCACGGCCTTGGCCGGGCCGTCCGTAATCAGGACGGGCTTGGACCGGGCGCGGGCGCGCTGGGCTGCCCGCCTGTCTGCCACTTCCTGGGCCTTGACACGCTGCGGGTATGCTGGGTTGGCGCGTTTGCGCTTCGGGGGCTTACTCATGGGCTGGGGCTCCGACAGGGCGCGTGCGGTAGTTGCCGTCCTGGCCGCGTAGCTTTTCAACGTGGTCCGGCTCCCGCACGGTGGCGGGGGACTTCAGGGAAGCGCCGCACCCCTGGCATGACAGCCGAAGGGGCGGCCCTTGTAGGTTGAGCTGGCCACAGCTACCGCACGTTTTCATTGTCCATGGACTCATTGGCTTTGGATTTGACCAATACTGCCACACGTCTGGGTGCGAAGGCCATCATAACCGCGTCCGCCTTGTCCGGGCTGGGGGTCTCATCCGGCGCCTTGTCCACCCCCATCTTGCCCGTAACCGTCTGACAGAACACAGGCTGGGACAGTTGCATGCACAGGCTGCGTATCTCTGGGGTGTTGTCCCGTATGCATATGATTTTGTGCTGGTCAAAGTCCGGCGGAAGCTTGCCGTACATTTCCCAGTAGAGCCGTGTTTGATAGCTGTTGCGGAACAACTGGCGCAGCCAGAACCAGCCCTGGGCCTTGGCGTTGGCGAAGTAATCGATAGCCTTGCGTTGCGTGCCGGGGAATGGCTTCTCAGGGTCAACCACTGGGCCGCTACCGCGCCAGGGGTGGACTGACTGCTTAGCCATGCGGTTTTCCTCCCGTTCCTCATTGGCCTTGCGTGCGTGGCTACGCACATCAGCGCCCATACCGTCCGCGTCATACACCCAGTGGCTGATGTTGGAGTCATCCGCCATGTTGAACACCTTGGCCACGCTGTCCGATATATCCCACTGGCGCCCGTCAATCATCCCGTTGCCGCGCCAGCTAACGCAATTCTCCAGTAGGAAGTCATGACGTGTTGCCCACGCGCATTTATCCCGGCCCAGGTCAGCAACGTCCATTGCTCCAGTGCGGCGGCCTTCGGGGGTGATTCCCAGCAGCTTGTCCAAGTCCAGCGCTGCCTGGACCCATGTCTGTTCAATGATAACGCCATCAACGCTGGCCGCGAAGTTGCAATCAAGCTCCTGGGCAACAATAACGGGGTCCAGCTCCTGGCATTTCTTGTCGTACCACGCTTTATCTTTGCGCGGGTCATCACGCCAGTGGAAATCAAACCGGGCAATGTTGGGGTTGTGGGCACGCTCAGCAAAGCTGTTAGCCGTGCCGTTCACGCTGCTGATATCAATGCGGCAGTCCGTGGTTGCTGACAGCGAAGCGTCTATCAGCTTGGGCCGTTCAACGTGTGCGGACTCATCCACGCCATAGATGCTGGTGCGGCCACCACGGCCAATGTTATCCCCGGCTTCCCCAGTGATGCTGGCTTCAGTGCCGGGATAGGTCATAACCATGTGTTGTTTGTTGCGCTTGGGGTGCCAGCCGTTGCGGAACACGGCGGGGATATAGCGCATGAACAACATGCCCTTGTAGAACAGGCAGTCAGGGTCACCGTTGCGGTCCACTTTGTCTTCCTTGGCGCTACCAACACCAACACGGAAGTCCGCCCAGTGTAGGCACATGGCCACGCTGAACGACATGAACAGCCAGGACAATCCACAATCGCGAGACTTGACAACAGTGCCAGGGGTCTTGGTCTGCCAGCGCTGATATAGCCAGCGCATGAATGCCTCTTGTTTAGGCATCAACAGGAAGGGCATGAGTGGCACGCGCCCAGGTTGGCCAGCCACGCGCGGGTCAACCGTAACACCCCAGTCTTGCACGAAGTCCCAGGGGTTGTATTTGTAGTGCAACTTGAAGTCCGCCACCAGCACTGGGTCAGCGTTCAGCTTCTGGAGTAGCAGCGCCCGTTTCTGCCAGATAGGCAGATAGTCTGGGTTCTTCCAGTCCAGGGGATAGCGTTGTGTTGGTTGAACCTTGGACCAGTCTATGGGCTCAGCCAGTACGGCGCTCATGGATAGTTGCCCCAGTCCAGCAGCCATTCATAGGGGTTGTATGGCTTGGGCGGGGTTGGCTCTGCACCGTAGTACACGCACACTTCACAGACTTGGCCGGGCTCATACTCTGACATGACCGTGCATTGTGTGCAGCGGTGTGTTGGGTATTCAATGCGCCCGTCTGGCTTCACTCTCATGATACAAGCGCCAGATACTTGCGGCTGGCTTCTTCCGGTGTGGCCGTGCTGGGTATGTTGTAGGCTTCGGCAGGCAGTGAGCCGGGGCTGTTGTTCAGTGTGCCTTCCACCTTGTCAACACTCCAACCCAACAGCTTTGCCAACTGTTGTATGTCTGCATTACGGTCCGCCAGCTTGATTTCAATGCCCTGGGCCGTTTCCTTCACCCCTTCATAGATGAGCGCCGCAGCGCCCTCCAGCTTCGTGGTGTCAGCTATGACAGTCTTGCCGTGCCCGTCGCCCATGCAATCGGGGCTGGTGCATGTCACGTCCGGTTCCCGGTGTGGGTCAAAGCCATAGCCACCTTCATCCGTGGGTACGGGCTTCCGCCTGGGGTCATCCTGCTCCAGGGGCGCGTTGTGCGTCATGACCGCGTGTAACTCTGTGGCGTACTCCATTTCATCAACCCACTGGTGTTGGTGGTTGATGCCGTGGCAGCAGCGGCAACAGCGGCGGACATGGTTGATGACTTCCCGCCGGTCCGCGTGTATGCGGTCCCAAAGGAATTTGATGAGCTGGGCCTTATTGGCCACGGTCTTGCTGGCCGCCGCTTCCATCAGCGTGGCCATGCGGGCGCGCACATGGGGGAGCTGGCCTACGCGGCTGGCTTCCTGCCATATCCAGGCGGGCTTGGTATTGACGGGGCAGTCATAGGCCCTGCGATACGCAGCGGCACGGTTGCCCGTCTCCAGTAGCGCTTGGCAATACGCTTCCTGTTTAGGGGTGAGCGCTTGCGTGGTGGCGCTGTCGCTGGCGTCGCCCACAGGGGCGGCGGTTATGGGGGTTTTAGCGGGGTCATTCATTATGTCGCATAGCCTAGCACGCCTAAGCCCACGCGCAAGACCCCGGCGGCTAAAATGGTGAGAGATAGAGGGCCAGGGATGGCGAGGGCCGCGCACACTCACCCTGGAATAAAATGAATATAGTAGTGTTATGACCTTGTACTAGCTATCCCTTACCCTATCCTGTATAACAATACTATATCTATTTTAATTCACGTTTAATAGGAAGGACCATGGACATTATTAGCCGTGCTGATGCTCATGCAGCGGGTAAGCTTCGCTACTTCACTGGTATCCCATGCAGGAACGGGCACCTAGCGGAGCGCTACGTTACCCAGGGGGCTTGCGTAGACTGCCTCAAGAAATTCCGCAAGTTTGCCCCCAACCCGTACACCCGGAAGCTGGTACCCTGGCAACCGCAACAGCTCTACATCCCCGCCGGGCTCACGGTAGACCAAGAAACCCAGCTAAAGGACTGCCTACGGGTCTGGAGCCAGCACTGGGCGGAGCAATGCGGGTTGCTGGATGAAGAACAGCGGCAGGCTTACAACAAGCGGGAAGCCTGGATACAGAGCCGCCGGGCTGCTGGCGTAGTAGAGACCTAGTTCCCCTGGGCACTAGCTGTTAAAAGTGTGATGTAGTGCTAGACATGCCCGTAACACTCACATACTATGGGCTCCACTGAACGCAACCACTGACTGGAGTACCGAACGTGACAACGCATTACATGGCCCAGATTGACGGTGTGACTGTTACCCGCAGCACGGCTGGCCGCAGCTACAGCCACGTACTGGTTGGCTTCGTGAACATCGCCAGGGAACGGGCCGTCAATGAGTCTGAAGCCCGCCTGAACTACCCCAGCGCCGTGGCCCGGCTCACCAAGGAAGCCAACGGCCAGACGTTCTACCTGGGCTGGACCACTGACGCCAAGATGCTGGAAATGTTCACCAGTGACCTGAGCCCGGAAGCGAAGGCCGCCAAGGTGGCTGAGCGCAAGGCCGAATACATGCAGCGCCATGAAGATCAGGTGGCGAAGTCCAAGGCTGAGTTGGCGGACCTGTTGGCGCTGGGCCAGGAAGGCTATGTGGCCAAGGCCCTGGCGGAGTATGACGCGCGTGACGCGGCCCGCACCAACAAGACCGTTGAAGGCACATACTACGTGTGTGACCTGGGTTGGAGCAGCACAGCCGCCCTGGCCGCCACCAACCTACGCAAACACCAGAAACCCGGCTACCGCTATGACCGTCTGATGATTCTGGACGCGGTAGTGGTGCCCAAGGCCGCGAAGCCTTCCAAGTCCAAGGCCACGCGATGAAATACGCACTGTTTACCCTGGGAGTGGCCCTTGCGCTCCTGGGGCTGTTGGTAGCCGCTGCCGTGTGGGCATGCGGTGTTAGATTCGACACAACCCAGGAGTAACATGACATGCCACGTAAGAACGCAAAGCGCCCAACCGCCGCTGACTTGAAGGTGCGCGCCATGGCCCAGGAATTGAAGGAAGCCGCGCAGACTACAGAGTCAGCGGACCCCCTGGCCAAGTATCTGGTGATGAGTTTCGACTACCGCGATGATGACAGCAACAGCACCCTGCGCACCCGCATTTACCTGTTGCCTGCCCACGCTCACTTCCCTGGCTTCGGTGGCTCACGCGGCGGGCTGGTCACTGGCAAGACACCCAGCCTTATCATGCGCCAGACCGGCGGCTGGGGAATTCGTGACACGGAGTATGACCTGTGCTGCCCGAAAGCCTGGGGCTATATCAACTGGTTGGCCCGCAAGGCCGCCATCCAGGGCAGTTACCACGTCATTGGCTCCTGGGACCTGATTGACCCCAGCCAGCACCCGAAGGCCCCGGACAATGTTTGACTTTACATATGACGCCATTGACCTGATGCCCTACCACTTCCGGGTGTTCTGGTTCACCATGGACACCGCTGAAGGCCCGGACACGTCCAGCTTTTGGCTGAACTACAGGCAACAGGGCGCCAGGGTGTTTGAGCCGGTCTATGACTGGGTGCGGTTGTACTGAAAGTGTGACGTAGTGCTGGATTCGTCCGTAATACTCAGATACAGTGCAACCCATGGACCCCTACAACACAGCCCCGACGAAGCCGGACCCCTGGAAGGGCCAGCCCGTCAAGCAAGACAGGAGTAAACGCAAATGAACATCCGCCCTGATGTAGCCCTGGCCGTACTGGAGACAGTTGGCAGAGTCACCAAAGAGCAATGCTTGCGCCGGACGTACTGGGTACAGCTCCGCCGCCCCATGCCCCAGGTGCTGAAGACCAGCCCGAAGTGGTCAGCGCTGTAGGTTGAACAGGTGGTCCTAGCGGGCCACCGATTGAACCCACAACCAACCGTTAGGTGCAACATGATTAAGGTGACTGTTATTCTCAAGGGCTCCCATGAGTGCGAGCTGGACCGGCTCACGTTCCACATTCGTGACTGGGACCACTGTGCCGCCGCCATGACCCAGGCCATACTCAAGGCCCAGTGGGTCATCAGCCCCGGTGACACGCTCCATGTGGATGGTGAATAACATGAACGCACGCCAACACCTTCACGCGGTTGTCACAGCAGTGGTTCAACACCCAACAACCCCAGCCACGGCAGAAATTATCCACGCGGCGGCCAACTACCTACAGGTGCCCGAGCTGTCACCCAAGGCATTCCAGCAGCGCGTGTGCCAGTCCATCCGATCCAGGGCCAACGCGCAACACCTACCCGCCAAGGGTGTGAAGCGTGAGCGGGCCTACATTGAAATGCTCATGGGTGTTGGGATGGCCCTGGAAGCCCTGGGTAGTGACCAGCTCAACCCGTTCCTGATACTGGCCACTCTGGGCTGTGCCAGGGGCGCTGTTGAGGCAGTCAACGCACTGGCGGACGGGAAGGAACTGCCATGAAGGTGGAAGACTGTGTTGTATTCGTCAAGATGCCACCGGGCAACACTGACGTTAAGCGCCACCGGCTTCCACTTGGCCAGTGCGGGGTTATCCTAGAAACAGGTGACCTGTTCAAAGTCAGCTTTGGCGACAAGGGAACCTATTGGTTGCCCGCTTATAGCCTGGAGCTGATGAACGATGAACCCGCCCAGAAAGTCCTGTTGAGTGAAAGCCCCCTGGCCGCCGCCGTGAGCCGTGACGTGGACAATGAAAGGGCGCTGCGACACAGCCCCATGCACATTGCCCGCCAGCTCTCCATGTTGGCCCTGGACATTGCCCTGGGTTGCCCACTGGACCGGCCCAACCAGCCGGGTTACTACACGTATGTGAGCCGTGATACAGTGCGCGCCATCCGCGCCACCCTGGATGAAGCCGGGATTGACTGGAAGAAACAGCATAAGGAATTACGCAAATGAGCAAATGCCCTCTAATCGCTAAGGCCATTGTCTACGCAGTGCGCCAAGCCACGCTCATCAATCAGTATGGCATGACCTGGGACGCCATTGAGACCAACACGGCCAACATACTGGCAGGTTGCTCCGTCCCGGCTGATGGCAAGATGAACAGTGCCGAAGCTGTTAGCAACAGCATCAATGAAGCGCTCAAGCGCGGGTTGCTCACCCCGAACGAAGCACGCGAAGCCTACGCGCTGGTTGGCCATCCAACACCGTGGAAGGTGCGCCGGGTTACTATCCCGAGCTGGCGCGGCCCTGGCCAGCCCCGAGCTGTGCGCCATGAGCTGATGGACGACAATGGCCGGATTGTGGGCAACATCCGCAATGAGCGGGTAGCCCACGAAGTGGTCAGGTTGGTCAACAGCGGTGGCGCCGTGGCCCTGGAGCTGGTTGACAAGTACCACGCTCAGAAATCCGAGCTGTCCCGCACCAAGGAAGCGCTACGCATTGAGTCTGTGGCGGCCCAGAATGCGCGGGCCGAGCTGGGCGCAGCCAACGCACACGCCAGCACATGGCGGGAAACTGCGCTCAACACCGCACGGGAGCGGGACGACACCACGAAGGTGTTGGATGCCGTGCGGGATGACTTGAAGGGCTCCGAGCTGTGCCGGGACCAGCTCCGCCGGGACCGTGATGGCTACAAGCGGGGCGCACAATTCTGGATGGACGAAGCCAACCAGCGCGTAGCTGAACGGGACCTAGCCACCAACAAGGTGCGGGAACTGAAAGGCAAACTTGAGACGTTGCGCACATTCATAAACGACATGGTGTGCAATGCTCGCATCATCCACACCGATGAACTGAAGCAACTGTTGGAGCAAACAAAATGACCACCGTCCGCCCCCGCTTTATTGTCCTGTTCATCCTGGCCCTGTTGCTTCTCGTCCTGTCAGGCTGTGCGGCACTCCCCATGCCGCTCCAGCCCCAGGCTGACAACAACAGCAACTACGCTGAAGGGGCCTTCATTGTCCTGGCTGGTATTGACACCGCCCAGTCCATGCACATCCGCAAGGGCACAAGCTGCGACCATGAAGCGGACCCCATTGCCGCCGCGCTGTACGGGTCCAAGTACCCGAAGCCGGGCCGGGTGTTGCTCACCAACTTGGCGCTCATCACGGTTCACACCATGGTAGCGTCCTGGCTGGATGAGAAGGTTGACCAGCACATGAAGGCTGACGATGGCAGCGTTGGGCCGTGGTATGTTGGCCGCGTGGCCTTCCATACTGTCAGCTTGGCCCTGGAAGCCAGTGCCGTGGTCAATAACCGTAGCCGGGGCTGCGCACTGTGACACTCACAGACCATGTGCTGGACTCCACCGGGGTCCAGTGCGCGGTGTGTGGTGCCGGTTTCTTTGACTTATTCATCCCATGTTTTGGAGGAAATGAAATGCCCGTCAACAACGGAAAGCCCGAAAGCGACGCCATAAAGCGCGCCCGTAAGGACGTGAACGACAGAGCCGCAGAGCTGGAACAGGCCCAGCAGTTGGCCGCTGTCGCAGGTGTCAAGTTGCAACAGGCCCAGGATGCCCTGGCCGCCCTACTGGAGAAGCAGCGCAATGCGAAGAAGTAAGCCCCTTTGGTCCTGGGAGTTTGGCGCCACCGCCAACGTCATCCACTTCTATTGCACCAATGGCAAGTATGCGGAACGGGACGGATACAGCGCCGTTGACGCCATCAGCCTTGTTGACTATCTCAACCACCGTGGGTGACACCCTGGAAAGCGCACAGGCGGAGTTGGTCCGCCTGGAGCGTATGGTTGCGGCCCAGCGCCAGCTTGTGGCCCGGCTCACCCCTAGCCAACACCTTCCAACTTACATGCGCCCACGCGCGCAAGACCAGACGCTAAGGCCCGTAGGGCTTCCTGGGCGAGTTGTCCAGTTCCCCCGGCGGGTTTTTGAGCATTGGTTCTCAGCCTAGCCAATCGCATGCGGCGGGGGCCTTCCAGCTCCCGCAGCTTGTGAACCGCGTCACAGTATCGTTTCCAAGTATCTTCACACATGGTCGGTACTCCTTGGTTACTACTTGGAGTATCGGCTGGGCTTGCAATTTTTATAGCGACGTGCGTCCCACTTCGTAACACTTACTTGACACAACGGTCAAAACTTCAGCGTTAGCTAACACTTAGCCATTGGTGCGGTCCCGTACAGAGCCCCAACGGGTTGGCACGGTCCATGCAATACACCTAGCAGCCCCAGCAATACCGCTGGGAGCATGTTAGGAGTAACGACAATGGACATTCAGCAGACAATCAAACGCGCCCACTACGTTGCGACGGAAGCCCAGGTGGAAACCTTGGCAGCGGCCCACTGGAACGTGGCCATACAGTTGGAGGGTTCCAACAGCACATACTTGCGTGTTGTGTTGGTTGGCGCCCAGGCTGAGCTGGGGAAGAAGCGGGGCCGCCAGCCCAGCGCCCAGTCCCAGTTGGCCGTGTTGGAAAAGGTGCATGAGCGCTTCTACGCGGCTGTGCTGCGTGGGGTCACCACCCCCGACATTGCCAAGGAAGAAGGGCTGGAAGCCACCGAGTCCAGCCGCCGCGCCCTGGAGCGCAACCGCCGTTCCACCTTCGCCCGCAGTTCCAAGACGGCCTTGGCCAACTACGCTAAAGCCGGGGGAGACTTGCGCGGGTTGGTGCCCGATGAAGTCACCAAGGCCAGCCTACGCGCTGCCATTGAGCCGCCGCCCCCGGAAGACAGGACAGCGCGCCAGCTTGCCGCCGCCCAGGGATCGATTCTGCGGGCCGTGGCGCGGCGGGCACGTGGGGACCCTGATGGCGCCAGGGGCATGTTGGAAGCGGTGGTCACCAAGCTTCAAGCGGCCCTGGAAGCCATGGACCAAGGGGCGCCGATGGAGGAAGCCCAGGCAGCCACAACGGTGGTGGCCCAAGGCCGCCGCCAGAGTGACCGGGGTCCCGCCCGGACGCGCGTGGGGGTCCCGCTTCTCAATCGTGGTGCCCCATGAGCCCGGAAGGGGGCAATACCTTCACGGTAGTGGGCGGCGGGGAGCCGCCCCTATCGGTGGAAGCGCGGGCCTGCCTGCTGCGGGCAGCCCGGAAGGAACTGCGGCACCTACAGGCGGAGCTGTACCGGCTCCAGAGCTTGCCCAGCCGCCACATGCAGGGGCCGATAGAGGCAACGCAGGCAGAGATAGACTGTCTGGGTGCAGGTATCTCCTGGCTGTGGATGACAAGGCCGCCGCCGTAGTTCCTGGGGGAACTGTGACGCGGGCCACGGACGGCCCGCGTTACGTGTCGCATGATGGCGTCACTATGAAAACCGCCAAAGAATTTGTTGCCGCACGTCTGGAAGCCCACAGGAGCGCTTGCCAGGACATTAGCCAGGACCCCCTTGTCCAGGCCGCCCTGGAAGCCAAACGCCAGACGGCGGAAGTAATGGCGCGTTGGAATGACCGGCGCCAGCATGTGGTCCCCCACACCCCGGAGCGCCGGACGGCACGCGCGGACCGGCGGCGGTTGATTCGTCGGCAGGCGGGCTGAGCCATGCATTACGTTATGGTGCTGTGCCTGTTCTTCCACGGCCAACTGGTGGTTCAGACCAAGGCGCCCGCCCAGGCCACGCTGGCCCAGTGCGAAGCGCTGGCGGAAGCTGCCCTGGACAGCTATGAGGGCGGCCCGTTCTTCGTCACAGTTGCTTGCATCTGGCAACCGTAGTGGTAGGCTCAACCTTTGGTAACACTCACAAGGTACACACGCATGAGATATTTTGCCGCTTCTTTCGCGGTGGTCTTGGCCATCAGTGCCATTGCCGCCACCGCCCAGGTGACCAACACCCCGTATACTCCCGCAGCGTCCGACCATCAGCCGCCGCGATTTCTGCCCGGTGTGGCGCTCTACCGTGACAAGCGGTTCCTGGCGTTGCAGGTTGGCAAAACGTTTTCCCTGTCCTGCAAGGAAGCCCTGGATGACACCCAGAGCGCCATTGCCAAGGCCATTGAGAACGGCGGCCCCAACATCCTGGCGATTGGTCTGTGCATCCCGGTCCCAACATACAGCCCGGCGGACCTGTTGCCCGGCGCTGGTGAGCAGGAACCCCCGGCCACGAAGGACAGCACCATATGAACAAGGTCAACACCAAGTTGGCCATGTTGGCGTCCATGGCTGTGGCCCTCCAGCGGCTTCCAGACTCCGCCAGGGACGTGGTGAACCAGCCCAAGCTGGTGAAGCCCGAGCCCCAGAAGTGGATACCGCCCAAGGAACGGAAGCCCAACACAAACGGGCTCAACCGCAAGGTGCGGCGCCGGTTGGCGTCCATGGCGGCCCACGGTAAGCTGGGGCCTGCGAAGAAGTGAGTTTGCATAGCGGCGTAAAGGGTTTAGTAGCGCGTAGCCATAGGCATGGCGCGAAGCCGCTGGACGGGTCCGGTAGAAATCCGGTGAAATGCCCTGCAATGAACGCAGCCCGTCCCTTGACACCACGGTCAACCGGTGTGAGACTTGAGTCTCATTCCACACAACCGGGGTTGCAACATGACTCTAACAATTATCCTGTCTATCGCCCTGTATGTCCTTTTCATGCTGGCGGTGGCGAAGTTTTGCGGGTTCAACCGCTTAGGACATGACGAATGGCCCTCACTCAGATTGAGCGCAACCGGCGATACCTCGCCAGCCCCAAAGGCCAGTTTGCCAAACACCGTCACAACGCGCATTCGCGTGGTGTGGAATTCCTTCTAACGTTCGATGAGTGGTGGAACATCTGGCAGAAGTCAGGCCACTGGAAGAAACGGGGCAACCGGAGCGGGCGCTACGTGATGGCCCGCCACAATGACGAAGGCCCCTACAAGGTTGGCAACGTTGCTATTGAGCTGTTCAATGCCAACGTTGCCACCCGTAACCGCGTGGTTGCAAAAGCGCTGCGCATAACCAAGACTATTGAAGGGGCGGAGTCCGCACCCTTCTGATTGAGCGGGGCCGCTGGTGGATTAGCTGGTCCGGGGCCGTCATACCCCATGACCGTGGGCGCACATCCCTACACCAGCGGCTTTTCACTTCACCCGTTGACTGTTCTGGAACGCTGCCAACACCTGGGCCGCGCTGTCCAGGGCCAGGGCTTCATGTCCGGCCTTCACCCACAACACCGGCTGTGATCCGTCCGCCAGCTTCATTGGCGCACGGCCTTCCGCCAGGGCTGGGTGGTGTTGGTAGCCCAGGGTGTTCATGAGCTGGGCGCGGGCCTGTCGGGGGATGGCGTTTTCCTTGCCAATCTGAGCCAGGAGCCGGTCCAGGCTGACGCTGTTGACCCAGCCGCCCCGGAACCCTTCATAGCCCTGGCTGATGGCTTCAACAACTTCCTGCTCCGCCACACCCCAGCCCGCCATGATGGCTTCCCGCGTGCTGGTGGTTGTTGGTGCGCGGCGGCAGGACTTGGCCGGGTTGAGTTGGTCCGGTATCTGGATAGTCTCCAGAAACCAGCGTATGACTTCCCAGCCGCCGTTTTCCGCCCAGCTCCACAGTGCATCGAAATACTTTGACGTTTCCCCTTCGGGGTCATCCACCATGCCCTGGGTGTACAGGTCCGCCAGGGTCTGTTGGGCACAGAAGAAGGGGGCAATGCGCCGGTCTTCAGGTGTCTTGCGTACACCGTTCTTATAGTTGGAAAGCATGATGCCGTTGAAGCACATTTCCCGGCTCACGGAGTCAATGCCCTTGGCTTCAACTTCCAGAGTTTCCTGGGTCACCAACAGCTTCATGGACTCCCAGACGTTGCCGCGCTGGTGGTCAATCTTCACTTCGTCAATACGGACAAACAACTTGCCGTAGAACGCAGAGTTGAACCGGCCACCAATCTTGGAAGCGTCAGCAGCGTGGGTGAATTTCAACCCAACACACCGCTGCATGGCTTCGCACAGGAATGACTTGCCGTTGCCCGGTACACCCTGGATGAACGGCCACCATTGAAACTTGGTGCCGGGGTTCTGGATGACGGCGGCCATGTAGTACAACAGGATTTCCGCGTCATTGCCCCTGGGCAACAGCTTCTTCAGGTGGTTCCAGAACGGGGTGTAATCCCCTGGGGTGGATGCGATGGTCACCGGCACGAACGAGTTGAGGAACGGCATACCGTCCCGCATGACCGTGGTGCCTGGGGCTTCCCTGGGCGCGAAGAACAGGCCGCGCACCTTGGGGAATTCATGGACTTCACTGTTGACGAAGGCTTCCCAGGCGGACTTGGTTGGCTTCGTACCGTCTGGGGTGGTGATGAATGTTAGGCCACTGAACCGGCTGTCAAACTGCTCCGCGTCAATGACCAGCCCTTCGGGTGTCATGATTCGCTTGATATCTTCAACAAACACGTAGCCGTCCCATATAACAGCTTGGTCCGAGCTGGTGAGCAATGAGCCCACAGGGGGCTTGACACCCTTCTGAACCGTGACCGCTTCCGGGACGTTCACGCCATCTATGACAACCTTGCCAGCCGGTTCAGCGGCCTGGGCGGGTGTTGGTTCCACATAGGCGCCGGTAGGCAAACCAACACCGTTGGGGAGCGCCAGGGCTGGGGTAGGCTCTGGAAGGGGGCCAGCCACCCCGGCCAAAGGCACAGTTGCCACCAGAGCTGTGACTGGGGCTGCCAAGGCGGCTGGCGTCTCGGATACTTTAGGCGCGGTCCGGTCTTTGTACCACTGTTTTTGGGTGGACGTGGCGCGGATAATGGTTGTGGGGATGTAGTCTTCCCGCTGCCATTTGTCCCGGACCAGCTCAGAGCTGAACATGATGCGTTGCATTCGTTCGCAGTTGTTCCCGGTCCAGAAGGCCAGATGGTTGGCCAGGGCTTGGTCCGCACCCGAGCGGTCCCAGGGCCACGCATTGGACTGGGGCGGGAAGCTGGCGGCCAGCCGGTCCGCGTTGGCGGTGTACAGGTCCCGGAAGCTGGCCTTGCCCCCGAACACAGACCCAGCGCCATGGGAGCGCAGCGCGCGGTTTATCAGCTCCGCGTCATCTTCCGGCCCGGACCACTGGGGGACCGGCTCCGTGGTCCACTCCTGGCTTCCTTCTGTCTCATGGCGCGGCGGGAAGTATTCCGCCAGAAACTGGTGGTAGGCGGCGGTGTGGTCCGTTTCAATGGAGCCGTCCCAGCCGTCCCCAGTCAGGGCGATGAAGCGCAGCTTGTCATAGGCTTCCATCTTCAACGGGGTGCATTTCATGCTGTGGGGCGGCACAGGCCCCGTATGGCGGCCCAGGATGTGAAGGGCGCGGCCAGACACGGAAAGCTCCCTGGCGGCTCCTGGGAAGCGCTGGCACACGGCCACCGCGTTGGGGTGCCACTGGCCGGTGGTCACGTCCAGGCAGTCATCCAAGTCAATGCAGAAAATGCCCAGGGCTTCGGACAGCACAATCCCCACACCGTACTGGCCCGCCTGCCGCCCCAGGCCGTACTGGGTAGCCCACATCAGCGCTTCGTGGGCGGTAAGGTGCGTGGCCGGGTCCTGTGCGTCCGAGCTGTGCCCGGTCACCGGGTCCACCGGCACCTTGTCAAGCTTCCATGTGCCGGGCTTCGCAAAAAGTCGGTACAGGATGAAGCAACGCGAGTTGGCTAGGCCGCCCAGGGCTTGTATTATGTTCATTGCGTGCGGTGTACTTCGGGGGCTACGGCCCCCGCTTTTTACTTGCCCAGGGAATCAGTAATCAGCTTCAGCATTTCGTCCCGCGTCCCCAGGTAGTAGGACACCAGTGACGGAGCACAGGCCGCTTTCCGCGCCACGGCCTTCCGTGTTATCAGCCACACTGGTGTTGATTTTGCAACCTCAAGGGCTGCGGTGAGAATTTTTTGCTTCATGCGGGCTACCTTATTGGTGGTTGACGCTGCTGTCAATCGAACGAGCCAGGACCGGTGACAATCTTTGCATCCCCGCCCTGGGCATTGACAAGCGCTGCCCATTGTAGTTGGGCCGCTTCCTCAAGGCTTCCGCTGGGTTTCCAGTTTGCGTGTTTGATTTCGCGGCTGACGAATATGCCCACATGGGTCCCAACCATAGCCTGCGTGACGAGAGTCTTTCGCAACCCGATAAGGTCCGCGCTTTTGATTGCATCTGAGAGGGCTTCGCTGTCGTTCGCAAGGCCCCAGCGCATGAAGCGGCTGGTGCCGCCCTTCAACTGTACTTTCCCGGCGCCCTTGTTGTTTCTCCATAGATAGATAGCCTTTTTTGACGCTTCCAACCTAACGCGGGACTGCACCCCGCTTTCAGACATTTCAACTGACTGGACTGTGTGGATGGACTGGAGCGCCATGGCCTGCATGAACGCTTCAATGTTCTGGGGTGGCATGCCGTAGTAGGCCGCCAGTTGTGCTGTTGTGTACATCAATTCAACCCTGTTGGTTTCCAGAGCTGGGGCTGTGCATCCCCAGGCAGGTAAAGCGGATGGCCCGGCTGGCCAGACTTGGTAACGTGTAGCGCATGGAGCGGCCCCAGGGGGTGTATCACGGACACGGCCCGGCGGACCAGCGTGGGGATGGCGCTGTCACCCCATGCAGCTATGACATACGGGCACTGGGTAACCGCGTAGCGCAGCCAGGAATCATTGGCAACCAGTATGGGCTCCGCCGGGACCACCTG
>Ga0207696_1000307_pt1 | contig 56111 bp, 72 predicted proteins | sample KBSS54metaG_FD_184403 | JGI IMG/M metagenome (GOLD analysis project Ga0207696, IMG submission 184403) | Switchgrass rhizosphere microbial communities from Kellogg Biological Station, Michigan, USA - KBS S5-4 metaG (SPAdes) (version 2) | ecosystem: Host-associated > Plants > Roots > Rhizosphere >... | reverse complement strand
GAGCAACGAAAAAAAGTTGAATTTGTACCTCGCAAAGAAGGTCACATCGATATGTACGTCTGCGGTATGACCGTTTACGATTACTGTCATATCGGGCATGCTCGAGTTATGGTTGCATTTGATTACATTATCCGTTTCTTACGTAGTCAAGGCTGGAATGTTCGTTATATTCGCAACATTACCGACATTGACGACAAAATCATCAAACGTGCTAATGAAAATGGTGAAACCATTCAGCAGCTCACCACTCGTTTCATTGATGCAATGAACGAAGATGCAGCAAATTTAGGCTGTGCTGCACCCGATGAAGCACCTAAAGCGACTGAATATATTGACCAGATGCAAAATATGATTGGCAATCTGGTGAATAAAGGTTCTGCTTACCCTGCTGCAAATGGTGATGTTTATTTTGAAGTCACCAAATTTGAAAAATATGGACGCCTCTCTGGGCGTAAGCTTGATGACATGCAAGCTGGCGCAAGTGAGCGTGTTGACGTAGAAGTTGAAAAGAAACATCCGTTTGACTTTGTACTTTGGAAACATGCCAAAGAAAACGAACCATCTTGGGCATCTCATTGGGGTAATGGCCGTCCGGGTTGGCACATTGAATGTTCTGCGATGTCGACTTGCTGCTTAGGTAATCACTTTGATATTCATGGTGGTGGTTCAGATTTAATGTTCCCACATCATGAAAATGAAATTGCACAAAGTGAAGCATCAACTGGTGAACAATATGTAAACTACTGGATGCATGTTGGCTTCATTAATGTTGATGGTGAAAAGATGTCTAAGTCTTTAGGCAACTTCTTTACTATTCGTGATGTGATGGAGAAATTCCACCCTGAAGTGATTCGCTACTTTATTGTGTCTTCACATTACCGTAGTCCTGTGAACTTCTCTGATGTGGCACTAAAAGAAGCAAAAACTTCTTTAACGCGCTTCTATCATTCATTTAAAGCTTACCAACAAGTATATGGTCAAACGACAACTGAAACGCTTGATCAAAACTTTATTGAACGCTTTAACAATGCAATGTGTGACGATTTCAATACTGCTGAAGCAATGGCTGTATTGTTTGAACTTAACAAAGAATTGAACCGTGCTGTAAAAGAAGAGCAAGCTGAACAAGCGACTATTCTTTATTCGACATTACGTCACCTCACCAACATTTTAGGTTTGGTACAACACAATGTAGATGATTTCTTAAAATCAGATATTGGACAAGAAGTGCTTACTTTGTCTGATGCTGAAATTGAAGATTTTATTCAACAACGTGTTGATGCGAAAAAGGCAAAAGATTTTGCGAAAGCAGACGGTATTCGTCAGTCTTTGCTCGACCAAGGTGTTGTATTAGAAGATACGCGCCAAGGTACAGTTTGGCGTCGTGCTGATTAAATGTTCAATTAAATCACAAGAGTGTTGACACTTTAGTGAAACACTCTATAATGTGCTCACATTGCGGGAATAGCTCAGTTGGTAGAGCATAACCTTGCCAAGGTTGGGGTCGCGAGTTCGAGTCTCGTTTCCCGCTCCAAGATTTTATGTATTAAAATCAATAGGCTGCATAACTTTAACGAGTTATGTGGCCTGTTTTTTATTGTCGATCGGTCAGCTTTGACTACTCAAAATAGTCAAAATTCGCATTAAAAAACGCTTTATATTTCCGTTGCGACACCAAAAAAGTGGATGTCTTTTAGACATTCGCGAATTTTGGTGTCGCGGCGACACCACGAAATTTGGAGTGTTATTATGCAAAAGCCGGTTAAGCGCGGGGACGCGTGGCGCATCACTGTCCGTTATTTAGGCAAACGTTATACAGCTACTCGAGATACTGCGAGTGAGTGTGAACAATGGGCCGCAAAAAAATTATTAGAATTACAATCTCAACAGGCTAACCCTGAGCCTGAAAAAATCCATATCTCCTTCTACGCCCTTTTTGAACAGTACTATCAAGAAGAAGGCAGAAAAATGAAGAGTGCCAGCTTAATTATTCAAATGCTTAAATGCCTAAAGAAAAATTGGGGGAAATTAGCAGATGAATCAATTCATGACCTATCACCAGCATTAGTTAAACAATGGCGTGATAAACGGTTAAAGCAAGTTAAAGGTGCAACAGTCATTCGAGAAATGGCTATGTATAGCTCTGTTTTTGACTTTGCACGGAAAGAACTATTTCTAACTAAAGAAAATCCATTCAAAGAAATATCAAAACCTACTGCCCCTCCTCCCCGTAATCAGCGTGTGTATCAACATCATATAGATACTGTTTTAGCTGGTCTCGACTATGAATGGGGAAAAGTGCCTTTTCAGCCAAGACACCGAGTTGCCTGGTCATTTCTATTTGCACTTGAAACGGCAATGCGTAAAGGTGAAATACTTAGTGTGGAGAAACCATTAATATTTACAGATTTTATTCGGCTCTTAGATACTAAGAATGGTACTTCTCGTGATGTCCCTTTAACTGCTAAAGCAAAAGAACTACTCTCTTGGTTGCCTGACGATCCTGATAATAATCGCATGGTTCCTCTTACACCTAATGCCTTTCGATTAATCTGGCAGCGTAATTTACGTAGAGTTGGCTTAGATGGTGTTATTACTTTCCATGACACACGTCATGAAGCTATTACCCGTTTTGTTCATGATTATCGTTTGCCAGTAGAAATCTTAGCTAAGATTACAGGTCATAAAACGATTAGTGTTTTAGTAAATACTTACTACAACCCTACCGCTTCCGAAATTGCTAAAATGCTATCTGCAGCATAAAATTTGATTGGCAATAATAAAGCCATATATTATTGCCAATATTTAGGAAAAATTGATATTTCTACCCAAACTTTTAAAAAAATTTTCAAGGTTAATAATGTTACATATTTTAAAATTTATAAAAGATTACCTAAGTATAATTGTTTTAATCCCTACATTATTAGGAGCATTATTTCAAATTTTTAATATAATTTTTTATGTTGGCTTGCCATATATAAGATATTTTTCTGTTTCGCAATTAATCCCTGATGGAATTCTTATAATTTTTTTATTATTCTTCTTAACAATTATATATATTTTGATTTTGTTTTTTAAATTTGAGTATGACGATCTTAAATCAAATTATTTATATGATAAAGGATTTCGTGAAATATCAATATTTATATTTTTTATTATGTTCTTAATTTTACTACCATTTTCAATATATAGATTGTATGAAGACTCTTTACAAAATGATATTATTAGCCTGTACTCTCATTTTTTTAATCAAGTTATTTTAACTTTAAACATATCATTTTTACTTCTTTATTTAAATGAAGTTATCAATATAAAGATTGATTATTTAAAAAACACACTGTTTATTAATCACACAAGAAAATTAATATTTTTTATCACAACATTATTCTCAACTTATCTGCTTTTTAATTTAATAAACACCCTTTACATATCTAATGAAATGATCGTTCAGAGTAAAGATTTATACAACTTCAGGAAATTGAAAGAGAAATTCAAACAACAAGGTAATGTAGATAATGTTAAAATTTTATATTTAAATAGAGATTATATTTTTTGTGAGATTAGTACCTCTTTTGGAAAAGAAATTGCAATAATTGAACAAAAAGAGCTACTTTCTATTTTCCCTAAAAAAGGTGATGATGAAGATAAGTAACCAAGTAAAGGTTCACAAAAGTAATCTATTTATAGGTAAATACAATGAAAAAAGAAGAAGTAAACACGTCTGAGATTGCACTAACAGCGAGCGAAAGTTTGATAAAAACGGTGGTTGAGGGTGTAACGGATGGAATTGGTAGTGATCTATTTAGTGCGATTCCTTTTGCTTCATCTATTGTTGCAATTGGAAAAGCATTTAATAACTATAAAAATGTAAAATATTATAGAAATTTACATGCCTTTATATATGAATCAGACGAACAAGAAAAATTTGCAAAAAAATTTTTTAGTGAAAAGAGTAATGCAGAGCTAGGATTAGAAATCCTAAGCTTAATTGAACAAACCTACTTAGAAAGACAAGCAAGAATGATTGCAAGAATAACAAGAATGTGGAAAGAAACTGGAGAAATAAACCAAGATCAATTTGATGAATATGCCAATATTATCGTGAGCTTTGATAGCTACTTAATTAAACAGTTCGAAAAATATATGCAATATAAAAAACCTGATGAAAGTAAATCATATGGTATGACTCTTACTGCAACTGGTGTTCAACTTGGTCAACAACATGATGAAATGTTTATATACCCCAATATGATTTTTGTAACGCATGGCTTTCTAAGACAAAATACTCAAACTAATGTTGTGATAGGAGGGGCTTTTCAAAAAGATGCTCACTACTCAATAACTGATAAAGCACATTATTTTTATTCGAAAATTTTTAAAGACAATTAAAAAGAATACAAAGTACATGCTTTAAACATGTACTTTGTTTAGTTCACCCTATAAAGTTCGTTTAGAAATCCACCCATAAAAGAATTACTCTTGGATAGGATTGCACTCACAGATTTCTATAGATCGCTTGCTTTATCTTATAAGAAAAAATTCTGCTAATTTATAAATGTATTAATCTTATGGCCCTTTTATAAAATTATTTAATGTCGTTTCTTCCTTCATATTTTAGCTTTAAATGACGTAAAACTTTCCTTCAAGTTTCATACTCAACCCTTATCAATTTTACTTTTAATAATATATATTCAGCATAAGAATAATGAATTAAAATTTCTTTATTTTTCATAGACTTTATTTAATATAGAGAATAATTTTATAAATAGGCATACACAATAATAATTATTACAACCACAACAAAAGCTAGGAGATAGTCATGCCCAATGGACAAGATCTTGTAAAACTTGGTTTAACACGACTAGGCGAAAAATATGAGCACAAAGTAGTGCCCAAGGATGACCCTAATTATCATGGTCCATGGGACTGTGCAGAATTCGTTAGTTGGATCGCATATCAAATAACACATAAACTATTTGGTTGTGCAAATAACCATGGAAATCCACACACTCAAGATGCCTATACTGGTTATTGGGTTAATGATGTAAATAAAAAACTCTTTATTGAAACCGATTTTAAGACTGCCCTTGCTACCCCTGGAGTAATTTTACTACGTGAACCTCCTGGCCCTGGGAAAATGGGACATATAGTAATTTCTGATGGAGCAGGCAAAGGAGTACAGGCCAAAGGAAAATTATGGGGCGTCGTTAATGAAAAACTATCTGGGGGCTGGGATCACTATTTGATGATTCCAGGAGTTAAATATTCAACATCAGATGTTTCAGTTAGTGTTCCTGACAAACCTAAGTTTTTAACTTTAACAAATCCAGTGACCCATGGAGAAATTGTAAAAAAAATTCAAGAGATTTTAAGGGAACAAGGCTATTATCCATATGAAATCGATGGAAAATATGAGCAGCCTACTATTGCAGCAGTTTGGGCTTTTCAAAATCAGAATGAATTAGTTCCAGATGGAATTGTTGGACCCAAAACAGCAAAAAAACTTGGTATTAGTTGGTAAAAATTAAAAGGAGAATGTCATGCCAAATTTTAATAATACCCAACCCGATATAATTGATATAAATCCTAAACAAACTGAAAAAAGATCCTCCGATGTCTTATTACAGAAAGTATCTTCGAGTAATAAATTAATCGATGAATTAAAGATAGATCCTCTCCCCACTTTAATACGCTTAAACAATGAAGTAAAAGACGAATACCCTATTAATGGTGTTGAAAAGCCATCTAAAGAAGTAAATGACGTGTTATGGAAAATAGTCATACTTGCATTTAGTGGAGTTATGTTAATTACAACAATTAGTTTATGTATTGGAGTCTTTGTGGACCATGATAATATTGCTAGTGGTACCGTATTAGCTATTTTTACATCCGTTGTCGGTTTTTTTAGCTGGCCTGTTTTCACCTAGTCTCTTAGGTAGAAGAACTAACACAACTTAACTCAAACAACCACCTCAGGGGTCTGTTTGAGGAATCTGAAAACTAACCTTATTATTGTTGTGCATCCTGAAAACAGAATGCACAACAACACTAAAGCTTTTATAAAGAAACCCGATTAGCGATCCAGCCATAGAAAAACTGCTCTTGCGTTGGATTTCTTTCACAGATTTCGATGTAGCGCTGGCCTTGCATGATATTAAGCACTCGAACTAATACCTTCTCTCCTTCTTTGCCACGTTTGGCCAAATAATTCTTTAGAGCTCCCAATGTAGCTGGTCCATAAATTCCATCTACTGTGAGATCTGACCAGCCTGCTTTACCTTGATTGTTAAGCAAGTTCAAAGCGCGTTGTAAAAGTGGTTTTGCAAATCCGGTACCGCAATTAACACCTGTATCTAATAGCTCTTCGGCCACAGTAGAGTTAATAATATTAACTTGGTCAAATCGGGGAGCCGTCCAATAGTTTTTGCGATAAACTGTTTTGGCTACCTCAAGCGGTAAATCCCGTATATTGCTTTTAAAATCATTCGCGCGTGCCACAGCTTCAGTAATACCATACTTAGTTGCGCCACCACGATCTGCGGGGTTATTCACATAACCACCCTCACGTTTAATAAGTTCTTCAAGATATTGTTCGATATTCATTTCAATTTCCTTTAGCTAAAAAAAACCGCCCGAAGGCGGCATTAACTGTTTTCGATATCTCTTTTGGCTTTCTTAATTTCTTTAACTACTTCGACAATGGTCTTACCCTCTTGCTTATCAATAAAGTTAAAAATCCATCGGACTAAAGCCCAACCCGGAATCCCACAAATAAAAAAGAAGCCACCTAGTGCAATCATTCCCCAGATATCAGTTATCCATTCATGAAGTCCCCACTTCACAATAATGAATGAGCCACCTGCTAGACTTGATACAACCGTACAAATCAACCCTACTGCCCATTCTTGCGGCGACCGAGGCATACGTGTCATTAATACTACTGCTGCAACCAAAGCGACTGCTAAAGTCACCATGATTGCCGCCCCATAAAACTTTAAAAGTGCTGTTAAACCACTAGTGGAAACTGGTTCCATTTATTTCTCCAGAAAATTTTGACAATAAAAAAGCCCCTTTAAAGGGGCTTAATTTTTTCAGTTGCTAAAGTAAATAATTAAATCTTTTATTCAGCATGACTAATATGTATGAAGCAATCAGACTTAGTACGACTGTAATCTCAAAAGATATGATTGTAGACACATGATAAGGAATTAATATATTTTGAAATAATGGATGTATTAAGTACAAAGCTGTTGAGAATAATGCAATTGTCTTAACTGAACCCTTAATTTTAATCTTAGAAAAAAGAATAAATAGTAAAGGACAGATAAGAATTAAGGAAAACATACCATCTAAAGGTTCACTTTTGCTAATAAAATGAAAGTTTATAAAAACTTCGATGTATAGAATTGCTATAGCAATAGGAACAAAATATCTAGTATTACTAACCTTATCTATTAAACCTTCTTTATTTATTAAAAAGCCTATCATCAGGAAAGGATAGCAAACAGTGAGGAAGTTTCTATGTACTGGATAGAAGTTAAGTAACTTATCAACTACACCTGTAAAAAAATGCATATTTCCTATGTATTGCAGCGCAACTCCAAAAAAGAAAAAACCTAGAGCTGAGAAAAGCTGAATTTTAGTTGATAAGTTTCGTGGAGCATATAGCACAATTCCACCCAACAAAGTTCCAGCTAAATACCATAAATGATGATAGCCAAAAATTAAAAAGAAGATATCTTTTGCCAGTGCTGGAATCGATGTCGGAGATTCAAAGTAAAAAATTGAATATACAAACATCCAAATAGCGTAAAGTATGAACACCCTTTTTAGCCAACTACCGAGATTCTTAACATGGTAAAAATAAAACCCAGTAATTATTAAGAATACTGGGACACCAATTCTAAAAATTCCATTTACAGTATAGAAAGATAATTCAGGGTCAGTATCTGAAAATAATTTTCCATGTAAAGCAATTATAAAAAAGGCCAAAACAATTTTCAGGATATCCAGAGATATATTTCTTTCCATTTTATTCTCTAATTTTAAGCACAGCTAAATGAATAATTAAAATCAATTGCTGTATTCGTTATTAATGCATCGGCTGATGTCCTGAACTCAAATATTACTGTAGAACCAGAAATACTAATCTGTTCAACTTTCAACCTGTTGATGTTCGACGGAATCGTAGGATGTATATCTCGAATCTGAGCGCTGGAACTACTGTGCTTTGGTACAGTTACTGTGATTCTTCCGTTTGCATCAGTTGTCTGTCCTGTAACAACAACTGTCCCTGACCATCCCTTAATCCCTGTGTAGTTATTGCCAGATCCAGCTTTTGTAATGTTACCAACCACTTGACCACGGAAAACGTTATCAGTTGAATAGGGTGCAACCAGCGTTAGGTTCCCCCCAATAAATCCATTAATCACATTTGAAGGACCTGAAACCGAAACATTTCCATTTGATACGATATTAACGACGTTTCCAAACCCTACTACTGATATACAGTCAGCACTACAATTTGTAGCAACGATAGTTAAATTATTGTAATTACCGAAAATTTGTACGCCGTTTCTGCACGAATCAACAATTAAAGTTCCACCGCCAAAACTACCACTAATAACTACTCCTTCTTCAGTAGAACCCGAAACCTGTACACCAAAAAGAGAATGACTATAACGCCCTTGGAAGGCAGTTTTTGCAGCATTAGTAATTAATCCAATAAATGCATTGAATCCTGTTCCTGAACGACCAGTTAATTCTTCAACTCCTGCAGATGTTAAGGCGCTACCATCGGCACGAAACATAAATAATGATCTATTCAATGTAAACGCGTTTATGATTTTCTTAACTTTGTGAGCAGTAAACTTGATTTGATGTAAAGCTGGATCATTAGCAGAAGTTGTTCCAGCAGTACTTGTCACTACATTATCAACATCAGAAAGAAAGTTTTCACCCAAATCGAAAAACTTAGAGGAGTTTTGAAGACTAAATGCATTACGAATATTACGGGCAACATTTACTGAGCCAACAATTCCATGTGTTGGCATGTGTGCTGTTTCAGAGGGATTTCCATCCCGATCATACCCAGATCCTCACAGAAAATGCATATCTCCACGTGTAGTAGAATCTAAAACACAGCCGACTACTCGAGTACCAAACGCCCCCATATTTTCAATTGCCATGCCTTGAATATCTTTGTAAATATTAAAAGCAGAAAGCCCAGATCTAATTCGACGATCACTTACAGTGTTTTCACCATATGTAAAAGTAGATCCATACTGTCCTTCAAAAATATTATTAATGAAACTTATAAAACGACCACCCTGTGTTCTTAGCATTGAGTGGTTATTTGCGGTTCCATTTTCAATAGGTGTTGTCTTATCCTGAATTAAGTTCAAACCCTCAATTGTTATATGTTCAGCATGCTGAGCTGTTGCAATATTAGAAGTTCTTTGTGTGGTCTGATTAAGTAAATGGCCATTTGATCTAACAGTACTGTTAGAAGGAACTGATACAACTGTTAGAAGGAACTGATACAGGTAATGAAATTTCCTCCTCTTTATTGAAATCAACTTTATTAAAGCTCGTAAGCATTTCAGCTAACTTTTTATCTTCAAGAGTACATTTCTTGAATTCAACACTATTATTTACTTCTCTTTGACTTTTACCACCACCGACATCAGTTTGAATAACTAAATCAGTCCATCCATTAGCGCCTGCACCAGCAGCTGCAGCAGCTTCGATGGCTTCATTAAATGCAGAAGTTCGCTCATCAATTTTCTGATCAAGAAATGTAAGTGTTTCTAATGCTTCTTCAATTGTGATTTGCCCGTCAGCTGCCACCTTTTCTAATTGAGCTAAGACTTCATCAACTGTTGTTCCATCAACTTTTAGCTCAAGAAGAGAAAGTACTTTACGTAAAATAGCTAGAATATCTGCTGAATTATTAACATTTGCTAATACAGCATTCCAGTTTGTTGCCATATCAGAAATCTCCATGCAACAAAAAACCGCCAGAAGGCGGTTAGTAAAATTAATCGATAAGGTTAGTAAAAAACTACTACTGTACAGAGTTGTGGTGTGTAAGGCCCTTGGGTGTTGTCACCACCATAAGCCCCCATTAAACGGAACTTAGTTTTTGTTCTAACAAAATCAGCGCGTTCTTGCAGACTTACTGCATCAGTATTGTTACTTGAACCAGTACAAAGTATCCCAAAGTCAGTATCTGGAGCTGCTGTGTTAAGGGTGAATTCAATTTGGCCTCCCCCGATATTTGAAACGGATGAAAAACCAGAATTCTTTACTATTTGATAATTAGAACCATCAAGTCTAATTACAGCTATTGCTTTTACTCCAAGTGCAGTCTCATAGGAAGTGCTGATGCTGATATCTTGTGAGCCATCAAATGTACCTGTTCCCTTTACGACACCTGTAAAAGTAATTTTTCTTCCTGTTTTTAGCTTATTTGCTGAAACAGCTGTGGCGTCAGCATCCAACTTACTATCAATTCCATCGATCATTTCATTGATCTTTAAAGTGAGATAGTTAAATAACCAGTTAAACCATTGACGAGTGGGTTTCTCTTTTTTTACGAAACCGACTATTAAATCTAATCCTTCTGTATTCTTAACTTTGTCATCACCATCTCTACAAAATACTTCTAACTTATCCATTAATTATCATCCGAAAAAATTAGCTCAACACCGCTAGGCAATGGAAACAACAAGCGAACCAGCTCTTTATCAAAAGTTTGGAAATCTGCAAGAAACTCAAAAGTAACAGTCATATTTCTGTTGTCTTTTAATTTAAAAGGTACGTCAGTCAGTAACTTACAAATTTCAAATGCGTCATCAAGTGTGCAATCACAATTGTTTAATAGAATTTTGGCTTTTATGACATTGGGTAGCTTTTGATGAGAAATAGTTTCGCCTCGAAAACTATTCATGCCTGTTTCACGAAAGTAACCACCAACTTCGGGATCATCTGTCTCACCAAAAGTTAGAGATTCTGGCTGATCCCTAAAGCCAAAAAATGGAAATGCTACAGAATCAGGTACAACTGTTGGCGTACCTACCCACTCAGCTAAAATTCTGAGCTGGTCACCAGAGGCGGTATCTAAATCAAATTTCTCATGAAGGGTTTTCAATACTTCCATACAGTCAAGAATTGGTTCAATTGATACCTGAACAGTATTTTTGAATTTGGGTTTTGTCCTGTGCTGATTGATGATTAAATTTAGGTAATCTTCCGTATGCATCAAGCACCTCCAATTACACTAATATCAATATCATCTGAATCACAATAAGCCACTTCATTAAACAACAATGTGTAATTACCAGCTTTAGGAGATCCATTAATAATTAATTGAATGCTTTCTATTTCATAAGTACGCCCTTCTAAAGCACCATAAAGCCCGCCAGGTACATACAGTTTATTAAGGCTTATACGATCACCGATATCCAGTTGGTTCACATAGTCTGCAATGGCAAATTTAATCTGTTCGCCAATATCAAATGTGTAATCAGTTGTTGTCCTTAGTTCTATCTTCAAACCAACCACAACTTGATTTGGACGCCAGTATTCAATTGAGACGGGATCACCATAAATTGTTGGACAAATCACAGTTGTATTTCCATATAGGTCACAACCTGGTGCCTTCTTTACTCGAATCGTCTCAGCAATCAGTTGATCATCACCACCAGCTACCACAACGGCCAAAGAATTTGGTGGCAAGCCTAGCGGATCTACAAGTGGCTTTTTATTTTCATAAACCTTACAACGGCTCACACCATCAAGACTAAAAAGCGCTCCTAAAATCCCCTCTGTGTATGACCGTGAAGGAATCGCTGTAGATAGTGCTTGGCGTTGCCGTAATTTAGTGTTGCTTTCAACTGGAGCACCCAAGGTAGAAGCTTGAGGATTATTTACCGATTGCCAGCCACGTGTAGGTGTAGATATGGTGGTAATTGAATTGGGTAGCGCTAGAATTGCTCCCGCTTTTTCAGCTATAGCAGATACAACAATTTCCCCTTCAGCAGGGATAATAATTTGTGCCGGCAATAACCAACGATTATTATTTTTGTCACTCACAATTCCATTATTAATGATTGTGCCAGCTACTCCAACCAATACTACTGAGACACTAGATTTTGTGGCCACAGCACGGCGAATACCATTAATCTTTACGTTCCGAGATAGTGCATCAGTATCAGCAGTACTAGGCGACATTGAGTTATAAGCATTTATAACTTCAGCATTGCAGTCAGCAATCGCACGTGCAATAACACCAATCCACTGCCCGTCCTGACTATCATTTTCCAAATAAACATCTTGGCCATAAATCTCTCGGTATTTCTCCTTGAGATATTCAACCACTTCACTATAAGTTGCAGCTGTAGCACCATACTGATTAATTACAGGGGCTATGCTAGTTAATGCCATCTTTAAATCTCCCCTTGTAAACTGGCTGAACCGTAGATCGTTGTAATGGTTGATTGAATCGATAGCTTTCGTGTTTCACCATCAAATTGACTTTCAAAAGAATCAACTCTTAAAACACCCTGAGTACTTAAAATGCGCTGTCGAATCATGAGCTCAAATAAATGGTCGGTGAATTTCCCTAAAACTTCCGTGGTCCATCCTGTACCGTCAGAAGTATCAGCAAACCATTCACCTACCCAAAATTTAAGGCGAGTCATTACCACCTGCGCTACACCCTCAGGTGTATTTATATGGAAATTATTTTGAACTTGGCCAAAGCTATAATCCCCATCATCATCTAACTTTCTATAGCGCATAAAAAAAGCCGCCTTTCAGCGACCCCTCATTTATCTATGGTTTCGGTGGACCAGATTCACCATTACCCGGTTGTACTTTCGTATGGCCGTGGGCAGAACCAACATCCACATCGTTGTTTTTTAATACCCCTAAGACGCCTAGTCCATCCTTCATTTCAACCGGGCAATGAAAAATAGCTTTGGTGCCTAAAAACTCCAACTCACCAGCATCATTAATCCGGATCTTGGCATTACCGGCATCATTTCTTAATTCTGCTGCATCAGTGGCCACATTCTTTAAACGTTTAGGTTGAGATTGTGGCGCAAAGGTAGCAAAGCCATCAGATAAGTCATGCTTACGGTTTTCAAAAGGTGGCTGAATACCACCGTTTTGCCACCATAGATCTATGCAACGCGATGAAAAATGCACTAGACACTCATCACCAGGATTAATTGGGAAAGTTAGAGCAAAGCCGCCAGCTTTTGGCCAGCACACTGGTACATCTGGTATTAATGGCAGATCAACTAAATCCATTGAACCATCTTCAAGCATAACCGGTATTTGAATAGCTGGGGTGACTGATACTGTTTGTGTATCTGGATCATAAGAATCAACAATACAAGGTAGATTAGTCCAGACTACGGCCAACGCTGATTTAATCGCATCATTAATGATGTTGAGTAAATGAGGCGATCTTTCATTATTACTTAAAGCCATATCAATCCACCGCTGTAATTGTAATACCAGATTTAGGAACTACAGCACCTTGGCCAACTGAAACTGTGCTTGTATACCAATCATCCCCGCGTGTATCACCGTAATGCTCAACCGCTTTAATGATGTAAATACCATTAATGCCGCCAGCCGTTTTAAGATCTTTTTGAGCCTGATCTTGACCTTGTGTCTGGTAATCAATATCAAATGCCTGAGTTTGAATACTTGAGGTATCGACATGAATGCGTCCGCCTCGGCGTAGTTGAGGATTAAGCAAGCAATTCACCATCAACCCTTCTGTGGTGAGCTGAGGCATTCCAATCATCCCTGAATTAGCATCCATTTCAAAAACAGAATCTAGTAAGTAGCTACTGATACCAACCATGAATAAATACTCATCGTCAATGAAGTATTCCGTGTTTGTATCTTTGCAAAACTGGCGGATCTGATCGTCTAGCGAACCAAACATGACTTTGCCACGAACATATTTTTGATCACTAAGTTCAGGTAACTCACCTGTTTCCACGCCATTGGCTTGATACTCTTTTGCAAGTTCATTTTTGACCTGATCAACTGTGGTACCTGCTGCGATAGTTTTATTAACCAGTGCATAGTTTTTTGCTTTATCACCTGACTGAGCTAGAATGCATAAAAAGGTATCTGTCGGGCTTTCTCGTCCACGGCGGTATTGAAATGTAGACCCTTTAAAAATTGTGGCCAACTCATCACCGTAGCCAGTCTCAAAAGTTACCATGGCACCAACATTTGAATTGTTTTCACCTGCAAGCCGATTCATAGTATCGACTGATAGGTTATAGATATAAAACTCAGCTGCTTTGGGTGTTTCAGCTGTAGGTTGATTAATACGAAATACAATCCGCATTTCTGATAAATCTAATGCCTCTGGCTCCCCATATTTAAGCTGAACGGTTAGCCGGCAATTATGCTTCCATTGTTCACTCATTTAAGGATCCTGCCAATAAAGTTTTATGTTGGTACCTAAGTCATTAAATGATTGGCTCTCATCTTCATTGAGATTTTGAACGTACATAGAACCGTTAATTACATGACTAAACGGGCTTAAAATATCGACACCTGAAACCAAGGGAATGCCTAAGGCAATCGGTTCAGCATTAGCTTGATAAATATCGAGGTACCATCGTTTGCGATAAATAAATTTGAGTTGGTAATTCACCTTGTTGAGCTTGATAAAAAACTTCTGGTTCCGATCGAGCAAAGGGATTTCATATAAAGCCATCTTAAAGCCCTACTGTATAAGCGCCGCCAACCTGCCCTAAACCGGTGATTTGAGACAACATAGATTGTTCAACTTGCTTGGGTTGTTTGGATCCTGAATCAACAACATCAGAGGTAACTTCTGGATTCTTTTGATCAGCAATTGAAACGAGTGTTTCTTTAGTCGAAACAATGAAGACCTTCTTAAAAACTATATCGATCATCAAAGCATTCTCAGAAGTCTCATCTGTGATGTTCTTTAAAGACTTGATGAGCATGTCTGTATAGAGGCGCTTTCCTGTTGAGATGATAAGCCGCTTGCCTTGTAATGCCTGCAAGCCTTGGTAGATCCCTAAAAGTGATAGATCAGATCCAATAAACGTATTACCAATAAGGCCGTTCATTCTCCCAGCACTTTCGGACCAGCCTATTTTCATTGTTACTTCGGGCGGCGATTTATAGCAGTGGTCAGAAATCGGAGAACCCTTTTCAACTGGATGCTCTGTAATTATAAGTTCATCAGAATGGTTTTCTTCAATCACCACATCAGCGAACAAGCCCATTATTGAGCGATGGCCACCAAGCAGAAGTGAGCCAACTGTTTCAGAGAGTCCCATACTTTTCTCCAGGCAATAAAAAAACCGCAAAAATGCGGCTTTTTTTTAATATCTATTACTATTAAAGAGACGAGATTTTACTTATTTCAATAAGTATTTCTTCACACTTTTTAATAGCCTCATTTGCCATAACCTCGCTAACGGGTTTTTCAAGTTTATAATCAGCTAGAACACGGCTAGAGTGAAATGCATTAACTTTATAAGCCAATCCAATAAGTGCTGTATTTCTAGGTTTATGAGAGGCTATTGTTTTTACCACAGTACTATGAGTTCCCCCTGCATAAGCATCAACAGGAATACCTAATGTTTTTGCTTTTTCTTTCAATTGGTGAAAAGCACAGTAATAACTTCTGCCAACAACTTGTCTGTAATCTATTTCCTCAATAGGATTTAATCCCATAATTTTTTTAGAAAAGTTTAAAAATTCAATACTATCCACAAGGCATTCCATAAGTTACAGATTTTTCTTTGTCACTTAAGTCTTCAGCAGTAACAATGAATGTAAATTTTAAAAGTTCATCAATTCCAAAAAATGGAGTTAAATGGATAAGTTTTTCATTTATTTCATTATTCAAAAATTCAACTTCTTCAGCAGTAAAGTTTTTATTGTAATAAAAGAATGTAGTGATATTTTCAGATACAAAACTATAAGTCTCAAAATTATTAGTTGAAGATTCTTCAATAAGCTTAGTAACTAACTTATTTATTAAATGAGGTATAATTTTTTCATCAGTTAAATCATTATCATAAAATGAATCTTGCGCTTCTAAATATTTTTTAATCTCTTCGCCACTAAACAGATTTTCATAAATCGAATGCTCTGGTGATGAAAATATTTTTGAATTTTCATTAAAACTATTATAAGGCCATACAACAGATATTCCTTTATTAGCCTGAACAAATTCGCATTTTTCTATCGCTATCATATTTTTAGGCTGAGACAATTGAACAGCTTTTTCGATGGCAATAGAAAGTTTTGATAAGTGTTTAAGTCCACTCAAATCGAATAGGTCAGGATTTATACGATTTTCTGACATATCCCTCTCCTAAATATTTTCATAAATTGCAAATAATACTAAATAGTAATTCATTTTTAACCAACTTTACAGATATCCATATAACCTATTGTAATTTTTAATTATATTATCAACGTGTTCTATAGCAAGCATCCATCTTACCGCTTACTTGCTTATAACAAAGCCAAGCATCTTCTTTGTAAGCTGTAAGCTCTTTCTTCGTCTTCTTGTCACGGTAGTACTCTTTAGCTTCCAAAAACTCATCTGAGTCACCACCCATGGATATAGATCTTTCTTCACTATCAGGATTCATGGTTGACTCTTCAATTAAGTATTCTTTCTCACCAATTGTTAGAAGTGTATACATTCCTCCCGCACCGCCACCAGAGGAGACGATACAACCTTTAGAAATATTCTTCCCATCTACTACAAAGCACTTTCCGATACGATCTGGGTTTTCATGTGCGATTGCCGAGGCTGAAATTAAAATAGAACTTATTAAACAAATAATAGTTTTCATGGAAAATAATCCGTTTCTTATTTAAGATTTATTAACTTTCAAAAAACAGATTATATCTATGAAAAAGCTAATTTTAATAACTTTTACTTCTTTTTTTAGTATTAGTACTTTTGCCGACTGCTCAAATACTAAAACTTCATTTGAAGTACAGAAGTGTTTAAACCAAGAAGTTAAAGCCTTAAAAACTCAACTCAATGCAACGTATAAAAAAGCGTATGAGACAACTTCAGCAAAAGAAGAGTTAGATAACGCTCAAAAACAATGGTTAAGTTTTAAAGAAAAACAATGCGGTGATTTTGTTGTTGCAGACACCCAAGGAAGCCCAGCAACCGTTGTATATGATTTAACTTGCCAGTCTATTCTGTATAAACAACGCATCGAATTTTTAAAAGAATTGTTTAACCAATAAGTCCTTTAGCATTTCTTGCCATTTGCACCATAGTGTTTTCATTATGGCGATTAACCAAATTAGCTGTTTCCTTTGGGTTATCAGCCTCATTAATTACCATGTCAGTTTTATGTGACTGATAAATAGTAACGCTCTTCGTATTGTTATTAGCCGAATTAATTTGGTCCTTATAAGGATTACTTGAATTCGGCACCCCAATATTTTTAATACTGATATTATTTAGACCATTAGCATTTGAATTATTACCTCCTAACATAGCTATTGAAAATGGCTTAGGTTTGTATTTTAGTAAATCCTTAGTCGTCCCATGGCCATGAACATTTTTCCCAGACCCAAACACCAAACCATCTTTTTTGGATTTTTCATAGAATGCATCAACCCATGCATCCCTATTTTTCTTGTCTGAAACATAAGGATTAGCATAGTTCAAGTGTTCACCTACACTAGATTCCTGACCATTCGCCCGTCTTTCAAGATAACTTAATACTTCAGCTCGGACCTTAGTGTTTACATCTTTTAAAGGCATGTTTTGCACTGAACCATAAGGATTTAACTTAATCACCTTACCAGATTTAGTTTTGTAAGATTTTGGCCCTGTAATCTTAGTAAACTGCCTTCTTGCATTTGCAACATCACGGACCGAATCACCCCACTTACCTGACGCAACACGATTTAAAATTGTATCTACTACGCCATGAGTCTGTTTAGTAAATGCCTCACCTTTAAGTGAAGCAACCACTTCGGTTGACGTTACTTTGATTAAGTCCTCAATTTCTTGATTAGAAAGTTTTAAAAACCCTCCCGCTTTTAGCAGTACTCACAGAGTTTTTAATATTACTTACAGTAGATTTAGTTGCACTTACTACAGCAGCTGCACCAGTTTTAGCAGCTTCAGTTACTGCTGCAACTGTTTCTTTTGCAGTTCCAGCTGGATCATCAATTGCCTTGGTAACAAACTCTACAGTTTTGTCTTTTAGGTTTTTAATCAGCTCGGCCAACTCTTTAATACGCTTAATAGCTATCTCTATGCCGCCTTCCCATTTAGACCAATCAATAAGGCTTTCACCACCATTTTTCCAAGTTTGGTAGTCATCCCACAATGCAGCAATAGCAGCGGCAAGTGCTAATACAATACCGATTGGTGATGCTAAGAAGGCTAAACGTAAAGACTTGATCAGGAATAAAAGGCCTTTAAGCATTGGTAACACTGAGGCTAATTTAGAGATCGTGCCAATAAAGCCACCAAAAATAATTGCGAGTAAAGCAAACTTTAGACCCGTGGCCAGAATTGCTTTAAACCTTGGATCTAGTTCAGCGAACCAAGCAATAGCACTTCGCAAGAAGTTATTGATCATCTTAAGGATGGGTATAAGTGCCTGCCCTGCGGTCATTACAACAACTTCAGTAATTGCTTTAGTTGTCATAGTGATATCACGGAACTGGACCATAAAGTCCGTACCAGACTTTGTAAGCTCATCGGTTAAACCAACGTCCTACCGTAATTTCTGATACTTCTCCATGTTGCCAATGAACTTATCATCACGCATGGCCATAAGAGTATTTTCATCAATACCCAAAGAACTGGCAAATGATTAGTCCTGAGCTGTCGGCAGTAACTGGCACCTCACCATCGCCGTACAGCAACTTACCAATGCGAGCTAATGGCACATCTCGACAAAGTAAATAACCTTCCGGAGTTGTTTCCCGTGTCCGCCCAATTTGGCCAGTAGTGTAGAAATTAGATCTATCTACAGTGGCCTTTGATTTAGGTTTCTTTTTAAACATGGTTCACCTTTTTTCAGGCATTAAAAAACCACCCGAAGGTGGTTATGGTTATTTCATATAAATACATTACTGATCAGCAATTTCAGAAATCGCAGCACAATAACTTTTGTTTTTTATTTTTCCATCTTTAGCTTCTTTGAACATGGTTTCAGATGTAGTCACAAATTTTACAACACCCTCACCAACTACGGTTGTTGTGGTCACAGATGCCGCTACCAATCCCACACAAACTCCTGCTTTTGTCCAAAGAACCAAGTTATCCATAAGATCCTGCCGATCAATTTCTCTTAATTGCGGATCCTCTTTTAAAGCTGCGTCAATCGCTGCACCAGGATTTTCCAAACTCCCCCTATCTTCTACAGTTCCTAAAATAGCATCCCAATTTTCAATAAAGTATTCTGTTGCTGTAGGTCCGAGTCTATTTAAATCAATAATTAGATCAGTATCTCTTTTATCATTTTCATAGATAACAATATAAGGTCCGCGTATTTTGTACTTCCCATATACTCTTTTAACTATATTTTTATTTTCATATTTACTTTTGAATAACCTTAATAACTCTTTATTCGCCTCACCATAATTATATAAATTCATTAAGTAATCACAGTTATTTTCTTTTGAAGCTAATTTTTTCTTTTTAACTAACCAGTAGGTAACAAACTCATCTTCTTTATTTTCAGATGGTGGTAAAAGAACTAACCTTTCACAAATTTTTAGTGAGGGTTTATTTGTATACCACTTACCAGTTAAAAGAATAGCTGCTGCAGGAAAATATTTTATATCATCTAATGAATTTACGTAGTCACGTGTAAGTAATTTACCGTTGTAAGTTTCATTTGGTATCGCTTGAGGTTCCTTACTCTCCTCTTTATTCGATTCTTCTTGCAAAACTTCTTTCATTTCTAAGGGGGTAGAACCAGAAGCTTCATGACTTCGTATAATTTCTTTCGATGAACTTGTAGTTCCTTTCTCCATTTTTGAACATGAAGTTAAATAAAATCCCATCAGCGAAACTATCAATACCATTAATATTCCAAAAATAGTTTTTGACTTATTCATGACATTCTTCCTATAGTTATTACTCTTTTAATACACTCCTTTAAAATAAGTTCGTCAATTTAAATCCGATTGGTATTTAGACTTTTTTCTTATGATTTAGAATAACTTAAATATGAACTTGTATTGTTAAAAAACCACCCGAAGGTGGTTAAATTTTTATAACTATTTAAGCGAAAGTTGCCTAAACTCTGCCAAACTCTTTAGAAGCTTGTCTCTATCAATGGCACTTTGATTGTAATAATCTTTAATTACAACATTTAGTTCTGCAAGGTTCTGGCATTTCTGCACCCTTTTAATCCAATCGCTAGTAAGTTTCTTAAATCCAAGTATGTCGAATCTCAAGGATGTAGAATAATGAATACCATACCTTTCCAGCGTAAATAAGCAAAAACCATACTTATCTTCGAACTCGACCTGTTTATCTTGAATTCTTACCAGAATATCTTTGTAGTTATCCATTTCATCAACAGTCAAATCTCGTATAAATTCTATTTGCTTACTTTCGATCATTTGCTTCATAACATTACCTTGATAATGATAGAGAGCGATAATATTGATTTCATTCTCAATAAGCTTTTCTCGATGTAAAGAATAAGTTTGCTGGATTTTCCATGTCTTCCACATTCTCCATGCAAAAAAAAGTGCGATAACAGTGGCAATTGAAGAAATAATTGAAAAAAAACCAGCAATAAAATTTAAAGTTTCCATGGATAAGATCAAGTAATACTCTTTTTATTTACTGCTGCTAATGTAACCTACTATTAGAAAGTTTTTAAAATTAAAAATCATCTGGAATTACTGGCTCTGCATAACATCTGCAATTAGGCAAGCAACCAGCATGTCCTGTTAAATTGTCCAAAGTTGGCGGGTTATCCCAAGCAACAAATTTACCATTCATAGCCTTATGACTTGGCCGTACATCGCCATCTTCACTAGTGCGCCAGATATAACCTTCAGATCCTAGGTTCACAGCTCTTGCTTGAGTGAATACACAAGATGCTCGACTAACCTCAGTTCGGGCAATTGTATTTGCCCGTGATCTGGTCACCCGACCAGTGGCCATAATCAAGCCGGCTATCTCACTTGAACGGTTGCCCTCAATTAGCGATCTTGTCGATAGGTCATGGATGCGTTGAGCAGCATCAAGCGGCAAAGACTTAATAAGTCGTACTTGATCATTTAAGAGTTGTTGATATACAGCACCGGTATCAGTATTGCGGATCTGCTCTCTAACTCCCCGTGAAAGATCATTTACATAGATAAGCCAAGTTTTCTCATCACGCAATGCAACATCGGTAATGATTCGCCCTGCTGCATTCTGTGCCCAATGTTGCAGGGTGTTGGAATACTCATTCAATGAAGCGACCATCAAGGGATAAGTGCGAGGGTCATTTACATCGAAGCCCTTAACGATAGTATCGACATAACCAGCAATCTTTCTAAGCTGCTGGCTGTATCGTATCTCGGTCTTTCTCGCTATGTGGGGTGTTATCCGATTTATTTGTCTCTTCATCGTCTACTTTCTCACCTGGTGGTGGTGGATCTTCATCCCCTGAATCAGCTACTTTGATTTCCTCATCTGTGATATGAGAGAAAACACCTGTTACTTCGCTTGATTGACGCAATTCTTTTAAGGCTGTTGAACGTTTGATTAGCCCTGCTTCTTCTGCTGCAAGTACTGCATCAGTTACACCTTTAGCAACGTTAGCTTTCTTCTCATCATCTAATTGCCACAATGATGCGAATTTAAAGCTAAATGAATCAGGTAATGACCTACCAAGCACAGACATATGCAACACGGCATAGAGAATCTGCAATGGTGTTCTTAATCTACCTTCTTGCTGTTGATTGATGTTGTCGTAATAGTTGGCTAGATCCGATTCACCTGTTGAATTTAACCCCGCTGGAGACTGACCAAATAAACGTACTAGTGGGATACCTGTTGCACCTGAAATTTGTTGACCAAATTGCAGAAGGATATTATCTAAACCAGAAAAGTTATATTGATGAGCTTCATAAGTATCATCGGCATCCATCAAGGTTAAACCTTCATTAGATTGCCATAAACGGATTTGGTTAATTTGCTTAACAAGCGCTTCGTAAAGTGGTCCACCAGCCGCAATAAGACTACGTAGTCCCTTAACTTTATATGTCCTTAGATGAGCCTTATAGACCAACTGCCCAGCACCTAAAGTTGAGCTATCAAAAATCGTTAGACGATCTTCTAGTCGCTCAATGACTGATTGGCCCCAAAGGTTTTCCGTAATAGATTGCCAATAAGGCAGTTCCACCCCATCCATACGGATGACACGCGAATAATGAATACGCTGATTACAAAGCCCTACTGAATCAGTAATTACATCGTAGTACTTTGGCTTCCCATAATCTGGACCCATCTCGGTAACTAAATCTTCTAAAGTTGGCTGAACCATCCAACGGTCTAGAACTAATAGACCCTTAAACTGCTCTTTACCAATTGTATTAAGATTTAACGGGGTAGAAACATTTTGACCATCAATCATCATGACTGCCAAAGAACCACCGTAGAGACGAGACCACTTAATAGTTTTATTAAGCTTGTCCCAAACTTGGAGACGATCCATTTCTTGATCAATCATCTCTGAGTCTTTTGGAGTGGAAACGCCATTTAATTTGACACCCTTACGTGTCATATCATCAGCTACCACGTCAATGACTTGCCCAACTACCCAAGATGTCCGATACATTGCTTCAAGTTTTAAGCGTTGGCGGCTTAAATAATTAAAGCCATAACCAGACTGATCATGCTGGTTTCCAGAACCCAACCCAACACGAGCCGCAAAGTTTTGGAATGAATCTTTTGTAAATTTAATTAAGCCCATAACCTTCTCTTTATAGCTTGCCCCAGACATCAAGTTCAGCAATTTGTGGGTTAAAACAAATCATGACGCTATCTGCCCGGTTAGGTGACGCCGTGCCATCAGGCTGTTTATTGACTAGGATTTTCCCAACACCATTTTTTGTATATGTTGGTTGTGATAGCTCAGTAGTAAGCAATGCCAATTCTTTGGCATCAATGTCTTCAGTGGATAGTGAAATGATCATGTCTGGATCATAATCACGGCCTTCAAGTGCTCTAAAAGTTTCCTGAAAGCGCAAACGCAAAGACCACCAAGACTGAGCTTTTAAGTTGGCGAAAAAGTCTTTATTAAGACGTTTCTCTACCATTTCGCCCTCAGGGTCATAAACTGATCCAGATCCTCGGAAGGATTCGACATTAATTTCAGATAAGCCCAGCTCACGGCGCTTTTCATTAATTACCCTAGCATCACCACGACATCCAGCCCCAAGACCATCAGCATCGTAGAACAACGTACCTATAGATTGATCAAAGCAAAGATCCATTGTCTTTTGAGTGGTTCCAAAAATGTCATCACCTTTGCCCGACCAAGTGGCCAAGTAATTCATGACAACGCCGTGACGACCTGTAAATGAGTTTTTATCCTTACCTTCATCGGCAACATCTAAGCCGCCGATACGATCACCTGTAGGCTGAATGTTTAGCTTTTTATGAGCATCTAATGACGCTTGAATCCAAGCACTAGGAATCAAGACACCCTCAACCGAAGCGGCATAGTTAATATCGACCTCTTGGGCTAAAACGACATCGTCAAGTGTTGCAAGCTGCTTTTCATACCAAGGATGAATCTCTTTGCCGTTGTATGTAACTGTCCAGTTCTTATCTGGGTTAGCTCGCCAAGGCATCGTAAAGACGGCGTATCGTCCGCTAAAACGATCTTGGTGAAATCGGTCGCCAATACCGTTCGGTGTGGATCCTTTAATATGAACGTTAGTGTTTTGGGAAATCGCTGCATCTACAGCCTCTTGCCGCTCTACGAATGCCCATTCATCCAAAAAGTACATCGTAGTACGACCACCACGGCCGATATTGTCGCCAGCTTCACCCGTGATTGTTGCGCCGTTATCCGGGTTGATGATGCGCATATAGTTATCATGTACTTTCTCGACAAAGCCCTTAGGCTTCATCCAGTCAGGCATTTTGCTGAACATGTCACGGAATTTATGGAGCAGTGTTTTAGGGTCGCCCTTCTTATCTACAAGCTCTTCCTTACGGCTACCTACACCACCCGCAAAACCTTCAACGAATAACCAACGATGCAGATAAAAGCCAAGCACAACGTAGCTCATCCCTTCGTCACGGGATTTCTCAATAAGGCCATGTGTCTGAGTGTTCTCACGTTCTAACAGCCAAGCTACAAGCTCAACCTGTTTAGGACGCAATACAAAAGGAATATTGGCAGGCAACCCAAACGACATGCCACGCGGATCGTATGTCCAGATCCAATGGTTAAACCAATGAATAGGATCATTCCTGCACTTTTCTAATTCAGCTTGTTTGCTCTTTTCGTTTTGTTCAATCACAGCCTTGTAGTAATAGCGCCGTGTCATCTCAGCGATCACATCAGGCAAGCGTACGTTAATAGTCCACTCTTTAATTAAAGGGGCTATTTCATCTAGTGCGTATGTCATAGCTTTCCATTAATTGCCAAACGGGATAACTCTTGCGGGCTGAGTTTGTCTAATTCTTCAGGTGTATATACTGGCGCAATTGGCTTATCAGTATTTTCTGTTTTAACTGGTCCACCGCCTGCCCCTGTTATTTCCTTGCGATTGGTATAAAGCCCACCAACCTCTTTAGCTGCCTGCTCCAATAAGCTTGGGACGATGACGGGGTTCTCCTTGAATTGCTCAAGGTCAATGAATCGCTGTAAACGTCTTAAACGGTAGGCAATATTAGCAATAGGAATTGATTCGAGATTTTGATTCATCTCTCTACGAATGCGGTAAAACTCAGTTTTAAATTCTTCGCTTAGGTCCTGCCCAGTTTTCTTCGTTGGGTCGTAGGCTTCACACTGCTGCTTAGTAACTTCGATACCAAATTCTTCTTGGACGCCCCTTACAGTTTCAGTGGGTGTCTCATAGGTAGCAAGAGACCGTACAATATAGAGTTTTACCCGTTTATTAAGCCTTGCCATTTCTCTCTATCCGTCCAAGTAGAGTGGCAAAAAAATTTAAACCACCTTTAAGTAACAAGTGCCACATGCATAGTGAACATCTGCTCGTGACATCTCAGGTCTTGTATTTGCTGCTTCAACCATTCTTTTGACATCCTCACTTGCTCCATAACGACGAACAACACCTGTAAATTCTTCAACATCGTGCCCTTGTATGGCTAACTTAGGCATGCCCGTTTCTCTGTTAAATGAAGGCGCTCCCCATTGATCTTTCTTATGTGCAATGTGGTAAAGCTCATGCTCAACCAGAGCACAAAAGTTCACATCACTAGCAATTCGTGAATATGAGGCATCAAAAGTAATTAAATATTCGGGTAAATAATTGAACCACTGGATAAATTGTTCTTCTTGTCGTTCTTTCTTCCAACCACCAGCATTGATCATGACTTTTTCAGTAGTACCGATGACCTGTCTGCCTTGCTTTTTAAATCCAGATCTAGCCCACATCACAGCAATATCAGGCCAACGAAATGAACGTAGGTGAATATGATCCGGATTAAATAGTTTTGATTTTGGATTTAAGAAAACTCGACTTATCCACTCCCACATTTCTGGTGCGGGTACAAAGTTTGGAGTACCCATTTCAAAAATACATTCTGGAGGCATTGGGCGTACAGGAACATGAAAGCCGATTTCATTTTTCATTGCTTACTTCCAATAAATAACCGCCTTAAAGGCGGTTATTAAATATTAAAACGATCACAGCAACTTCTTGTAATTCTGCTTACCACACTCGTAAGGAGTACCAGTTAATTGTTTAGCAATATCAAGATAAGATTGATTTTCTTTTTCGAATTCCAGATTCATTTGTTCACGAGTGGTTTTCTCTTTTGCTAATTCTTGAGATTGTTCAAAATTATCATTATAGAATTTCTTTATCTGCTCATTTACATTAGCCAGATCACAAACAGCATTTGTAAGTTCTAACTGTTCTTTAAAGTTAAGTTGTCTTTCTTCTGAAAGTATTCCTAATGTTTGAAATCTATTGATAGCCTCTTCACGTGCATTAAATAGATCATTGGCCTCTGTTAAAAACTCTAATTTTGATTTTGGATATGCCTGAGATGAAACAAGACCCAAAAGCAATAAACTTATTATTAAATGCAATTTCATATTCATCAAAATTCTAAGAAACTAATTTTATTGAGAAAGTATATCGCTAAAGATAAAAAAATAGTTTAGTGAGTTATGTAAAATTAAATCAATTAGTGTATATCATTTTTATTAATTAACTGTTCAAGCAATTTAGTAGCTTGCTCAAGAGTTAGTGTAGTTAAAACATAAAAAAGTTCTTCTTGATCCGTATTTGGATTTAATAACTTGATAGCCTCGTAAGTTTCAGGCTTCAAAAAAAGCCCATCGGAATATACTTCATGGACTCCTCTATGTTTAACCCTCTTACCGTGCTCTTCACCACCAATACAAAGTAATTTTTCTGAATTTAAAGACATATATACCTCTTGTTATCAGAGTAAATATATCATAAAAAAATAATTAAACTTCCTTACAAACAATAACTTTTAAATAATGAAGAAGATTTTGCAGAAATAAAAAAGCCCACCGATTAATGAGCTTTTTAAATCTAACCACATGTGTGGTATGAACTACATTTGCAAACGTATTTTAATAAGAATCGAATAATCACCTTTGTGATAACAAAATTGCATTTGCAAACGTACTTCAATAAGAATCAATAAATCATTTATGTGATAACTAGTGAATTACTATAACTTCGTCCACTGTATTACAAATATGCCATATCATGTCTAGACAGTCAATCTTCAATCAAATAATCTGGAAATCCAACTAATTTCAATGTTTTTTTAATTATTTCTAAATCCTCATTAGCTGTAGAAATATTATTTGGGTAATAATAAAAAGTAGTACGTTTTTCAGTTACTCCAATATTTCTTACCTCACCAAAAACATCAAAATATTCTTCAATTTTCTTAATATCACTTTCACTCAGTTTTTTGAAGCGCACAGGAATTTTCATAATTAAACTCAGTTTTTTAACCTTTTATCATGTCCAGCTAAATAAAATCTAGCACAACTAACCATAATTGCAGCCTGAGCTTTTGATTGGTTTGTTTCTTGAGCAACTTTACCTAATCCTTTATTTTCGACCTTATTTTTGATTAAACAGATTAATGCAAACTTTGTTATATAATCTGTTTTATCAGAATTTAACAGACTTCGTAAAAGTGCTTGAATCTGATCTGCTTCATAATCGCTGATCTCACAGCGAATATAAGACTTACCCTTAGGCAGTTCTTTATCCTTTTCACGCATGAGCCAATATATTTGATTGATATGAAGACTATCAGGTAAATCACCACCTTTCATACGAACCGTTTCACACCAAGCACCAAACTGCTCCAACCAACCATCAATAGTGTATTTAGACCAATCCATTTGTTGTGTTTTTAATGCTGCACTCATTTTTCACCCACCAATTGCTCAATTTGTTTAATCGCCACGCTCGCTTTCACTTGCTCTGTACTGAACCGTAAAACTGTAAAACCCATCATTGCCGCCGAGTTATATTTCTCCATATCCCCGATGTAACCTTTGCCCCTTGTATGTCTACCTCCACTCCAGACACCACCTTCCACCTCTACCAAAATCTTTGTGCTGGTAATCAGAAAATCTGCTCTCCATTTGCGTTTCGGATGGAATTTATATTCCTGCTCAAAACTGATCTTGCATGCTCTTAGGTGTGTTGCCAGTACCTTCTCGCCTTCACTTGGCTGTCTGCTACCTTGCTTTGCTGAACGGCGTTTCTTTGTCTTCACTGGAAATAATTCACGGTATTCAGCTAAACTCATGCTAGACATACAAACCCCTTTCAAAAGCGTAGACCTCACTATGTAAGAGCGCTACGTTGACATCGTAGAGGTCTATCATGCTGCCCCCTGCAATGTGCCTTTGAACCCAACTTGCTTGAGATATGGTTCCCATTGTTTGGCCTGAACTGGATCGCTAAGTTTTACGGCGATGCGTGCTGCGAGTTGATCGTAGCTTTCCCCAGCAGCTGCAAACTGGCTTGCAAACTCAAGATGCTGTGAGAGTTTTTGAGCGAAGGTGTGAACCTGTTTGTCGCTTAGTTTTTCTTGAGCACTCGGCGAGCACCGAACCTGCGACCCTGAATTTCGGAAAGCTGCCTGTTCACGAGATTGGTATTTGCCACATGCGTTGATTAACCAATCTGCAAAGTGGTAATGCATGAGTTCATCACAGAGATTCTTGTCGGCGTTGTAGAGTTCAAATGCTCGTAACTCCCGATCGAACCAAATCGCATTTTTGATCTGCTCGTAAGTTTCCTGATCAGTTGCCAAACGAATTTCTTCACCAAGTTTTTTCAAACTCAACCATGTTTTTTTATTTTTAGATTCTTCTGATAGATTCTTTAAAAGATTCCGTGTCCCAACGTTGGGACCCTTTACCGGAATTGTTGGGACTCTTTCATGGAATTGTTGGAACTGTTCCACTGTTGGGACTGTTCCAACGTTGGTACTCTTTCCATCTAAATTTCCACCTCCTAATAGTCCCATTGTTGGGACTGTATCTTCACGCCCAACTACACCATTCAAGCGGTAAACGACCACCTGTTTTGTCTGACCTTTGCGCTCTCCAGTATCGGTAATTAACCCATCATCGGCGAGCTCGGCAAGAATCTTCATCACAGTTTTTCTGTCAATTTTGCAGTCTGCGGCTAAACGTTTAGCGCTTGGATAACAGGTATGATCCTCACTTGCGCGATCAGCCATAGATAGCAAAACAACCAGTTTTAAGGCAGGTAATGAACCGCCTTTCTTTGTTGGGATATGAACTTTCCAAGCCCAATTAGTGGCATCTAGACTCATAAATCCCCCTTGGTATCAAATACAGGTTCCAGTAAGGACTTTAGTTCGCGAACTTGTCTTTCCATATGATTTATTGAACTCTCAACGACACCTTTCATTTTGCTAACTGTTTGATCAACTTCTAACAACTGCATCTTTTCACTTAGACGTCTTTTAATTGTCCAGACTGCAACGTTATGATGAAGACCAAGTAGGTCACATAGTTCTTTCTTTACGATCTCAAGTTCATCTAATTCACGTTTGTAGTGTTCAACAGCTTTAAAGACATCCAGTTGATTAATTTTTTCTTGTAGATATTTGGTCTTGGTTTCAAGCCGACTCTTGGCAGTATCAAAATCAGATAATAAATAGGCTAATTCTTTGCCATATTTCTTTTCGATTTGATTGTGTACCGTATATAAATTCATTGTCATTTTTCTATGTCGACCTAAAGAACGATCAACACCATCAATAACTAACTTGATCCAGAAATCAGCCGATAAATCATTTTTCACAGGTAATAAGGTTGGGCCCTTTACCATCCGCCATCCCTTTTCACTACGGACAATTAATCCACAACCTTTAGGGATGTCTTCTTTCGAAACCAAACCTTTAGGTACGGCAAAAATTACCCCACTGGCAAACTTTAAATAGCTTTGCCATTTACCCTTTGTTATGTCTGACCGAAAGTCTGCAACAGATACCTTGCATTCATAAGCAATCGGCTTGAAATTGGCATAGGATTTAGGAATCGTATATACATCAGGTCTCGGTGAGCCAGCAGAACCTAATTGCATATCAGTCCATATAATTCGGTCAGTGTTCTGCATTAGATATTCTGCTAAGTCGTGAGCTAGTTGATCATGTCCCCATTTCATTTAAGACACCTCCGCCCGAGCTAACTCTTCTGCAGTTAAACGACGTTTTGCTTCTAACTCAGCAATTGATGCTGATCTGAAGAATTGAAATGGTAGAGCTAACTGCTTCCCGCATGCTGACTTAACAAAAAGTCGTTTAGGTGTGCTGTAGTAAAATCCAAATACTTCAAAAATTTCGTTATGATCCAGTTCATTAACAACCACCATGTCACCTACTACAAATTCTTCTAAGTTGAGTTCGATTGGTTGTTCTGCTAAATTATTTGTGTTCATTTGATTCATCTCGATTGAATACAACCGCTACCCTGTTACCGCAGGAAAGCGGTTTTTTTATTTGCACTGAATACATGCATTAATTTGTTGCTCCAGCGTGGCAAGCAGTACATGCATGTCATGGATAACCTTAGCCATGTCGATTGCCTCGCCTTTAGTTATTCGCCCATCAGCAAGCATTTCTCTAAACCGCTTGCTTACGTTGCCTTTCTTGATGCCTATGTTGAGGAAGGTATCCATCAGACAACTGTCTCTATGACTTTCAGGAATATCTGGTAAGTCGATGGCTGCTTTACCATGTTCCGCACACATCGCCTGAAGTATTCGGAAATCCCCTGTTATGCCCATTAGTTTTGTGGCTTCGAGCAAAGTCAGGTGATGTGTTTCCGTGTTTGGATTGACCTTACTATTGAGTACCGCAGGGCTTTTGATTCCCATGCGCGATGCAAGCGTATTTGCCCCGCCTTTAAAATCGTGAACTGTGTGATAAGCCACATCTAATATGTTCATTGAGAGTCCTTTTGAACGTGTTTATTAGATGGCTAATTCATTACCATTTTGGTTAGGTAATGTTTGAGCTGGATATAATCCAAAATGTTGTAAGACTTCTTGTTCTGAAACTTGTCCATTACTTGCTTTAACTAAAGCTGAACGGAGCTTTCTACGTGGTTCTTTATATCCATATAAAAGATGCGTCTTTAGATAACCACTTGTTGTGCCAGCAGCTTTTGCATATTTTTCTAATTGTTCAGGAGTCATTTTTAAAATGAAGTCTTTAAATCGCATTGATAGATCCTCTCTAATCAATCCAATATTACCTTTTAGGTAATACAAATACAACCTTTTTTCTTGTTTACCTTTAAGGTGATAAAAGTAGAATTACACCCAACAGGTATTTTTTCTTTAAAAACTACCTCTTAGGTATTTTTCTATAGCAAATATAGCTAAATGTTGAGTTAATTTATGGACAGCAAAACGATTAGATATAACAACACACGCATCTTGGTAGACCAAGTTGGCGGTGTTTCTAACTTTGCTAATAAGATTAATAAAGGTCAATCTCAAACTAGTCAGTTTGCAGGTACAACACCAATCAAAGGCATTGGAAATAAAGTTGCTCGTGAAATTGAAGATGCATTTGGAAAACCACATGGCTGGTTAGATGTATTACATCAAGAAGATAGCAATTTACTTTCTAATAATTTAAACGTGCCCTCTACTACAGTTGTAGATAACAAAGAGTTGGAAGCTCTGTTTAAGTCTCTAATTTATCTTGATTCACAAGGAAAGCTTTCAACAGATTTAATTAAAGCCCTCAAAACAATTGTAAATTTAGTTAATTAGAAATTAGGTAAAACAAAAATAATTTTGATAGGACTCAGCAATAATGCCTAATACATTATTGAATATAGAAACAGAACGTTTCGTAAACGGAAAAGCAATTTATCCCTCATTGTTACCAGCAGGCCTTCATCGTATTCGACTTAATCAATTCGAGGAAACTTTTCTAAATCACTTTGAAGAAAAGCGGACTCGTGCATATTTATGTAATCGATTTCGAGAACTAATCTCTGAACTAAAAAAATTTAAGATAAGTATGATCATATGGGTTGATGGTTCTTTTTGTTCATTAAAACCACATCCAGATGATATCGATATCGTAATTTTTTTAGATGAAAGCGAAATTGATAGCATGCCTAAGCAGGAATCAGATAGTCTATTAGCCTTTCTAGAGAAAAGAGATGTAATCAAAGCTAGATATAGATGTGATCTTTTTTTTGAAAGCCAAAGTGATGAAAAACAGTTTTTTTATTGGAGAGGTATATTCGGCTTCAATCAACTAAATGAAGCAAAAGGATTTATACAAATTAAGGTAGACGCGAATGAACATCCTATCTCTTGAGCAACAGATTAAAAAAGCTGAAGATAGTCTTTTTACGAAAGAGCTATCTTTAGATGAAAATAATAGATTTCAAGTTGCTTCTTATAATTCATTTAAAGCACATCTAGATGAACTTAGATCACATTTACGAGAGCTACAAAATAAAAGAGAAAAAGAAATTCTTGAAGTTCGTTTCATTGGCGAAAAAGCAATAGATGGTTCATTACCATTAATTTTGCATGCGAAACTTTCAGCAGGCCTAGCAGACAGTTTAACAGCCCTGTCTACTCGTTTAAAAAAACCTAAAAATAACCCACAGGCAAAAAATGAAGCAGAACTAGACTTACGTTTAGCAAAAATTGTTTCTGGGTCAACAAAATTTATACTCAGCTTAGAAATCAACCCAGATTTGTTTGGCTGGAGTCTATCTCAAAATACATTAAAGGAATGGTTTAATTTTTTTAATCATATTAACTCGCCTAATGAACTAGGTGAAGCCTCGGTACATCTTGGTAATAAAGGTGTTAATGGAATTAAAAAACTTCTAACAACATTAAAAGCCAATCAACTAGATTTGGAACTTGCTTGGGATTCTCATCTAGAAGAAAAATATTATTGGATGGGCACCAATTCTAAAATAACTGATGCTTTGGCTTTTCTGGATGACTTAATGATATCACCACCTAAAGAATGCATTTTAACAGGAGTCATTCATGCATTAGATCGAAGTGGCAAGTTATCATTAATAGATATTGATCAGAATAAAGTTTATCGCATCCATTTCGATAGAAACTTGATACAAGAAATTGAAAAACTCCATATTAACCAAATGGTAACTATAAAAACCTTAATGCAATCAAGCAGCCATCCAGCAATTGATGCAATTATTGAGAATTATGATTTTCTAGAAATTATTTAATTGAAAAGACAATAAATTTAATTAAGCTTTCTTTCTAAAAAAATAAAATTTTAAAAATCATAGTTTAAACTGTGAACCCGACACAGTAACAATATTATTTCGGGAGGAGAAAATCATGAGTATAAAAGATGTTATTGCATCTGCTGGTCGTAATTTACATACTATTATTATTACGGCAAGAGAAGATGATGGAACAATAGAAACACGTGAAGCTGAACCTTATAGTTATCGCATCAAAGGTGGATCAGAAAAGTTCTTCTGCTTTGATATAAAAAAAGCAGGAATAAGAAATTTCCATGTATCAAATATTATTTCAGTGCAAGAAACTGAGAATAGCTTCACACCTCGTTGGCCTGTTGAAGTGTAGCAAACTCTAATCCTAATTCTATACATGCCGTAATCACATCAACTCGATCCATGGCGGCAGCCAAATCTAAACATGCATGCCGCCAATTTTTATTAATACCTTGAATAAAAGACCTCTTTCTCAACCAGCATTCGAATTTTTTCTAATTCTTCTATAGTCTACATATCTCTCAATTGTTAATTACTAGCTTCCACGGACCTATTAAATCAAAAACAATAAAAAAGGTAATTTAAATCTTACATTAAATTACCTTTTAGGTAATATTTATCTCGTAAACAACAAAAAAGCACACCGACTCTCTGACCTTTCGATGTGCTTTTGCAAACTGCGAGATAAGTATGAAACAAAACACTATTCCTAGTCAAACCACATCACGCTTATATCAACATCCAACTGTTGAAGAACAGCGCCCTTCTCGTTTCGCCACCATTAAAGCGAATGCAATCGACTTCATTAAGTTTATTGTCCTTTCATTCATTCTTTGGGTGATTGCTGTAGCCGCTGCATCTTGGATGATGGGAGGCTAATCATGATTAATTCAACTTTAAACCTATCTGAACGCCAACAAGCAGTTTTGCAAACTGTTATCGAAATCAATAAAGAAGGCCACCAGCCTTACACATGGCAAGTTGTACGCAGCATGGGATCTATAGGCCATCAAATTACTGAAAAACAGTGTGCCTATGATCTAAGTGTAATTATTCGCACCAAAGGCACAGGTGTGTTTTCTGTCAAGTTTGATAGCAATCCTAAAGTTTGGATCTATGAAGAACCCAAGGGAGTGGCTTAATCATGAATGCTCAATTCAAACCACATCCAGACGGCATAAAAGCCTATATCGGCCATGACCGCTTAACAGGTCTCTACTCTGTACGTATTGGCTGGACCGTTTATGCAGCCAATGCAAACGGCAGTGTGCTGTACACCGTTAAAGGTGAAGTGAAGACTCCTTTAAATGTTGAAGAGTTTAAGGCGAAGCGCCCTAAGGTTTATGCAACCTTAATGAATGAGATTAGCTTCCAGCGCAAAAAGGCATTAGCGACTGCCTTAGAACTTAGCAATATCCCTTCATATGACCGCAAAGCTTATAAGAAGCGTGGCTTTACAGGTTCAAAATAAGGATAAGAAAAAATGAATGCAGCAATTAATCCACAAGTTTTAAATAATGAAAGTACTAACCACTTTGAACAGTTAGCAGCGATTAGCGTATCTGGACATATCGAAAAGAAAAACAACATGTCATATCTGTCTTGGGCTTGGGCCGTGGACAAACTCATGCGCATAGATCCACAAGCTAACTGGGCTTTTCGTGATCCGATGTATTTTCCGGATGGATCTATGATGGTCCATTGTGATGTCACCGTGTTTGGTAAAGCCATGTACATGTTCTTGCCTGTGATGGACTATCGTAATAAAGCGATTACCAAGCCAAATGCATTTGAAATCAATAAGGCCATGATGCGTTGTCTGGTTAAAGGCATTGCTGTACACGGTTTAGGTTTATATATCTATGCTGGTGAAGACTTACCTGAGGAAGAAAAGACTCAGCAAGCGGCAGCTCAACCTCTACAGCAGCAAACACCACAGAACCAGCAGCAACAACCGAATGCAGCCCAACAACTTACGGCTGAATTCCAGCAAGCACTACAAGCGATTCAACATACACAAAATGAGGTAGATCTCGGCACAATCTATAAACGCTTCAAAGGCACCAGCTTTGAAAGCCAAATTGTAAAGGCATGCAAGGCAAAAAAGGACATGGAGGGTTGGAGCGCTTAAGTACCTATATCTTTAGATATGTTGCCAAACTACATGGCAACGGCACTCTAAGGGGTCGCATTGAAGCGACCTCTGCCCTCCACGCCAAGCAACGTGTCATGCAGAGCAATGAGCTGATTAAAGATGCTCATATCTCTTTACTCAAGAATCAGGCTTCAGCCCGTAAGCAGACTTTTGAAGCTATGGAGGAATGTATATGAGCTTCCGTTACTCATCCTCAGCCCGAACACTGATTGTATTCGGCAACCTGATGAATCATTACTACGACAATGTGAACCCGTCTCAAATCGACAGCTTAGTCGATGAGGCGAAATTTAAAGAAGCGACTTGGAGAAAGTAAAAACAATTTTAGAGCTGCAATGTTCTACATGAGTGACTGTATTGCTGACCCTCTGCGGTCACTCTTGAGAGCATTGCAGTATTTAGGGGTAATTAGATAGGTAAAGGTATGGGAAAATATATAGTCGTTGTAGAAGCAGAAAAACCACCTCAGGTATTCATTCATGAAATCATTCCTAATGTTGGAAAAGTCATTGAAATGAAAGCTGAAGAGATACCAAACCGCGTTACGGCAGCATGGTTAATGGATCGCTATAGCCTGTCTCGTAAATTGATTATTGATGAGCTTCGTCCATTCAATAAAGGAACTGATGGCAAGCATCTTTACGATCCGAATGAAGTTATTCCTATCCTTGAAAACTTGAATATTCAAAGGCAGCAACGGCAGTCGAGACGTAAAAACTAAAGGGCTAAATGCCCTTTTAAATTTCTTGCAGGTAATATATTTATTAATTCAACAATAATCTCATCATAAATTTCACTCACAATTTCAGTTCCGCAATTTCCATACATTGCAACTTTTTCAATTGTATTCAAGTAATTCTCATCTTCTTTTAATATTTCTTCGAAAATCTCTTCATATGCAATCTTTGCTTTATCGTAGTATTTATCTAATTTTTCTTGTACATTAAATTTAATACCATTATCAATGGTCATTTTTTCAATTACGACTAAATTCTTTTGAATATTCAATAAGTAACTAATAAAGGTTCTATCAAACTCAAGAATTTTAGCTAAACTTTCTTTTGTAGTTGCTAAGTTTGGAGAAGATTTTTTTAAAACACTTGTAATTTCATGTCTAAATTTAATTCCTCCAATTTGCCATTCTGTTAATTCATTATGGTAATCAAAGATTTTTAAAATAAATTCTCTTAAGGTCGAGTAATCTTCAGCTTCTCTCCAGTCCTGATACAGAATATATGCAACTATTGCGGCGAAAAGAGTTGCAGCTGCCGAGAGATAATCCCCCTCTAACCCAAAAACATGCTTACCAAGTAAGGAAAAAAATATACAAATTAAAAGTAAAGAGATCCCTATACCTACTAATTCAAATTTATTAAACTTTTTCATCTATTCAAAAATATTAAAAAATCTGATTAAATATTAACTTAAGCACCAAAAAATTTGTAAAAAATTATTCGACACCACATCGGCACCATTAAAATATAACCTTTTGTTATTTAACACTTATTATAACCTTGCCAAGGTTGGGGTCGCGAGTTCGAGTCTCGTTTCCCGCTCCAAAATTTAAAAACCACTTAATTCGAAAGAATTAGGTGGTTTTTTATTGTCCCACCTATTTAACTAAAGTCGGATTGCTTCCACTACTTTCCCTTCTAAATAACTTTAATCAAATTTGACGAGCTGTATTCTTTCAATAAAGGATGAAACTGTAAGCTAAGCATCGGTACAATCCGAATGAAGCCATTCCAATTCTTGAAAACTTAAATATTCAAAGACAGCAACGGCAGTCGAGAAGAAAAAACTAAAGGGCTTAATGCCCTTTTAATTTCCTAGATATAAATTTGTAGTCAGAAACACCAGAAAAGATTTAATGCCTATTATTAAAATTAATTATAAATAGTGATAATTCCAGCATGAATCATATCTGTACAAACTTTATTAATATAATTAATTTTCATACCATTTTCATACCCCTCTCTAGAAATAGTAGAATAGTGGACAGGTTTTCCTAATAATAACTCATTAAAAGAAACTGAAATCTCTTTAGGCACTACCCATTTCTTTTGTCCATTAGTAATAATTAATCCATTTTGATGTTCATTTTCATATGTAATAAAATGATTTAATACAAAAATTTCATTAACAAAATTTGAATCATTTGGTTCAATTCCTATGTAGGGTAAATTTAAAAGAGAATTGAATTTAAAATTAGATTTGAGATGATGCATAACATTATAAATTTTATTAGAATTCCATTGAACTTTAGATAAATTCGCAAAGAAGTTTGAAACAAACTCTTCCATTTGATTTTTATCATTTATATTTGGCATTCTTTTCCTAAACTCAGGAAACTGAGTTAAATCTTCTTTAAGCCAGTCAAATAAATCTATAGCGGTATGCCTATGAATTCCAATAGTTGCATGGAGAGAAATATCATTCCCTGTTTCAGTCGAATGTATTTGTCCCATTGGGACATATAGAACATCCCCTTTTTGTAAAGTAAATTCGGCAAGTAATTTTTCACTTTTTTTTACTGTGTGTTTATGATTTATAGGATCAAGATCAGCAAAATCATATATCTTCCATTTTTTCGACCCTTCTAATTGAATAATGAAGGTATCTTGCTCATCCCAATGAGATCCAAAAGGGCTACGTGAATTTTTCCAAGAAGCATATAAATTAGCTTGTGTATTCGTACATAAAAATTGGGACAGATCTGAACAGAACTTAGCAATTTTGACATGCTTAGTGTGCGCGCCATTTAGTACAAAAGTGTAACCATTAAAAATATATTTATTAAAAACATTTGAAATTTCCTGTGCTCTCTTTTTCTTATCTTTGAATAAATTATATGGTGAAACAAATCCATTTTCACCAAGCATTAAAACATCATTATAAGAGTCCAATATAGAAATAGTATAATTTAGTTCTGACCAGTTGCATAACTTATCTGGATCAAAGATATTCTTTTTATAAAACCAGCTAGATTCGTTGTAACTAGCAAAAAACTCATCAACAAAATCATGATCAAAATAATCTAAAATCATATAAATAATCCTTTAATTAATTTCTTTCATTAAATCTTTTAAATTATTATTTGTATAAATTAAATCACTATATTTACCAGTTTCAATCACTCGTCCTTCATCTAAAACAATTACATTATCAACATTACGAATAGTATTTAATCTATGTGCAATTATAATAATTGTAGAATTTGTGAACTTATCAAACAATAAATCCATAATTTCTTTTTCCGTAACCGAATCTAATGAAGAGGTTGGCTCATCAAAAATAATTACAGGTGAATTCCTTAAAAAAGCTCTCGCAAGCGAAATTCTCTGTCTTTCGCCCCCAGAAATCTTAACACCATGCTCACCTACGACAGTATCATAACCTTTATCTAATTTACTTATAAACTCATGAATTTTAAACTTTTTGGCAACTTCAATTGCTTCATCTTTACTACAGTCAGTTCCAATTGTAATATTTTTCCAAATAGGTAAGTTGAAGATATGACATTCTTGAGAAATAACTGAAATATTATTTCGCAAAGATTTTAGGCTAAGACTTCTTATATCAATATTGTTAAATTTAATATTACCTTCGTAATCATCATAAAAACCATAAAGAAGTTTTACGAGAGAAGACTTTCCTGAACCAGTCCTACCTACAATTGCAGTTACTGTATTACTCTCAAAAGAACAATTAACATTATCCAGTGCTGTATGTTTATTATTAGGATAAATAAACTTTAAACAATTGATATTTATATTAATAATAGATTTTTCAATAATTTTTTTGCCCTTCCAAATTTCTTGTTCTGTAGAAAGGCTGTTAATTTTCTTATAATTATCAAGCAAAACCCTACCCTGATTCACTTGCCTCATAACACCACCTACAGCTTCAACTGGCTTAATTAACTGAAGCAAATAAGTAATCATCAAAACAAAATCACCTATCGTCATTTTCCCTTGAAGTAGCTTTGTATAAGATAAATAAGTAATTAAACCTAATAGAATAGTAAAAATTATGGTTGTTATAAAGTTTACAGATATTGTAGTATTAAAATATGTAATATATGAATTTTTTAATTTTTCATTTTGCTTGCGCATTATTTCAATATAATCTTTCTCAACACTTAAATATTTATTGGTTTCAGGATATAAAAAAGCTGAATTTAAGTCTGAGTTAACCATATTTTGATCTTCTACCACATCCCTATTTGAAATCATTATCCTATTATTACCTTGAACAAAATAATAAATATACAAAGCAATTCCAGATAATATAATAAGTAAAAAGGAAACATCATAAAATGAAATAATTACAATTGATGTACCAACAACTTGAAATATAATTAAAAGACCAACTTGAATAAAAGATTGTAAATATATAGTTACACTCCGAGTGCCATTACTTATAGATTGCACCAATTTCCCAGAGGTATAATTATGTAAATATTTAACTGGTAAATTTATAATATGTGAAATCGATTCATTCCGTAACAAACTATGTATAGTTTGTTCAATTTTACAAAAAAAAGACCATTGTAAATCTATGAGATAACGAGATGCGGATTGTGATATTACATACAAACTTAATAGAATAGAAGTTACTAAAATTGCATTTTCAGACCCTGAGCTAAAACTATCAATTGAATACTTTAAAGCTAGAGGTGCGAGAACTGTAGCTAAAGAGGAAAGTAGGATAATAAAAATATATGTAAAGAAGTTAAATACAATTTTCTTATCATTGTTATTAAAAATATACGATAGAACAAATTGAGATAGTACATATAAATTTGTTTTTTTCAAATAATTCATAATTAATTTCCTTCAGCCTTTCTCATCCACATTTCACTTGTAAATAATCTAAATAGCTCCATCTTAGCAGTATCGCTATTTTTTGCTTTTTCTATTAGTAAATTCAAATTAAATTTAGAAATAATTTCTTTTTTAACCAAGTTCCCATTACACAAAATTTCAGTAATATTATTCAAATTATCCTTAACAATATCAGAATAATATGAACCTACTCCTGATTTATTCCTTCTCATATATATGCTTTCTGGTAAGTAGTCTTTAAATGCTTCCCGAATAAGTCCTCTACTAATTAATTGGGGTGTCAAAATATAACTTGGAATGGATAGACAATATTCCATAATTGGCTGAGATAACAATGGATGTAAATTGTCAACAAAATTAGAGGTATAAAAATTGGTATAGAAGTTTTGAGAATCTGCCAAACAGAATATTTGAAATTTCTTCCCATTGTTAATATGAGAAATATTCTCTATCCATGGATGAGATAAATATTTATTATCGATAATTCCTTTATATTTTTCATTGCAAATACTTTTATCAATTTTTCCTTCATAAGCGTACCTCCTACTTCCAAATAACATAGAAGCAGCAGTTTTCTTAAAAACCGCCCAAATTGTATTATTTGTTAATTCAGCTGTTCTTATTGCTGTTGATAGATATCCCTTTAAGCCATTATCTCTAAAATAGTCTTGAGCAATAAATGTTGAATTTTTTGTTTGAAACAATACATCGCCTGCACATCCAGAGAAGATAGAATCAATATTGTATTTTTCTAAAATCTCTAACTCTTTATCTAATATTTCAAATCCTAAACCATATTTCAATGGCTTATATTGAATAGGATATATACTTAATTTATCTTCTATATTAAATTTATTTTCTTCCATCTTAAATACGAAAAGTGGAAATTCATACATATTACTGACATCTCTAGCATATCGCTCTTCATTACCTAATTCAGAATCAAAACATAAATTCAAACCATAAATATTAGTATTTGTATGTTTCCTAAGAATAGTAGCAACTAAGCTTGAATCCAAGCCTCCTGATAAGTTCAATAAAATATTATTATATTCTTCACCCCAACAGCTTAAACAGTCAATAACAACTTTTCTCAACTCATCCATTGCCACATCAATTGTTAGCTTATCTCTTTTTATAAATTTATCAGGTAACCATATCGTTTTTACATTTAAATCATATAAGCTTATACTCTCGCCTGAAAGTAGATTTCTGATATGTTTAAAGCCCGTTTCTCTTAGGTTTAATCGCTCATAGCATAAAGATGCAGCCACGTATTTTTCATTCACTTCCAAATTACTTTCACTATATTTTTCATAAAGCTCTACATCTGAAAATCCAATTGTATTTTCATTATTAATAGTCCATAGGAAATCAAATGAGCATGCTGGATCTTTAAAAATTTCGACATTCTCATTATCAAAAAATATAGCTATATATGAGCCCCAAAAATCTTTAACAAGCTCCTCAATGGATATAATACTTTTATTTCTATTATCAATTTTAAAAGATTTATTTTTACTTTTTTTAAATAATTTACCAATAATTATTGCGTTACTAAAGAAATAAATCTCACCTGAACTGGTAGGTTGACTTAGCCATAAATTTGTTTGTGAATTTATTTCTATTTTTTCAAATTCACTATTTAATAAACTATAGATAATAGAGGAGTTAGCGTCTGTGCTCTTTTTAAATTCCAACATATATCTAAACATTACTTCACCACCATTATTGGCTTATATTTTTCAATATTTTGCAATTCATCATTTAATATTTTTCTATCTTTTTCTAACCATGCATGAGCCCTAAATGGTTTCGTTTTAACTCCAATTACTAATTCAGAATCGATACCATGTAACATAAGGAACTGCTTTAAGCTTATTGACTGAAATAAGCACTTATCTACTTTACTCCATGGTAAAAAAACCATACAAGCATTATAAGTTCCGATAACTTCAGCGATCTTATTATCATCAATTTTACTAAACGTAATTTTATTTCTAAATTTTGGAAAAGGACTTTTTAGAAATTTTATCCGTGCTTTACTTACAGCATTAATGAATATTACTTTTACAATATTTCCAAAGTTCACATGTCTTTTTGCAGCATAAGTATCTGACAAAATACTATTTAGTGGTAGATCTCTTTCCTTTTTGAAAATCGTTTCTAATTGATTTTCTTTATCATACTCAATAATCTGTTTTTCAATTAATTTATTAAATTTAGTTTTCTCTATTTCACAATTTAGCAATTCTGCTGTATCTTTCTCATTCAATTGGAAATATCGGTAATTTCTTGAGTCTAAGAAAACTAGACAACCTTGATCAATACATGCATAAACATTATTTTTTAATCTGTACATTTTAAGTATTTTCTTCTAATAAGTTTTTAAAAGATAAAGAGATAAAAGTATCTCTTTATCTAACCTAGTTTTTTAGTTTATGGAATAATTGCATCACCATCATATTTATCCATATTCCTAGGCTCATATGTTCCTTCGAAGTCGAAACCTTTGGTTTCTTCTTGAACTGTTCCTAAAAAAATTAAATCCACTTCTTCTGTTTGAATTGCTTCTGGTTTCAACTGGATATTATTCATATTTTCACCTATTTTTTAATTAAGTTAAGTGTTGGTTACTGTTTCAACATTCGCCAACACAGTCATCCTATCCAAATATATTATCTATTTATGTATTCTATATTTTACCATTTGTTCAAAATTAGCACAGCCTATGTTGTCTTATATTTACTATTGTTATTTTATATTAATACAAAATATTAAAAAATATTTAAACAAAAAATCCAAAATTATCAAAATTATATAACTTAGAAGTCTTTCTATTTAATAAATTATTTTTCAATTTAGTGAATTTTATAAAATATATTTTTAGCTTCCTAGTCCTTTATTTTTCAAAAACTTTTTACCAAAAAGTAAAATATATATTTAAAATAAACCTTTTTTATTATGCCTAAATTTTTAACTTTAACTATACTTTGTAAACTCTATAAAAGTATAAGGGACTTTATTAAAATTTATAGATACTATTCTAAATTTAGTGTAACTTTATGATTTTTAATACTTATATTAATTTTAAATAATTCCAAAATAATATCGGGCTATTTTTATAAATGTACGCTTTTAACCTTATAGGACGCCTTTCTTTTATTTTGAAGATTTGATTGCTAGGATAGCAGTTGAATATAGTGTTCAATATTTCTACTTAAATTGTAAAAAAGTATTCGACAACACTTCTGCACCATTAAAATCTAAGCTATCGTTATTTAATATTTATTATAACCTCCACAAAATTAGAATGACGGGCTCAAATCTCACTTCCCCCCTCTAAAATTAAAAAACCACCTAGCTTAAAAAAATTAGATGGTTTTCTTATCTGCTAGTTAGCTATTTATCGCTAACACCCTCATATATTTTTAGCTAAATCTTTTGCTAAACATTGTTCATGCCAAGTCGTTTGAAAATTTTCGACAGCTTTTGATTTAATGAGAGAATCTTCAAATAATTTTGAAGAATATGCCGATTTGATAAGCTCTTGATAAATTTGTTTGGCTTGTTCCTCTTCAAGATGATTCGCTATGTCATGCAGCTCTTGAGCAGGCACCTCATGTTGTCTAGCATCCATCACGCCACTTGCTGCTTTTTTTACAGTTTCGCAGTAATGAAGCTGCATTGCTTCTGATGCTGCATAACATGGAATAGAAATTGCGCTGATAAAGAGGAATATAAATCTCATAGTCTCACCTTAATTTGACGCGCAAGGTTAACAACTAATTTCCCAAAATTTAAGTTAAGAAAGGTTAATTTTTCTTTTCTCCGCTTTTACAGTTGCAAAAGAATGAGACGGCGCGATTAATTTCATTTCACTTTTTGCACTTGAGTATCAGAAGCATTAAGCACTTTTCCATCTACTGTGACTGGCGCCATGAATGGAATTTGCTGACCTGTTTTTTTATCAATTAATAGAGAATGAAGCTCACCACTTTCAAATAGATTGTGCTCTCCCCATTGTCGTAGAGCCACAACCACTGGAAACAAACTCTCCCCTTTAGCTGTCAACACATATTCTTGATAAGCCGTACCATCCGAAGCGTCTTGCATTTCAAGAACGTCTGCATCAACTAACTTTTTTAGTCGATCAGAAAGAATATTTCGCGCAACTCCCAGACTCCGCTGGAAGTCTCCAAAACGGCGCATTCCATCAAAAGCATCACGCACAATAAGAAGTGACCACCGATCTCCTATGAGATTGACACCGCGCGCAACAGGACAAGGTTCATCTTTCAAAGATGTAGTGTTCGCCATTGAGTTTCCTTAAAAATAATCAGGAATAAAATATCTAGTTGCATTTTAAAACTAGCCAATCTAACATTCAACTAGTTTCATTTTAAAACTAGATTGAATGGATTTAGGGTTATGAAAGCTTCTCTTGCATCTTCAACTTCACCCACAGAAAACAATAGACCACTTTCGAGCATGCCTCGTGGCGTCATATTGCTGTTTGCTATTGCAAGTGGTGCAAGCGTTGCAAATGTCTATTATGCACAGCCTTTGCTCGACATATTGGCTAGGGACTTTAGCATTAGTCATGCCGCCATCGGTGGTGTAGTTACAGCCACGCAAATTGGTTGTGCGCTGGCCCTCGTGCTTCTGGTGCCGTTGGGCGATCTTGTAAATCGGCGTCGATTAATGGCTATACAGTTACTGGCTCTGGTATCTGCATTGCTAGTTGTTGCATTTGCTCATTCTGCTGTTGTTCTTTTGGCAGGAATGCTTGCAGTGGGTTTACTCGGTACAGCCATGACACAAGGGCTTATTGCTTATGCTGCGAGTGCTGCTCTCCCACATGAGCAAGGACATGTGGTCGGCACTGCACAAAGTGGTGTGTTTATTGGTTTACTGCTTGCCCGAGTGTTTTCAGGAGGAATCAGTGATGTAGCGGGTTGGCGTGGCGTTTACTTTTGCGCAGCCATCATCATGCTCATGATTGCCTTACCACTCTGGAGACGACTTCCTCATTTAAAAGTTCAGCCCGTTTCAATGCGCTACCCGCAGCTTCTGGCTTCTATGTTAAAACTGCTACACCAAGAAAAAATACTTCAAGTGCGCGGTGTCTTAGCTTTACTCATGTTCGCGGCATTCAATATTTTTTGGAGCGCACTAGTATTACCGTTGAGTGAGCCACCTTATCGTTTTTCACATACGATTATTGGGTCTTTTGGTCTTGTCGGAGTCGTTGGTGCCCTCGCCGCTGCACGTGCTGGACAGTGGGCCGACCGCGGATATGCTCAGCGTACAAGCTTGGCGGCACTCGTTATATTACTAATCGCATGGGGACCACTTTCACTCATGGCATACTCGCTCTGGGCACTGGTGATTGGCATAGTATTGCTAGACTTGGGCGGACAAGCTTTACATGTAACCAACCAGAGTATGATTTTTCGTACTCGCCCAGAAGCTCATAGCCGGCTTGTTGGGCTTTACATGCTATTTTATGCAATTGGTAGTGGACTGGGTGCGATCAGTACAACCGCTACTTACGCATATGCTGGATGGCTTGGTGTGTGTGCACTCGGTGCAGGTGTTAGCCTTCTGGCATTATTATTTTGGTGGATGACACGTCATATATTGCCTCCAAACACAGACGAAAAAGATAACAATATATAAATTAGTAAAATATAATAAGATGAAATCTTCTCTAACAACCTAAATGTTGATATGCAACGTTAGTCCATTACTATCAAAAATACATGGAAGTCCCTAAAGGAATAAAATTGGGTATTAATAATAAATTGATTTGCACAGTTGTGTTGGTACTCCTTACAGGATGTCAGCGACAAGAAGCGAACGAAAATACAAGCGCTGTAAAACTCCCTGTTTATCAGTTTAATGGCGTTTCTGCATCAGCACGCTTAAAAGGAATATTGCAACTAAAACAAGAGTGTCTTTATGTGAACGATATACTCATTATCTTTCCAGAACACACAGCTCAGTGGGATTCTGAAAAAGAATCTTTGAGTTATAAAGGCAAGCACATCTCCCTAGGCAGTGAATTAGATATTGTTGGAGGGGGTGGTGATTTTGAGCAAGACAACTTACGCATTAAACATTTGAGTCCTATGTGTGATCATCAGAATATTTGGTTTGCTGGATAATCTACAGTGAAGGGTTCGAATTCAATATAGAAAATTAAAAAGCCCCCATATGGGAGCTTTTCCAAAGTAGTTTAAGACCTGTTATTTACAGATTAAATCTTAACTTGGGTGAATTTCTGCCGTTAATCTTTGCAAATCATGCCCCGAAGGCGCTTGGTAAACACGTAAACCAAATTCGGGAAGAATCGCAATTAAATGATCAAAAATGTCTGACTGAATTGCTTCATAGGAAACCCATGCAGTTGTATTGCTAAATGCATAAATTTCTAACGGCAACCCTTGGCTAGTCGGCTGTAATTGACGAACCATAATCGTTTGATTTTGAGCAATCCCCTTATGTTGGCGCAAGTAAAATTCAACATAGGCTCTAAATGTACCGATATTGGTTAAACGGCGTTTGTTATAACGAGATTGATTGCTTAAATGTTTATTGAATTCTTCAATTTCAGAATTCTTTGCATCAAGATATTGGTCTAATAATAAAAATTCTTTGAGCTTTTGTTGCTCTTCATCAGTCATAAAATGAACACTACTTTGATCTAGAAAGAGTGAACGCTTCATTCGACGGCAACCTGAATTGCTCATGCCTCGCCAGTTTTTAAATGTATCTGTAACAAGCTTATTGGTTGGAATGGTGGTGTAGGTTTTATCAAAATTTTGAACAGTCACTGTATGTAGTGAAATATCGATCACATCACCATCTGCATTCAGTGATGGCATCTCAATCCAGTCGCCAATACGGACCATGTCATAAGATGCAATTTGTACACTAGCAACTAAAGACAAAATCGTGTTTTGGAAAACCAGCATTAATACTGCCGCCATCGCACCAAAACCTGCAAGTAAAGTGAACACATCCTTTTTAAGGAATGTTCCCAAAATCATCAGGCCACACACAACAAATAAAATGAGTTTGACTAGCTGTAAGTAACCTTTAATCGGCTTATTTCTAGATTTTGGATTACGCTGATAGATGAGATTGAAGATATTTAACACTTCGCTGACTGTGAGTGCGAGTGTAAGAAAAATAAATGCTTGCGCCCCCATTTCGACAAAAGTAATAACCTTCTGAGTTAGATGAGGAACTGTTGCAATACCATTCATAATCACAACAGCAGGAACAATATTTGCAAATTTCTTTATGACGCTATGCTGAGCAAAAATAGATTGATTGGGTGATTTGAGCTTTGTGATTAAATGACGCACACCTCGAACAATAATTCGTTTAGCAATAAAGTTTGCAAAAGCTGCAAATAAAATCAAAATAATGAGTGAAACCAACATCTCTAGCCATGGATAATGGCTTAACTCAACCCGAATATCGCGAAAAAAATTTAAAAAATCCAAACATCTACCCCTTAAAAATTTAATTCTAGAATTTTAAGGGCTAAAGCATTTGATAATAAGACTTGTTTACATATGTAGTCATAAATACAACAACTAAGTTATATACCCTGCCTTAATTTAATTAAGAATCTTTTAATTTTGGCTATTAACGATGATGTCTTATCTACATTACTGAAAATCTAAAGGTAATCATTGCTAAAAAAATCACGATCAATATAAAGTCGGTAGCATAATAAAAATTAAATATGATCCACAAAATTTAAAGAATATTTCGATATTAGGAGAAGTGATGTGGTGAGTCATTAGAGATTATTTAAAAAATACGATAATCCCTGAGGTGCACGCCCATTTAGCCGACTACTTGTTGTTACTCGGACCAGATTACTCCAAGTAATATTGCAAGATAGACTTTTAATCTTTTCGATGAGGGAAATATCTTCATGACATGAAATAGGCTCAAAACCACCTACCAGCAAGTAAACCTCTGTACTAAAACTTAGATTTGCCCCATGAATATGCGCGTGATCCATCTGATCTTTATAATGTGCCAAGTATTTCTGCCGTTTGATTATAGATAAATGACTCAAGTCATCTAAGGTCACCGTACCGCAAATTGCATCTGTGGGTTGATGCTGAATCTGATAGCGCAGCCAATCAGGACTAACCACAGTATCTGCATCCGTACATGCAATCCATGTCACGCCGCGCCCAATTAAATGACGAATACCTAAATCTCGTGCTTTTCCAACACATGCATAGTTGCATTCAATCCAATTGATCTGATGGCTTTGGACAATCAACCGCGACTGATCTGTACAGTTATCAAGTACAACAATCACTTCTACGTCATAACCGCTAATATTATCTATGGCAACCTGAATCGATTGCAGGCAGGCAGATAGATATTGCTCTTCATTATGTGCTGGAATGACGATACCTATTTTCATCTTAGTTTTTCCTGCTGTGCTAAAGAGGAAGTGTTCGCCGTCCAAAGATCAATCATAAAATCTGGATCGTTTAAACTTAGATAATGATGAAATGGAAAATGTTGCTGAAAACTTTGATGGACTTGCTCAGCATTTAACTCAAAATCTTGAATTTCATGACGCCAATGGCAACATAGAATTTCACCGTCGTCATTTAAACTATGCTTTAACTTTTCAATAAAATGATGCAATTCATCTGCCGACAAGTAATAGGCCATCTCACTTATCAAAATCAGATCAAATTTTTGAATCGAGTAGTCTTCGGGTATTTTTCTATTCTCAACAACCACATGCTCAAACTCTTGTAAACGCTCGGAAGCTAATTGAACAGCGCACTCAGAGACGTCTATACACAGCAATTGCTCAGCTCTTTGAGCTAAATGAATACTTAAATGCCCATTTGAACAGCCCACCTCTAACACTTTTGGGTAGCGAGGTCTTGTGAGCAGCGCAAGACAAATTTGTCTTTTACGCGCCTCATACCAATGAGAGTCATAGCCCCATGGATCACTGTTATGACGATATAAATCTTCAAAGTACATGCGAGAATGAATCACTCAAATAGACCTCATAAGGCATTAAAAGACGATTAATTGTAGAGGGAGATAAAACTGCAATATTCCCCGTGGTTTCATCTGCTTCAATTTGGCTTTTAAACTGCAAAATTGCTTGATGTTTTTTAGTTAATTGTTCTTCGGTTAAGTGGTACGCTTTTGCTCGCTGCCAATCAATTCGTGGGTCTAAAGGCTCAGCCCAATGCCAAGCCCATATTAATACGTGTAAACACAATATCTGCTTAGCGTCTGCATAAGCTTGCACGGTTTTACCTACCGCTTCATGGTCGGGGTGACCATCCAATGCATAACTACAAATGACAATATCGTTGGCTTGAACACTTTTTTCTAAACTCTGCCAAAGTTGATGGGTTTGAAAAGGAATCTGTCCATCCTGTAAATCGAGTGCAATGCGCTCAGCAGACTCTGCCATGCCTAAACAATTTAAGGCAGCCAAGCTTTCTTGCGGACGAAGAATGTTGAGCTGATCTGGGGAATATTTTGTAGAGTTAGGATGGCTTTGAGTACCGTTACTCACAGCTAAAATTAGGATCTTACAATCCAGCGCGATGAGTTGTTGCATTAATCCGCCACAACCGAGCACTTCATCATCAGGATGTGGAGCGACAATGATGACCCTTTTAGAGCGAAATAACTCAAGATCTAAAGGTGCTAAAGGTTGTTCTTTAAATACCTTTAACCATTGCTCTTTGGCCGTACCCTCACCAAAAATAACTCGGTCTTCTACCAAAGGATGTTTTAAAGTTCCCATAAGCTTTGCTCCGATAAACAGAGTTCTGCAATTTGTTCATAGTCAAAAGCAGCATGACTTTGTCGGATGAACACAGGCAAGTCAGCCATGAGCTGAGCGAAAGTCGCATCTTCACAAAAAGGCCGAGCACCTAAGGCTTTCCCTACTCGCTCAACAACACTCAAACAACATTGTTCTGTTTGGGCACGCAATATCCGTATTTCTCGCTCATGACTCAACTGTGGCTTATGGTCAATCAGTTCAGCAACGTATTGAAAATATTGCTTGGTGATCGCTAATTGCTGAGCTAACTCTCCTAAGTACAATTTCTTAAAGGAATTCGGATTTGCCTGACAACTTTCCTGCAAAAAGCTGGCTAAACGCACAGCGGCACCGTACCAACAAGCCGCAACTCCAGCCGCACCATGCCAAAAACCTGAGCGTTCTAAATAACTGTTTGGCTGACCTATCAGCTTAACAGGCGTATTTTCAAAAGTGACTCTGGCTGTTTGTGTGGCGTGCATCCCTACTGCATGCCAGTGACTTAAATCGGTAGTAATTGATGAATGATTTAAATCGGCAATACAAAGCTGTGCTTGGCCTTGCTGGTCTTTATAACTCATTAAAGCTTTTTGAATAAACTCCGCACCGGAGCACCAAGGTTTTATGCCACTACAAAGATTATCTTTTATTTGCAATGGAGCTGGTCCACCGTCTGCTGCCCAAACCGCCCAAATCTGGTCATCTATTTCTTCTTGATACCCCAATTCATTTAAAATACTTAGGGCATCACAATGAGACTCAAATAGTTTAGCCAAACTTAAATCGGCCCCAGCAATCTGAGCAAAAAGTTGCCAACGTTGATAGGTTTGGCCCGAAGCTGGATAAGGTAAATTTTTGGCTAAATTTACCAATTGAGAAAGTAAATCTATACGAAGCTTACTTTTATCTTCAGCTAAGGCAGATTCAAATTCACTCAAGATGCTCAATATCGTCATATTTATAGATATTTTAATATTCATTGCAAATAATTATTTATAAGACTTGATTTAACCATATCTAAATACTTCTGTTTAAATAAACACATTAATTGTAATAAAAAGATAATTATTATTAGATTTATATCTAATTATTTCATTGTTACTCAAATATACTCATTAAGTGAGTTTATAAACCGATCCTGTAAGGTTTATTAAAAATTCAACATTTAGCTCATTATTTAAAGTAATTTAGTTTCTACCGTTTTTCTATTTCTAAAGAAGAGGTCTAAAATGAGTACTTTAAATATTAATGATATTCAAAAACACGCAGATGTTATTGCTTCTTGCGGTACTAAAGTAGGAACAGTTGACCATCTCGACGGTGAAAACCAATTAAAGCTGACTCGAGACGAAAGTGGTCAACATCATCTCATTCCTACTGCGTGGATTGGGGAAGTCAAAGAAAACCAAGTCATACTCAATAAAAATTCAGAAGAAGTTAAAGATCAATGGCAAGCAATCTAGGCTTTTAAGCACGGCGAGTTACTTACCTTAAGCTTTATAATAAAAAGTTTTAGCTTATAAAAATGAATAGGCTTAAAGAATTTAAAGCCTAGATTATAAAAATGAAGGCTCCTTTTAATAAAGGAGCCTTTTTTATTGACCGAACCTCTCACTTAGACCTTTTTTATCTCTATAAGCCTTTTGTAAGATGTTTTTGTCCCTTAAGCACATGGTGATCTATTTTACTTAATGCTAAAAATTGTGCATTCGCATTAAATGAATAATTATGAATAGGGTGACGTATATGATCACAGGGAATCATCAGCTTAAAGCTCGAAAAGTATATTTCGATTTTACGGAGTCATCTGTATGTTGGATGCCAAATGATCCGCTATGCTCACATGTAGCCAATGGGATTAATATGCTTTTGCCGGCTGGTGAGTTCTGGTTCTGCCGAGTGTTTAATAAAACCCTTCCCCACATTACCGATGAAAAATTAAAACAAGAAGTGATTGGCTTTGTTCGCCAAGAAGCGGCGCATGCACGTGCCCATGAAAAAGCCCAAGATTTTCTGCGTGAAAATGGCTACGACATTCAAGACCCACTCAACCGTGCGCATTTTGTTTTTAATATTTTATTGGGCGATAAACCCTTTGGTCTGCCGCTTGTAAAAGGTAAAAAACTTGAAGAATATTGGTTACTTTTCCGAGTAGGTGTGATTGCTGCAATTGAACACTTTACGGGAACTATTGGTCAGTGGACGCTTGATAGTAAGTCTTGGGATAACGCCGACCCTGCAATGGCAGATTTATTCCGTTGGCACCTTGCCGAAGAAGTTGAACACCGCTGTGTTGCCTACGACTTATTTGAACATCTATTAACAAATAAGTTGGGTTTTTATGTATCGCGCCAAGTCATTATGGCGGCTATTTTCCCACTCTTTATTTACTTCCTTGCTGACTTTGCCCGTAGTCTGGGCAAGCAAGATTTAGAACACGAAAACATTCAAAAATTGATGCGTCGTGGCTTCTTTAATTTCATTCGTGAATTTGAAAAAACTGCGACTCGCTCAGACAACCTACCGACCATTAAATATTTATGGAAAGCGACTTTAAGATGGGTATCTCCAAAATTTAATCCAATCCATGAAGGTGACACCGAACAAGCTTTGGCTTATATGGCTCGTTCACCTGCGGTTCAATATTTTGAACAAATGGCACAGCATTCTGCAAAACCTGCCACATTAAGCTAAGCACTTATTTTATTTCAAATGAAGAGCCTCCTTAATTGGAGGCTTTTTTGCTATTTAAGTTCTAGCAATTAGACAAAGTTTAAAAAGAAATAATCGAACAGCCGTACGCTTTCATCTACCCCATTTTCACCTAAAAGCTGAACCATTGCTCCATCAATCATAAATAGAAACATATAAGCGTCTTGGATTAAGGCAGTCGACTTTAGGGTTAAAAGCAATTTATAGATCTCGTTAACAAACCAGTTTCTATAATCGATCACGACTTTATAGGCGACTGGATAGAGCTTTTCAATTTCAAAAATTGCTTTAAAGGGTAAATGATAAAAACCATTTAAGTCGACATGTAGAAAATAAATCTCCTTAAGTTTATCAAGCATCATTTGTTCACGGTACGAATTAGAAATTGAAAATACCTTATCTTTTAGCGCGTCTTTTTGAAAAGTCAGACACATCTCGATGAGTCGTGCTTTTGAGTGAAAGTCATTATAAAAAGTAGCTTTGGCAACTTTGGCCTCAATAATAATTTGGTCGACGCCCACCTTATGAAAGCCATATTGATTAAATAAGTCTTTTGCTGTGTGAAGCACTCTGAGTGCTCTAAATGAAGATTCTAAATTTGGCATAGATATACCGCTTAAAATAATTTTTTGTTGTATCTAAAAGAGATAGAAATGCCTTCACTCTTAAAATGAGTGCTAAAAACAGGCATGGATAAGCTGCACAAAATGTGCCCTAAACTATCTCGGGTTTTATTGTTGCTATGATTTTTTAGTCGTAACGATTCTTAAGGCGTAGAAAACCTATAGTCTGTTAAATCGTTTTAAAGACTGTTCAAGCAGTATGAATAGAGAGACTTTGGCAAAAGCCAATAAATGAGAAGAAATAGTACGCATGTGCGGACTCCTTGTGTGTAAAGGAGTTCTACCAGATCACTGTCAAATGATTATGGTGGTAGAACGAGAAAGGGTTGACAGACTGATAGCCTAAAGCTCAGCACGCATTAAGCGTCCCTCTCTCATCCTGAAACGAAGAATAATAAGATAGATTTTAAGTGTCAATGTGATATTAGGTGAATTCTTAAAGTTTATTATCTGGTTTAATTGGCAAATTATATGGGGTGATACACCGATAAAATGAACAATTAAATCCATCTTATCGGCTTGCTAGAAAAGGTTTTTAAAACCTTATTTTATTTTTTAATATAGTTTGGAAACTCTTTTAAAACCGTACTACATAATTGGCCTTTCATATCTCCTCTCTTGCGTGCTTCAAATTGGTCCATACCTAATCTCATAACTTCTTTACCGTATTTATCACCTAGCTCATGTTTAGTACATTTTTCAGATTCATGAATTAATTCTTGTGAAGTATAGTGATAATTACAATCAAGTTGAGCGCGGCTTAAAAAACCATGTAGTTGTACTGTTCTCTCGCAAGTTGTTCGCTGTATATAAGTTTTGGGCTCTTGTTCAGCATAAACTGATGTTCCTACCAATAAAGTGAAAACTGTTACTAAAATATTACGCATTATTTCCCCGACAAAGTTATTAAAAGTATTAGTGGTAATGTTGCGGGCGTATTAAATAATAATTACTTATAAGTGTCTATTAATAATAAGAAAATTAAATAAATCCCCTTCTCTTTTGAATACTTAATCTCCTTATAAAAATTGTGTGATTAAGTTTTATCAAATAAATGATATTAGGTTTTTTTAATATAATCCAAGCTATTCAAGAAAAGAGCTCTATTGACATTTAATTCATTTCTTATCTACTAAAACCCTTACTCATTACACCACTTTAAAACCCTAATTTCTTAAAGACAAAATAACCTACATGGCTTTCAAAGCTACCGTCATTTTGAATTTTGAAATACTTCTTAACGAGGTCAGATGAACCTTCCTGCAAATAACGTAAAGTTTTGATTTGATCTTCAGGGGTTTTCATACGCTTTACCCAACTATCAAAGTCTAACGAAAGCGTTTGTTTATCTAAGCCGACCAAATCAAAGCCCGCATCTTCGATAAAATAAACCCACTCTTTCACACTATAGTTTCGTACATGACTTGGGTCTCGAATCGTTTCGATCGCCTGTAAAAACGTATCTAATATAGGCGAACTAGAACTAATAATGTCTACAAAAATAACAATGCCGTCAGGCTTAAGAACGCGGTTTACTTCTTTCATTGCGCTAGGAACATGCTGCCAGTGATGGGCAGAATATCGGCTAATGACTACATCAAACTGGTGATCACTAAAAGGCATATCTTCAGCAATGCCCTGCTGCACAAAGATGTTTTTTAATTTGCGTTGGCTGGCAGCCTTAGACACTGTGTCTAACATTTCATGAGATAAATCGTAAGCAAAAACAAGGTCTGCATGCTGAGCAACGTTATAAGAGACATGGCCTCCACCACAGCCTAAATCAAGAACTACAGCCTTTTCAATTTTCTGAATTTCATTAATAAATTTATTAAATTCAATTCCTTCAGAATGAGCTTGGCTGTTCAAATAGTCGAGGGACTTATTTTGATATTGTTTTTGATTTATATCATGCTGGGTAATCATAACCTTGCTTCCTTCTATGCAATGAAATCACCATAAAGGAAAAGTTAGATAAAAAATAATGATTAGTTTTTCTTCAATTGATAAATAAAAGTTATTATTTAATTTGTTTTAATACACAGTAATCATAAAATTTTAAAATCCTTAAATCCAACAGACAGCTATACTATGTTTATCTAAAAATTTTATAAAAGCAGAAAATGCCAAAAGCTATTTTATTTGATTTAGATCAAACTCTACTTGACAGAAATACCTCATTAATAAAATTTGTCGAATGGCAAGTAAACTTTTTTCAACTAGTGCCACAACAGAATAAGCAAGATTTTATCGCCAGATTTATTGAATTAGATAACAATGGAAATGTTTGGAAAGACTTGGTTTATTCCCAATTACTTGAAGATTTTAATATCAAATCTTTTAACGTCGAGACATTACTTGAATCCTACGTTAATGACTTTAATAAGTTTTCCTCTTCATTTGAAAGAGTTCCTGAAACAATTCAAAATCTTTACAACAAAGGATATAAATTAGGCTTAGTTTCTAATGGCAAATCCCCGTTTCAAGAAAATAATTTTTATGCACTGGGTATCAAAGAGTTTTTTTCTACAATTATTGTTTCAGAGGCCATAGGCATACGGAAACCAGATAGACGAATATTTGAGTATGCGTGTAAAGAGCTTGGCTACATTCCTAATGAATGCATTTTTGTAGGTGATAACCCTAAAGCCGATATTGAAGGTGCTCACAAAGCTGGAATGAAAACTATCTTTTTCCACCCAGATCCTTCTATCTGCTCTCCTTTAGCGGATAAAAAAATTAATCATTATGATCAGCTAGAAACAGCAATTAATAAATTAGAGAATTTTATTCTTTAAAAATAGATTTAAAAATTTATAAGAAATCCGCAAAGAGCACTGTTTAGTCACCCTTACTGAAACAGTGCTCTTTGCTCCATCACAACCCCTATCCAGAAAG